>ERZ1023415.21-NODE-21-length-85742-cov-203.557109_pt1 | contig 85742 bp, 102 predicted proteins | sample MGYA00380510_ERZ1023415 | MGnify/ENA primary metagenome ERZ1023415 (study PRJEB33173, sample SAMEA4830299) | metagenome | study: EMG produced TPA metagenomics assembly of the PRJEB25223 data set...
CATAAATCTCACGCACGGACTGCCGTCCATAGGGGTGGTGCAAAATTAGGGCATTACCCACACAATCAGGCGTGGTTTCGCTTTTTAATGCACCCTTATCGCCAAGCCAAATCAAGGCGTGATTGACATGATGGGTACGCCCAACACGGCACAAGATGACATCGTGCTTTTGTAAGTCGTTTTTGTCTTGCACCTTAATAAAACCTGCTTTGGTGAAGTTATTTTCATATAACGGCTCATGGTTCTCATGCTCCCACCAAGCGTCCGCACGCTCAAAGTCTGGCAGGTTAATATCAAGTTCACGGCTGTAATAATCACGCACCAAGCTATAACAATCCTGCACACCGTGGATATAAGCACGCCCCAAAAGTGGCGGTCTGTACCCACACGGCTCATATATGCCAAATGACGGCTCATCGGCGTATTCTTGCTTTGACACCGCCACGATGACCCACGGCACGCCATGTAGCTCAATTTGTAATTTATCCAAATCAGACGGCAACACGCCACCGTCAGGGTGGCTATGGACGATGGCTTGTATTTCGCCGTGATATTCCTCCATTTCAACCATGTCAAGGTGGTGTATCTCAAAATGCTCGGCAGGATTTGGGGCAACATTATCACAAGGATAATACTGCCCACCTATGATAAGCCCACAGCACTCGGCAGGGTAGCAGTCAAAGGCGTGGGCGATGATGTCGGCTTTTAATTGTTTGGCTAATTTCATCTTAACTCCTATGAGCCAATTAGACTGCTCGCTGGGCAACCGCCAAAGGGTAACGGCTTGTTTTTACCAAATCGGCACACGCACGATTTCATGCGACCGCCACATTTATCCATGATGGGGTTGTCGGTAGGGTTGTCGTGTTCATCAAACATGGCCGCCCCTGTATAGCCACATTCTTCGCCACGATATTTACCCACAACCGCCCAGTGGCAGTAATTGGTAATCTCTCTGACTGGGATTTTTTGACCTTCCAAATCAATGGGGTTGGATAATTCAAAGGTAACTTGGGCGTGGTTTTCTGATGTTTTTTGTTCCACAAACCAAATTTGCTCTTTACATTCATCAGAAGCGGTGGGGTTACCGTTGTCAAAATTAACCGCATCTAGGTATTTGGCAAGGGTGGTAATGACGGTAAGTTTTGCCCCTGCAAAGTCGTTAAACTGCAAACAGTAGGCAGACACCGCCCCTTGTACCCCTGCAATGTTATTGGCAAGGGTTAGGGTTGGGGTGCTTGCTCTGCCATCTGAACGCATTTCAAGCCCTGTTACATTTAGGGCTTGGGGGTTGTACGCTTTGCCACGAAAAGTAATCACGCCATCATTACGCTCGTGGTTATGACCGTGAAAGCGTAAAATACCCGCACCCAGTTTACTTGCGTCAAGCTCAAAGAGCGTAATTAGCCCATCTACTGTGGGTTTTTGAAAGTCGCTGTTTAATGGCATATTAGCTCCAAATAAAAAGATAAGGAAAGTAAATTTCCCTATCTTTGTTTGTGTTATGCTTGATTTGGTGCTTTTGCATCATCGGCTTTGGCTTCACTGGCAAGGGCAGCACGCACCCCATAACGGTCATTTTTATAAGACAAGCTAAACTTAGTAACCTTTTCGCTGTTGTCATAGCCTTGTAAGTAGCGTAGCTGATTTGAAGCCCACGCTAAAAGGTCAGCACGAAACACTGTGGTACGGTTGCGTTTTAGCACGCCGTTGTTAGCTTCATTGTTACTAACTTCAAAGCCGTCATCATCAGGGTAGTAGATGACTTCAATGGTACTGGCTTTATCACCATGTTGGTTTTTCCAATAATCCACCTGTGCGATAAAGCTCTGTAATACCTGTGCCTCGGTGCGTGATAGTTCGGTTAGAGTTGTTTCACTCATTTTTTTGCTCCTAAAAAAGCCCCAAGCTGATTGCGTGGGGCGGTTGATATTGACAAAATCAGTTTTGCCAATGCTTAAAAAACCTGTTCAAATTTCAAACCAATCTGCCAAAAGTTGCCTTTTTTCTGACTGATTTCATAATTTTCACAGACATATTTTAGGGTGTCGCTATGCGGATTTGTCCACAAAAATGGTTTGACGCCTTTGTGTTCATCAAGAAAGGTTTTGATGGGCAAGATGACCGTTTGCCAGTCGCCTGTTTTTGACCCTGACCAATCGGTACGCTGATTGTTAATGCCGTGACTGACACGCTGGGCATAGCCGTCACCAAATTGGGTTTTAGTAATGTTATGGTGAACACTGGCGGACGCTCCCATGTTCATTTTCCAGTTAAAGGTTTTCATTGTCTTTTTTCTCTCAAATTCTTTATAAACCCGATAAATGTCTGGGGCTTTATAAATCAGCATGAGTATAACTAGGGTTATCATTAAAATAATGAATTTTGCCATTGTTAATTTCTCACTTTCAATATAGGTTAAAAATGTGATAAAATCACCCATAAATTATCCTTTTAAGTGCTGTTTAAAGGGGTAATAAAAAACCCAACTGTTTGCACCAGTTGGGTTTTTGCTTATCTGCGGTATAGCCTGTCAAGATGTCCGTTTTGTTTGGTCTCTTGTATCACGACTTGCCGAGCGATTTTTACCATGGCTTCGCCCATGGTTTTGCCCATTTGGTGTGAGCTTTGCACATCACTGCCATCGCTATTGACGGTGACATGGACATTGATAACCTGCCCAGCATTCCCATTTTGCATGCCATCTAGCTTCTTATCCAAAGCCTGTGCGGTATGTTTTGGCAGTACACGCTCGCCTTTTTCAAGATTCCAAGTGCCTGATTTTGGTACAGACATAATGCCGTCGTGGGCTTGACCGACGGGCATGACGACGGATTTGATGGCACTAATGATTTTTGCCCCATGGGATACGGCTGTCGCCATATCCGCCAAACCCTCAGGAAAGCCTTTGGCAAGACCTTGACTGATGGCCTGTTGCATAGCAAGACCTGCCTGTGCAATAGCAAAGCCTTGTTGCATGGCGAACATGGCACGGTATATCCTTGACTGCTCGCCTAGGCTGTCTTTGGTGATGGATGCCAGTGAGCCAAACATATTCTCGCTATCGCTAAGTATCAAGCTGTTCATGGCGGTGCTGTGAGCTTTCTCAATTTTTAAGCGTTCAGCAATTCCCCATTCTTTGATTTTGATTCGCTCTTCTTCAGTCAAGCGTTCATTTTGTAGCATCTGATCGACACCAGCACGCAAAATGGCGTGTCGTGACTGTAGCTCCTTGTCTAGCTCATCATAATGATTGGTGGTGGGTGTGGCAAGTCCGACATTTTGACTGATAAGCTGTTTGGCTCGCTCAATGTCAAGATTTTCCCCCATCACCTGACTGTGCATGGTTAGCACATTGAGCTGGGATTTGAGTGTTTCAAGCCGTTTTTCTTCGTCTGTTTTTAAAGACTGAACAAGGCTGTGATATTCTTTGGTAACAAGAATTTTCTTTTGTTCTTGTTCCAAGGCATTCACCGCCATTTCTATCACTTTGTATTGCTCAGTGTGTCCATCTTTTAGCAAATGATTGTACTGCCCCAGCGTTTCAGTACGCTGCTGTTCAATGGCGAAAAGCTCTCGTGCCATACCTTCTTCCACGCCAAGTAAGGCAAGCTCATTTCTGCTGTCTCTGGTTTGCTTTTGTAATTCACGAGCCTTGGTAACAGCTTCTAAGGTGGCGAGCGTGCTTAAAATCTGCTTTTTCTGCTCTTCATCAGCAAGATGCAGGGCGTTGGCAGTGTCTTGTAAATCATACGCCATTTCTAGGTATTTACTGCCATCAGCATTGGACAGGTGAATTTGACGCATGGCTTCTGTATATGTGCCTTGTAGCTCAAAATTGGCTTTGGCGATGTCCATTTCACGAGCCAACTTGCGAAGGTTATTTTTCATGTCATCGCTGGCACGATGAAACTTACCGCTTACCGATGTGATTTCAAATTCAATCTTGCTAAGTTCTGAGATAAAAGGCGTACTCATATCCCATTTAGCTCGTCCCCATTCGGCAAGCTGAGACTTGTAATTGTCATCCAACTCTTTTGAGGCTTTGCTAGACTCATCGTTGGCATCTGCTACCTTTTTCGCTCCGCCAGCTGCTTTGTCTGCACCCTTTGCCACATCAGCCATAGACCCTGCCAAACCAAGATTGGCATCATGGGCTTGTTTGGCAGAGCTTTGCACTTTGTCATAGGCATTGACCACTTGGTTTTCTAGGTAGTGAGTATTATTTTTGGCGACGCTGGCGGTAAATCCTCCAAAGCCAAAATCAGTACTACCGTAATTCATGCGACCGATTCGCACCCGTCCAAGCAGTGCAACCGTGCCACCGCCAACCTTGCCAGAGATGGTATTTACACCATCAATAACAAAGTTGATTTTAGCTGTAACATCGTTAATAACGCTCTCAAGAACAAATGCGATAAAATTACCAATGCCTTTGAACACATTGGTGATGGCAGTACCGAGCGAGCTGATATTTTTCCACGCATATTGCGTAAAAGTAACCACACTCGCCCCTGCTAGGTCAAACACACGAGCGGTAATTTGCAGCACACCAACAAAGCCTTTGTGTGTCCCTGCAAAAAATCCCCCAAAGGCAGTTTGGGCAAAACTTGTGGCGTTAGCCGAACCACCCATAAGATTGTCAAAGTAGTTAGTCGTTACTGTCCAAGCCGTCCCCAGTCCGTCCACAACACCACCAACAAAGTCCACCGCCAACACACCTGACACACTAAACGCATCGCCAAGCGACTTGACTGCTCCGCTTAGTCCTTCGGTGCGTGCGATGACCGCCCCAATGACGGCAGTCAAAACAAGAATGGGATGAGCGGTGATAATCCGTCCAAGTGCCATAAACGCACCGCCCAAGCCTGTGATGGTACGAGTGGCAAGAATGCCCACGCCCGCAGCACCTCGTTTGGTTTTCGTCCAGCCTATGCTTGCAAGCGTTGCCGCTTTGGTGGCGAGCGTGGTTCTGTCAAAACTTGTTGCCAAACCAACCAATGAACGAGCATAAACGGCGGTGGTTGCGATAGCGGTTTTGGTTAAGTCAATGTAATGGGCTTTGGTCAAGCGTAGTAACATAAGCCGAGTGGACAACGCATTATAAGCCGTGATTTGCCCTTGTACGCTAAAAGCATTGGCAACGCTGGCTTTGGTGCTTGCCACAGTTGCCCCTGTCAGTGTGGCAAATGATGTTACTAAGGCAGAGTTTTTAGCGATGATGCCAAGCCATACCGCCCCGACCATCGCTGCCGCACTGACCAGCGTGCGAAAATGCTCAGCCGCCCATAAGACGGCATTGGCAATGTTTTGGCTCATCATGCTGTTTTGGTTCATGATGTCATCAATGAGATAATTATACTCGTTTTTAATGACTTGTAGGGCTTGTGATACCGTGGTTGGCATCTTAGCGGACATGGCGGACAGACTGTCCGTGGCTTTTGCCACCGCATTATAAACCACATCGGCGGTGATTTTACCGTCTTTGGCAAGCTCTCTGATGGCATTTGATGTTACGCCCATCTCTTTGGCGATTAAATCCATCAAAATGGGGGCTTGTTCGGCGACCGAGTTAAACTCATCACCACGCAACACCCCTGACGCCAACGCTTGCCCAAGCTGGGTTAAAGCGGCCGCTTGAGCCTGTGCTGACCTGCCACCAACATTCATCGCCATGGTCATGTTACGAGTGAAATTGATGACATCTTGCTGGCTCTTGCCAAGGGCGGACAATGACCGCTGTGAGTTTGAATACAAATCCACAACCGCATCAAAACTTGACCGCTGTTCATTGGCAATGGCTCTTAGCTTAGTTTGTACGGCATGAAACTGCTCGGTGCTGTCAGTGGCTAGGCGGATTTGGCTTGCCAAATTTTGCATTTGGTCGGCAGTGGCGATGATGTGTGAGACGCTCACCGCACTACCCAAAGTTGCAAAAGCTATACCAAGCTGACCGCCCACGAGCTTGCCGTAGTCCGCCACGCTCTTTAATTCTTTTTTGGTCTTGTCGGTCGCTTTTTTCATCTCACGCACATAATTGGCGGTGTTGGCGTGCAACAAAATATCTAAGCGTGATAAAACTTTTGCCATGATGATTTCTTATAAAGTAATAATAAAAAACGCTGAACAGCCTAAGCCGTCAGCGTCTAAATATAATTTTGATTTTGTAAATTATGCCTTAAAATGGTCTAATTTGTCAATATTGAATGTGAGTAACTTTATTATTGGTTAAATGCAGCAGTTTATCCCATTTGCCATAAATCCAAATCTCTTGTGTGCCAAACTGGTTGATAATGGTGCTAATTTCGCTGGGTTCGCCCCAGTTGCTGTTATATCTAACATCAAAAGCAGTCATGCCGATACGCACATTTGGCTTGTCTGATAAATCTTGGTTTGGGTAATATTTTTCAACATTTTCTTGATAAGTATCAAGATTGGGTTTGGTGAATGAAATGGGTGAATGATTAGCCATCAAACGATTGATGGCATCATCAAGCTCGTCATTGGTTGATGGCTGATTAGCATGGGCGACAGAAAAAGACATCAACGACAATAAAGCCAAAGCAGGTCGCATAAAAAAGCCCTTGGGATATAATACAACCGTATCATACCCAAAAACCTATCTTTTTTCAACCTAAGGTAGAAAACATCGCAAGCGTTCGCTCTACTTGGGCTTGTAGCTGTGCTTTTCTCTGCTCTAACTCATAGGCCTCTCGCTCATCGTCCGTCATGGGGCTTGGGTCAATGATAAGATAATCAGACGGCTTACCCCCTGCCATGGCACAAGCGATGACCGCCGACTGTATATCGCCACGATAACCGCCTATCGGGTCAAGGCGGTCATAGGCTCGCCACTGGGCAAACTCATGGGCGGTCATCGTGCGTTCTAGCTCGCCCACCGTTTTGCCCAAATGTCCTGCCAATTTAAATAAAAAAAGCCGACTTTTGTCGGCGATTAGTTTTTTTCGTGGTCTTCGGTATCAATATCTAGCCCATTTAATTTGTTGATTTCTTTGATTACCGATAACATCGCCTTAAAATTAATTTGGTTAATGCTGTCCAAATCATCAAGGCTAAATAAGCGATTGCCTTTTTCATCACATACCCCAAAGATAAAAGACAACGCCATATTATTGCCTTTTTCCTTTTCTAGGTGTTTGGCGATTTGTTCTTGTTCGCCCACGCTGATTTGGCGGATATAAATGTCGCCATCAAATTCAGCGATGTTGATTTTCTTTGGCTCATTGATGGCGGATAGACCTGCCAATAATTCGGTTGCTAATGTTGCTACTTTACTCATAATATATACCTTTTAATTTATTTAAAATAAATCAAGCCATTAATGATTAAATGGCTTGATTTTGTGGGTTTAGGTTATTTAATTAACCTGTAACTTTGGTAACATCGCCTGTGATGGTAATTGTACCAGTTTTGCGGATTTTCTTTTTTTGGTCGCTGTTATCAGTGGTCAGCTTTGAGATGATGCCCTTAAATTGACGGGACTCGCCTGTGGCAACCACATATTTTAACTGCCAATGCAACTCTTTACCACCCTCAAAACTGGTTTGCAGTAGCTGATGTGTGGTGTCTTTGGGGTCAAGGGCGTATTCAAATTCAATCTCACTCTCCTCCTTGAAATCAATGGGGGCTTTGACGGTACGACGGTCATCGGTAGCGGTTACCTCGTCCAATACCTTCTCTTCACTTGGGTGGTCGCATTTGGACAAATGCTCTATTTTTTGGTATTCGTTACCGTCTGCTGAGACATGCAAAGTAAAAAAGCTGTCAGCAAGATTTTCTACAACTTTTGCCATGAGATTTCTCCTAGTTGGCGGTTTAAATTAAAATTCTAAGGTTTGCCAAAAACCGTATTCAATGATAGCTCTAAACAATCCGCTCTCATTATCACGCATATATTGCACGCCGTGATAAATGGACGGTTTGATTTGGTCTAATTGATTGATGACTTTGGCGGCTAGTAATAAACAGTCATCATAATTATGATGATAAACATCGATTTGCACATTTGCCCACTCATGCCCTGTCATGCCGTCCAAAGTATTATCAGGCTCGGTGCTGATGATTTGGTAGATAATATAAGGCGGATTGTTTGGGTTATGCTCTGGAATAAATAAGGGATAGCATTGATTATTTACCAATGCCGATAATCTTTCATATATGAGTTGGCTGGCGTTCATTTGACAATCTTATCAATTTCATCTTTTAAGGTTTTTGCAAAAGCATTGACAGCGACCTGCACATTTTTATCAAAGGCAGGGCGTAAAAATGGCACAGCAGGCATTTGACTTGTGCCGTATTCCACAAAATGCCAATAATTGGGGTATTCTTTTTGTTTTGTGCCTTTGCCGACATAGATACCCATTGCCACGCCGTGTCCGCCAAGCTCGCCCATTTCTCGTTTGGGAACTTTGCGTTTTCGGATAGCTGAACGCAAAAGCCCACGCTGAACAACAACCCTACGACCACCTTTGACAATCATCGTATGTGGCTCAGGGGCAACAGACGCATAAAATTTGGCATCTTTTCGTATTGGGTTTAGGGCTTGATTTAGGGCTTTGGATAGGGCTTTATCTTTAACTTTATCATCAAGTTTAGCAAACTGTTTATCAAGCTCATCTAAGCCTAAAACTTCAATTTTGCCTATCATCAAGAACCTCCTTTAACATGAGCGTCAAATACTCTCGCCCTGTCTTGTTATCAGCCAAAGGCTTGCCGACTATCTCATACTCTTGATTACCGCATTGCACTCGCATCGTATGGCTGATGTCCGTGCGATGGCGGATTGTTGCCCTTGCGGTGATTTGGCTGCCCTGTGCCTGCCCTGCGATGATGTCCTTGTCGGATAAGCGGATTAACCGCCCCCAAACGGTCAAGGCATGCTCCCATTCATCTATCTTAACCGCCCCTGTGGCAGAACGGCTGGTACTTTGGCGGTAAATTTCAAGTCTTTTACGGATTGGTGTGGCTTTCATTGTTTCCCCAAAAAGTTAAAAAGTGGGCGTGCGATAAGGGGCAAGCATTTGGCGGACAGGGGCAGGCAGATAGTTACCAAATTCTGCCCCGTTCTCGCTGTTTCGGTTGTCATCAAGATAACCGACCAGCAAAAGCGTGGCAACTTTTAGAGCAGGCAGCATGTCATCGTTAATCTCATCTGTGATGTAGTTTTTGACCGCTGTTTGTGCTGATTGTAAATAGATCGTCAAAATCTCATCGCTGTCGGTATCGTCATAACGCAAATGGTGCTTAACCTCGTCAAGGGTGGCAAATTGGCTCATGATTTATCCTTGTCAATGGTGGCATACACTCGGTAGCGTGGCTTGACCGCTTTGGCGGATTTGGTCGGCTCACTTGGCGTAGGTGCATTGCCAAAAGGGTCGGCACTGTTGTCTCTTTTGGCAAGTGCTTCTAAACTGTAATTTTGCTGCTGCATGAGTGGCGACTCCCCACCGACCACAGGCGGCAAGCCAAGCGTGGCACGGGCTTCATTGGGCGATAAAATACCCGAATGTGTGCCTTCTTTGAGATACGCCATTTGGCTTGTGCTGTCCATACGGATAAGCGGCGATAAATCCGCTTCGCACTCAATGCCCTTTTCTAAGTCCAAATGCTCATCAAGCAAGTTTTCAATCGCCTCGATGTAGTGTTGCAGACAGTCTGAATAATAAATCTCGTTCAAATCCGATACCTTTTGTCCTGCCTTAATCTCGCCCATGCCCACTTTAAAGGCTGGCACATGAAACACGGAGCAGACTGTCTCACCACTCATTTTAAGCTGCTCAATGGCTTGGCTGTCGCTTGCACTCATTGTAATGGGTTCATATCTTGCCCCACTGCCCAAAATAGCAATGCCGCCACGCTTGATGCCTGAGTAATTGGCTTGCCAGTCGGATTTGACTTTTTGGGCAGTCTCTTTGTCGATGTCTGATGGCACGGACAAAATCCCACTTGGGCGAGAATTATTACCAAAGAGCGTGGCGGAGGTGTGCTGAATGGACAGCCCCAAACCTACACTAATGCCGCATGCCGTCAAAGGCGAAAGACCCACAAGCGGATGATAAAAGCAGTTCATGCGGTCGTGTATCATCTCAGAAGCTGGTACGATGGTATCGGTTAGCCCGTACAGCTTATCGGTGCTGATTTGATAAAACACCTCGCCATCATCGCCCACCAAAACCTTGACACGGTCAGGATTTAGTACATACATCTGCCAAATATCGCCAAAAATGTCTCTGTGTTTTAAGACATAGGCATTACCACGCAAGAGTTTAGAGCTTACCCAGCTTTCAATGAACTGCTGCCAGCTTTGATGTCTGTTTGGTTTTTTTAAAATGGCGTGCGTGCGTGATTTGGTCGGTAAAAGTACGCCATTTTGTGGTGATTTGGTTTGTATGCGTAATTTGCCAATGTCGGCGGCAATCAAACTGATGCAGGCAAACACCGCATGAAAATGGGTCAAATCGGTGCGTTTTAGCTCATCATTTTTTTGCCACGCCCCTGTGTAGGGTTCATGGATGAGCGTTTGCCACGCAGGGGCAGGCGTTGCATTGACCGACTTTTTACGGAATAAATCAAAAAATCCCATTAGGACAAATCCAGTTCGCTATTTTCGGTGGTTGTTTTGGTTTTGCGTTTGGGCTTGTCTGCTTTGGATTGGCTGGTAGCAGGCTTAGCAATGCCCAAAATGATAAGTATTCTTGCCTGTGGCTCTGGCACCTCGTGCGTCTCGCCCACCGCCCCTGTCGGTGCATCTTTTAAATATGTGATTTGCATGAAATCTCCTAAAATAAAGCCCCATTTTCAATCATGGGGCTTCATCAAATAAGGCTTTATCTGACTAACCTGTATATTTAATATACCCCACGGCTTTGGTCATGCGTGGTTTCCAGCGGATAAAGCGTTCAGCACGGATGGCGGTTAAGTTGTTTTGGAACAGATTGACCATTTTTGGGGCGTCGTCTGTTCCCATATTGATGGTCGCCTCACCTGATACCGAAAAATCCACACCGCCATCGTCCGCCAGTAGGATTTGACTTGGCACAATCAGCACAATCTTATCGCCCAAACTACCAGAGGTGTGCACTGGCAAGCCTTTAAGCGAGCGTGTGCCTGTTAAATTCATGCCCTCAAAATAAATGCGTCCCAAAGCATCACGCATTCCGCTAATCTGCATGGCTCGGGTTTCGCTCATTGCCCACACCGCCCCCTCTAAGCTAATGCCAGCATCTACCAGCTGGGCGATGAGTGTGTTGGTGTCCGTGTCAATCTTATCGGCGGTTGTGCCTGTTGCTGTTATGGCAGTTACGCCATTTAGCACAGACGCTGGCGATTCGGCAGCTTCTGCTTTATCAGGGTCAAAAAACTGCTGATCAATGAACTGGGCAACCGTTGCCACCAAATCATCACGCACAAGCGTATCAGCTTTGGGGTTAGAAAAGCGGATAAGCTCGTCCGATAACAGTACAATGCCTGCGATTTTGGCGTGGCTTAAAGTCATTGAACCAAATTCAGGATTGCCCACAGGCTTCATCTTGCCTTCACCGACCCAGCCAACCGAACCGCTTGCGGTCTGCATTGGGATTTTGACATTAAATGGCACTTGTCGCATTAGAGGAGCGATTTTATCCACCACGGTTTTTTGGCGGACAAGCTCAATAAATTCCCCTGTCAAATTGGCATAATCAATGAGTTCTTTGCCAAATTTATCATCAGTTGTTGTGCCGATGACCGCCTTTTGAGTGGCGGCACGGATGACAATGTCAGGGGCATTCCAACCTTGAAGCACTTCACGAGTGGTGATGCCGCCTTTGGATTTGGTGGCAATGGAGGACGCTTTGATCAACAACGCAAGGCCAACACCTTTGGGCAGGTTGGATTCTACTTGCACGCTTTTGGTCTCTTTGGGGGCAGTCTCGCCTGTTGCCGAGGCATCCGCCGCCTCTGGTGTGTCGCCTGATACTTCAGTGGCTGTCATGGATAGCGTTTGAGCTTTTATCAGCGTACCCAGACGACTGGCATTTTTTTCTAGTTTTTCAATGTCATTTTCTAATGCCCCAATGACCGCTTCGTCATCATCGCTGGGGGTGTGTCCGCTTACAACCGATTTGGTCATAATCTCACCGATTTTGGCTTGCTTATCAACAATGGTGGCTTTGACTTTGGCAAGCTGTTGTTCATAGTTCATCGTAATGATACTCCGTTGGTTTTTGATAAAGGGGTGGATAAAATTAAAGCAACACCGCCATTGGACGAGTTGCTTTTTTGGGTGGTGGTTTGAGTTGGTAGTGGCTGGATTGGGTTAATCGGTGGGCTTGGCGTGGGCTGCAAAGGCAGGTTAAACGCTTCTTTGATTTGCTTAACGCTCGTTATCACCGCATCAGCATTGGCAGGCACAGTAACGACGGACAGCTCATAAAACTCCCATTCTTTGATATGTAGCCCCCACGAACTTTCCAAATAATTATATTCTTTGATTTTAAAGCCAACGGACAAGCACTTGACAAGCCCTGATTTGATGGACTGCCACGCTTCGTCCAAACGGTCTTTTAATTTACCTTTTTCGTCAATCTTGACCAATTTAGCGACAATCTCAATGCCTTTTTCGGTAACGGTTGCCTGTATCACTTCGCCAATCGGTTGATTATGATTGTGTTGCCAAAGTAGCGGTATGGGTAGGGCAAATTTCGCCCCCAACGGCTCTAAAATATCATCGTCCCTATCGGTACTGGGCGTGGTGGCAATGCCTGTGATGATGCGTTCATCATCGGTGTCGGTTATGGATTTGATTTGTAGGGTTGAATAGGCTTTGGTCATAGGGTTTTCCAACAATTGATAAGCAAAAACCCCACCAATTGGCAGGGTTTTCTTGTTATTTATGGCTTAATATTTACCTTGATTTAAAAATTTAATCAACTTAGACAGCTCATTTTCAACATGAGCGATGACAATGTTATCGGCGATGCTCGGTTCTTGCATATTGATCGTGTCAATCAATTTATCTTCAAGTAAGCCACAATACAATGAAATTCTAGTTTTTTCATCAAATGCTTGGGCGTTTAGTTCTTGGTTAATGATTGCGGTCATCTTGTAACTCCATGATTTAAAAGGGTTTATTAACTTGATGACCACAGTATCGCTCGTTATACCAACAATAGCAAGTCTTAATTGCCAAGATTTTTAATATTTTTAAAATTTAAAAATCATATTATCCTCATATTCAGCATTATAATTGACATGGCTGTTTACACTCACTTTCTCAAAGTCGCCAACCAGCTCCCATATGACAGGCTCGCAGTCTTTGAGATAATCCATATAATCTAACAGCTCACTTCTTGTACTGCTAAAAAACAGATATGGCGGACGCACCAGTTTCATCAATCGCAAAAACTTTGTCATGCCAAAATACCCTTTTAGGGCATACGCCTTTTGTTCGGTACAAACATAAGGTGGGTCAAGCAATAGCAAAGTATTTGGCTTGTCGGCAAATTTTGGTATCAGCGTGTCAAAACTTTCGTGCGTGATAACCAGTCCATCTAAATAATCTTGTGCATTATCATAATCACTGGTACGGACGGTGTTATACATTGAGTGGTCGGTAAGCTCGCTGATGTGATTAATTTGCTTACCACTAAACAGTAGCCAAGTACTGACACTTCTTGCATCTACATAACCATCAAAGTCGTCAATCGCTTGTAAAATTCGCCCCTTTAACTCGTCTGATATGCGTTTTTGGCGTGGCACATCTTTTGTCATTTCAAACAAAATAGCACGCAAACGGTTAATATCATCAATATGTGCTAATCGCTTAGTATAGCCGTCAAAGTCGTTATAAATGACGGTGGCGTTTGGCTTATAGGCTTTGGCGTTATTAGCAAGTAGCCCACTACCGCCAAACACATCAATGATTGTCCAGTTTTCGCCATCATTTGGTATTTTATCCAAAATTTTGCGAAATTCTTTTAAAAACATTCGTTTTTGCCCCACAAATGGCAGGGGTGCCTTGTGATGTGCTTTGCTCATCAAGATTACCTGTGTTGGAGTCTCTTGGGACTTCTGATAAGGCGTTCTTGACGCTCAAAACATTAAACGCTTTACAGCGTGGACATTTGATTTCTAAATCGTTAAAATTTCCAATTTTTGCTAATAATCGTCCGCAACAGCGGCAATTGACTTGTTTCATGGCTCTACCTATCGCAATTTTGTTAAAAATGTGATAACCTTGCCACGCTGTGTACACAGTGGCAGGGTCTCGCTTGCGACAAGCTCGGTTTGTCGTAGGGGTGGCGGACTGTTCCAGCAGTCCACCATCGCCCTGTTTTTCATCTGCCCGCTCTATGAGCGGGTTCGTTTTTTTTTACTAAAAATAAATCCCCACATCATCAGCCGACTTAGGCACAGCTGGGTTTTGGCTCATAAGTGCCACAGCGTTTAGCATAGCAATCACAGGGTCAATCTTACCGTTACCGCTTTCTGATTTACTCATACTTACCCCAGAGCCTGACAGTTTAACCCGTGCATTACCTACGCACCACGCCATTAACGGTTGATTTGCGTGCGTCAAATCACCGCTGGCAATCTTACGCTCACACACCTTTTGATAACCGCCCAATTTCCAACCTTGCGACACGCCTGTCATGTGTGTGTCTTTGGGTATGCCGATGGATTCAAGGGCGATGACAATATCGTCCGCCCCAGCAGGGTCAAGACCGATTTTATCCAGTTTGCCACTGTCATAGACTTTTTTGGCAATGTCAGCAAATTCTGCCACATCATCGCCCACATTATCCACGATGACCAAGTCGCCATCGGTTTCAAAATCACGATAGCGTGGTTCGTCCTGTTTTCGTCGCTCTAAGGCGATGGGATGACACCACGCTTTGACCCACACCCACCACTGTTTGACTTCATGGCGGACATTGTTATCGTCTGTGTAGATGTATTTTGGGGTTGGCAAGCGTCCAACGACCGCACAGCCTAACAAATCATCAAGACCACCGCCATCACCGCCCATGGTGATGACCTCACTTTTTTCAATGAGTTCATCAAGGCTAAACGCTCGCCCTGCTTTTTCCCAAAACTCCGCTCCTGCCCAGCGGTTAGCTCTAAGCGATATGCCAATTTCTACATTTAAATGCTTGGCAAGGGCAGTTTGCAAGGTGTTTTTGTCATGCGACTCTTTGGCTCGTTTTAGCGTATCGGTGAGATAATCCATGTCCACACTTGCCCCCAAATTGGGGTTGGTGATGTACCAATTTTCAGGCTTGATGTAGTCGCCACTGTCAATATAAGCCTGCGGAAATTCATAAATCACAGGCAAAAATCGCAAATCATCAATCTGCCCATCTCGCACCGAGCGAGCATAATCCAGCTTTTCTTTAAAAATCCCAGCAGGTGCTTCATCGCTCATGGTGGACAAATAGATGACAAAGCCCTCAGGGCGAGATGCAAGCCCCCCGATGGCTTCTTGGAGCATGGCGGCCGCCCCAGAGCGTTTGCCAAATACCCACAGCTCATCAACCAGCACATACGCCCCCTTGACCCCTGCCAAACTGTTGGACTCAGCGGCGATGACCTTCAAACTTGCCCCTGTAAATCGGTGGGTGATGGTTTTGGTGTGGGCAGAGACATTAAAAAGAGCAGATAATTCACTATCTACTCGTATCATGTCTTGCATGGGCGAAAATGAGTTATTGGCAACCTCCTTGGTTGGGGCGACGATGACAAGCTCACAGCTTTGGCGTTCGTTTAAAATCAAAGCGGTCAGCATGATGCCAGCGGCTAGCGTAGATTTTGAGTTTTTTTTACTGATTAACAGAAAAAACTCTTTAATCAAGCGTTTTTTGTCCGTGGGGTCATACGCCCCAAAAATGATGGCCACAAAGTCAAACACCCACGCTTTACTCACCGCCCCAATCTTTGGGCAACCGATGACATCAACCAGTGCCAGCTCTTTAAACACACGCAACGCAATGTCGCTCATCGTGGTAAACAGCGGTTTACATGGGATAAGGGACTCGCCCTTGACGATACGCTCTTGCCAATCAGGTAGAGCGGTTGTCCATGTTGGTGTTACGCTTTTGTTCATATTTGCTAACATGCTCTTGTAAAAATAGGTAAAATGTTTTTATGTGGGCAGCGGCAAAACAAGATAAAATCTTTCTTTTTTCGTCAGCCTGATGGCGAGCAACTTTAAAAATCAGCGATTGGGCTGTTTCGGTCAATTTCTCGCCATTTAAATAAGCACGACGAGCATAAAATACCGCCTTTTTTAGGTCAGTTAATTCATCGCCTTTCAATCCTGCTCGGTGCAAATATTTATAACAATTACCCAAGCAAAACGGTAACAGCTCGGTAATCTCAATGCACTCAATGCCACTCGGGCAAGAAGTGTAATGTGCTGGGTGGTTAATCAAATCATCACTCATCATTCAACCTTATGTCTTTTGGTAAAAAACAAAACTCTTTGATAAAATCATCATACCGCATGATTTTACATTCACCGTCAATCACTGGATAAACAAAACCCTGACCATCGGCAGGGTTATTTAATTCAGCGGTGTCGCAAGCATCATTCATGTATTTCATTGCAACAGCTCACTGCCGAACATGTCCGCCTGATTTGACAGTGTGGCAAATCGCCCATTTTCACTTTTATTTCTGGCATTATCCAATTCATCTTCCTTTTTGCCTGTCTGAGCCAGTTTATGCTCGGTGTAGGGCAATAAAGCGATGGCGGCGTTAATGCGTTCTTTTGGCGTGTACAGACCATCAGCGTTATTAAAAACAGCGGTCAAAAACTCCGAAGGCGTTTCGTATTTTGGGGTATTTGGTGCGTCTGGCACTGTGGCAGTCAGTTCGTCTTGACTGTTTTGGTTGTTTTGACTGTCTTGCCCCAGAGCGTTTTGTACTTTTTTTAAGTCAGCGATACGGGCTTGCACATTCTCACGCTTTGCCATGTCCGCCACGAACTTTCGGGCAGATTCATGATTTTTACAGCCAGCTTCTAGGGCGGCTGTATGAAAGTCCATGCCACTTGCCACATTCTTAGCATACGCTTCCTGCTTCTGAGTGATTGCCATGTTTAACCTTTCTATATTCTTTATAATGTAATTTTATGTAACTTTTATTACTGTGTTCATTGGTGGAGAAACGGAGATTTTTCCCCAAATCAAATTTTTTTTATAAACGAGAGGGGGCGTGGTGTCCGCACGCTTAGCCCAAAAATTGTAGCACGCCCCCCGCCTTGCTTTCGCTTTGGGTTTTGGTTTTGTGGCATTGGTAGCATAAGATTTGTAGGTTTGCTTTGTCATCAGTGCCACCGACAGCCTTGTTGACGATGTGGTCAAGCTCTAAGCGTCCGCCAACACGACCGCACAACTGGCAGGTGTAGTTATTACGAGCCAAAAATTCAGCACGAAGTCGCCGCCACCATCGTCCGCCACGAGCTTGACCCCATTTTTTCTTTGGGGTGTGGGATTGGGTGGGTTTTAAGCGTGGTGGTAAGTTGCCAAGTTTTGCCATGGTTTCCGTGATTTGCCAATAAAAAACGCCAACAGCGTGAGCCGTTAGCGTTAGTTACAATTATTGATTTTGACAAAATGATAGCAAAAAGTGTGCAATCTGTCAATAGCCCAGTTTTAAGTTTATTCCAAGCTGTTCACGAACCTTGCCAGCGACAACTTTGGCAATACCTGTAATATTGCCAATGATATTATCAATGGCTTCACCTGCATGTAAGTTATAGTATTGGCGACGACTAATTCCCATGCAACAAGCCCGCTCTTTTGCACAAAAAGTAGAGCGACTAAGATTTTTTTGGGGGTAGCTTATCTCTATCAAGGCGGTATTGATGATGGGCTGATGATGTTTGGTAGGTATCTTGGTCAGATATTCGGCAAACTCTACCGCCAATGATGACAACAAATAATCACGGCTGGCTTGGTCGTGGTAATAGTAGTAACGATAGCAGGCATCAGCAAATCGGCTAACCCCTGCAAAACTTTCAGCAACGGCAACAAGCTGGGCTTTGGGTATTTTGTTTGTCATGAGCATGGTCTTAAAATTTTTGGATATTATGAAAAGCTGTGCAGGGTTTTGTCAAATTTTTAAACCATGCACAAAACCCTGCACAGATTTTACATTTATAACCCATTGGTTTTAATAAAGATTTTAAAAAGTGTGCATGGTGTGCAGGGTGTGCAGGGTTAATTTTAATTTTTGAGAAACTTTTTTTAAAAATAAAAATTTGTGATAAGCGGTAGATAAAAAATTAGCCTGCACTCTGAACAAGGCAGGCTAAAAGCTAGGAATATCAAGGCTTGTCAGGGTGTACAGGGTTTGTACAGACCCTGAACAAACCCTGCACACTATGCACATTGTGGCACAGACTTAAATGAACGGATTAGAATTTTCGTGAGATGAGCGGTTGTTGGTGTTTACCGATGGGTGTGAGCTTTGGGCTTTTATTATAGCACCTTTAAAGCGAGATATGCAAATGCCGAATGTGTTTTGGTCGGGCTTTTTACTCATGTCCAAGCCGATGATGAATGCCATGCTCTGACCACTTTTGGGAATAAAGCTGTCGCCATTTTGTAGGTTGTATTGATAGCGTATGCGTTCTTTGTGTTCACGCACGCTAACAAAGGTTAAAAACTTAGTACTAGATGTGCCACGCTCGCCGTTTTGTTTGCACCAAAAAACATAATAATGATAAAGGTCGGTGGTCAAACAAGTGGCATAGGGTATCTCTAAATCACCATTTTTCCAGTACACATAAAACCGCTCCCAGCTTGCTAGGCTAATTTCTGTAAGCCGTGCCTTGGCTTCGGTATTGATGGCCGTGCTGTGGGCGTTTTGATTTTTGGGGTCTTTTAGTAAAAGATAAGTGTAAAATGCTCGTATCAACGACTGATTTGGGTCATCTATAGCCGCCCCAATTTCATGACGCAAATCATTGGGAATGATGGCGGTTGGGTATAACACAACATGGCGGCGGTCGGTTTCATCCAGCGATAAGGGCTGCATGTCGTTGGACAAAAATACGCTATTGACAAAGTTATCTTGTGTCCAGCCACTGACGAACTTTTTGTTAATATAAACGGTATCGCCTGTGACGAACTGTTTAATCATACCCATGTGGCTGTAACGGTCTTTGCCTTGGAAAATCTCTTCAAAGACGGCGAACAGCTTACCTTCTACCCAGTCATTATACTGGCTTTCTAGCTGCCCCTGTCCAAGCGTCAGCAGGTATGAGCCGTATATTTTTCTCATGATGCGGTCAAAAAACAGCGATTTACCTGCCCCTTGGATGTGTCCATGAACAATCAAGGCGGTGTCCATTTTTGTGCCTAAGTTTTGTAGCGGTATGGCAAGCCAGTTTAGCACCCAATCTAAGGCGTGGGTGTCATTGCCACACAAATGCTTGATAAGATTGATAACGGGCGAACACATGCCCATCATAAAATGCTCATTCAACTGCTTATCATCAATACCAAGCTCTTGGGCGGTAAAAGGCTGTATGACAAAGCTCTTAAATGTATTGATGTAGTTTTCTCCGTTTTGGGGGCGTTTTTTGTCCGTGGGGTCAAACCAAATGTTGTCCGATTCCACTTTTTGACGGCTTTTTGACTTATTCCACCTATCAAATTCGTTGGGGAATTCTAGGCGTAAGGTATCAACAGGCTGTCTTTTGTAAGTTTTGAAGTTAAAAACTTCTTTTGTTCCTTGAATGTACCAATACTGCTCAAAAATATCGCCGTACGCTGCTGCAAACTGTTCGGCGGTGTTGTCTTGTACTTCACGGCGGTCAATGGTTTTTTGTTTACCACCAAAAAGCCACGCATTGGCAAGTTCACGACCGACAAGTCCCATAAAATGGGTTTTGGTCATCTCGGTGTGATTGATTAGGTCATAGATTTTGTTGGTGATTTTGCCGATGTCTTTGATTTGGGCAAAGTTTTCATTCAAATAATCTAAGGTATAACCGCCGTGCGTGTCTGTGATGACTTTGGGGCGTGGGCGGTTTAGGGCATGTACCAATTGGGCTTTGACAACATCCATGCCAAAATGAGCGTGCAGGTCGTTATAATCGGTCAGTTCACCCGTGGTCGTGCGTTCATCATCGCCAAAATCAGGGCTGATATGCTCACCTGTGGCAATCTTGGCGGCTTCTTCGGCTGCTAATATCCCTGCGTTTTTGCCTGTTTTTTGTTCTGTTGCCTTATCATCATCAGCACAAAAAATCAAGCGATGCTTTGGATACAGTGTACGCACAATGGACGCACATTTAACCATGTTATCAGCATTGAAAGTGATGATGACAGGGTAGATGCTGCCTAACGCTTCAAAAATACTTGCCCCTGTGGCATAGCCTTCGCAAATTAGAATTGTATCGCCAGACAGCACATCGCCAAGCGTATAAAACGCACCACCGACAAGGCCATCTTTGACGAATAATTTACCGCCGTCAGCACTGATGGACTGGACATTGCACAGCGTAATATTGCCTGTTTGGGTGTTGTGATAATACAGCGGTATGAGCAGATTGCCCTTGTCATCTGCCCTAAGACCGTGCGAGCGTACACCTTTTTTGGCAAGATAGGCGTGCGTGTCGGTGGGGTTGGCGGTGTTAAAGCGGTCTTGGGCGGTTTTGGCAGCGGTTTGCCGTGCTTGTTTTTTGGCTTGTTTTTGGGCGGATAAGCGTTCGGCTTGGGCTTTTGCCCATGCTTGTTTGTCCGCTTCGCTAATCTGCCTACCGCCGTCAATGCCCAAGATGTCAGCGATCAAGGCGTGCGTGTCGTATGCGTCTTTTTTGGTGTAATCACGCACAAGCGTGTATCCTGTGCCAGCACCGCATTGATTGCAAATCCATGATCCTGTGCCGTTCTTATCGTCACAGCGAAAACGGTCTGTACCGCCACACAGCGGACAAGGCTGATGCTTTTTGCCATTGCCGTTTAGTTTGATGCCAACGGCAGGAAAAATACGGCTGACATAGTAGCTGTTTGCTTGGTCTTGGATGTGTTCAAAATTGAGCGGTGGGCGTTTTTCTGATTGGCTCATACCACACCCCCAACTAATAAATTATCTAAAAGTTGGGCGGTTGGTGGATAAAGGGGTTGATTTTTATGAAAGTTTGTCATATTATAATATCTCTTATTTGTATGATTAAGAAAAAAACCCCCAAGTCTGAACCACTTGGGGTTTTTCTTTGGGTTATTTGAATAAAATTCGCATATAATCTGGTGAATTGAAACAATTTCGCAAAAGCTCTCTTGTGGCTTCTGCGGTCTCTTTACTGCAATAAATATAATCCTGTGGCACAACTTTTAAGCCACATACCACAAGCATGGTTGCAATCAAATCTAAGTCATTATTTACCATGCGATTGACTTTGTCTTTATTTGCTCCTGTCTCTACACAAATCTTAGCCTGTGTAGTGCTTGCGACAGCTTGCGAAAGCAGGCTTTCTGTTTCTCTCGCTTTCTCACGGTATTGAGACGATAATTGTGTGATGGCTTTATGGCACATTAGGAATCTCCTTTTTTTGGCGATACTTTGAGTTTACCGCCTGTTTGTTCTGAAATAAGCACTTGACGCCCAAGCGGAATGCCGTTTTTACGATAGTAAGTCAGTTGACTTGGTGAAATATTAATTTTTTTAGCTATTTTTCGGTACGGTGCATTACCAAAATATTGCTTTAATTCGTCAAAAGTCATATTCGTTTTTCCGATTAAAAATATTCGTATATTAGAACATATTGTTCCGATATATGTCAACCTGTTATGTTTTAATATACAAACAAAAAGGGGCTAATATGCAAACAATAGCAGACAGAATCACGCAAAGAATGGCAGAAGTTGGTATTACCCAAGCCGACATTGTGCGAAAAATAGGGGCTGGACGATCAACCGTCTCAAACTGGGTAAGTGGCGAGACCAAACCATCGGCAGAGTTTATAGCTAAGCTTGCCGAAGCCTTAAAATGCAATAGCGATTGGCTTGTAAGTGGTCAATCCATTCAAAATCAAGTCAATAATCAAAACGGCTACATCGGTGGTTCAGTCAATCAATCGGTGGTGAATAACTACGCCAGTCAGCTGACAGGGGGTGAGGATTGGCTAACGATTATAAACAACGATATGTTTCCTGCGTTCGCCATCGGTGACTGTGTGCGAATAGATGCTAAACAAGAAGTACAGGCGGGCAATTATGTGTATGTGGACTGCGAGGGCAAAAAAATGCTCCGCAAATACCGTCCAAAAGGATATGATGAGAACGGCACGCCATATACGCACCTTGTGGCGGAGAATGAGGACTACCCTGTGATAGATAGCCGTCATCAAGCTTTTACCGTGCTTGGGGTGGTGATGGAATTTAAGAGAAAATTGGTGTAGGCATTTGATATGGCACATTTAAACGGTGGAGATTTTGGACAAGAAATTGTCGGTGAAAGCAATTATTTTAAAATATTGGCTCGTTGTTTTAAGGCAGGGCGGCAGGACACAAGCGGTAAAAGATCTTATATCACCGTCAGCCTTGTCTTAGAAAATCATAATAAATACGATAAAAATGCGGTGGCAGTTGTTAGTGATTTTGGCACGGTAGGCTATTTGCCTCGTGCCGATGCTAAGCTTTATCGCAAGCTGCATGGCAATAATGAAACACACACCACAGATGCGGTTATTTATAGCAGAGACGGCACAAAATTTGGCGTGTGGATTGATGTAGATTTGGATGATGATTGGATGGATGAGCCTGATGATAATTCCCAAAGCCCAAGCACTTTCATACAGCACTCCAATACGCCTGTTAAACGCCCTATCATCTTAGAACCCAAACAACCGCCCAAACCGCCTAAGGCTTGGAAAGACCAAAGTACCAGCGAACAAATTGTTACAGTGATTGGCTTTGCTATTCTGCTTGGCGTGTTGTACCTAATTTTTGCCCTGCTCCGCTGGTTTTTTAGGTTATTTTCATAATTTGTTATCATTTAACCGACCGCCCATGATGGGCGGTTTTTTATTGCCTGTGCATCGTTTGACACAAAAAAATTCTATCTTACGAACAAAATCACTTGAATTTTTTGTTTTATTATGCGAACATGTACATAAATACGAACAATTTAGTCGAGTAAAATATGAACACTCAAGTCAATAAAACTGATTTTTTCCCAAAATTTCTTATTATTGTCATGATGGCATCACTGCCTTTTGCGTGTAGCAAAGTGCTTGATGATGCTTTTGATCGCCAAGCTGAAACAGACTACCAAGAGTGTCTAAACTGGCAAGCTAATGGCTTTGATATCAAGTGCGATAAAGGGGGCAGATGGTAATGAACAAGCAATCTAATCCAAATGGCGTAAATCCCATCATTGATGCACTTTTGATGCGTATGAATGAGCTTGACCGTTTTAGTGATGATGAGTGTGTTATCTCGGGCAAAGAGCTGTTACCGCTTGATGTGGTAGTAAACAAGCATGGCGGATTTGGTCTGGTACATCTTGCCAAAGAGTATAAGAATGGCAATGGGCGTGCTTGGGTTTCCTGTCTTGTAGGTGAAATTGGCATTGTTTGTCCCAATTTTGAGCATGGCATTCGCACCATTTACGAGAGCGAAGGGGTGGCGGCAAGAGCGTATCTTGTCAAGTACTTTGGAGATAAACAATGGCTTTAACCGCCGCCAAAATATGTCGTGAGCTTACCAAAATCAGCTTTAGCACCGCCCACGCCCGTGATGCCAAAAATAACACCATTTGTCATCTTGTGACTTATGAGCGTAGTGTGGCGAGCGGTGGCGAGATTAATCTGTCCGCCCTTTTTGCTGTCTATAACTATCTGATGTGGCTGTTGGGCCATGTGCATGAGATTGATGATAAGCAAGTACTGCCAAGCCAACGCCTGTTTTTGGCGGATGCTATGGCGTTTATTTTTAATATTTATGAAAAACAAAGGGGTGTGTGATGGGCGGAAAATCATTTGACACGGAAGCTCGTCTTTTTTGCCAGCAGCAACAAGAGCTTATTTTTAATGAATTTTGTATGCAGGTGATTAAATTACTTACAAAAAGTCCGCAGGGCTTAACTATTGCTAATGTACAAACCTGCATAGGCATGTCCTACAAAACCGCCATGAGGGTTTTGCCACTGGTGGCGGTAGAGCAGAACGGTAAATTTTATCTCAAGTAGGCGGCATAAGATGAAGTAATATGCGATTTAATATTTCAAATTTTGCTAGTGCCTTATTATATTCGTTATTGGGTGCATTAGTTATGCTGACTATATCAGCTTTATCTAAATATCTTGTAGGTACAACTATTATCGCTACTATATCCTTTATTATTTGTTTTGGCTTTGCCCTTGTTCTTGGTTTTTTGAGGAATTAAATGAGCATAACACTAAAGGTAATACACAATGAAATACCTATTTCTAGCCATCGCCCTGCTCGCCACTGCGTCACAAGCCAATTATGCGACTTACTATGGCGATAAATTCCACGGTCGTAAAACAGCAAATGGCGAGCGATTTGACCAAAACGCCATGACTTGTGCCAGCAATAGGCATAACTTTGGCACACGATTAAAAGTTACCAACACCGCCAATGGTAAATCCGTGATTTGCCGTGTAAATGACCGTAGTGGCTTTAGTAAATATGGCACGACTTTAGATTTATCAAAAGGTGCTTTTAAAAAGATTGCACCGCTGAGCGACGGTAAAGTGAGAGTAACGATTAGGAGAGTATGAAATGATTAAACAAATTACATGGTTATCACAAAAAGACATGGCAAAGCGATTGGGCGTTTGTGTGAATACTTTTAAAACATATTATCGTGAAAAGTATCCACCCAATGCCCAGCGTGGCAATAAGTTGTACTGGACGCTTGAAAACGCTGAGCGTATTGAGCGAGAAATTACTCATACAACAATATCTTAAAAAATGGGGCTTATTTGCCCCATTTTTTATGCCTGCCAGTCAGCAACAATATCCGCCCACCACTGCATTAATTCTATTCGCTCATCCCAATACTCGGCACGGTTATAAACATGGCGAACATCATTTTTAGTATGTGCAAGCTGTCGCTCTATCACATCAGCACGCCAAACACCGCTATCATTTGCCACGGTAGAAAATAGCGAACGAAATCCGTGCGTGGTCATCCGTCCGCCATACCCTGCTCGCTTAATGACCGCCAACACGCTTTCAATCGCCATGGGCTTGTTAGGGTCTAAGCGGTGCTTAAACACATAGCCATCATCTATTCTTTCAGTGTGTAATTTGCGTAAAATCGCTAATGGCTGGCTGGCGAGTGGTACAGCATGTTCTAATCTCATTTTCATTCTGTGCGTCGGTATGACCCAAAGTGCATTATCCAAATCAAACTCAGACCATTTCGCTTTGCACAATTCTGATGGGCGGACGGCTAAATAATTCGCTAATGATAAAGCCGTGGCGGCATTACCGATGGTTGGCGTTTCTTTGACTGCTTGCCAAAATTCCGTCATTTGGTCTGCTTGCAGACTAGCCATGTTTTGGGCGGTGTGCTTGGGTATAATTTTATCAACAAGCAAACAAGGATTATTGTGCGTATATTCATGAGCGATGGCGTAATTAAACACTTGATTTAATAATCGTAATGAACGGTTAGCAGTTTCATAAGTGCCTTGTGCAATCATTTTATTAACCGCTTTTGAAACCATTGCCCTTGTTACATCTGATACTAAAACATCTTGAAAATCGGCAGTGATATAATTCAGCCGATAAATGACCGTATTTTTATACTTTTCACTTGACCATTGCTGGCTATACAAAGCGACCCATTCATCAATCAAGCTTTGCATGCTTATCGCTATCAGACCTGCATTATCTTTTGTATTTTGTGCAAGTTCACGAGCTTTTTTTAAAGACACTGCAGGATATTCACCAAGCTTTTTGCGTTTACGCTTACCAAGCGGTGCATATTCAAGTACCCACGATTTGCGACCTGTCGGCATAACATCAATAGACAATCCACCGCCTGCCGATACAGAGTATCTTTTATCTTTAGCTTTAAGCCCTTTGATCTTTTGGTCGGTAATCATGTGTGTAATCCTGTGTGTGGCTGTGTGTAAATGTGTGTGTAAAATGCTTTGATATAACATGATACAACATGATGCAACACGATACAAGACAAGCCCATAAAACACAATCAGGCATTAAAAAAGCCTTGATTTACAAGGCTTTGATGACGCTTATTAATACAAAATGATATTTAATGATTTTTGATGATTGTTAAAATGGTGGAGATGGCGGGAGTCGAACCCGCGTCCGCCAGCACTACATCTATGAATCTACATGCTTAGATTCTGTCTATGGCTTTAATCCGCACCGAACCGACAGTCAGGATGGATTGGACGATTTGCTAAGAGTTTCGCCAAAATCATCGCAACGCTAATTTTGGCTATCCTTTGTGCATTCGCATCTAGGAGAGCAACCAAACCAAAGGCAATTTGTGCCGTCCTAAGCAGCCCTTAAGCTGCTAGTGCGTAAGTTTCGTCGTTTGCGACTATTTTAAATGTATGTTGATTTACAAGAGTCACACGCTCTTGACATGCATCATTAGGTTTCGCTACCAGCGTCGAAGCCAGAACATCCCCATGATTTTACTATAACAATTTTAAACCCAATTGTCAAGCATCTGATTGTTTTGCTATCTATCAAACTATCAAATAAATTTTTGTTGTTAAACCATAAGATTTCACTATTGATACAAAAATAGATTTTATAAAATAGATGAAAATTACAAATTTTTATCAATGTTTAATAACATGTGATCAAAGGTAGGTGTCCCCAAATCAGTCACTTATCATTCAAAATAATTTGGCATGGCGGTAGGATTGCCTGATTTATCAATATAATAAGCGTCATCACCATCTACGACATAGGTTGCACCTGATAAAAAATCATACGCCAAATCGTATTTAATATCAATCACCACTTTACCTGTTTTATCAATAAAACCGTATTTATGTGGCAATCTACCATGTTCATCTAGCTTGTCTGTTTTCATCGTTACTGCGGCTAGGCCTTCTGAAAATCCTTTGGCAGAATCAAACTGTGGGCGGATGGCAATGTTACCTGATTTATCCAAAAAGCCATATTTATCTTTTTGCTTAAAAAGAACCAGACCTTCTTCAAACCAATCGCCAATCACTTCATAGTTTGGGTGTATGACAATTTTACCAGTCGTGTCAATAAATCCATATTTACCATCTTGCTCAATTTTGGCACGCCCTTCCCAAAATCCCCAAGCGTTGGTATATTGTGGAGCGATGACACTTTGACCAGATGTATCAATATAGCCATAGTGATCATTTTCACGATACAACGCCAAGCCATCACTAAACGGATAAGCCTCCTGATAAACTGCAGGAATAACAAGCTCGCCTACGGTATTGACATAACCGTAGTGATTGTCTTTGATGATTGGTGCCAGCCCTTCAGCATAACCACAATCAGAATCGATGGTAGCAAATTCAGCATTTTCTGGCAATGGTATGGCAACACAAGCAGGCAATGTATCATCAATAATATGCGTACTGATATTGCTTGCCAGTGCAGGCGTTGTGATCATCAAAGTGATCATCGATAATATGGTTATAATGGGTTTGATATTCATGACGACAATCTCAATCTTGACGCAAATTGTGAAGTGGCTATTTTGGCATAAGAATCATCAAATTATCAATAGTTGGGACATATTTTTATTCTTTAAAACCAAGATTGGTACCAATTGCTTACAAAGATCAAGTTAATTAAGTTATTTTAAAATAATATTAAATGTAATTATTCTAAAAATAATCATCGATTAAATGAGATATTAATTCAATGAGACATAAAAGGTATCAACTCAATGCCTGAATGATGGCAGATTTTAGCTGATTTAAAGCATCATCATTCAAAGATACGCCATGCAAACCACTTAAATAAAAGATATCCTCTGCTCGCTCGCCCAAAGTGGTAATGCGTGCGCCATGTACTTGAATATTTAGCTTGCTAAATACTGCACCGACTTTGGCAAGTAATGATGGTCGGTCTTTGGTGATTAGGTGCATTTTATGATGCCCTTGGTGTGCCAATGATGTCGCTTCTGAAAAGTAGACTTGGGTCGGTACGATAAAATGTTTAAGCTTACCATCCACTTCAAACACTCTTGAAGGTACTGGCACGCCACCAGTTTTTAGACCCTGCTCAAGCCCTGATATCATCTGGCTGGTGCGTTCAGGGCTTAACAATAACGGTATACTACTGTCCGTTGGCAACAATCGATCAATGATGACATAAGAGTCCACCGCTGTACTGGTGCCGTCAATATCAGCTGATAAAATTGTCGCATCCAGTACCGATAGACCCAACTGATCCAAAATACAAACCGTCGTGGCAAATAAATTATCCTGATCAGGTGCACAAATCAACAGCTGCATCCCTCGCAAGGACACATCGCCATGCTCTCGGATGGCAATGATTGGCTTGCCTTGTTTTAGCTGATGTTCTGCTGCCAAGATTTCGGCGGATTGCCAAGCGATATCCCTGTGCTTTTGCTTTAAAAAATACTCTTCCCCAAAACCATCCCACAAGGCTTTTAGTCGCTGATTATCCACCATCGGCAATAAGTCTTGTGCTTTATTTTTTCTATCATCAATCACTCGATCTTTATCAACAACATGGACGCCCAAACTGTGTACTTGGTGGACGCTGGTGTACAGCTGCTTAAGTAGTGTCGCTCGCCAAGTATTCCAAAGTTGGCTATTGGTCGCATTCATATCCGCCACAGTCAAGACATACAAATGATTTAGCCGAGTGATGCAGCTGGTAAATTCGGCAAATTGAGCAATCACCTTAGGATCGCTGATGTCTTGTTTTTGGGCAGTCAGCGACATCGTCAAATGCTCTAATACCAACCACCGCACAAGCTTACTATCTGCCTCACTCATGCCATGTACCAGACAAAATTCATAAGCATCAGCCGCCCCAAGCTTAGAATGATCGCCCCCTCGACCTTTGGCGATATCATGGAAAATCGCTGCAATGACCAAAATGTCCTTACGGGCAATTCTTTGATAAATCTCAGCTACCAGCCCGTATTTATCTTGATTATCAAGACGATCATCACCAAAGCGATGCAGGATACGCACCAATAATAGGGTATGTGCGTCCACCGTGTAGCGGTGAAACAAATCATACTGCATCAGCCCCATAATTTTACCAAAGGCAGGTAGATAATTACCCAAAACCCCAAAACGCTTCATCAGACGCAAGCGATGAAACAGATAATTTAACTCTTGTAAATTGGCTAAAAATAATTGGCGATGTATAGGATTTTTGCGGTATTCTTCATCAATCAAATCGCTTGAAGCGTAAATTGCCCGAAGCGTACTTGCTGCAATCTGACGAATGCCCTTTTGACCCATGACCAAAAAAATTTTTAATAAATTGGCTGGATCTACCAAAAAAGCATCTGGGCGACGGATAGCAATTTTAGCAGGTCTAGATTGATGGTCAGAACCAGACTGTATCAAATAAAATGTCTCATCGATATCAATCAGGCGTGCAGTGGCTGACAAATAATTTTCATAAAAATATTTACACAATACCTCTGAAAAAGCGGCAATTTTCATGGCATGCTGATAATACACACGCATCATTGTCTCTAGAGCTTGTGTGATATCTTGATGGGTGGTATCTAAAGTGCGTGTATAATAGCCAAATCGCTCAGCGATGGATTTTTGATAATCAAATAATAATCGATCCTCGCCACGACCTGCCAGTGTATGCAAATGATGGCGAATGCACCATAGATATCGCTGACCTGCCTGCAAGATGGTGCATTCATTTTCGTTAATAAAATCAGTGCTTGCAAGTACTTTGATATCTGAGCTACCAAAATAAAATCGCCCAAGCCATCCAATCATGTGGATATCTCTAAGCCCACCAGGTGCGTTTTTGATGTTTGGTTCAAGATTATATTCTGTCGCATTATGTGCCAAATAGCGTGCTTTTGATTCTGCCATTTTGGCATCATAAAAAGACCCCACATCCCAGACCTCTTTAACCGCCTGAGTTGGTTGGCAAGATAAATCTTCATTACCTGCCAAAAATCTTGCCTCAAGCATGGCAGAAGCAATGGTTTGGTCACTGACGGCAACACGCATCTCATCGACACTTCGCACCGAAAACGCAGGCGTGATGCCAATATCCCAAAGCATCGCCACAAAAGATTCAATCGGCTTGATGGCTTTACTAATTTCATCACCAATCAATAAAATATCGACATCTGAAGCTGGCAAAAGTTCGCTGCGACCATAGCCGCCCACCGCAAATAACGCAAAATCTTTGGGAAATTGATAAAAATCAAACAACTGCCTTAAGATGATATCAATGGCAAGTGTACGCACTTTGAGCAGATTGGCAATATGATGAACCGCATGCATGCCATAAGCGACGACTTGATCATCAATGGCTTGATTTAATTTCTTAAGATAGGCTTGAATCGGCTCGCTGCTTATGAATGTATCTTGAATGGTTGGCGGCAACGCAATAGTTAGATGGCAGGTTTTGGCTAAGTATTTAAAATTTTGGGCGGTAGAATTTGGCATGATAAATCCAGCATATCAGATACGCATTATCCTAGCACAAACCCATCATCACTCACAAGAAAAATCAAGGCAGCCCCAAGCTGCCTTAACAAAGATGAATTTAGACCATGAATGATTTTAATCAACTGCTTTAAAAGCTTAAATCCTCATCAGGGCGTGCTGTTGTTACAAGACAGCCATCATCTGTAACAATTAATGTATGTTCCCATTGAGCAGATAGCTTACGGTCTTTGGTGATGGCCGTCCAGCCATCTTTCATGATTTTGGTCTGCCAAACGCCCTGATTAATCATCGGCTCAATGGTAAATGCCATGCCTGTTTTAAGTTCAATACCTGTACCCGCCTTGCCATAATGCAAAACTTGGGGTTCAGCATGGAAAGTCTGACCAATACCATGCCCACAAAACTCACGCACAATGCTAAAACGCTCAGGCTCAACCACCGCTTGAATGGCGGCACCAATATCACCCAAATGAGCACCATTTTTCACCACTTTCATACCAGCATATAACGCTTTTTGAGCCACTTGGCAAAGACGCTGTGCCATCACTGAACCTTGACCGACAATCCACATCTTAGAGGTATCGCCATAGTAGCCATCTTTAATGACTGTAATATCAATATTAATAATGTCGCCTTCTTTGAGTAGTCGTTCATGGTCAGGAATGCCATGACAAACCACATGATTAATCGAAGTACAAATTGATTTAGGAAAGCCGTTATAATTCAGTGGTGCAGGAATCGCACCGTGATCAAGAATATACTGGTGTGCAATATCATCTAGCACACCTGTACTGATGCCTGTTTTTATATGTTCATCTAACATCACCAAGACATCAGCGGCAAGCTTGCCTGCCGTTTTCATTTTATCAATAGCAACATCATCTAAAATTGGGATATGTTTTGTCATCATACTTTTCTTAAAATATCATAAATTTATCAACCATTTTACCCCAAAAGCCTTTTAAAAGCTACCTTTGATCAGTTTTAAAGGTCGGTGCTTTTTTGGTACTAATCGCATTTATACCAAGCGATTTAAGTAAGTGTTATTACTAAGCCCATTAATCATTAAAATTTAATTGAACCGCTTATTCTTCATCTAACAAATCATGGTCACGAGCTGCTTGCAAAATGATGCTTGAGCGATTACCACTACGACAAAAAATATGAAGCGGACGCTGACTTTGGTTATAAAAATCTGCAAATTCTTGGACATGATGCATCTCAAGCATACCGCCTGCAAATGGAATATGCCGATATTCAATGCCATACTCGCCTGCGACTTTGGCAATATCATCAGATAATGGTTGGTTTGGTTCTTCGCCATCTGGACGATTATTAACCAGTGTTTTGTATCCTTGATTTGCCAAAGATTTGACATCATCAACCGTAATTTGACCAGAGATTGTGATCAGCTCACTCATCATATTTTCCTTACACTCAATAAATTTGGTATTAGCTTACTCTGATTTGGGTAATTTGGCAAATGATTTCACGATTTATACCATATCATCAATTGAGCCTAGATGACCCATGAGTCAAATACCAAAAAACCTTGCTTGATTGTCTTAAAAATATGCTAAAATTTAGGGCATATCATCCATCATTACAAATCACTTTTTGTAAATTTAGCAAGTCTCGCTGCCCATCTGTCAGCGTCATGACAAGCCACAGGACAGGGATTAGCCATGCCATTACCATTTTTAAAACAGCGTCTCGCCAAGATTATCCCGACCAAGATACCAAACACCAATCCCCAAACACCAATCCCAAATAGTAACTATCCACACTTATTTGAGCCACTGGATTTAGGCTTTACCACGCTCAAAAATCGTGTTGTGATGGGTTCAATGCACACAGGTCTTGAAGATAGATTTTATCATTATGGCAAACTGGCTACTTATTTTGAAGCTCGAGCCAAAGGCGGCGTGGGACTCATCATCACCGGTGGGATTGCACCAAATCGCACAGGATGGCTAATACCTGCAGGCGGTACACTCAACCGCTTGGGCGATATCGTACACCATGCACGCATAACCCGAGCAGTGCATAAGCATGGTGCTAAGATTTTATTGCAAATTTTACACTCAGGACGCTATGGATATCATCCTTTTGTTGTCGCACCCAGTCCAATAAAATCGCCCATTTCGCCATTTAAACCTCGCCAAATGAGCCAAAACAATATCCAATCAACCATCGCTGATTATGCCCACACCGCCAAACTTGCCAAAAAAGCAGGCTATGATGGCGTTGAGATTATGGGTTCTGAAGGGTATTTAATTAATCAATTTTTATCATCTCGTACCAATAAACGCACAGACAATTATGGTGGCAGCCTAGAAAATCGCATGAGATTTGCTGTCGAAGTGGTCCGTGCAGTGCGTGAAGCAGCAGGCGTGGATTTTATCATCACTTTTCGTTTATCGATGATTGAGCTGGTCGAAGATGGCGCGACCATGCAAGATGTCATCACACTTGCCAAAGCCCTAGAGTCAGCAGGCGTAAGTATAATTAATACTGGCATTGGCTGGCATGAAGCACGCATTCCTACCATTGTCACAAGCGTACCCAGAGCAGCATTTACACGCTACACCGCCGCCGTCAAACACGCCGTCAGCATTCCAGTGATTGCCGCCAATCGCATTAATATGCCACAGACTGCCGAAGAGATTTTGTCGAGCGGTCAGGCGGATTTGGTGCAGATGGCGCGTCCTTTTTTGGCGGACAGCGATTGGGTGAATAAAGCTGCAAGCAACCAAGCTCATCTGATCAACACCTGCATTGGCTGTAATCAGGCATGCTTGGATCACACCTTTGCCAATCAGCGTGCCTCTTGTTTGGTGAATCCTTTGGCATGCTTTGAAAGTGAAATCAGCGTCAAGCCCACCAAAAAGCCCAAGAAAATCATTATTGTTGGTGCAGGGGTCGCTGGTCTATCAGCTGCCGTAACCGCTGCCAGTCGTGGGCATCAAGTGACAATTTATGAGCAGCACACGCACATCGGTGGGCAGTTTAATATGGCAAAAGTCATTCCGGGTAAAGAAGAATTTTTTGAGACAATTCGATATTTTCGTGAGCAAATCAAACACCTTAATATCACCGTACACCTAAATACTAAGGTGGATAAAGCCATATTAAATCAGTCAAGAGCAGACCATGTAATTATTGCTACTGGCGTAGTTCCACGCATGTTGCCCTCGCTGGAAGGTGCAAACTTGCCACAAGTCATCAGTTATAGCGATCTTTTGACTGGTAAAAAAATAGCAGGCGAGCGTGTGGCAGTGTTGGGTGCAGGTGGTATTGGTTTTGATGTGGCTGAATTTTTAACACATGGCAGCAGTGTATCTGATGCAGTCAATGATGCAACTTACAAGCCCAAAGCAATGGATGCCACTACCTTCTTTACACATTGGGGTGTAGACCAGCAGGCATATTATCAGACCAAAGGGGCATTGGTTGAACCCAATTATGCCACGCCTGCGCGTCAAGTTTATCTGTTGCAGCGTAGCGAAGGCAAGCTTGGTAAAACATTGAATAAGACCACAGGATGGGTACATAAAGCCGCCATCAAACAAGCTGGCGTTATTCAAATTGCAGGTGCCAGTTATAATAAAGTTACCAACGAAGGCTTATGGATCACCATTGATGGCAAATCTCAGCTTCTGCGTGTCGATACGGTCGTACTGTGCATCGGTCAAGAATCTGTCAATGATTTGATGCCAAAGCTTGGCGATACGCCCAAAGCAGACTATCAGGTGATTGGTGGTGCCAAATCCTCCGCTCAATTGGACGCTAAGCGAGCGATTCGAGAAGGTTTTGAGCTGGCTGTCAGATTATAAATGATAAACCATCGTTTAAACTGATACAATCTTTCAAAGCTTTGGGGAATTTGAGAGATTGTATAATCAAAAATGTGGTCATATTTTTTATTCATTGTACACTATCGGTAACTTAACGCTTCTGCCACATGTGCTGATTTGATATGCTCACTGGCGGCTAAATCTGCAATGGTGCGTGCCACCCGTAAAATACGGTGGTAACTGCGAGCAGACAGATTAAGCTTTGATTGAGCCATTTTGAGCATTTGCTGTTCTTTTTGACCCAATATGGCAAATTGATCAAGTTCATTGACCGTCAGCTCATAATTGGCTTTACCTTGACGAGCAATCGCCATATTGCGTGCTGCCACGACTCTTCGGCGAACATCATCTGATGACTCGCCCTTTGGTGCATTTTGTAAATCCTCAATGGGTAAAGCAGGCACAGTAATATGTAAATCAATGCGGTCTAGTAACGGCCCTGACAGCTTGTCTTGATATTTTTTGATTTGCTCAGGTCGACAGCGACAACGGTTTGTGGTATCGCCATAATACCCACAAGGGCAAGGATTCATGGCGGCAATCAGCTGAAAATCAGCAGGAAATGACACTTGAGCATTCGCACGAGAAATGGTAATCTGTTTTGACTCAATGGGTTGGCGTAATGTTTCGAGTGTTTTACGATCAAATTCTGGAATCTCATCAAGAAAAATTGCGCCTTTATGAGCCAAACTAATCTCACCGGGTTTGGGTTTTGAGCCGCCACCAACCAAAGCCGTCGCAGAGATGGTATGATGGACGGCACGAAACGGTCGCTCGCCAAACGCATAATTGACACCTGCAATTGAGTAGATGCTTGCCACCTCTAAAGTCTCTGCATCGGTCAATGGTGGCAAAATACTGGGCAGACGCGATGCCATCAAAGTCTTGCCCGACCCTGGAGATCCTGTAAATAATAGCGAATGACCACCAGCCGCTGCAATCTCAAGCGCTCGGCGTGCATGATGCTGCCCTTTGACATCTGCCAAATCATACGCATACTGCATCACTTGAGGCTGACTTGGCAAAGTTACGGGTGATAAGAGATGTTCTTGATTTTGGCTGATGCCACTCACCACATCCAAATGACGACAAACCGCCTCTAAATTCTCAGCAGCCAGCACCGTCATATCGCCCACTTTGACCGCTTCATCAGCATTAATGCTTGGCATAATCAGCGTACGAGGCTTGCCATCACAAGGACTGGATTTAATTGCACGAGCGATGGCAAGTGCACCAGAAACAGGTCTAAGCTCTCCATTAAGTGCAAGCTCTCCCACAAATTCAAAATCCACCAAAACCTTATCATCAATCTGACCACTGGCTGCCAAAATACCCATTGCGATTGGTAAATCCAGTCTTGCCCCATCTTTTGGCAAATCGGCAGGTGCAAGATTGATCGTCAAACGGCGATTGGGAAATTCGTATCCTGAATTAATCAGCGCTGAACGCACTCGATCTTTGCTTTCTCGTACCGAAGCTTCAGGCAGCCCGACAATCGTCAGAGCAGGCAGCCCTTGAGAAAGATGCACTTCAACAAATACTTGTGGTGCTTGCAAACCAACAACTGAGCGTGTAAAAACTTTGGCAAATGACATAAAAATGAATGCTCAATAATGAAAAATAAACCCAAAAACTACCAGACATACATGTCTGTATGTCTGCTGGGCTGTGAATATGAATATTATTAAATCAGTCAGGTGCGACCGTTACCAAAACTCGAATGCTGTCGGGTACTAATGATAGGCTATCAAGTGCCTGCAAACCTTGGGATTTTCGTTGCTCAAGTGCCAAAATTTCATCATCACGAACATTAGGATTCACCGCCTGCAAGCGAACCAGACGCCCGATTTCTTTGTTCATATAATCCCCAAAAGCTGTTTTGGCTTGTGTGCTGATTTGATCAAGCTGCATACCTGCAATGCGTTTGGCGTCTTGGGTTCTGGCATCTATGACCCCTGCGCGTGCCTTGGCAACTTGACGAGCACGACCCTTATCCAAGCGATCGATGAGTGGTAGAATTTTTTCACTGGTGGCAACTTGGCTGAGATCATCGCCTCGTTCACTCAAAAATACGCGCAAGCTTTGTTTGGGTAGATAAGCCGATAAATTCAATGACTTAGCAGCAATCGCCTCAATGCGAAACTGATTTTCAATCATCAGCATCCCCTTGGGCAATGCCGCTGATTTTAACAGACCAACCTGTGTATTGCCAAAAGTACCTGTCAAAATCATCTCAAGGATGGCTTGAATCAGCGGATGCTCATAGGTCATATAATGTATGTCCTCACGAGCAAGCGCCTGCTGACGACTAAAGGTCAAAGTCAAGCCATCTTCATCCAAAGGTAGGCTTTCAATGCCCTCCACATCAACCTCAGACGCATCAATCGGATGGATAATCCATGAGCCATCACGCTGTACACTATAATCTATACCCACAGCTGTCAAATAACGATCCAAAAACAGCGGCAGCAATTTGCTATCATCAAGCTCACGCATGGCAACCTCAATGCGTGCGGCGACATTTGGGCGGCATGAGTTATACTCAAGCAATCTATCACGGCCTGCTTGTAGTGCCTCTTCTAACGATTGGCGATAGATGGAAGCTTGTGCGATGAGTGTGGCTAAATTTTCACGATTTTGGGGCGTGTCAGCACCTTCAAGCAGCGGCTTTAGCTCTGCAATAAAAGCGTCTTGGACAGATTGAGCCGTTGGGCTGATTTGATTAAAGATATTTAATGCACCATCATACCAATTATACAAACGCTCTTGGGCAGTACCCATCACAAAAGGCACATGAAGCTTAATCTGTGCAATCTGACCGATACGATCAAGGCGACCGATACGCTGCTCAAGCGTATCAGGATTGGCAGGTAAATCAAATAATACCAAGTCTTGGGCAAATTGAAAATTACGCCCCTCCGAGCCAATTTCAGAACATAATAAAATCTGTGCACCAGCATCATCAGCAAAATATGCCGCCGCTTGGTCACGCTCAAGTAAGCTCATCTGTTCTGTAAAAATTGCCGTCTTGATGCCTGCATGTAACCGAAGCGCCGCCTCCAAGCTTTCAATGGTGGCGCCGCTACGAGCAATGAGCAGTACTTTTTTATGCTTAAGTTTATGGCGTAGTAGCTCAATTAGCCAAGCCACTTTGGGGTCATGCTCAAGCCATGCACCATCTGGATACTGCTCCTCACCCCACAGCTGTTCACGCAATTTGCCTTGGGTGTAGTGTGTATTTTGCCATGCCGTTGGCAGAGGCAGCGGATAAGGGATACTGGTTCGCCCAAAAAACCCTTGAATGCTATCACGAGTATTACGAAATAAAATACGCCCTGTGCCATGGCGATCTAATAGCTCATTGATAATATGTGTACGCAAACGCTCATTGGCATTAATATCAGCCAGCTCCACCTCCTCAAAGCCCAACAGATTTGCGACTGCACAAACTTGTTTGGCAGTGAGCTCTTGTCCATCAATCAACAAAGATGCCACCATCGCCACATCTGCAAAAGCATCTTGGGCGACAATAAAATCATCCAAATCATCAAAACGGTGCGGATCAAGCAGACGCAAGCGTGCAAAATGACTCTCTACGCCCAACTGCTCAGGTGTTGCGGTCAATAGCAACACGCCTGCGATATTGGCAGCAAAATCGGCAACCAAGTCATACTTATCATTACCGCCTTGTTCGGCATCCCAATGTAGGTGATGTGCCTCATCGACCACAAGTAAATCAAATCCAGCTGCATATGCTTGCTCATACAAATCATGATGGTCAAGCAATAAATCAATACCTGCGATGATAAATTGCTCGGTCAAAAAGACATTTTGATCAGGATTATGCTCTTTGATGGCGGCCGTACGCACCAAATCAAACAACGCAAAATCTAAGTTAAAGCGACGCTTAAGCTCAATCATCCATTGATATTGCAAACTGTCAGGCACAAGCACAAGCACACGATTAACCTTACCTGTCAAGATTTGCTGATGCATAATCAGACCTGCCTCAATGGTCTTACCAAGCCCTACCTCATCTGCCAGTAGCACACGGGGCGCAAGTCGCTTTCCGACTTCATGGGCGATATACAACTGATGGGCAATAATATCAACTCTAGCCCCAATTAGCCCACGCAGTGGATGACGCGCAAGCATCGCCTGAATACGCAAGGCATCTTGGCGTAGCTCATACCAATCCGCGCCTTCAATACGCCCTGCCAGCAGACGCTCAAGTGGTTTTGACAAAGTAATATTTGCCGCAAGCCGTGTCTCCATCAAGCTTTTGCCACATGTCAAATGATAACGCATCACCCCCGAAATCTCTTCACAGCGTGCCACTTGATACAAATTACCCTCTTGGTCGGTAATATCATCACCCACCGAAAACACCACTCGTGACAGCAGCGCAGATGCCTTGGCATAGACGCGTGTTTCTTCGCTTTGGGGAAATAAGATATGGACACAGCGATCATCAACATCAATCACCACACCAAGCCCTAGGCTTGATTCGCTGTCGGATAAATAACGCTGACCAATGGCAAAATTATCACTCATAAAATACTCAGTTAATGTGTTGTTTTCAAAATTGCTTGCTTTTTTGGCAAACTTGCTATTTTACTAAAAATAAGCAGAATTTACATTAATTTTCTTTATGGCTCTTTTGGGCAATATTTTCAAGATTTTAAAAGCATGATGCATGATATAATTAAAAATCAACTAAAAATCAACATATGGATAAATGAATAAAAGGAGATGACACATGAAAGCTGTTTTTTTGGATGCTGGCACATTTTCTAAGCAAGCGTGCCTACCTACGCCTAAAGGCGTGACGGACTATCAAGCACATTCACAAACCCCACAAGATGACAAGATTATCATTCAGCGTTGCCATGACGCTCAGATTATGATTATTAATAAAGTTGTCATCACACGCGACATCTTAAAAGCCCTGCCAAAGCTTAGGCTGATCCAGCTGACTGCCACCGGTATGGATAATGTGGATAAACAAGCCTGCCAAGACTTGGGCATAACACTTAAAAATGTCGAAGGCTATTCGGTCAATAGCGTGCCTGAACACGCTTTGATGATGATGCTTGCGATTATGCGTGGTGCCAAATACTATCATCAGCGTGCAACCGATGGCACTTGGCAGGCAGATGGGCAATTTTGTTTATTAAATGAACCGCTGTTTGATTTGTATGGACAAACCTTAGGCATCATCGGTGCAGGCAATATTGGGCGGCGTGTGGGCGAATTGGCAAAAGCTTTTGGCATGCATGTTTTGTACGCCGAACATCAAGGCAAAACCCCGCGTAGTTCAGAATATACCGAGTTTGAAACTGTGCTAAACAGTAGCAATGTCATCAGTTTGCATTGTCCATTAACGGACGCCACCAAGCACCTAATCAATACCGACACGCTCGCCAAAATGCACAAAAAACCACTCATTATCAATGTCGCTCGTGGCGGCGTGGTATGCGGAGCGGACATTGTTGATGCACTCATCAATGATCGCATCTTAGGCTATGCATCGGATGTATTTGAGTCTGAACCATTTGCCAAAAATGATCCGCTACTTGGTATCGCTGATCATCCACGCGTACTGTTCACACCACATAACGCTTGGGGCAGTCTTGCTGCTCAAGAAAAACTTTGGGAAATTTTAACCAATCAAATCACCGATTTTATCAATAACCATTCAACCCACAATCCCTAAACTGTCTTATCGCATTAAAAAAAGCCTTTCGAGTCATCGAAAGGCTTTTTAAAGATGGTGGCGAGAGGCAGGATCGAACTGCCGACACACGGATTTTCAATCCGTTGCTCTACCGACTGAGCTATCACGCCAAAGTGGGCGTATTAAACCAAAAAAAGCGGCGGCGGTCAAGTATTTTTCATGAAAATCACGGATTTTTCTTCAAAATAAAGCATTTTTATCAAATTTTAAGATTTTCATTCAACTTTTCCATCAAAATCATGCCAAAATTTAACAATTTAAGGTATGATAAAGCATTTATCAATGACCCACTTATCATAAAATATCTAAATTTATCATGTCTAACGATTTCATATTTGATTTTAGCACGCCTCACATCACCACCTTTATTCAAAATGCCAATCATCTTGATCAGGTAAGGCAGTGGCAAAGCAAAAACCTATCAAACCTATTAGACATTATCCTAACGCATTCAAACCTGCCTGAACCATTAAACGCAGCTTGCCGCTATGCGATGAGTAACGGTGGCAAGCGTGTACGCCCGCTTTTGGTATTATCAACTTTTTTGACGCTCATTAAAACAGGTAATCAAGCAGATGATTTGACCAAAAACACACAAATGTTATTTCGTGCCATGATGGCAGTTGAGCTGATTCACAGCTATTCTTTGATTCATGATGATTTGCCTTGTATGGATGATGATGCACTGCGCCGTGGTCAGCCGACTTGTCATATTGTGTATGGTGAAGATGTCGCCCTACTTGCAGGCGATGCACTTCAGTCCATCGCTTTTGAAGTATTATTTGAATGTTACGACAAAAATTCAGCCGATGATGCCATTGCATACAAATTAGCCCAACTCTTAAGCAGCCGAGCACGGCGTATGGTATCAGGGCAAATGCTTGATATCAAAGGGGAAAATCAAACGCTCTCTCAAGACAAGCTAGAAGCCATCCACCGTGATAAAACAGGCGCCCTCATCGAAGCGGCGGTGATGATGGGTGCGATTTGTGCAGATGTACCGACTGATACTTTAGGTTATCTTAAGAATTATGCGCGTGCAATCGGATTGGCTTTTCAGGTGCAAGATGATGTGCTGGATATCACCGCCGATACGATCACTTTAGGCAAGCCAGCTGGCAGTGATGAAAAACTTGAAAAATCTACTTATGTCAAATTGCTTGGCGTAAAAGGTGCTCAAGCGTACGCCAATCAGCTGTTTGAGGAAGCCAGATCGCAGGTTAAATATTGGGGTGATAATAACCTACTGCTTCAAATCACAGATTGGCTCCAAACAAGAAAATTTTGACGCTTAATTGCGACAGCACAGCCCAAAATCAGCCGCTTAGGCGGAGCTATTGCTAAGTGTCATAAGCTTATGCATGGCAACAGGCAACGGTAAATTATGGGGCATATCCGTCCATAAATAGTCAATGCCCAAAGCAGTAAGCGTTTGATTAATTTGGTTAAATTGACGATTATTAAGACAGATTGACATGCCATAAAGATGCCAATGAACATGCGTGAGCGTATGGCGTAAATAGACTGTTGAGGTTTGGGTGGGTATAGGCAGAATCTCAATGAGCTGGCTGTGTAGCAAATCATGCACCTTTTCATCACTTTGCCACGCCTTAAAAATGGCATGACTTAAGGTTTTGTTATCAAGCTTTTGATTCTCATCCAAAGGCAACCTAAAAATCGGTAAACTCCAAAGCCCATCCCAAATACCGCCGCCGTTTTGTCGGTGCAGCCATAAAGTCAGCCCACGATGTGTCAAGGATAATGCCATACTGTGCCAATGAGGTTTGGGCGGTGCTTTTTTCTTGACAGGTAACTGACTTTGAACGCCCAACGCATCAGCAATACAATCGTCCGTCACAGGGCAAAGATGGCATTTTGGCTGAGTTCGTGTACAAATTGTTGCACCCAAATCCATCATCGCTTGGGCATAGTGTCCACTGTGCTCTTTTGGGGTTAGGGCGGTGGCAATTTCCCAAAGCCTTTTGTCAGTCGCACTTTTTGTTACATCACCAAAAACCGCACGATGGCGAGCAAGTACACGCTTGACATTACCATCACAGATGACGCCAAATTTCTTAACACCCATCGCAACGATTGCGCCAGCTGTCGATCGCCCCACCCCTTTGATTGCTTGCCATTCATTGACCGTTTCAGGAAACCTGCCATGAGTGTCAATAAAATCAGCCACTTGCTGTGCGCCTGCGTGTAAATTTCTTGCCCGAGCATAATACCCAAGCCCTGCCCAAAAAGACGCCACTTCTTGCCAATCTGCTGCAGCAAGCTCTTGGACTGTTGCAAATCGTGCCAAAAACGGCTCAAAAAATTTCAGCACTGTCACAACTTGTGTTTGCTGTAGCATAATTTCAGATACCCACACAGCATAAATATCTGCTGACGGCTGATGATGGTATTGCCAAGGCAGTCCATGGCGACCATGTAACTCAAACCATGCCAGTAACCGCTTGGCAAAACTGTGCCGCTGTTCATCAGATGGATAAACACCCTGCTCACTCATCTGAGCTGTCGTACAAACACCTGTTGTTTTGGTTGTTGTCATCTTAAAAAACTGCTAAAATTCAAAGGGACATTATAAAAACCTTATCAATGAATTACAATGACAATATCCGCTCACAGTGATAATGCACCAAAGCTATGATCCATTTTAAACACCCAAAGCAAATATCAACTTGGTTGCTCGTTATTATGATGAGTGCAACCAATACCGCCCATGCCAACGACAGTGCCATCAATTCAGCAGAACAGCTGACAACTCACATCACCACAACCATTAAGCAAACAATCGTCAAAAGCACAGACAATGACCGTTTATATCAAGACCCCAACCAACACGCTGATGATGAGATTGTCGGTGTGCGTTCATTTGATGGTAGCTTTAGCGACTGTCAAAATCAGTTTGCCAATCGGCAAGCACCAACGCTGATCGGTAAGCAAGGTGAACGACTGTCTGCCATGGCGCGTGCTTTATGCTTTGAAGGATTTGCCACTTTACATTCGGGCATCGCACGCACACCGCTATGGTCAGCATCTCACCTGACCCAAGCACGCATCAACCAAGCCCGAACCTTGACGCGTGTTGACAGCTTTCGGGCAGAGTCCAGACTACCTGCTGATGAGCGTGCTGAGCTATCTGACTATCGACGCTCAGGCTATGATCGTGGTCATATCGCCCCAAATGGTGATATGGCAACCACCGAATCCCAATATGACAGCTTTAGCCTAGCCAATATCGCACCTCAAAACGGAGAACATAACCGACATCTGTGGCGTCATATCGAAACACAGACTCGTCAACTGGCAATCGAGTACGGGGAGGTTTATGTCGTGACGGGCGTTGCTTTTTTGGGTAAGACTTCTGAGCGTATTGGTGGACGAGTGCTTGTACCCAGTCATTTTTTTAAGGCGGTCTATATTCCAAAATTATCGGCTGCTGGTGTCTATTTTTCTTCAAATGATAGTAGTGAAAATTATCAAATCATCAGCCTAGATGAGCTGACCCGCCTGACGGGTATCAATGCCATGCCATCACTACCTGCCAAGCTTCGCCAAACTGCCTACGATTTGCCCAAGCCCATTAGCAATAAAAACCCAGAACAAAAGGTGCTTGATAACCAGCCAAGCAGCTGGTTTGATTTGGTCATCAGTGCCATGCGTTATGTCTTTGAAACACTAAACCGTGCCTAATAAAATACAAGCCCTAAGGAATACCTATGATACATCCTTTTAAGAATGATGAACAGGTGCTAACCATTGGAGATCTGACCATCGAAAATCATTTTGACGCCATACAAATCTTTGGCGAACTTTCTATCGCCAAATGTCAAGATGGTCTAACTCAAGCGATGGCTTTACAAGATTTTGCCAATCGGTTAGTAGCAGCACTTAAAAATGAGCCTTTAGATGAAATAAAAGCTCATGATACGCTGCCATCTGAGCAGATTGATAATCCTTTTGCTTAGCATTGAGAGTATTACCCAAATACTCACAACACAACAATCACCTTGCCAAATCATGATAAAAATTTCATACTAAGTATTTACAAATGGTCTTAAGCTTCGCTATAATAAAAATGAGTGAACAATTCACATTTATATCACCAAAGCCGATCTATCACACCAAAGTATTTTCAATACGGATCAATACATAAAAGGAGCTTATATGAAACTATCTACCAAATTATTCACCTTAGGTGCAGGCGTTTTATTGTCAGTCTCAGCATTTGCTCATGATGCCATTGTTGGCAAGTGGAAGATGAGCGAAAAAGGTGAAGAAAAAGCCATCATCACCATCAGCCAAGCTGGCAACGGCTATCAAGGTGTGATGACACAAGGCTTAACCGATAAAGCCAAAAAGCGTGAAGGCACCATCGTATTGACGAATATCTCAAGCCAAGGTGAGGGTAAATATAAAGGTAAAGGTTCTCATCCTACTCTACCCATCAAAGGCACTGTTAATATTACTGTAAATGGCAACACGATCACCATTAAAAGCATCGCTGGCACCCAAACAGGTATAAGACAGTAATCACACTATACAATCACACCCTTTGCTAGCAAAAAAACCAAAAAAGCACTGAATATCAATCAAGTGCTTTTTTTGGCTTTAGGTTAAATCAGCGATTGGTCAGCAGCTGCAATACAGACTTTACCTTACAAGGCACTTTCATCAAATTCGCCAGTTCGAATGCGAATGACACGCTCAAGTGGACTGACAAAAATCTTCCCATCGCCAATTTTACCCGTATTGGCAACTTTAATGATTGACTCAATAATTGAATCAACCATCTCATCACGACACGCTATCTCAATTTTAATTTTTGGTAAAAAATCAACCACATATTCCGCCCCACGATACATCTCGGTATGACCTTTTTGGCGACCAAAACCTTTGACTTCAGTGATGGTGATACCATTGACGCCAATTTCTGAGAGTGCTTCTCGCACATCATCGAGTTTAAACGGCTTGATAATCGCAGAAATCAGTTTCATAAATATTCCTTGGCGGTTGGCAGTGTATATTAATCATAAAAAAATATTATATAAGGCAAGGCAATAATTCACAACATCATTTTGTAACAATTCACCGCTTTGATATCAGCTAATATAGCACATAACCTTGATACCACTTACCGCCAATATCTGTTAAAATAGCCCATCGGTCGTGATTATTATTGTGAGAAAATATTATGTCAAAAAAATATGCCGTCGTCGGTTTGGGCAGCTCTGGACTGTCAGCTGTGAATTTTTTGGTCAATCACGGTCATAAAGTTAGCATTATCGATGGTAATCCTAATCCTGCCTTGGCAGATAGGCTGTCCAAAGGCGTTCATTGTCATTTTGGTAGCTTGGACAGTGAACTCTTAAGCTCAGCCGATCAGATCATCATAAGCCCTGGCATTAACCCAAGAACGCCGAGCATTGCCGCCGCCAAAGCTCAAGGCATTCCTGTGATTAGCGATGTTCAATTATTCATTGATACACTCAAAGCACGAGATTTGACTCAAGCGACAAACACGCCAATCATCGCCATCACAGGCTCAAATGCCAAAAGCACTGTTACGACATTAGTAGGCGAGATGGCAAAACATGCGGGCATGATTGTTGGTGTCGGTGGTAATATTGGCACGCCTGCACTTGAATTATTAACCATCCAAAATATGGATTTGGTGGTACTTGAGCTGTCAAGTTTTCAGCTTGAGCATATCTCAAATTTGGCAGCTCAAGGGGCAACAATTTTAAATCTCTCCGCTGATCATCTTGATCGGCACGATGGCATGGCGGATTATTTGGCACAAAAATTGCGTATTTTTGAGAATTGCCAAACCGCCATCATCTGCCAAGATGACGCTGATTTAGCCAAGCAATGCTTAACCACACTTGCAAGCATTGCCCCAAATCACATCATCATCACAACAGACAGCTCACTTATCCACCAAACAGCAGATTTTTATTTATTTGATGATGGTGATGGTATGGCATTGTATCATCAAAAAAACAAACTTTTACCAATCCATCACCTAAAAATCAAAGGCAAGCATAACCTACTCAATGCCTTATCTGCACTTGCCTTAGGCACAGCTGCCAATCTGCCCATGGATGCCATGCTTGATACTCTTAAGACTTTCAAAGGGCTACCGCATCGCTGTGAGTATATTGATGATATTGATGGCAAGGCATATTTTAATGATTCAAAAGGTACAAACATCGGCTCAACCATTGCCGCACTTGATGGGCTTGGCACGGTTTATGGTACATCATCACTGGCATTGATTTTGGGTGGGCTTGGTAAAGGTCAAGATTTTAGTGAGCTGTCAGCATATGTTATGCAGTGGGTGGATCGTGTGTATTTAATCGGTCAAGATGCCCCGATAATTGAGCAAGATTTACTCAAAGGTGATGCACATTTGGCATCTAAAATACATCAGGTTGGTACACTTGATCAAGCAGTATTGGCAGCCAGCCAAAGCACCGCTAAGGCTGTGCTTTTGTCGCCTGCTTGTGCCAGTATGGATCAATTTAAAAATTATAATGAACGGGGTGATAAGTTTGTTAAAATGGTTCACGCTTTAGCCCATGCACCCATTTAGTCCATCCATGCAAACGCCATACTTATTTATGTGCATGAATTATCAGCACCGCTTTTGTCAAGCAGACTGCCACAACAGATCAACCTGACCAAATCACTTGAAATTTCCACATTTTTAATTCAAAAATCCGTTATAATAAACAGTTTATACAAAACCAACTCACAGCAGCACTCATGTCTCAATTTTCCGATAAATTTCTTGGTTTTTTTGATAAGCTCAATCCACGAACGGTATTGCTTACCAGTTTGAGCCTGATCATCTGTATCAGCCTTTTGATGATTGCGTCAGCATCCATTCCGTTTTCTGCTGCTCGTGATTTGGCATCACTGAGGTTTTTTTGGTATCAGTTGGTATATGTCGTCATCGGTACTATGATTGCAATGGTTGTTTATCGCATTCCTTTGAGATTTTATTATCAACGAACGCATATCAATGTGGTGTTTTTGATGTGGGCAACCGCTTTGGGGTTACTCATGCTTACAGCAATGTTTGGTGATGTGATTAATGGATCACGGCGATGGCTTGACCTTGGGATATTTAATTTACAAGCTGGTGAAGTTGCCAAAGCTGTCATGGTGTTTGTGACAGCAGATTATGTTGTGCGTCGATCTGCCGAGCTGCGGAGCAATGTTTTTACAGGGGTTCGTCTATTGGTATGGTATTTACCAGTGGGCGGACTGCTGCTATTTCAACCAGATTTTGGTACTGTCTTGGTACTATTTGCCACTTTGATTGTCATCATCTTTGTCAGTGGTGCGCCTGCACTACAGTACGCTTGGATTTTATTCATGGCGATCGTTTTGGGTATCATCGCAGCTTGGCTTGAGCCTTACCGCCGTGAGCGAATTTTATCTTTTACCGATGCTTTTGATGACATTCAAGGTTCAGATTTTCAGCTGGCACGCAGTTTGATCGCTTATGGTCGTGGGCAATTAAGTGGTATTGGTTATGGGGATAGTGTCCAAAAATTATCACACCTACCCGAAGCACACACGGATTTTCTGCTTGCCATCACAGGAGAGGAGCTTGGCTTTTTGGGTGTGGCGACGGTTTTGTTTTTGGAGATGCTGATTATTCTTAGCATTATGGTCATTAGCCTAAGAGCATTAAAACGCCGACAGCTTCGCTTAAGTTATACCATTTTTGGTTTTGCGGTGGTGATATTTGGTCAGGTCATCATCAATGCTGGTATGACCATGGGACTTGCACCCACCAAAGGCTTAACCATGCCATTTTTTAGTTTTGGTGGCTCATCCATGGTCGTGCTTTTGATTATGATTGGTTTTATTTTAAGAGTGGATAAAGAAAGCCTTGAGATTCATGCACAGCGTCTCAACGATAAATATTAGACCAATTTAACTTAATTTACCCATAGTTGATTGTTATTTAACATGACCATTTTATGGGATTGTGTGATTGATTGGTATTTATCCATCTGCTTGCACCATATCTCCCAATTAAGCTTGCCCATTGTTTATCACTTAGTTTTATACCTAAGCTAACTTATTTTTATGACCTATTTGTATGCTATTAGATATCACCCGCTTTGAATATCGTACTTATAAAAAAGAATTATCAGCACTCATTCATTTAAGTATGCCCATGCTACTTGCCCAAATCGCCCAAGTAGGTACAAGTTTCATCGATACCATCATGGCAGGCGGTGCGGGCAAAGGTGATTTAGCGGCAGTGGCTCTAGGCAGCAGTGTTTTTATTACGGTTTATGTCACCTTAATGGGCGTGATGACCTCGCTCAATCCCATGATCGCACAACTATTTGGTGCCAAAAAGTCGCACGAGATTGGTGAGATGGGGCGACAAGGTCTTTGGTATGGGATACTTATGGGTGTGCTTGGTATGATTTTAATGTGGCTTAGCATCACACCTTTTGGACTTTGGCTAGATATCGATGAAAGCACTTTTATTATCACCAAGCAGTATTTATGGTTTATTGGCCTTGCCATGCCTGCGGCAATGATACATCGTGCTTTACATGCCTATGCTTCTAGCCTAAATAAACCCAAAATCATCATGTGGGTCAGCTGGCTATGTTTTTTGATTAATATTCCACTAAATTGGATTTTTGTCTATGGTAAGTTTGGCATGCCAAAATTAGGTGGTGCAGGTTGTGGCTTGGCAACCGCAATTGTGTTTTGGCTAAATTCAATCATTCTTCTCATCTTAATCCAAAAAGACAAGCAATTAAAAGCTTTTGGGTTAATGGATAACTTTAGCCTGCCTCATGTTAAGATCCTGCATGAAATTACTCGGCTTGGCATACCCATCGGCTTATCATTTTTTATTGAAGTTAGTATATTTACTTGTATTATGTTTTTGGTCGCTAGGTTAAATGGCAACACAGAAGATTATGTCGCCGCCCAACAGATTGCGATCAGTTTAACAAGTTTAATTTTCATCATCCCCCAAAGCTTAGGGATTTCGACCACTGTGCGTGTCGGTTATAGCTTGGGGCGTGAAGAGTTTAATCGTGCCCGTTATATTTCAGGCGTTTCTATTGCCACAGCCATACTCATATCCATCGTAACAGCAATTTTCTTGGTGATTTTTCGCTATCCTTTGGTAAGCATGTATACCGATGATATGGCGGTGATTGGCATTGCAGGCAGTGTTATTTTATATGCCGCTGCTTTTCAGCTGGGCGATGCTATACAATGTGTTGCAAGCTATGCTTTGCGTGGTTATAAAGTCACCACCATTCCGATGGTGATTCATATCATTGCATTTTGGGGGTGTGGCTTAATTCCGGGATATTTTATGGCATTTCATGGCGGTATGGGGATTTATGGATTTTGGACCGCATTGGTCGTTTCGCTTGGCGTGGCGGCAGTGCTACTACTTTGGTATCTTGAAATTCATAGCAAAAAAGTCATCGCTCAAACCAGAATTCGCACCCTATAAAAATATAGCCCAAAAAGGGCTATAACATTATTCATCATTGGCAGAGCGAATACGCTTGACTTGTTTATTAACAGTTTTAGCTTCCCCGTCAACCGTTGTCCCAAATCCGCCATGCTTACCAAAAGGATTTGACTTCATACCACCTTGGGCAAAAGGGTTTTGACCCATACCCCCAAAAGGGTTTTTTCCACCCATTTGACTCGCCATCATCTGCATCATTTTATCTTGATTTTTGGCAGCATAATTTTTGGCGGCGGCGGTCAGTCTGGTTTGGATAAATGGCACTAATAATACCAAAGCCACGACATCCGTTAAAAGACCTGGAAGTAACAACAACAGCCCTGCCACACCCATGGCGATGGATTTAACCAATGTTGATTCAGCAGGTTGATTACTCGGATTGGGTATCACACCACGCTGCATAGCTTTCATTTGCTGTGCCATTGGATTAAGCGATTTTGCAGCTTTTTTAATCATCATAATGCCAATGATTGCTGCGATAATAAACCAAAAAAACACATACCAACCACTGATAAATTGTGCCACCAAATACCAAAGTAGCATTTCAATGACAAACCAAATCAGGGCAATGCCCACCAATGCACCCACGCCCATCTCCTTTAAATCTAATAAATAAATGAAAATATATAAATAAAATACGCTATAATATCAATAAATTAGGACATTTGGCAATTTTTCAAGCATTTTTTATTGTTTATTATTTTTAGTAATAATTTTTGATGATAATTTTTTGGTAATTATTGTATGACACTTATTATTGGCATTGACCCTGGTTCACGCTTGACAGGTTATGGCATTATCAGCACAAATAATGATAAATTAACCTTTTTAGATGCTGGTACCATCCGCACAAACAGCAGCGACATCACCGAACGCATTGCTCAGATTTTTGCTGGGGTTTCTCGGATTGTCAATCATTATCAAAAATACAGCAATAAACCCATACAAGCTGCCATTGAGCAAGTATTTATGGCAAACAATCCTGATTCTGCATTAAAGCTTGGACAAGCTCGTGGCGCTGCCATTGCCGCTTTGACAGCTCAAGATTTACAGGTCAGTGAATACACCGCTCGTCAAATCAAGCAGGCTGTCTGTGGCTACGGTGCTGCCGATAAAGAGCAAGTAACTGCCATGGTCTGTCGTATTTTATCATTGGATATTATCCCACAAGCTGACGCCGCCGATGGTTTGGCGTGTGCCATCTGCCATGCCCATTCATCACACTCAATGCATAAATTATTTGGTGCAAGTACGCTGGGCAACCGTACTGGCAACAAAAAAAAGGGTCGCTGGCGGTTGGACGAAGAATCACTACTTAGACTCAAAAATCGTTAATTTGAAGGCATCTGAACAAATCCACCTCGCCACACCTCCAAAATCAATAATACAGATAATGATAACAAAAAACGATCGGCATAAAAAATACCACCCTTAAATATACAAGGGTGGTATTTTGATCAAATCAATGACTTAAATTTTTTCGATTTCTTCAGCTTGTGGACCTTTTTTGCCTTCGCCTAAGATGAAAGCAACTTTTTGACCTTCTGCCAAAGTTTTAAATCCTGAACCTGTAATGGCACTATAATGTGCAAATACATCTTGACCGCCATTATCTTGAGCGATAAAACCAAAACCTTTTGATTCATTGAACCATTTTACGGTACCAAGAACTTTTTGTGACATAACAATTTTCCTAATTTGGATGAATGAAAAGCGTAAAAACGCAACTTATGCTATTCATGCAATAAAACATACAAAAACGATCGGGATAACAGGCGGGTTGCCCCATCTTCATTCAATCTTCCAAATAAGAAACTTACTGGTCTTGCCTAAAGAATGCTTGATACCACTGCGTCTATCTGCAGTTGGGAAAGTGGCCAGTATTAGCCAGCTTTGGGTACATAAATACCATGACAATCATTATAACAAATTTTATTAAAAAATGGAATTATTTTTAATCATTGATGGCTAATAAATTGATGACCAATAAATTAATCACCATCAAAAATCACGGCAATCAAAGCGTTCAATCATCGTTTAATCAAATTAAATTTGAATTAAGCCCACACTTTCAAGTAAAGCAGTCAAACATAAGATGCTATAAACCAAGCCAAAGGATTTACAAAAGCTTAAGTATTTTTTGGGTAATGCCATTTCGGCAGGATCATCAACCTCAATGCCACGCATGAGCATTGCTGAATATGCCAAACCCAAAAGCCCATACAGCGGATACACCATCGCTACCACCAAGCCCAAACCGACAAGATCCAAAAAATACCAAGCCAAACACGCCACCACCATCCATGCCGAGGTTGATAGACTGATGAACATAAATGTACTATTTTTAAGCAGCAGCTTGCCGCCGTTACGCTCAAGCAATGTTGATTCAATCATCACAAAGATGGCAATCATCAAACTTAGTGCAATAAATACAACTTCTAAAGAAAAATCAGGCATAAAAGACTTATCAATATCAAAATAGCATTCATTATAACGGTTTCATTGAATAATTTCAAAAAAACAGCCACCAATTTGGCAGCTGTTTTAGACATTGATTCAAATTAATCAGTTCTTTTGTTTATCAATAATCTTATTGCCACCAATCCAAGGCATCATTGCACGCAATTTTTCACCTGTTGTTTCGATAGGATGAGCAGCATTATTACGACGGCGAGCGGTCATAGATGGATAATTGGTTTGACCTTCAGCGATAAACATCTTAGCATATTCACCATCTTGGATACGCTTCAAAGCATGACGCATGGCGGCACGAGATTGCTCATTGATGACCTCAGGACCAGTCACATATTCACCATATTCAGCGTTGTTAGAAATTGAGTAGTTCATGTCAGCGATGCCACCTTCATACATCAAATCAACGATGAGTTTTAGCTCATGCAAGCACTCAAAATATGCCATCTCAGGTGCATAGCCTGCCTCAACCAAAGTCTCAAAGCCCATTTTGACAAGCTCAACCGCACCGCCACAAAGTACCGCTTGCTCACCAAATAGATCTGTTTCGGTTTCATCTTTAAAAGTGGTTTCGATGATGCCAGAGCGACCACCGCCCACACCTGCTGCATAAGATAGTGCAAGCTGCTTTGCCCCACCTGATGCATCACGCCAAATGGCGATCAAATCAGGAATACCGCCGCCTTTGGTGAATTCAGAACGAACCGTATGACCTGGTGCTTTTGGTGCAACCATGATGACATCTAAGTCAGCGCGTGGCTCAACTTGGTTGTAATGGATAGCAAAGCCATGTGCAAAAGCCAAAGTTGCACCTTGTTTGATATTTGGCTCAATCACCTCTTTATAAAGTTCACGCTGAAACTCATCTGGCGTCAAAATCATCACCACATCAGCACCTGCAACCGCTTCGCTGGTTTCAGCGACTTTAAGGCCAGAATTTTCAGCCTTTTTCCATGAAGCAGAACCTTGACGCAAACCAACAGTCACATCCACACCGCTGTCTTTTAGGTTTAATGCGTGTGCATGACCTTGAGAACCGTAGCCGATGATGGCGACTTTTTTACTTTGGATGATTGATAAATCACAATCTTTGTCATAATAAATATTTAGGCTCATAAAGTTTCCTTAAAAATTTTGCCAAAATTGGCAGGGTTAAAATCATTCATTGATGGTTAATTAATGATTGCTGATTAATCACTGTATTATTTATGGTGGTCAATTCATTTTATAAAAATACATTTTATAAAAATACATTTTTTTAAACCAATAAACTGCCTAAAGCATGGTTGATAGGATTAAATCGCCAAAGTTTTCTCACCGCGTGCAATACCAATCACACCTGAGCGTACCACTTCTAGGATACGATCACGACCAATCACATCGATAAAACCATCCAATTTACCAGCATCACCAGTAATTAAAATTGTATACAAATTTGTGCTAACATCGACAATTTGGGCACGAAATATATCGGCATTACGCTTGATTTCTTCACGATATGAACCCGTCGCACGCACTTTAATGAGCATCAACTCTCGTTCAACATGATGACCGCCTGACAGCTCGGACAGATTTTGGACTTTGACCACCTCGATCAGCTTATGCAGCTGCTTGGTGATTTGTTCGATTTTGTCATGTGTTGTAATGGTTGTCAAAGTCAGCCGTGAGATTGTTGGGTCATCCGTGGCTGCCACATTGAGCGTATCAATATTATAGCCACGCTGAGAAAATAAACCGACAACACGAGACAGCGAACCTGCTTCGTTTTCCATTAATACAGAAATCAGATGTTTGTGTACTTGATTTGGCATTAGGTACGCTCCCCTTTTGATAACCACATATCACGCATTGATTGGCCAGCGACTTGCATCGGATAAACATGTTCATTTCTATCCACATACACATCAATAAATACCAAACCATCCATTTCTAGGGCTTGTTTTAGCTCTTCTTGCATGGTAGCAGGATTGGTAATTTTTACACCCTTATGCCCATAACTTTCTGCCAATTTGACAAAATCAGGTAAAGATTGCATATAAGATTGAGCATGGCGACCTTCATAAAGCATATCCTGCCACTGCTTAACCATGCCAAGCTGAGCATTATTTAAATTCAAAATTTTAACTGGTAGATTATACTGCAGGCAAGTTGATAGCTCTTGGATGTTCATTTGGATTGAGCCTTCGCCAGTGATACAAACAACTGTCTTTTTTGGGTGAGCTAATTTTGCTGCCATGGCATAAGGTAAACCAACACCCATTGTACCTAAGCCACCTGAGTTTAACCATTGGCGTGGCTCATCATACTTATAATACAATGCAGCAAACATCTGATGCTGACCAACATCGGAGGTAATAATTGCTTCACCATTCGTCAGCTTATAAAGCGTCTCAACCACATGCTGAGGCTTGATGGCGTGTGTCTTGGCAGTCATATCATCTTCATCATAGCGAAGACCATGGCGTTTACGCCATTCGTTGATTTGTTGCCACCAATCATTGAGCGCATGTTCATCAATACGCTTATCAATCTCTGCTAGTAAGGCAAGCATTTCATTTAGTACCAACTTAACATCGCCAACAATCGGAATATGTGCCATAATCGTCTTTGAGATACTGGCTGGATCGACATCAATATGAATGATGGTTGCATTTGGGCAGAATTTTTTGACATTATTGGTCACACGGTCATCAAAACGCACACCCACTGCCAAAATCACATCAGCATGATGCATGGTCATGTTCGCTTCATATGTGCCATGCATACCAAGCATTCCAACAAATTGTTCGCCTGAGCCTGGATAAGCACCCAGTCCCATTAGGGTATTAGTAACAGGTAGTTTGAGCATATCGGCTAATTGACGCAGCTCATCACTGGCATTACCAAGCACTACCCCACCGCCTGAATATAGTACAGGGCGTTTGGCTGATAGTAGCGTTTCGATGGCTTTTTTGATTTGTCCGCTATGACCTTTATTGGTGGGCTGATATGATCTGATATTAACTGTTTTTGGCATGATATAAGCAAATTTATCACTTGGGTTAGTCATATCTTTTGGAATATCAACCACGACAGGACCAGGACGACCCGAGCCTGCAATATAAAATGCTTTTTTGATGATTGTTGGAATGTCTGCGGCATGACGAACTTGAAAACTGTGCTTAACGATGGGGCGTGAAACGCCGACCATATCACACTCTTGAAACGCATCATCACCAATCAAACCAGATGGTACCTGACCTGCCAACACAACCATTGGAATTGAATCCATATAAGCGGTTGCAATGGCTGTTACAGTGTTGGTTGCACCCGGACCTGAAGTCGCCAAAACAACGCCCGTCCTGCCTGTTGTGCGACTGTATGCATCAGCCATATGCCCTGCGGCTTGTTCATGACGCACCAAAATATGTTCAATTTTATCTTGCTTAAATAAAGCATCATAAATATGTAATACCGCACCGCCTGGATAGCCAAAAATATACTCGACACCTTCATCAATCAATGCTTGAACAAGCATCTCAGCACCTGACATCATGGCTATTTCACCGCGTGCGATGGTCTCTTGGAGTTCACGAAAGTGCGTCGCAGCATCTTTGGTTTGAGTATGCCCCGTCATATTCGGGGATTGGGTAGTTTGCGTCATAAGTTACATCCTTTTGTCATCGTGACAATATTCAGACGAAGAGCGTGGATTGATTCATATCAGGCAATCGGCTGCCATACGCAGATGAACTTACAACAAAGTGACTTGGAAAAATCCAAAACAACAGAGGGAAATTTCTTGCGTCTTGCAGACTGGTAAGTCCTATTGCAATGTGCAATCGTGCGTCATCAGACGGTAATCTCATGGCACCAAATGCACAAACGCAGCACCTGATAAATAGCTACGCCGACTTCAGATGACACCAATCAAAATTACCGACCGATGAGCGTCATCAAAATAATGACACTTATCTTACCTGAAAACTTTCATCTTGCCAACCTGTTTTTAGTGCTTTTTAAAAATTTCTCAAATAAATCGGTCACATCTTTGCCATATTTATCAATCTCTCCACTTTGTCCGTCCCAAAATTTGATAAAACGACTGTCTTTAGCACCAACCCAATGATACAATATCAGCCAGTTGATGATTTGGTGATGTGTCATGACTGGTAAATTAATAAAAACAGCTAAAAATACCGTGTGCCAAGTTGCTTTAGGGCTGGCAATTATCTGCGTCAATGATGCTCACAGCACCATGATTTTTCAAAGTGTGGGGGTGTTTGGAGAGCCAGTTTTTAGTCAAATCGCACCCATTGGCAAGCCATCTACAGCCATCAAAGTGCATTATTTTAGCGTTCCAAAAAATCATCAAAATACACAAGCCTGCCATTATCTTAAAACCAACCTTAACACCTTACAAGCAGGGGGTGTCATATACGAAATTGGTGAAAATGGTCAACAAACTAAGCTCACACAGGATTTAATCCAACAAAAAATTCACCACATTCAAACCGCTATCGACAATTATTGTCGCAACTCAGTCTATACTCATTAGTGCATAAAATATATCTTAATTGGTTATCCAATGACTAAAAACCCAAGCACTGATTTAGTACTCGGGGTTTTTATGATGATGCGATATGATACCAAGCAATTACTTTATTTAAAAATCTTTGAATGATAGCACGCAGACGATCAATTATTGTGGGATACGCAATACTTGACCTGGATAAATCTTATTAGGATCTGACAGCATAGGCTTGTTAGCATCAAAGATTTTCATATAATCATTTGCATTGCCGTACATTTCCTTGGCAATTTTTGATAAGCTATCGCCTGATTTGACGGTATAAAATCGTGATTCAGGTTCAGCAGATTCCACCTCAATATCATCAACCACCGTCTCAACATATTGGACATTGCCCACCGCAAGGCGAGCTCTTTCACGGTCGGCTTGCGTTTTGGCAACACCCGATAATGTGACCGTATCTGTATCGCCATTGTAATTGACTTTTAAGCCATTGATATTGACATTTTGAGCTTGAATACGAGCAAGAAGTAAATTGGCAATCTCTTGAGCGGTTGGCTCTTCTGCAGGTGTTGCAGCTGGAGCAGCGGTTGGCTCGGTTGCTTCTTGTCTTTTATTACGATGAAATAATTTGTCACCAATATCTTTTGCAAAGCTAAAAACACCCATCACATTCTCCTTAATTATGAATTTTATGATTTAATCAGACAGCACAATGTGTGCTAGAATTATCCTAAGCCAAAGCCAAGATAATGCATAGTGAGTTTTGACAGTAAAAGCGTTACAATGTGTAGAATTAGCCTACCAAATATTTTCTGCCATAAAAAAGTCACCTCAAAAAGAGATGACCTTAGGAGATAAGCTGTCAGACCAAGCCTGTTGATTTAAGCAACTTTATCAGAAACATAGTCGATGGCTTTTTGAACTGTCGTCAGTTCCGCTGAATCTTCATCAGGAATGGTGATGCCAAAGCTGCTTTCAAATGCCATAACCAACTCAACCAAATCCAAAGAATCAGCACCCAAGTCATCCATAAAAGATGCCTCATTTTTGATTTCGTCAACACTCAAACCAAGCTGTTCTGCGACTGCGTCTTTTACTTTAGCTTCGATATCGCTCATGGTAATTTCCTTTATAATGATTAACCCTGTAGCACCATGCTACCGTAGGTTTGGATAAAACTTAATAAATATCATAATGTATTTATTGAAAAAGTGCAAGTATTTATGAATACATATGTTCACTTTTTATTATGATAGTGGCAAATTAAGACTCTGTCAATGGATTAATCCTTGTCAAAATCATCACATTTACATGTACATACCGCCATTAACTGCCAATACTGCACCTGTAATATAGCTGGCATCATCACTGGCTAAAAATGATACAGCTGCCGCAATTTCTTCAGGCTGAGCCATACGACCGATTGGAACAGCATCTAACATAGAGTTAACCAAACGCTCATCTAATGCCTCGGTCATGTCTGTTTCAACAAATCCTGGTGCAACACAGTTGACTGTTACGCCACGAGAGCCGATCTCTCGAGCCAATGCACGACTAAAACCCTCCACGCCTGCTTTGGTAGCAGCATAGTTTGCTTGACCTGCATTCCCCATCTGTCCGACGACCGAGGTAATATTAATAATCCGACCTTGGCGTGCTTTCATCATACCACGAACCGCACGGCGACTCATACGATAAACAGCGGTTAAATTGGTATCAATCACACTTGCCCAATCTTCATCTTTCATACGCATGAGCAAGCCATCTTTGGTAATGCCTGCATTGTTGACCAACACATTGATTCCGCCATAAACACTGTCAATCTCTTCAAATAGCTTATCAATATCCTCATGGTTGCAAACATCTAAGATACGGCCAATACCACCTGATTCACTCAGATAATCACCAATAGCCTCTGCACCTTTTTTGCTGGTGGCTGTTCCGATGACAAAATGCCCTTCATCGGCAAAACGCTTAGCAATTGCCTTGCCAATACCACGACTTGCCCCTGTGACTAATACAATTTTTCGACTCATACTAAATTCTCCAATTTTTCTAGGCGTGCCACTTTATCTGTTGGTAAAGCGGTTATCGGTGTTGCTTGACGCTTGGCCAAGTTTGACAAAACATTACCTGGACCACATTCAAGTATCAAATTAATACCACGCTCTGATAATTTTTCCATGGTTTTTGACCACAACACAGGCATCGATAACTGTTCAATCAAAGCTGTCTTAATTTGTGTTATCTGTGTATGAATTTTGGCATGGCGGTTTTGTATGACAGGAATGCTTGCTTCACCAAAATTCGTCTCACCCAAAAGTTTTGCCAAAGCATCACTGGCAGGATTCATCAAAGCACAGTGAGAAGGCACAGAAACCTTGAGCGGAACAGCTTTTTTACCAAGCGCCTCTACGGCTGATAAAACACCTGACACGCCCACCGCTGTGCCTGCGACGACCACCTGCCCTGGGCTGTTAAAATTAGCAGCGTCAACTGTGCCTGTGGTTGTGCTAACTTCTTCACATAAGCTTACCACCTGCTCATCACCCAAACCCAAAATCGCTGCCATCTGAGTATCGATACTCTGTACAGCTTCTGTCATCAATTTACCACGCTCATGCACCAACTTCACTGCATCTTTAAGGTTGAGTACACCTGCTGCGACCAAAGCACTATATTCCCCTAGCGAATGTCCAGCAAGATACATCGGCTTGATGGATTGGGCTGATAAGATTGGCTCAATAATTTGCCAAATTGCGATACTTGAAGTTAATAAAGCAGGCTGCGTATATTGGGTCTTATTCAGACAGTTTTCGTCCTGTGTGACTGACCATAAATCAAAGCCCAAAGCTTCACTTGCTTCATCAAATGTCGTACGCACGCTTTTGAATGCTTTATCAAGCTCATCCATCATACCGACAGATTGAGACCCTTGACCGGGAAAAACTACCGCCAAACGCTTTGTCATACCGCTGTTGGCTTCTGTCATAATTCACCTGTTTGTACATTGACGATAAAAATACCGTATAAACCATATTACCAATTCTTAAGCACCAATTTGATTTGGTACAAGAAAGTTTGCCAATTCTACCATAAAAATAAACATTTGTTTACCCAAAACCATCTCAAATCACAAAAAATTTTAGATAATATCAATGTGCTTTTTTAAATGGCATTTTGTCAATAATGTCATGACAATAACAAAAAAACCAAGCCCGTTCATATTGGCTTGGTTTCATGACTATAAAAATAGTGCTTAGCTATCTTGACTTACTTTAAATAGCTGACGACCACGATAAAAACCATCTTTGGTCGCATGATGGCGAAGGTGTTTTTCGCCAGTGGTTGAATCGATGCTTAGCTCAGCGATAGCGATATGGTCGTGTGAACGACGCATGTCACGGCGTGAGCGGCTCTTGCGGTTTTGTTGAACTGCCATGATAGCTCCTAATAATCAGTCAGGCAAATTTGCCCTAAAGAAAAACGGTTCGTGCGTCTTTGTCAATTTGTGTCAATGCGATTTAGCATCAATCGCTGTCCATCATAGACCTATGCACAATAAACGCTGTATTATACGCAAAAAACTTGTAAATTTCAAAGCCTAATCGCATAAATTTACAAGTTTTTTAATAAAAATCTACTTTTGTGATAACTTTTAAAGTTATTTGAGCAATTTTTAAGATAATTTTCCTTTAAGCTGAGATAATGAAGCAAAAGGATTTTCTTGCTCTTCCTCATATTTTTCTTCATTAAGTATTTGAACTGGCATATCACAGTCTTGATGTCTTGGTGATAAAGGCAAAGTTAATAACAGCTCATCTTCTAGCAAGTCCTTAATGGGCAGCTTTGCTGTTTTTGTTGCAAGCTCATCAACCAAAATATATTCAGCATCATCAATACGCCCAATATCACCATCTGATGACAAAACTGCCAAGCGATATTCTCCTGAAACATCGATACCTAAAGCCTCCAAGCATCGTTGACAAGTCACAAAAACCTCTCCTGATACTTGATAGTTTAGCCAAACGATTCCTTCTTGTTTAGTTAGTGCAAATGTTAAGTCTAGCACACTATCAGCGACCGTTTGCTCACTCAAGCGTTTAAGCTCGGTGCTTGATAAACTGCCCTGCCATTTAAATCCAATATCTGCCCATTTATCAAGCATAATATTGGCAGGCAAGGTTTGTTGTTTGGGGTGGTGATTTATAGGTTTTGTCATCATATTATAAAATTATGTGTGCAATTTGTCCATTATTATGGCATAAGTTCATCGTGGTTAAAAGGAATTTTTAATTTAAGTATCTGAGTATGGCAATTTGACAAAATACATTATAATATCTCAAAATCAATCAGCCAATTCACTTTAAAACTTTAATTATGATAAACTTCAATCATCTTTCACCAGATGTGAATAAATGCCAACAGGCAAGCACCATCCAGCATGCCAAACACATTCAGACACTATGGCAACAATTTCATCAAAAGCCCATTGCTAAACTTCAAATCATCTTGGAGAAAATTTCACCGTCATCATGGCAAAATTTTTATCATCGCTGGCAGCTCATCCAAAATAACACAAAAGATGAGGCACAAGATGAGCAAATGCTGACTGACTGGTTGATTCACTTATTTGATTTGCTATTTAATCATCTGTATTTTGACCAAATTCCGACCGTGCTGGTGCGTGGTGAAAGTGAACCTGAATATTTTCCCAGTGAGCATAATGCACCTGCACGCATTGAATTTGCACATGGTTTTTTTCAAAGTGCATTACATGAAATTAGCCACTGGTGCATCGCAGGACAAGCTCGTCGCAAGCTCAATGACTTTGGATACTGGTATGAATCCGATGGTAGAAATGAACAAACTCAGCGGTTATTTGAGCAAGTTGAGATCAAGCCACAAGCCATTGAAGCTTTATTAACTTTAGCTTGTGGTCGATATTTTTATGTCTCACAAGACAACCTAAATGCAAATTTTGATATCTCAAACAGTACCTTTGCCCAAGATGTCTTTAATCAAGCTAAATTTTATCTATCAAACCCAAGCACCCTGCCCACAGACGCACAACTTTTATTATGGGTTATCTTAACACTCAGCCATTCAAACTACGCCACAATAATTAAGATGAGGTAAACAAATGCAAAAATTTTATATTCATCCTGACAATCCCCAAAAGCGTGTGTTAATGCAAGCTGCCAATTTACTCAAAAATGACCAGTTAATTATTTATCCAGACCCAAGCGGATATCGCTTAGCCGTCAGTCTTGATGCCAAACAATCACTTGCCCAAGTATTACGCTTTGGTCAATACGAGCCTAAATTTTGTTTAATATGTCGCCATATCAGTGAAATATCAACCTTTGCCAAAATCAGCGATTTTGCCCATCGAAATTTAAAAAATACTCTTAATAAAAACACCCAGTTTTTATTAAGCCCAACCAAATCAGCTCCAAAGAAATTTGTAAATTCTGGTGACAAAAATATTTGTGTCAGCCTTGCCCACACACCAATAGTACTGGGCTTAATTGAAGCACTCAATACACCATTTATTAGCATGCCAATTTATCTTAATGGAGAAAAAGTAACACACGATAGCACCTATGAGCTTGAAGCCATGATGGAAAATTTGGTCGACGGATTTTTGGACGCAGGCGAATTACAAGACCAATCATCACCAGTTGTCTCATTAATAGATGCAAGCTGATATTATGATAAAAATTAAGAATAATATTACATTAAAAATAAAAACCCTGATAAATAATCAGGGTTTTTAATGAAGCAGTAAAATCCATTATGGACGATCTACTAACTCAACATAAGCCATTGGTGCATTATCGCCATCACGAAAACCGCACTTGATGATACGCAAATATCCACCTGGGCGAGTTTGGTAACGAGGACCAAGCTCACTGAATAATTTACCAACCATATCCTTATTACGCATACGGCTGAAAGCAAGACGACGGTTTGCAACGCTGTCTTCTTTTGCCAAAGTAATCAAAGGCTCTGCCACACGGCGAAGCTCTTTTGCTTTTGGCAAAGTAGTTTTAATTAGCTCATGCTCAAACAATGAATTAGTCATGTTTTGGAACATAGCCTTACGATGGCTGCTGGTGCGACCCAGCTTGACTCCGCTTTTACGATGTCGCATGGTCAAGTATCCTTTAAATTAGCGGCTACGATAAGAGAAACGATCATCGACACGCAAATCACTTGGTGGCCAGTTATCTAAGCGCATACCAAGTTCAAGATTTTTAGATGCAAGTACATCTTTAATCTCAGTCAATGATTTCTTACCAAGATTTGGTGTCTTCAATAGTTCAGTTTCTGAACGCTGTACCAAATCACCGATGTAATAAATATTTTCAGCTTTCAAGCAATTTGCCGAACGAACCGTTAACTCAAGATCATCTACTGGGCGTAACAGCACAGGATCAATCTCTTCTTTTTCTTTGATAGGCTCAGGCGCTTCTTCAGCTTCAAGATCCACAAAAATAGCAATTTGCTGTTGTAGAATCGTTGCAGCTTTACGAATAGCTTCTTCTGGGTCAATCGTGCCGTTGGTCTCAAGCTCGATAATCAGTTTATCAAGATCGGTACGCTGTTCAACACGAGCATTTTCAACATCATAAGCCACTCTAATAATTGGGCTAAAGCTTGCATCAAGCTTTAAGCGACCAATAATTTTAGAATTGGCATCTTCACGACGCTGATTGGCAGGCTCGTAGCCACGACCTGTCACTACATGTAGACGCATCTTCAGATGGCCACGCTCACTCAATGTGCCAAGCACCAAATCAGGATTGGCGATTTCAACATTGTGTGGTAGCTCAAGATCAGCGGCAGTCACAACTCCTGCACCCTGTTTATCCAAAGTCAAATATGCTTCATTCTGGTCATGCAGAATAATCGCCAAAGATTTCAGATTTAAAAGAAGATCGAGTACATCTTCTTGCAACCCTTCTAGTGTTGAATATTCATGATCAACACCTTCAATCTCAGCTTCTACGACTGCAGCACCCGATAACGAAGAAAGTAGAATACGGCGTAGAGCATTACCTAGCGTATGCCCAAAACCGCGCTCTAACGGCTCGAGCGTGACCTTTGCAGTCGTTTCATTGACCGTATCGACATTAATCGCACTCGGTGTTAGAAACTCAGTTGCATTTGTCATAGTGTCACCTCGATTTAATTCGGATTATTTAGAATATAGCTCAACAATCAAGTTTTCATTGATTTCAGCTGGTAATTCACTACGCTCTGGCGCAGATTTGAAAGTACCTTGTAGTTTACTGTGATCAACTTCTAACCATGCTGGAATGCCACGCTGTGTCGCAAGCTCAACTGCGTTTTTAATACGAAGTTGCTCTTTTGATTTTTCATGTACTGCGATCACATCACCATCTTGAACTTGAATTGAAGGAATGTTAACGCGTACAAATTCATCACGACCAGCTTTTTTTAGCATGATAGCACGATGGCTAACCAATTGACGCGCTTCTGCACGCGTTGCACCAAAGCCCATACGATAAACAACATTATCAAGGCGGCGCTCAAGGGTAACCAACAAGTTTTCACCAGTCGCACCACGCTCACGCGCTGCTTCTTTATAATAGTTAGAAAACTGACGCTCTAATACACCATACATGCGTTTAACTTTTTGTTTTTCACGAAGTTGTGATGCGTATTCAGAGGTTTTATTTTGGCTATTACCATGCTGACCAGGTACACGACCTGCTTTTTTTGTCTTCACATCAAAAGGTTTTACACCTGATTTTAGTTGTAAATCAGTACCTTCACGGCGAGACAATTTTAATTTTGGACCAATATAACGGGCCATAAGTCTATCTCCTTAAACGCGGCGCTTCTTGGGTGGGCGGCAACCGTTGTGTGGAATTGGTGTTACATCGCTGATGCTATTAATTTTATAACCCAATGCACCCAGTGCACGAACCGCAGACTCACGACCTGGTCCTGGACCTTTTACCAAGACATCAACATTCTTAACACCATAGGTTTCTTGAGCAGTTTTACCTGCAACCTCAGCTGCAACCTGAGCTGCAAATGGTGTAGATTTGCGTGAACCGCGGAAGCCTTGTCCACCAGAAGTGGCCCAAGCCAATGCATTACCTTGACGATCAGTAATCGTTACAATGGTGTTATTAAAAGACGCATGAATATGGGCGATACCTTCAGATACCGAACGACGAGCCACTTTTTTGCGGCTACGAGTGTCTTTTGCCATCTTTTAGCTTCCTAAGTTAGTTACTTTTTAATTGCTTTGCGTGGACCTTTACGGGTACGCGCGTTTGTTTTAGTACGCTGACCATTAACTGGTAGACCACGACGATGACGAAGACCGCGATAGCAACCAAGATCGACCAAACGTTTGATATTCATTGAAACTTCACGACGAAGATCACCTTCTACTGTGTAGTTTGCAACTTCTGCACGAACAGCATCCAGTTGTGAATCATCTAACGAACCAATTTTAGTGGTTTCTTCGATACCAACAGCAGCAAGAATTTGCTTAGCAGTTGTACGACCAATACCAAAAATGTAAGTTAGCGAAATCACAGCATGTTTGTTGTCCGGAATATTTACACCGGCAATACGAGCCATTGATTTCTCTCCATTAGCACAAATACAATTGTATTTGCTAAGTTTAACTGCTATCTGACAAATGATAGCATAGCAAGAAGCGGATAATACATTATCCGCTATAATAAATCAAGTATTAATTTGTAAATTAACCTTGACATTGTTTGTGGCGTGGCTCTGCATTGTAAATAACAATTACTTTGCCTTTGCGATACATAAATTCACAGCTGCCACAGATTTTTAACAGATACTTAATTTTAAGATGCTTCTAAAGAAGCGTATCATTATGACGATTTAATAATTGTCTGATCATGGTATTGATGTGTCATTAAATGTGCTTGTAATTGAGCAATAAAGTCCATCAAAACAACAACCATAATCAATAAAGACGCCCCACCTAATGGAATTGGTACATTAAATACAGACTGTATAACCATCGGCATCAAACAGATGATTGTCATATACATTGCACCGATAAAAGTTAGGCGATTTAAAACAAAATCCAAATATCGCTTAGTTTGCTGACCTGGTCGTATTCCTGGAATATAAGCACCGCTTCGCTTCAAATTTTCTGCAACTTCTTTAGGATTAAACATTAATGCTGTATAAAAATAACAGAAAAATATGATCATCACGCCAAACAACAATAAATATAAAGGTTGTCCAGGCTGAAGCACTAAAGTGATATTTTGAATAATCTCTTGGGTCAGCGTTGGATTTTCGCTAACCGTAGTCCATTGACCTAAGCTGGCTGGAAGTAGCAATAGCGAGCTTGCAAAAATTGCTGGAATTACGCCAGCCATATTGATTTTTAATGGTAAATGCGACTGCTGCTGTGCATAAATCTTACGACCTAATTGCTGCTTTTGAGCATAGTTCACAGGTACACGACGCTGTGCACGCTCAATAAAAACAATGGCCGCTATCACTGCAATACCCAATACGACAAATAAAAGCATAACAATCAAATTTAAATTTTGACTGAAAGCCTGTGAAATCATGCCCGGCGCACTGGCTATGATACTTGCTAAAATAAGCATAGAAATACCATTGCCCACACCTCGCTCAGTAATTTGCTCACCAAGCCACATTAAAAACATCGATCCTGCGACCAAAGAAGTCACTGCTGGAATATAAAAGCTCAAACCAGTTGTCAATGTCAACCCACCAGCAATCAAGCCAGTAGACATACCAACTGCCTGAACAAACGCAAGTGCTAAAGTTCCTTGGCGCGTATATTTATTCAGCGTTCTGCGTCCAGATTCACCTTCTTTTTTTAACGCTTCAAGAGAAGGTACGATGGCAGACATCATCTGCACAACAATCGAAGCAGAAATATAAGGCATGATACCTAATGCCATAATAGACATACGCTCTAATGACCCTCCAGAAAACATATTAAATATACCCAAAAAGGTATTGCTATTACTCTGGAAAAAATTAGCTAAGCTAACAGGGTTCATGCCCGGAACTGGAATATGAGAACCAAGTCGATAAACAATCAGCGTCCCAAATAAAAAAAGCATACGCGTCCATAATTCATCATACTTTCTTATGAAAGTAAAAGGATTTAAGGGAATGCTAGAACGAGATGCTGACTGCTTTGACATAGATTACTCCTCGACACTACCACCAGCAGCTTCGATTGCTTGTTTTGCACCTTTTGTAACTTTTACACCTTTAAAGGTCAATGCACGGCTCACTTCACCAGACAAAATAATGCGTGCACGCTTCATATCACCACGAATAATATTCGCAGCTTTAAGGGTGTCTAAGCTCACAATATCGCCATCAATCTTATTAAGCTCAGATAGACGAACTTCAGCAGTTGTCATAGCCATCTTTGAAGTAAAACCAAATTTTGGTAAACGACGATAGATAGGCATTTGACCGCCTTCAAAACCCGCAGGAATGCTTGAGCCAGAACGCGAAGTTTGACCCTTAACACCACGACCACCAGTTTTACCTAAGCCTGAGCCAATACCACGACCACGACGGAATGCTTTTTTCTTAGCACCCAGTGCTGGTGATAGTTCATTCAGTTTAAGACCCATTACGCTTCCTCCACTTTAACCATGTAATGTACACGATTTACCATACCACGAGTTGATGGAGTATCCTCAACTTCAACAGTATGACCAATGCGACGAAGTCCCAAACCTTTCAAACAAGCTTTATGACTTGCCAAACGATGGGCACTCGACTTTACTTGAGTAACTTTCATTTTTTTCATCGTAACTCACCTATTTCTTAGCCCAAAATTTCTTCGACAGATTTACCACGCTTTGCGGCAACTTGCTCTGGCGATGTCATATCACGCAAACCTTTGAAAGTTGCTTGTACAACATTAGCTGCATTGGTTGAACCATAGCATTTTGCCAATACATTTTGTACACCTGCAACTTCAAGTACAGCACGCATTGCACCACCAGCAATAACACCAGTACCTTCAGAGGCTGGTTGCATATAAACTTTTGATGCACCGTGACGAGCATTGATTGGGTGCTGTAGTGTATGACCAGCTAAATCCACCGTAATCATATTACGCTTAGCAGCTTCTAGGGCTTTTTGGATGGCTGCAGGCACTTCACGAGCCTTACCACGACCAAAACCAACACGACCGTTACCATCACCAACAACAGTTAATGCGGTGAAAGAAAAAATTCGACCACCTTTTACAACTTTTGCTACACGGTCAACGGCAACTAATTTTTCTACCAAACCGTCAGTTTGTTCAACTTTTGCCATGATTAGAACTCCAATCCGTTTTCACGAGCAGCGTCAGCTAGTGCTTTAACACGGCCATGATATTTAAAACCACTACGATCAAATGCAACTTTAGTGATACCAGCAGCTTTTGCACGCTCTGCAATAAGAGCACCAACAGCTTTAGCTGCTTCCACATTGCCTGTTGCACCTGAACGCAAAGTTGCATCTAAAGTAGATGCTTGAGCAACAACCACACCACCCGTTGGTGAGATGATTTGTGCGTAAATATGACGAGGCGTGCGGGTTACTGTCAAACGGTCAACACCCAAATGACGGATATGTGCACGAGTTTTTTTCGCTCGACGAAGACGAGCTGATTTTTTATCGAACATTATGGCTCACCTTATTTTTTCTTAGCTTCTTTACGAAGAACAACTTCATCGCTATAACGAACACCCTTACCTTTATAAGGCTCTGGTGGACGGAAGCTACGAATTTTAGCAGCTGCTTGACCAAGCTTTTGTTTATCGCTTGATTTAAGCACAATTTCAGTTTGGCTTGGGCTTTCAGCAGTGACACCTTCAGGTAGCGTGTATTCGATTGGATGAGAAAAACCTAAACTTAGATTTACTTTATTACCTGCAACTTGTGCACGATAACCAACACCAATCAGCTGCAGGCGACGCTCAAAACCTTCACTAACACCTTTAACCATATTGTTCAATAGGGCACGCACTGTACCAGTGTGCATCCACGCTTCTTTAGTGTCTACAACTGGAGATAGTACAACAACACCATCTTCTTGTTTTAGCTCGACCAATTCATGCAGGCTCAAAGATAAAGTGCCATTCTTACCTTTGACTTCAACCTGCCGATCGTTCAAAGTAACGCTGGCACCTTCTGGTAGCGTTACTGGGGCTTTAGCCACACGAGACATAGGAATTTCCTTTAAATGAAAATTAAACTACCATCAGGTAAATGGTAGCCATAAAAAACTAACAGGCATTAAAGCCTGCTAGTTTAACATATCTATATTTAGCTGTAAACTAAATATTCTAGATTTTTATTAGTAATTGCGTGTAATTGATTATGCAACCAATGCGATTACTTCGCCACCAATGCCAGCTTCGCGTGCCGCACGATCACTCATAATGCCACGACTGGTTGAGATAATGGCAACGCCCAAACCTTTTTGAACGCTTGGAAGTTCATCTTTACCACGATATTGGCGTAAACCTGGGCGACTGTAACGCTTTAGTTGCTCAATAACACCTTTACCTTGGTAGTATTTTAATTCAATATCTAATACCTTTTTACCATTTTCAGCTTCACTGACTTCAGCAGAAGTCAAATAGCCTTCAGCTACCAATAAATCAGCAATGGATTTGCGTAGCTTAGAGGCAGGCATCTGTACAGATGGTTTATTTCTTGCTTGTGCGTTGCGAATGCGAGTTAGCATGTCGGCAACTGGATCTTGCATACTCATAGCGTAACTCCTTATTACCAGCTAGCTTTACGAACGCCAGGCACATCGCCTTGCATTACATGTAAACGCAACATATTGCGTGAAAGACCAAATTTACGGAAATAACCGTGAGGACGACCAGTTACGCCACAACGGTTACGCAAACGCACTGGAGATGCGTTACGCGGTAACGCTTGCAATGCTAACATTGCATCTAAGCGCTCTTCTTCGCTAGCATTGGTATCGCTAATGATAGCTTTTAGCTGAGCACGCTTTTCAGCATACTTAGCAACAGTTTTTTCGCGTTTTAATTCGCGATTAATCATGCTTTTTTTAGCCATAACGTTTTACCTTATCTGAATGGGAAGCCAAATGCTTTTAGCAATGCACGACCTTGATCATCATTTGCTGCGGTTGTCGTGATGGTCACGTCCAATCCACGGATACGATCGATTTTATCAAAGTCTACTTCAGGGAAAACGATCTGCTCTTTAATGCCCAATGAATAGTTACCACGACCATCAAATGCTTTGGCAGAAAAACCACGGAAGTCACGGATACGAGGGATTGCGATGGCAACCAAGCGATCTAAGAATTCATACATTTGCTCGCCACGCAAAGTGACTTTACAGCCGATTGGCCACTCTTCACGGATTTTAAAACCTGCCACTGATTTACGCGCTTTGGTAATCACTGGTTTTTGACCAGCAATTGCGGTCATGTCTGCCAAAGCACCTTCAAGTAATTTTTTATCTTGTGCTGCACCACCAACACCCATATTTAAAGTGATTTTGGTGATTTTTGGTACTTGCATGACATTTTCTAAACCCAGCTCTTCTTTGATTTGCTGTTTTAGCTTGTCATTATATAACGATTTTAATCTTGCCATTACTATATACCCTTAGTTTTTTATGCAGTCGCCACTACTTCACCAGTTGAACGATAGATACGCTCTTTTTTGCCATCTTCATTCACTTGGTAAGCAATACGATCTGCTTTTTGGGTGTTTGCGTTATAAATCGCAACATTTGAAATATGTAAAAAAGCTTCTTGCTTAACGATACCGCCTTCCTTGCCTAGCATTTGGTTAGGTTTTTGGTGTTTGGTTACAATGTTAATGCCTTCAACTTTTACACGGTCTGCTTTCACCGCCAAAATTGTGCCTTGCTTGCCTTTATCTTTGCCAGCAATCACAACCACGGTGTCGCCTTTACGTAACTTTGCCATAATAAGCCTCTAAACAATTACAGTACTTCTGGTGCCAATGAAACAATTTTCATGAATTGTTCACTACGCAGTTCACGAGTAACAGGTCCAAAAATACGCGTTGCAATCGGTGCTTTGTTGTTATTCAACAATACTGCTGCATTGTCGTCAAAACGAAGCACAGAACCGTCTGGGCGGCGAACGCCTTTTTTGGTACGCACAACTACTGCATTCATCACATCGCCTTTTTTAACACGGCCACGCGGAATTGCTTCTTTCACTGTTACTTTGATGATGTCGCCAACAGATGCATAACGACGATGTGAGCCACCCAGTACTTTAATGCACTGAACGCGTCTTGCACCACTGTTATCTGCAACTTCCAGCATTGTTTCAGTCTGAATCATCGCATTACTCCAATAATAATAAAGCAATAAAAGTCATTTGCCACTAAAAGTGGATACATATCTAAAAGATATATATTATACTCTCAAATGACTTTTAATGCAAATGTCTTAAATTTTTACAGCAGTTTCAACCACATCCACTAAAGCCCAAGTCTTAGTCTTGGAGAATGGACGAGTTTCTTTGATGCGTACGATATCACCTTCTTGGCAAACATTATTTTCATCATGTGCCTTAATTTTGGTAGAACGACGAACTTGTTTACCATACATTGGGTGACGGATTTGGCGTTCGACCAACACAACGATAGATTTATCCATCTTATTGCTGATAACTTTACCAGTTACAACGCCAACTTCTTGGGTTTGGGTGTTATCGCTCATGCCTCACCTCTTTGTTTTTCATTAATCAAAGTCAAAATCTTAGCAATCGTACGACGATTGTTTTTGATTTCATGAGTATTGGCAAGCTGACCTGTGGCCTTAGCCATACGCAGACGGAACGCATCAAGTTGCTTTTCATCAAGCAATTGAGCCAACTCATCTACTGATTTTTCGCGTAATTCGTTGGTTTTCATTACATTATCGTCCGTTTAACAATGGTAGTCTTAAATGGTAGCTTAGCGGCTGCCAAAGTCAGTGCTTCACGAGCAAGTTCTTCACTAACACCTTGGATTTCATAAAGCATTTTACCTGGTTTGATTTCAGCTACCCAGTACTCAACAGGTCCTTTACCTTTACCCATACGAACTTCTAATGGTTTTTCGGTAATTGGTTTATCTGGGAATACACGAATCCAAATTTTACCACCACGCTTAATGCGACGAGTGATTGTACGACGCGCAGCCTCAATTTGACGAGCAGTCATACGACCACGACCGATAGATTTTAGACCAATTTCACCAAAAGCAACTGTGTTACCACGCTGGGCAAGGCCTGTGTTACGCCCTTTGTGCATTTTGCGAAACTTGGTACGTTTTGGTTGTAACATAGCTTAACCTCTGTCTGTGTTGCGGCGATTAGAACGACCACGGCGTTTTGGTGCGCGTGTTTTATCTTCAACAACTGGGTTGTAGGCACTATTCATACCATCTAAAACTTCACCACGGAAAATCCAAACTTTAACACCGATAGTACCGTAAGTAGTTTCTGCACGCACTGATGCATAATCAATATCAGCACGCAATGTATGTAGCGGCACACGACCTTCACGATACCATTCGGTACGAGCAATCTCAGCGCCACCTAAACGACCAGAAAGCTCAACTTTAATACCTTGAGCACCTGAACGCATACTATTTTGAACAGCACGCTTCATCGCACGGCGAAACATCACACGGCGTTCAAGCTGGCTAGCAATACCTTCGGCAACCAAACGAGCATCCAAATCAGGTTGAGAAATTTCTTGGATATTAACCTGAGCTGGAACACCCATCAGTTTGGTTAGTTCTTTTTGTAGGCTTTCGATATCTTCGCCTTTTTTACCAATGATAATACCAGGGCGTGCGCTGTGAATCGTGATTTTTGCAGCACCAGTTGGACGCTCAATGTAAATATGACTAACCATTGCACCTTCCAATTTTTTACGCAAAAAATTACGAACTTGGAAGTCATTCAGCAAATATTCTGAATATTGCTTAGGATTGGCATACCAGTTAGCGTTGTGCTTTTTGATAACGCCCAAACGAATACCAATTGGATGTACTTTTTGACCCATGATTATTCCCCTACTTTAACAGTGATGTGACAAGTGCGTTTGCTGATACGATCAGCACGACCCTTGGCACGGGGCATGATACGCTTTAAGGTAATACCTTCATCAACATAAATGGTTGTGACACGCAACTTATCAATGTCCAAGCCATTATTGTGTTCAGCATTAGCAATGGCTGAATCTAGGCATTTTTTAACCAGTTTAGCACCTTTTTTATTGCTAAATGTTAGGATGTCCAAAGCGCGCTCAATTGGCTTACCACGAACTTCGTCCGCAACCAATCTTACTTTCTGTGCCGAAATGGCGGCACCACGTAATTTTGCAGTTACTTCCATGGTAGCACCTTATCTTTTAGATTTTTTATCAACGCCATGACCACGATAAGAACGGGTCGGGGCGAATTCACCGAGTTTATGACCAACCATCTGTTCACTTACAATAACTGGTACATGAGTGCGACCATTGTGAACTGAGATGGTTAGACCTACCATTTGAGGTAGAATCATCGAGCGGCGTGACCAAGTTTTGATCGGTTTGCGGCTGTTGCTTTCTAGAGCATTTTCAACCTTAGCAAACAAATGCGCATCGATAAATGGACCTTTTTTCAATGAACGAGGCATGAAACTTTTCCTTTATTTCTTGGCACGACGGCGACGGATAATCATACTGTCAGTACGCTTGTTAGAACGAGTCTTAAGACCCTTAGCTTTCTGACCCCATGGGCTGGTTGGGTGTTTACCGAAGTTACGACCCTCACCACCACCGTGTGGGTGGTCAATTGGGTTCATCGCTGTACCACGAACGGTAGGACGAACACCACGCCAGCGCGCTGCACCTGCTTTACCTAATGATTTTAGGTTATTTTCAGTATTAGACACTTCGCCAATAACCGCACGGCAGTTAGCGTGAATACGGCGAGTCTCACCTGAACGCAAACGCACGATGACATAAGCACCATCACGACCTAACAATTGAACCGCTGCACCAGCAGAGCGAGCAATTTGAGCGCCTTTGCCGATTTTAAGTTCAATGTTATGAATCACTGTACCAACAGGGATATTTTTCAGTGGTAAGCAGTTACCTGGACGGATAGGAGAACCTTCACCAGATTGAACCTGATCACCAACGCTCAATTTCTTGGGTGCGATGATATAACGGCGTTCACCATCAGCATATTTTAATAATGCAATGTGTGCTGTACGGTTAGGGTCATATTCAATACGCTCAACAACAGCTGGGATGCCATCTTTATTGCGTTTAAAATCAATTAAGCGATAATTTTGCTTATGACCACCACCGATATGACGGGTGGTGATACGACCATTGTTATTACGACCACCAGTTTTTGCTTTTGATTCAACAAGCGGTGCATAAGGACGACCTTTATAAAGGTGTGGATGCACTACTTTTTCAACAAAGCGGCGACCTGGTGAGGTTGGTTTTGCTTTTACGATAGGCATTTTTTATTCCTTATTCGTTAGTCGCTGTTTCGCCAGTGGCTTCTTCACCAGCACCGATTTGTACGTCTGAACCAGCTTTTAAGGTTACATACGCTTTTTTCACATCAGAACGCTTACCAACAACACGACCAAAACGCTTGGTTTTGCCTTTGGTGTTCAGTGTGTTTACTTTGACAACTTCAACACCTTCAAACATCAGCTCAACAGCTTGTTTGATTTCGCGCTTGGTTGCAGTGCTATCAACTTTGAAAACTTGCACACCAAGAGTGTCGCCCAGACGCTGAGATTTTTCTGAAAATACAGGTGCTTTTAGTACCTGATATAGTCTTGCGTTGCTCATGCAAGTGTCTCCTCAAATTGTTTGGCGGCTTCAACAGTCATAATCACTTTGTCAAAAGAAACCAAGCTTACTGGATCAACTTCACGAGTACCCAATACATTTACATATGGGATATTGCGTGCAGCTAAGTACAAGTTTTCGTCAACTTCATGAGTTACGATCAATGCACGCGGAGCATTCAGATCAGCCAGCTTAGCGATAAGCTCTTTGGTTTTTGGTGCTGATACAGCGATGTCATCAACCAAAACCAAACGCTCTTGACGAACCAATTCTGCCAAAATGCATTGCATAGCACCACGATACATTTTGCGGTTTACTTTTTGAGACCAATCTTGTGGTTTGGCAGCAAATGCACGACCACCACCAACCCAAATAGGGCTACGGATAGAGCCTGCACGAGCACGACCAGTACCTTTTTGACGCCATGGTTTTTTACCACCGCCAGATACTTCGCCACGAGTTTTTTGAGCACGAGTACCTTGACGAGCACCAGCTAGGTAAGCAGTTACGACTTGGTGTACCAAGGCTTCGTTAAACTCACGACCAAAAGTGATCTCTGATAGTTCAACCGCTGCACCTGTAACAGTTTTTAAATTCACGTTAATCCCCTTTACTAGGCTTTGACTGATGGGCGTACGATAACATCGCCACCATTAGCACCCGGAACAGCACCTTTGATGACCAGTACACCTTTTTCGGCGTCAACAGAAACGATTTCCAAGCCTTGAACAGTAACTCGTTTATTACCCATTTGACCTGGCATTTTTTTGCCTTTGAATACCTTACCTGGGGTTTGGTTTTGACCTGTAGAACCCAAAACACGGTGAGAAACAGAGTTACCGTGGGTTGCGTCTTGAGTGCGGAAGTTATGACGCTTCACACCACCTTGGAAACCTTTACCCTTGCTTTGACCAGTCACATCGACCAACTGACCAACTTCAAAGATATCAGCTAGGATATTACCGCCGATTTCACGACCTTCTAAATCGCTTTCTTCTGCACGGAATTCCCAAACACCACGACCAGCAGCAACGCCAGCTTTTGCGAAGTGTCCTTTTTGAGCAGCAGTCACACGGCTGTCACGACGCTCACCTGTGGTGATTTGGATTGCGTTATAGCCATCGGTGTCTACTGTTTTGATTTGCGAGATGCGGTTGGCATCAACCTCAACCACTGTGACAGGAATAGAAACGCCTGCTTCAGTGAAGACTCGGGTCATGCCGCATTTTTTACCGACTAAACCAATCGCCATTTTAGACCTCTTTATATTAATAGTTTAATAGTTCAAACCAGACTTATGTTCATTAGCCCAAAGCGATCTGAACATCAACACCAGCTGCTAGATCTAGCTTCATCAATGCATCAACAGTCTTATCTGTTGGTTGCACGATGTCGATCATACGCTTATGGGTGCGAATTTCGTACTGGTCACGAGCGTCTTTGTTGACGTGTGGTGATGTCAATACGTTGAACCGCTCAATACGAGTCGGCAACGGTACAGGACCGCAAACTTGTGCGCCTGTACGCTTTGCAGTATCGACAATCTCTTGTGCCGACTGGTCAATCAGACGATGGTCGAACGATTTTAGTCGGATACGGATTCTCTGGTTAGCCATGCCAACAAGCTCCTAATTAAGTGCTTTTAAACTTTCATCAATGAATGAAAGTTAAACCGTTAAAATTTACTTTCAAATTATAAAAAGCAAAATAATCTTATCCCTGCCCACCATATGCCAAAAGCAAGGTAGCAGGGGTGTTTGTTCAATGGTGCCAAAAACGATGCTTTGGCTGTGGCGTTGCTTGGTACTTCCTTTGAGTTGAACAAGGTTCATTGTTGAAGTAAACTTTTTGCATTCTTTGCAAAAAGTGCAACGCAGTTCAAATGATTTGCCTATTATACACGAAAAATTTATTAATGCAAGGCAGATTATTAGACTTTTTGTGAATTTTTCTTAAATTTGACTGATAAATCGGGCTTTAATAACCAAAAATTAATCAAGAAAATCAACGCTAAATGTTAATCAAGCGCAATATTGTACTGCTCGGGCGTAAAAAAGCTTTCAATCTCAAAACGAATCGGTTTACCAATCAAATATTCTAAGTCTGCCACTGTACCAGCTTCGCTAGATAGCATCATATCAATCACGCTTGAATGAGCGATGACGGTAAATTGTTTGGGTGTATTAAAGGTGCGTCCATAGCGCATGATTTCACGAAATATCTCAAAGCATACCGTTTCTGCAGTCTTAATATAACCTTTACCATCACAGGCAGGGCAAGGCTCACATAGCTGCTGTGGCAGTGATTCTCTGGTACGCTTGCGTGTCATCTCAACCAAACCAAGCTCACTGACTTGAGTGATATTGGTTTTGGCATAGTCATGGGTGAGCTGCTCTTGTAAACTTGCCAGCACATCGGTTCTGTGTGCTTCTTCGGACATGTCGATAAAGTCAAGAATAATGATACCGCCAAGATTTCGCAGACGAATTTGGCGAGCGATGGCGTGTGTTGCCTCTAGATTGGTTTTATAAACCGTATCTTCCAAACAGCGTGCACCAACATAAGAACCTGTATTGACATCAATGGTTGTCATCGCTTCGGTTTGGTCAATGATTAAATAACCACCTGATTTAAGCTCAACACGGCGTTTTAGGGCATTTTGTAGATCTTCTTCGACACGATATAAATCAAATAAAGGAATCTCGCCTGCATAATGCGTCACCATCGGTGCAATAAAAGGCACAAACTCTTGGGCAAAATGTGCTACCTCATGATACATCATCTCATTATCAATCAGTACTTTGGTTGTTTTTTCATTAACCAAATCGCGGATACACCGAAGCGGCAATGATAGTTCTTGGTAAATCAACTCGCTGCGTTTGTTTGAATGTAGCCGTGCCGTCGCTTGGCGTGCGATGATGGTTTGCCAAAGCTGTAATAAATAATAAATGTCCTCTTTAAGCTTAGACTCGCTCATCTTCTCAGCAGCAGTGCGTGCAATCAGTCCGCCTTTTAAGTTGGCACTTTGCATAAGCTGCGTTAAAATGTCTTTTAATCGTGTCCGCTCTTCACTTTCTTCGATGCGTATCGATACCCCAACATACTCATCATTTGTAGGTAAATACACCAAATAACGAGATGGCAAAGAGATGTTCGTCGTCAGGCGTGCGCCTTTTGTACCAAGTTCATCTTTGACAACTTGCACCAAAATTTTATCGCCCTCTCTTAGGCGATATTGAATTAATTCAGAGTTTGGTGACTCAGATTTTTTGGGTAAAGCAGGTCTTTGGATATCGATGGCTGGGCTATGCCCGTTTTGCTCGGCACGCTCATCTTGGGAAGTGTTACTTTGATGTGCGATGCGAAGCTGTGTAATCAACGCTGGTGGTGCTTCATCCACGCTGTCATTACTACGCTTGGGTTTTTGCATATCATTGACATGTAAAAATGCAGTTCTGGCTTGTCCAATATCCACAAACGCCGCCTGCATACCCGGCAAAACTCGCACCACAGTACCCAAATAAATATTGCCAACCAAACCCAATTTTTGGTGGCGTTCAATCAAAATTTCACTGGTAACGCCATCCGTCAGCACCGCCACGCGTGACTCCATGGGTGTATAATTAATTAATAATTCTTCTGACATTATTTACTCTTTATTTATAATTTGGTAATCTTTATCTGATACTTATGGTAAGTGATATTTTCTTAATGTGCAAGTTTAACGCCCCTTAGATAAGCTTATTGATTTCATAAAATCTGATATCAGTCTATACAATTTAAACATTGTCATATTTAAACATCGTTATATGTAAATTCATCGGTCAATGTGATCAATGAATAAAATGGGGCTAATTGACTGTTTGTAAAGCCATTTTATCAATCAAAGCCAATGTCTGTGCTAATGGCAGCCCAACAACATTGGTATAACTGCCATCAATCGATAGCACCCAAGCCATCGCACCGCCCTGAATGGCGTAAGCACCTGCCTTATCCTGTGGCTCGCCGCTCGCCCAATAAGTTGCCATCATCGCTTGGGTAATTTTAACAAAAGTGACTTTGGTACACTCACAAATGACTGCTTGATTAATCAGTTGACCTGCATCAATCACGCTAATACATACAGCCGTCCAAATCTCATGCGATGTCTCTGAAAGCATCTGCCACATACGATATGCATCCGCCTGATCTTTGGGCTTGGTCAGTACCAAATCATCAATCACGCCAATGGTGTCTGCGGTGATCAAAAGGCACTTATCTGGCAAATGGCTGTTCAGGGCTGCTTGCTGTGCCTTGGTCAGCACCATGCGATTAATATAGTCTGTTGGCGTCTCTTTGGCTTGCCAAGACTCATCAATCTCAACTGCGTTCACAACAAATTCAACCCCTGCCGCCAAAAGCAGCTCTTGGCGTCTTGGTGATGTGGATGCCAACACAATCGGCAAAGTTGTTACATCATTCATAATCGGTTTAAGATAGTAGATAACAATAGTAGATAACAAAAGCATTATCCGCTTTTTGAACAGCTTGGTCAAATGGCTCACTGATAAATATTTAAAAGTAAAAATCACTCAGATTTGAAAGTTTGTTTTGTGCCTGTGTCAAGCTATGGTACAATTAGCTATTTTTTAGGCTTTATGTCGTTAACTTTATAAGACAAATTAAATTCAGTTTAGTGCGATTGGCTTTTTGTGGCATGCGATGGCGTGTAGGCCACAATCAATCATTAAAAGCATGACTTATCTGCTTAGTGCCAACTGATCAATTTGAACAAATTTGTATGATTTTTAGGAGCATTCATGACCATTACCACCGAAGACATTTTGGACTGTGCAAATTTATCACGCCTTGCTCTTGATGAAAAAACCGCCCAAAACTATGCAGGCAATTTGGATAAAATCCTAGCCATGATGGACATATTAGATGGCGTAAACACTGATAATATCAAGCCTTTGGCAAATATCCACGAAGCGTGTAATGAGCTGCGTGCTGACATTGCCAACCCTGACATTGACCGAGACGGTTTTCAAGCGGTTGCCCCTATGGTGCAAGATGGGTTGTATTTGGTGCCACAGGTGATTGAATAATCAGGCACGGTTTAAGAAGATGACGGCATGTTTTAGACCCCATCTGAATTTAACATTTAAATAAAACAAAATTCAACATAAAAAAGGCATTTTATGACAGATTTACACCACCTATCCGTCCATGAATTAGCAGACGGTCTAAAAAACAAACAATTTAGCAGCCATGAACTGGTAGAGCATTTTGCCAATCGCATTAACCGCTTAGATGGTCAAATCAACAGTTTCATCACCAAAGATTTTGACAATGCCCTAGCCCAAGCCAAACTTGCCGACAAACTGCGTGCAGAAGGCGACAGCCGTCCGCTTTTGGGCGTACCAATGGCTCATAAAGACAACCTATGCACCAAAGGAGTCTTGACCACTGCTGGCTCAAAAATGCTCTACAACTTCGTCTCGCCCTATCATGCAACGGTCGTTGACAACATCGCAAACAGTGGCTTTGTGAGTCTTGGCAAACTTAACATGGACGAATTTGCCATGGGTTCGGACAACGAAAGTTCATATTTTGGGGCAGTGCATAACCCTTGGGATGTCCAGCGTGTGCCAGGTGGGTCGTCAGGGGGTTCAGCGGCGGCGGTGGCATCAGGTTTTGTGCCTGTGGCGACAGGCTCAGATACAGGCGGTTCTATTCGCCAGCCTGCCAGCTTTTGTGGCATCACAGGCATCAAGCCCACTTATGGGCGTGTGTCTCGCTATGGCATGATTGCTTATGCTTCAAGCCTTGACCAAGCAGGCACTTTTGGCAAATCTGCCCTAGACTGTGCCTACCTGCTCGCCCCGATGACAGGGCATGACCCCAAAGACGCCACATCCATCAATCGCCCCAGTGAGGATTATGTGGCGGACATTTTGGCAACAGCCACAGACGGCAAACCTTTGGCAGGCAAAAAAATCGGCATAGCAAAAGCGTATTTTGGAGCAGGGCTTGACGATGAAGTAGAAAAATCCATTCGTGCTGCCCTAGCCACATATGAAGAGCTGGGGGCAAAAATTGTAGAAGTGGACATTACCGACCCTGCCATCACGCTTGCCACCTATTATCTGCTCGCCCCCGCTGAGGCCAGCTCAAACCTATCTCGCTATGATGGCGTGCGTTTTGGTTATCGCTGTGAAAATCCCAAAGATTTGCATGACCTATACACCCGTTCACGCTCCGAAGGTTTTGGGGCGGAAGTGCAACGCCGTATTATCATGGGTACTTATGCCCTATCGGCAGGGTATTTTGACGCTTATTATACCAAAGCCCAAAAGGTACGCCGTCTTATCGTGGACGACTTTAAAAAGGCATTTGAAAAATGCGACATCATCGCAAGCCCCACCGCCCCAACGGTTGCCTATAAACTGGGTGAAAGCCTTGACCCTGCCAGTATTTACCTTGGCGATGTCTACACCATTGGTGTGAACTTAGCAGGTCTGCCCGCCCTATCTCACCCTGTGGGACAAGCAAGCGGCTTACCTGTGGGCTTACAGCTCATCGGCAAACATTGGGCGGAAAGCGAGCTGTTAAAAACCGCTCACATTTACCAAAGCCATACCGATTTTCATCAGGCAAAGGCGGATTTGGTGAAGTGATTTTTGGATTGGGGTGAATGATAAACTTATCCCAAACAATAATAAATTTATCCCAAACAATAAAAGGAGATAATGATGCAACGCCGTCATTTTTTACAAAAAACCTTATTGGCACTACCTATTATTTTTTCTGGCAATTTATTAACTGGATGTAAAACGAATTTATCTGATGATTATTTGCCCGATGATAAGATAACAAACAATCCAAATTTATTACAAAATAAATTAAAAGAGATATTGCCAATTTGGGAAAATAAATTTAATGCCAAAATTGGTATGACGATTATTGCTGACAATGGTGAACTATCCAGTCATCGTGGTAATGAATATTTTCCTGTTAATAGTACCATTAAAGCCTTTATTGCAAGTCATATATTATTACTTGTAGATAAAGAAAAATTGGATTTAAACGAAAAAATCATCATTAAAGAAAGCGATTTGATAGAATATTCTCCTGTCTGTAAAAAATACTTTGATGAGAATAAACCAATTTCTATTAGTGAATTGTGCGAAGCTACCATAACACTGAGTGATAATGGTTCTGCTAATATCTTGTTGGATAAAATTGGGGGTTTGACTGCATTCAATCAATTTTTGAAAGAGATTGGGGCGGATATGGTGCTGGCAAATAATGAGCCTTTATTAAATCGCTCACATTATGGTGAAACCAGTGATACCGCAAAACCAATTCCTTACACAAAAAGCCTAAAAGCACTGATTGTAGGCAATATCCTATCCAATCAAAGCAAAGAACAGTTGATAACTTGGCTTATCAATGATAAAGTTGCTGATAATTTATTGAGAAAATATTTACCAAAAAATTGGCGAATTGGCGACAAAACAGGCACAGGTAGTGAATCAAAAAATATCATTGCTGTGATTTGGAATGAAAATAATAAACCTTATTTTATCAGCCTATTTATCACCCAGCCCCATGATGGTAAATCCCTTGATTTTAAAAATCAAAAAGATGAAATAATGGCACAAATTGGTAAAGAAATTTATCCATTTTTATAATCCATTAAATTTTTATAGTGAATAGAAAAATTTATGACCCAACAAGCCCCCCTAATTGACGGCTATGAAGTCGTGATTGGCATTGAAATCCATTGCCAATTAAACACCGACAGCAAAATTTTTTCAAACGCCCCCACCGCCTTTGGGCAAGAACCAAACACCCAAGCCACCATTGTGGATTTGGGCTTTCCTGGGGCGTTGCCTGTCTTAAATGCAGGCGTGATTGAGCGTGCCTTAAAATTTGGCATGGGTGTCAATGCCAAACTTGGCACTTATAACACTTTTGACCGCAAAAATTACTTTTATCCTGACCTGCCCAAAGGCTATCAAATCACGCAAATGGCAAATCCCATTGTGGGCGAGGGTTATATTGACATTTTGGTCAATGCAGGGCAAAAGGATGAATACACCAAACGCATTGGTATCACACGAGCTCACCTAGAAGAAGACGCTGGCAAATCGGTGCATGATGCTGTACCGCAGATGACGGGTGTGGATTTGAACCGTGCAGGCACCCCGCTCATTGAGATTGTCTCTGAACCTGACATGCGTTCGGTTGATGAGGCGGTTGCTTATGTCAAGACCATTCACGAACTGGTTACATGGCTGGGTATCAGTGATGCCATCATGGCAGAGGGTTCATTTCGGGCAGACATTAATGTGTCGGTACACAAGCCAAACACGCCCTTTGGTACTCGCTGTGAGCTTAAAAACCTAAACTCATTTCGCTTTATTCACCGTGCTATTAAGTCTGAGATTGAACGCCAAATTGATGTCATCGAAGACGGTGGCAAAGTCGTGCAAGCCACACGCCTATATGACCCTGAGCGTGATGAAACTCGTGCCATGCGTACCAAAGAAGAAGCCAACGATTACCGCTACTTTCCAGACCCTGACCTGTTGCCTGTCATCATATCAGATGAGGCACTTGCCAAGGTGCGTGCCGATATGCCAGAGCTGCCAAGCGTACGCAAAGAGCGATTTGTGAGTGAATTTGGCTTGACCGCCTATGATGCCAATGTACTAAATGGCAGTCGTGAACTGTCAGATTATTTCTTGCAAGTACTTGATATCATTGGCAAAAATAACGCCAAAATCGCAGCCAACTGGGTCATGGGCGAGCTGTCAGGCTCACTGAACAAAAATGAGCTGACCATTGACCAATCACCCATCAGTGCCAAGCGTTTGGCAGGGCTGATTGTGCGAATTTTGGATGATACCATCAGCGGTAAAATCGCCAAAGAGGTGTTTGGCTATCTGTGGGAGTCCGACAAATCTGCCGATGAGATTATCAGCGAGCATGGACTAAAACAAGAGACCGACACAGGGGCAATTCAAGCCATCATCGCCGATGTGCTTGCCAATAACCAAACCATGGTGGATGAATACAAAGGCGGAAAAGAAAAAGCCTTTAATGGACTGGTCGGACAAGTGATGAAAGCAAGCCGTGGCAAGGCAAACCCCGCTCAGGTCAATGCGTTGTTAAAACAGATGATTGGCGTGTAATTTAAGCTTAAAATCTAAGCTTAATTTCATCGCACTTAAGTTTCGTTTTATGCCACACCAAAGGCAAAAATAATCCTTTGGTGTGGCACTTGTTTTGATAAGCACATCTACAATCGCCATAGGGCATAATTTTTTGATTTTACTTTAAGATCAAAAAACTTATAAATTATCTTGCAAATTCCTAAAAATCAGTTAAAATATAAAAGATTACGGAATGTAGCGCAGCTTGGTAGCGCACTTGCATGGGGTGCAAGGGGTCGTAGGTTCAAATCCTATCATTCCGACCAAATATTATTTAGGGTGTCGATTTCAGTGCGACACCCTTTTATTTTCAATACTTTTAGCCTTTTTCTTATCCTAATGGTGTCATTTACTCCCCATTTTTCTAAATCCAATGAAATCATTAGTATCATTTGTTATCTGATTTTATGATACCAACAAGGGGTAAAAAATGCTCACCGATACGCCAATAAAAAACTTAAGCCATCGGTATCCTCAACAAAAGCACATGATTAACCATTAACCATGTGCTTGTTTTAGATTGGCTCAATGGAGTTTATTTGGCTTGCTCAAGTATATAATTAACCGCTGCATAAACCTCAGGTTCTGTTACATCGCCAATAGCTTGGGCTGGCATCTTGTTAAATCCTTTGGCAGAGTGTGCCTGCAATGTTTCCAAACCTTTTTCATCTAGGCGTTTTTGCCATTCAGCTTTATCGGTGATTTTTGGTGCTTCAAGCAAGCCTGCGTCATGGCATACTTTACAAGTCTTTTCATAGCGGGCTTTACCCACCTCAATAGATGCAGCTTCCACTGGTGCATGACTTGCAGTAACATCAACTGGCTCAGTCACTTCCACCGCTTCAGGAGCGTCTTGGGTTTCTGCCGTCTCAGGTGTTACTTGAGTTTCAACACTTGGTTCAGGCTGAGCTGGGGCAGGTTCACTGGTTGGTGTGCTTGGCTGAGTTTCATTAACAGGTGCAGGCGTGGATGTTGAATTATCGCTGCCACATCCTGTCAACCAAAGACCCAAACACAAAGAAAAAATAAGTGGTTGTACTTTTAGTTTTTGGTGTTTCATATTTGCTCCGATACAGTTTGGTTTGCGCTTTGCAGTTAACTTGGTTTGATCACCAAATTCAACCCTGCTTTAGGCTGACTATGAGTGCTGGATGCATCTGTGATAGTTTTTACCATCACATCAATATTTTAACATATTTAATATTAACAACAAATGATATTTTAAATAAATCATGTGGAATTGTCATGCCAATCATAAAACCAGACAACCATCCCATTCACAAGATAACAGCCCATAACCTAATAAAAATAAGAAATTTATCACCACTAGAACACCAATCAAAATAAACATACGGTTAAAAATACGGTTGTGATATAAGGTTGACTAATTTTGTATTTTAACTATTTTTTACCAATAAAATTTAATTATTGGTAGATAATCATTAAAATTTAATTATCAAATTAAGCCATACTGACCTTTGATCACATTTTAAAACAATAATGATAACTTGATGATTTACGATGTTTACATAAAATATGGGTAAATTTTAGTTTTCATGAAAAATACCAAAGGCAGCCATGCCCCATTTATTCAAAATTTAAACCTTAAAAATAAAAACCGCCAAATCCACATTTGACGGCTTTTTCCCAAATAACTTGCAACCACGATACTAAGATTTTATACATTCATATTTTGTATATTCGTATGATGGTTATCTGTATCTCATTCATTAACGCTATATTATCTTAAATGTTATATTAGCTTAGTCAGATAAGCCAAGCATTACATACCCTGCGGTGCTAAAATAATCAGCTCAACACGGCGATTTTGAGCACGACCTGCTTCGGTTGCATTCGATGCAA
>ERZ1023415.22-NODE-22-length-82228-cov-18.944434_pt1 | contig 82228 bp, 77 predicted proteins | sample MGYA00380510_ERZ1023415 | MGnify/ENA primary metagenome ERZ1023415 (study PRJEB33173, sample SAMEA4830299) | metagenome | study: EMG produced TPA metagenomics assembly of the PRJEB25223 data set...
CAGCCGGGGCTGTCGGATTTCCGACCGTGATGATGTTTTCGACATCGTGTGAACTAAAAAAATCGACTAAGTCCATTTCAAACTCAGCCATGACGGCGATCATCGGGGCTGCTTCTTCTACAGCAACAGTCGCGGCCGTCCGCTGGGCACCCTCGTCCTCAGCAGCAACGATGACCGTCGAGAAATCATCATAAAAATCAGCAACGGTGACATCACCAGTACGGTTGCCGTCCGATAAGGCAGTTGCCACTGGAGGTCCAGATTCCTTACTCCCCGTAGATCCGTCGGCAGCCCCTTGCTCATGCGCAGAGCTCAACGGCGAGGAGTCCTCCTCCGCATCAGCACACGCGACCAGTGCGCAAGCCATCACAGCGGCCGCACTCAGGCCGCCAGCTTTCTTGCCCCGGGAAGGAGTTGCACGGGACAACAATGACGAGAACGCCCTTGCAGAAGGGCCCGACTCAGGCAGATGTGCTTTCGAAAACGGAGAACGAGAATTCATAGTTACTATCCTATGCATTCACCGCCGCGGCGATACGGTCGCCCACCTTGGTGGTAGAAATAGCCTGGTTACCGCGGGAACTAATATCGGCGGCCACCGCTTGTTCAATCTTGGCCGCGTTATCCTCGTCACCAAGATGGCGCAGCAATAGAGCCACCGACAAAATCGCTGCGGTGGGATCAGCAACGCCAGTACCCGCAATATCCGGCGCAGAACCGTGCACCGGCTCAAACATGGACGGGTTTGCGCCCGAGGCATCAATATTGCCGGAGGCAGCTAATCCAATGCCGCCGGTGACAGCACCAGCGAGATCCGTCAAAATATCGCCAAACAGGTTATCGGTGACGATGACGTCGTAACGCGCAGGATCGGTCACCATGTAGATGGTGGCAGCATCAATGTGGTGGTAATCGACGGTGACATCCGGGTATTCCTGGCCTACCTCCTGTACCGTGCGCATCCACAAACCACCAGCATTGACCAGCACATTTGTTTTGTGCACCAGGGTGAGGTGTTTGCGGCGATTATTGGCACGCTCGAAAGCATCGCGGACGACGCGCTCGACGCCATACCGGGTGTTTTGCGAAACCTCGCTGGCCACCTCGTGCGCAGTACCTTCACGCAGCACGCCCCCGTTGCCGCAATACAGGCCCTCAGTACCTTCGCGAACCACCACAAAATCAATCTCGCCGGGATTAGCCAACGGTGAAGAGGAAGTCGGATACAGCTTCGAAGGGCGCAAGTTGACATGATGGTCCAGGGCAAAGCGCAGTTTGAGCAATAGGGCCCGCTCCAACACGCCTGCGGCAACCTTGCGGGGGTCACCAATAGCACCGAGCAAAATCGCGTCGTGCTCGCGAAGCGCGGCGAGATCCTCATCAGTGAGCGTGTCCCCGGTTTCCAAGTATCTGTCTGCCCCCAGATGGAAATCGGTCACGTCCACGTCGTCACGCACCGCGTGCAAGACCTTCAATGCCTCTGCGGTAACTTCGGGGCCGATGCCGTCGCCAGCAATAACAGCGAGTCTCATAGAGTGGTATCCTTTCTCAAAAATGCGCTTTCCCATAGCGTACCCGAACAGGTGATCTCAAACACCAAAGCGAAGCTCAGCACCAACCAACTCGCTAAATAATCAACTTCTGCCATTGCCCCACATCCGGAAAATTCCGCTCACCATCCAACCAACGCCGGAACACCTCGGTAGCCGTATGCAGATCCAACCCTCCAATCCCGAAATGTAATTCAGCCGCGCCATTACGCACTTCAATCCAGAAACCCTCATCCGCCATAATGTTGCCCTGCGTACCTACCGAACCCGAGGTCGCGGAATAAAAACATTGAATATAGTGCTGTGTATCCCACTGCGTTTCCTGCTGCGTTTCTTGGCTCTCCTCCGCCGAGGCACTCTGTGCCCGTTCTCCTTCGCGCAAAGACTTTCCAGCATGGACAGTGCCCGCGGGCTTGCGGTCAATAATTTTCACATAGTCAGCGCGCGAATATTCAGTGGTGCTCTGCTGCCGGTAAATCTCTTCCAGCACGTCAGCAATCCCGCTTGGCGACGACCAGCCCAAGGTATAGTGCGCCGTCGTCATAGGGTAACGCACCAGGTCATCGCCATAGGCGAGTGTCGTGTCGCGGTCCAGATCGACCAGCCCCAGATGCTTCGGGATCACAGCCTGGAAAATCTTGGTCATTGCTGTTGGCTCTTGCTCTGGTGTTATCGCCACCAACACCGCCGCAGGTTGCAGGCTTCGCACGGCCGGCTTCGGGTTAATCTCTCCCAGCATGCCGACGGCATCGCGTAGCGATCCATTAATTATGTCAAGGTTTAAATCAGCAGCCGAGATATCTGCTGCATAGACCTCATGCGCGTGGACAGACTTCGGATCAAAAATAGCTAGGTAGCGCGAACGCTCTGGCGTGTCTGGTGAAGCTGCAATCATATCCCCAGCCTAATAGCCAGCGCACTAAGCAGGCCTGACCCATTACCTGAACACTGTTTAGTGCAGCTCATCGCACTATTCGCTTATGCACCGACAGAGTCAGCGAACCGATAATGGTTTAAAATACTCTCATGCCGGAGACCATGTATTCCATCAAAATGCGAGCCAGCCGCGCCGGGGCCCATATATCCGGGGCCGAGCGCATAGTACCCGCAGGCTTTGTGAGCCAGATCAGCGAACACCTGCATGCTCGCGCACTAGGGCACCCCAAGGGACGCCCGGATTCCATCGTGGTCACCACCACCGCATTAGCCAAAGACGACATTATCTACCTGCCAGAACTCGACGTTTCTGAATTACCGTGCGCTTCCCCGAACCAGGCTCGCGCACTGGTGACCGATTTGCTAGCGGAAGTAACCCCGCACAGCGAAGTCATTTGGAACTATCTACAAACAGTCACGGGGCTGCGTGGAGCGATGGTGATAGATAGCGCAACCGGCCGACGAGTCGAACCAGATAAGCAACGCGGTGTGCGCGCCAGCACCATGGACCACCGCAGCTCACTAAATCTTGCTGCCGCAACCGAACCAGACAGCAAAAACTACGTACGCGAAGCCCGCGTGCTCGCCGCAAAAGTAGCCTCGTGCCCACACGTACTTGCAGAAGTCTGCATCTCCGACGACCCGGACTACACCACCGGATACGTCTGCGTACAAGGCCGTTACCATCGCATCGCGAATATGAAGCTGGCTGGTACCGACCAAGGAACCCGAGTGATAGTCGTGAGCCGAGCGGACCAAGAAGCACTCGCCGAAATCTCAGCCTATTTAGAAAACCAAGCAGTGATAGTCGGATGAACCTCATCGAGCTCGCCACCCAGCGTCTAGAAAAATGGCAACAGCAAGGGCTTCTGCGCACCCCCATAGAATTTGCCGGACCACAAACCCCGCGGGCGCAGCTAAATGATCAGCCCAGCGAACGCATCTTGCTGTCATCATCAAATTACCTAGGCCTTGCTACCCATCCAGAAGTTATCGCCGCAGCAAGGTCTGCACTGGAAAAATTTGGCACCGGTTCCGGTGGGTCACGCTTAACGACGGGATCCACTACCTGGCATCGTCGCATAGAACGAGAACTAGCCAACTTTGTCGGCTTCGAAGATGCGGTATTGTTTGCCACCGGGTACCAAGCAAACCTTTCCGTTCTGCAAACGCTGGCACACCCGAATCTGCATATCTTTTCGGATTCGCTCAATCATGCCAGTCTCATCGACGGCATTCGCTTAGCCACAACTTCCGGTACGAAGAAATCGATTTACCCACACTGCGACTACACAGCATTAGAACAACAGCTGGCAGAATGCACCGCTAGGTACAAACTAGTAGTCAGTGATGGGGTATTTTCCATGGACGGTGATATCGCTGACCTAGCCAGGTTGCGCGAAATCTGCACTCACCACGACGCCTGGCTGCTGGTTGATGATGCACACGGGATCGGGACTGTAGGTAAGCACGGGATTGGTAGCACTGAAGTGCACAACACCCGCCCCGATATTCTGATTGTCACGGCCAGCAAAGCCCTGGGGGCAGAAGGCGGCTTCGTGGCTTGCTCGGCACCGGTAGCAAAATTATTACGTAACCAAGCACGCGGCTACGTGTATTCAACCGCCTGTAGCGCAGCAAACTGCGCGGCTATCTCCGCTGCACTAGAGGTGATTCAACAGCCACTGACACAGCAACACCCAGTGGTACGCCTCCAACAACGTGCTGCCGCGCTACGGGAAATCACCGGAATTCGCGTTTTCGACGGCGTCGATTCAGACAGCGTTCATTCTGACAGTGCCTATTCTCCAATCGTTCCCCTACCGGTCGGTGCTGAATCTTCTGCCGTGCGCCTGGCCTCCGAGTTAGCAGACCGTGGCTTTCATATTCCGGCTATCCGCTACCCAACCGTCGCACGCGGGCAAGCGATTCTGCGAGCAACTGCTATGGCCACCTTAGAGCTAGCCGATATTAAGCAGTTTGCACAAACCCTCAGAGACCTTGGCTGGCGACCACCCACACCTGCCAAAGCCACAAGCCCAGGACGATAAAACTAGCCCCGCCACCATACACGCAAGCCCCTAGCACGACGAGCGGTCTGCCCGAATAAAGGACAGACCGCTCGCCAAACCTAGGAAAACTTAGCCAACTAGCTCTAGAACACCAGCTGGAACGATTCTGCAGACAGCTTGTCTGCGATCGTCTTCTCCAGATCAGCTGGAACTTCTGCTTCCACACGCAAAATCAAAATAGCGCCATCACCCTTAGCAGCCTGGGTCAACGCTGCTGCTTCGATGTTGATGCCAGCGTTGCCCAGTTCAGTGCCAACAACTCCCAGAGCACCAGGAACGTCAGTGTACTGGAAGAACAAGTTACGTCCCTCGGCTCGCATGTCTACACCGCGGCCATTAATCCGTACAATCTTTTCGATGCGTTCTGTACCAGTCAACGCACCAACCACCGTGGCCGAATCACCATTAGAAGCAACAACTTTCACCTGCAGCGAAGAACGATGGTAAGCAGATTCACTCTGACTATCCACGCTGATCTGCAAACCACGCTGTTGCGCAACTTGCGGAGCATTAACGAAAGTAATCGCTTCATCCGTCACACCACTGAACAAACCACGGACTGCGGACAAACCCAAAACATCTAGTTTCTCCGTGGACAGCTCACCGCACCCTGTTACCTCCAGGGAAACTGGGGCACCATCCAAGAAACGAGCGGCCGCAACCCCCAACTTCCGTGATAATTCCAGCCATAGGGCAACTTCTTCATCGACACGGCCACCAGAGACATTGACGGCATCGGCAACGAATTCACCACGCAGCGCCTTCAGAACAGACGCCGCAACGTCGGTACCTGCCCGGTCCTGTGCCTCCACGGTGGACGCACCCAAGTGTGGGGAAACCACGGTTTCTGGCAAGGCAAATAATGGAGAATCAGTGCATGGCTCGGATTCATACACGTCAAAACCGGCGCCACGGTGGTGTCCAGATTTAATAGATTCTGCCAATGCCGATTCATCAACCAAACCACCACGGGCCGCGTTGATGATGATCTGGCCCTTCTTCGCCTTTGCCAACAACTCGGCGTTGAACATGCCAGCGGTTTCTTTAGTCTTCGGCAAGTGAATGGTCACGAAATCCGAACGCGACATGAGCTCCTCGAGCTCCACCAACTCCACGCCTAATTGCGCGGCACGCGCCGGGTTCGCGTAAGGGTCATAGGCGATAATTTCGGTTTCGAATGCCGCCAGACGCTGTGCAAACAGCTGGCCAATGTGGCCGAATCCAACGATACCGATAGTTTTATTGAAGATTTCCACGCCTTTGAACGACGAACGCTTCCATTCGCCGTCGCGCAAAGTCTTATCAGCTGCCGGAATCTGTCGCGCTGTAGCCATCAGGAGCGCAATGGCTTGTTCACACGCAGAATGAATATTTGATGTTGGGGCATTTGCAACCATGACTCCGCGTTCAGTAGCTGCATCAATATCAACATTGTCCAAACCGACACCTGCGCGGCCAACGATGCTGAGCTTTGGTGCAGCCTCGAGCACTTCCTTGTCGACGGTTGTTGCCGAACGCACCAGCAGCGCATTCGCATCGCCAACTGCAGCCAGCAGTTCTTGGCGGTTTGGGCCATCAACCCAACGAACTTCGACGGCATCGCCCAGGGCGTCGACCGTGGACTGCGCTAGTTTGTCTGCGATTAAAACCACCGGCTTGGTCACTGAAATACTCTCCTGCGAAAATTGGCTTGAATAGAGGTGCTATGAACTTGGGATGTGGTTTGGATTATACAACCAGGTTGGTGCGGAGGTGCGAGCTCCACCAGGATTAAAATTCGTGAATCGTAACCACTTAAGACTTGGTATTTTTATTCTTCGAAGCGGCGGTATTTTCTGCTCGCTGTGCAGAAAGTTCTGCAACCCGAATTTTGTGCGAAAACTCCCGTGAGGTTCCAAATTGGCGCCCGAAAGCGATCAAAGGCCCGTCGGCAAGACCTGCAACCATAGCCAAAGACTCAAAACTGCTCGTGAGATCAGTGTCTGGCATCACGCGCACTTTTGCCCCGAAAGCCGTGGCATTAGCTACCGAAATTGCTGGCGAATCATTAGTAGCCACCATCACCGGCGCCATTTCTTTATCACGGCGCGATTGTGCATAAACCGCGGGCAATGGATCGTGCTCCCGGGTTTCCAACGGATCCCATGTAGCCACCACTTCTTGCTTGCCACCAGGGGTCAGCTGGGATAAAGCGTGTACGAGATTGGCAGGATCACTGACTTCGATTTGTTCAAATTCATGCGCTGTAAAATCCGCCAGAGCTTGATCGGTGCCAGGATCATTGAACACTTCGAACGCGCCTGTACTATCTGCAATCCCCACTTTACCGACGGTAAGAACCCTTTCGACCCTTAAGTCTTCAATTAATTGGCGGATTTCACCGTGCACGCCCCGGTCATAGATCACCACTGGAGCGTATTGGGCTATACCAATCGACGCGCCCCGGGCGATTGCCCCGTCGCGGTTTTCAACCACAATCAGTGTGCGTGATTGCCTAAAGAATTCCCGCGCAGTTTCCAAACCAAAGTCTTCCGCGATGATTTGTACCCTATTCGGATAGGCGTCATCAACGAACCGGTTCAGATTTTCTGAACGCGCCTGATTAATAGCGGTGGGAATAGCAGAGGTGGTCTTTTCGAAAGGGCGCGATTCAAAATTTTGCTGCACCGAACTACACGAAGAGACCACCAACGCACTGGCAGCGATGACCGCTGCCACCACCGAGCTACGGTTAAGCCGTGGCATCAAGTGGGTTTTTCACCCAGCTCATCAGATCGCGAAGCTTCGCGCCTGTGGTCTCGATCTGGTGCTCGTTGGTCTCCTTACGAAGGTCCTCGAGCTCCTTGTTGCCGTTGTCCACGTTGTCAATCAAGCGCTTGGTGAAAGTACCATCCTGAATATCACTCAGGATATCTTTCATGCGTTGCTTGGTGTCATCGTTGATCACACGTGGGCCCGACAGGTAGCCACCGAACTCAGCGGTATCAGAAACCGAGTAGTTCATGTTGGTCAACCCGCCCTCGAACAACAAGTCCACAATCAATTTCAGCTCATGCAGGCACTCGAAGTAAGCCATCTCTGGCTCGTAGCCAGCTTCGACCAAAACCTCGAAGCCTGTCTTCACCAGCTGCTCAGTACCGCCGCAGAGAACTGCTTGCTCACCGAAAAGGTCAGTGACGGTTTCCGCTTCAAACGTGGTTGGGATAACGCCAGCACGAGCGCCGCCAATTGCAGAAGCATAAGACAGGCACAGGTCGTGGCCTTCCTTCTTCGGATCCTGCTCAATAGCGATCAAGCAAGGAACGCCTTTGCCGTCTGCAAACTGGCGACGAACTAGGTGGCCCGGCCCCTTTGGTGCAACCATGCCGATAGTGATGTTGTCGGCAGGCTCAATCAGCTTGAAATGGATGTTAAGACCATGACCGAACAGAACGGCGTCGCCATCCTTCAGATTTGGTGCGATCTCGTTGTTATACAGATCTTTCTGAGCCGTATCTGGCGCAAGAACCATGATGACATCTGCCCATTCGGAAGCTTCCGCGTTGCTCTTGACGGTGAAGCCAGCTTCCTCCGCCTTAGCGCGGGACCGGGAATTTTCGCGCAGACCGATAACAACCTCAACGCCGGAATCACGCAGGTTTTGAGCGTGTGCGTGCCCCTGAGAACCGTAGCCAATGATGGCTACCTTGCGACCCTGAATGATCGACAGGTCCGCGTCGTCCTCGTAAAAAGTTTCAATAGCCATGAAAGATCCTTCCTGTCGGATTCTATAGATTCTATATTAGAAATAGCTTCTAACCTGATTGTAATCTACCACAATGCGTATCACGCTATGAGACAGATCTGCCACTAGGTGAGATTATTTTCCGGGGGCCATGATCTTCGGGCCACGAGCCAGCGCGATCCGACCACCCATAACGAGTTCACGAACCCCAAATGGCTCAAGCACATCCAACAATGCGCGGAGCTTGCCCGAAGTTCCAGTGGCCTCAATGACAACGGATTCCTTAGCGACGTCGACAATCCGAGCCCGGAAAATATTGGCAGCATCCACTACCTGTGGGCGGTTGGAGGCATCCGCAGATACCTTAACCAGCATGATCTGCCGCGCAATTGATTGCGATTCTTCCAGTCGAACAACCTTAAGCACCTCGATCAGCTTGTTCAGCTGCTTCGTGACTTGTTCAATTACGACATCATCTGCATCAACAACCACGGTCAAGCGGTTGATACCAGATTTTTCGGTGCGCCCAGAAACTAGAGAAATGAGGGAATAACCGCGGCGGGTAAACAGCTGCGCAACGCGGGAAATAATACCGTCGACGTCTTGGACTAGGACAGACAACGTGTGACGGGTCGTCTCATATGCAGCCATGGTTATTTCTCCTGTTCCGGATGCTCTTGCACGGTCTCATGAATTTCCGCTGGGGATTCCCCAGCAGAGTTGTCTTCGTCGAAAAGTGGACGCAAGTCTTTCGCGTACTGAATATCCGAGTTCGACGCCCCGGCTGAGACCATCGGCCAAACTTGCGCGTCCTCCCCAACAACGAAATCGATGACGACCGGACGGTCGTTAATCTCCCGTGCTTTCGCAATAGCAGGCGCGACTTCTTCCTTTTTAGTGACCCGCAACGCGACGCAGCCCATCGCCTCAGAGAGCTGCACGAAGTCCGGCACGTAGTCGCTGTTTTCTTTCTTCAATTTGGTATTGGAATAGTGCTGGTTGAAAAACAGCGTCTGCCACTGACGCACCATACCCAAGTTGCCGTTGTTAATCAGAGCCACCTTAATCGGGAACCCCTCCATGAAACAGGTGGTGAGCTCCTGGTTGGTCATTTGGAAACAACCATCGCCGTCGATAGACCAGACTTCCTTTTCTGGACAACCAGCTTTTGCCCCCATAGCTGCCGGAACGGAATAACCCATGGTTCCCAAACCACCAGAGTTTAGCCACGTGCGTGGCTTCTCAAAATCTATAAACTGTGCAGACCACATCTGATGCTGTCCGACGCCCGCGACATAGACGGCATCTGGACCAGCTGCCTGCGAAAGCTGCTCAATGACATACTGTGGCGACAGCGCACCGTCAGCCTGCTCGTCGTAGCCACGCGGAAAACGTTCCTGCAGACCATGCAAATAGGTGATCCACGGAGTTAGATCACGAACCGCGCGGGAAGAATTGTTCTGGAAAGCTCGCAACAGACCCAGCAAAACTTCCCGGGCGTCCCCGACAATCGGAACATCCACTGCCCGAATCTTACCGATCTCCGCTGGATCTACATCAGCGTGGATAACTTTGGCATCCGGTGCAAAGGTAGAAGTATCACCCGTAACCCGGTCGTCGAAGCGCGCACCTATCGTGATAAGCAAATCAGCACGTTGCAAAGCAGCAACCGCGGGAACCGAACCATGCATGCCCGGCATACCCATGTGCAGTTCATGCGAATCCGGGAATGACCCCAGACCCATCAGCGTGGTCACGACCGGGATGCCCGTGTATTCTGCAAACTCCCGCAATTCACGGTGTGCTTCCGCTTTAATCACACCACCGCCGATATACAACACCGGTTTATCCGCTGCGGCTATCAGGTCAGCTGCAGCAGTCAGCTGTCGTGGGTGTGGGTTGGTTACTGGCTTATAACCGGGCAGGTCCACCGTCGTCGGGAAAACATAGTCTAGTTCTGCAACCTGCAGGTCTTTCGGGATATCCACCAACACCGGCCCCGGGCGTCCCGTCGACGCGAGGTGAAATGCCGAAACAATCGCTTCTGGGATATCTTCTACATGCGTAACCATGAAGTTGTGCTTGGTCACAGGCATTGTCACACCACGAATATCGGCTTCCTGAAAGGCATCAGTACCCAACATTTTGGAACCTACCTGCCCGGTAATCGCTACAACCGGGACAGAGTCCAACATAGCGTCAGCAAGCGGGGTTACCAGGTTGGTGGCTCCTGGTCCAGAGGTTGCGATCATCACGCCAACCTTTCCAGTTGCTTGCGCATAGCCCTCTGCCGCATGGCCAGCCCCTTGTTCGTGGCGCGCTAAGACGTGACGTAGTTTTTCTGAGCTATACAGCGCATCGTATAGCGGGAGCACCGCACCGCCAGGAATGCCGAAAGCAATATCTGTACCAAGGTCTTCCAAGGTTTTCACGATGGCTTCTGCACCGATCATGCGCATGCTTGCGCTCTTGGAACCGGCGCCGGAAGCAGCTACCGACGGGCTGGGCTGGTTTGTGGCCGACACGTTATGGTCTCCATTCCATCAAGGTTTTCTATGTTTCACGCTCGGGTGATCATGCCGAAGACGCAAAATTGCGGTGTTTTATTGCGGTCTTCTCACAACAAAAGCCCCCGACATTCGCACTGTGGTGGGTGCTGTCGGAGGCGTGCGTTAATACGGCTGCAAGTGTGTCCCGTTCGGGCACGCCCCCTAGGGCACTACTACTTGAAGTCGAATTTCGTTGATCACGAGATCTACATTACACAATGATGTGAGAAAACTCGATTTCACCCCCATCTGGCTCACAACACCCAGACGACGAAGTCTAAGATAACGATTCATGACGCTAGATTTCGTGCTGGAACAGATCTGGCGCTGGTCGATCGAACGTGGCGTAGACTTCGCCTTGCTGTTCATCGGCGCGCTACTCGTTCCCCGGGCAGGACGCCTGGCCCACCGCTGGTCGCAACACAGGTCACAGCGCATCGCCGATTTCGATGAATCTAAATCATCACTTGCCGTCGCCGGCGTTGCGATTTATATCGCTCAGCTCATTGCCTACTTCGTGCTGTTCGTGTTTTTCCTGCAGCAGCTGGGCTTCTCTCTCGTGGGCGCTACCATCCCCGCTACCGCGGCTTCCGCTGCCGTAGGTCTGGGCGCGCAATCAATTATCGCTGACTTTCTCGCCGGGTTTTTTATTCTTTCCGAAAAACAATATGGCATCGGCGACTGGGTGAAGTTCGAAGGCAACGGAATCGAGGTCGAAGGCACGATCATTCAGGTGACCATGCGCGCCACCCGTATCCGAACCTTGAATGAAGAGACCATCATCGTCCCAAACAGCACCGCCCGCGTCTGCATCAACCATTCGCATTACTGGTCCTCAGCCGTCGTCGTGATGCCAGTCCCACTGCTCGAAGTGAAAACCCCTTGGGAGGCCGTCGAGAGATTCCAAAAAGCAACGCAGCGCGCACTCGAAGTTCCAGAAATCGCCGAAGTCCTCAAAGGCGATTTGGAAATTCACCCAGCGGTCGGCAACGGAATTAACCCTCCCCAGGTAGTTGGAATGCCCTGGACCGTAAATATCCGGGCGATGATTATGACCGAAGCAGGTATGCAATGGATGGTTGAGCGCGGCATCCGCCTGTCTGTAATGGAAGAGTTTTGGAGCGAATACGGTTCAGCCCCAACTATCAACGGCGACCTACAAGGCGAAGTCTCCCTACGAAAGAAACCGGAATATACCGAAAACACCTCAGGCGCTTATACCAGCAACCCATGGGTGGATCTTTCACTTGGCACCACCACGCCAGAAGAAAACAGCCAGGAGATCACTGAGCTAACCGCACAAGACTCTGAGCACGACCACAGACTGGACCCGCGCACGCTCGTCGGCAAGTTATTGTCGTTCAATGGCAACCTCCGCCCTTCAACAACGGGCCTGTCGTTACTGTTTATCGCTCTGTTGATTGTGCGTGTTCTCGGCTCCAGCATAGAAATCGACGGCGAACTGGTACACGGTCCACTGGCACCCCCAGCGACAGAAACCACACTGAAGGTATCCACGAATTAAAGATTTTTCCTTGATCCCGTAGCATGGTCGCCATGAGTGTTGCAGAAAACCCAGCCCAGGGCACCAGTTTCCGCCCAGAGCGCACCCACATTATTGCCGCTGTACTCATCATCGGCATTGCGATCATGGGCATCGCCTGGGCTCCCCTTGTGCTTGGTTGGTTGTTGCTATTCCCGCTGGCCTTTATCTACTGGGCTCTACGCGCAAAAACAACCGTCACCGCAACCGGCATTACGATTACCTATGCCTTCAAATCCGATGTCACCATCGCCTGGGAGGAATTCCAAGGCATCGGGTTTCAGCGATCCCGAGTTTTTGCCAGCACACGGGACGGCAAACAATTTAACCTTCCCGGGGTGACCTTCCAATCACTTCCGGCATTAGAAACCGCATCTCAAGGACGCATCCGGGACGTCCTAACCGAGGGCAAAGAAGCCGCTGACGAAAAAGTTGTGATCACTCATCGCGACGGTCAGCGCATCATGATGACACGGGATGAATTTGAAAAATACGATGGCGTTGCTGCCCAGCACTACGAATCGCACCCGGCCTCTCGCAAACAGCAGCACCAACAAGTCCACGAACACAAGCCGGACCACAGCCCCCGGAAACCACAGAGCAAGTCGCGTCAGCAACAACAACAGCAACAACAACAGCAACGCCGACGTTACCGAGGGGACAGCTGAGGAAACCGGATTTAGGTTATTTCTCCCCGCTTCGCCGACTAAACCCCAAAATAGAAAGACATCCTTGTGTACCCTCTTCGCTCGAAAGTAACCACCGTTGGCCGCAATGCTGCAGGCGCACGCGCTTTATGGCGTGCCACCGGCACCCGGGATAATGAATTCGGTAAGCCAATCGTGGCAATCGTGAATTCCTACACGCAATTCGTGCCTGGTCACGTGCACTTAAAGAACGTCGGAGATATCGTTGCCGAACAAGTACGCGAAGCCGGCGGTGTACCCAAAGAATTCAACACCATCGCGGTGGATGACGGAATCGCCATGGGGCACTCGGGCATGCTGTATTCCTTGCCTTCTCGGGAAATTATCTCCGATTCTGTCGAGTACATGGTTAACGCTCACACTGTCGACGCCATGGTGTGTATTTCCAACTGCGATAAGATCACGCCAGGCATGCTTAATGCAGCGATGCGCCTAAACATTCCAACCGTTTTTGTTTCCGGCGGCCCGATGGAAGCCGGAAAAGCCGTCGTCGTCGACGGCGTTGCACAGACGTCTTCAGATCTTGTCGACGCCATCTCCGCATCGGCTAACGACAAAGTTTCTGACGCCGAACTTGCCAAAATCGAGGAATCAGCCTGCCCTACCTGCGGATCGTGCTCCGGCATGTTTACAGCCAACTCAATGAACTGTCTGACCGAAGCCCTTGGTTTATCTTTGCCAGGCAACGGCACCACGTTGGCAACACACCAGGCACGCCACAGTTTGTTCCAAAAAGCAGGCCAATTGATCGTCGACATGTGCGAGCGCTATTACGGTAACGAAGATGAATCCGTCTTGCCACGCAGCGTCGCTACGAAGAAGGCATTCCGTAACGCAATGGCGCTCGATATGGCTATGGGCGGTTCCACCAACACGATTTTGCATACCCTCGCTGCAGCCCAAGAAGGCGAGGTCGATTTCGATCTACGCGATATCGAAGAAATCTCACACCAAGTGCCGTGTCTGTCGAAAGTCGCTCCAAATGGGATCTACCACGTAGAAGATGTGCACCGCGCCGGTGGCATCCCCGCGATCTTGGGCGAGCTACGACGTGGTGGTTTGCTGGACGAAGATGTTCATACGGTGCAGTACGACACCCTGGATGGCTGGCTTAACGACTGGGACATCCGCGGGGGCAAAGCAATCACGGACGCCGAGGATCTGTTTTATGCAGCACCAGGCGGTGTGCGCACCACTGAGCCCTTCTCCAGCACAAACCGTTGGGAATCATTGGATACCGATGCTGAAGCAGGTTGTATCCATGATGTTATGCACGCCCATTCTGCCGACGGCGGACTCGTCGTCCTGCGTGGCAATCTCTCGCCTGATGGCGCTGTATTGAAAACCGCGGGAGTAGACGAAAGCCTTTGGGAATTTAGTGGTCCGGCCCGCGTGCTGGAATCCCAAGAAGCTGCTGTCAGCGCAATCCTCAAGCGCGAAGTGCAACCTGGTGAGGTCGTCGTAATCCGTTACGAGGGCCCCGCCGGTGGTCCAGGGATGCAAGAAATGCTGCACCCTACCTCGTTCTTGAAGGGCGCTGGTCTGGGCAAAAAGTGCGCTCTAATCACGGATGGCCGGTTCTCCGGAGGCACTTCCGGGCTGTCCATTGGGCATATCTCACCAGAAGCTGCAGCAGGTGGTTTAATCGGATTGATCGAAAATGGCGACACCATCCGCATTTCTGTCAAGGACAGGAGCTTAACCCTGGAGGTTGCCGACGAAGAAATTACGCGTCGTCGCCAAGAAATGGAAAACCGAGCACAACCGTGGCAGCCCACCGAACGTAAGCGCACCGTAACCAAGGCGCTGCGTGCTTATGCCAAGATGGCTACCAGTGCAGATAAAGGGGCCGTACGCCAAGTTGACTAGCAGGGACACTAGGTTGCGGCACCACAGTGCTCCGTTGCTAACCATTATCGGGCTAATTGCTGGGCTAGCCGCAACGTTTTATCGCATCAACAAAACAGCGTCGCCGGTGGATATGGTGATCTACCGGCAGGGCGTTGACGCATTTTTGCACGGTCGGGAAATGTATTCCGAGCCCATGTTTGCCGGCGACCTTGCGCTGCCATTTATCTATCCGCCGTTTGGCGCACTATTTATGGCACCCCTCAATATAATCCCCGGAATTGATGACACCTTCGCCGGTCGTATCGTCATCACACTCTCCAACGCACTCTTGCTGCTCTGCTTGTGGCTGGTATGGCGATGGCTACTCGACGCTGACCGCTGGGCCATGCCAGCCGCAGCTATTTCTTGGGCCTTGGCTTTAATCAGTGAGCCGGTGGAGCTCAACCACAGCTTCGCCCAGATTAACGTCATCCTCATGTCGTTGGTGGTACTCGATCTCGTACCCCGCAAACGCACACTCCCACAAGGATGGCTAATCGGCATCGCCGCCGCAATCAAACTAACGCCATTGGCAATGCTGCTCTATTTCCTGCTCCGCAAAGACTTCCGAGCAATAGTCACCGCCGGTATTTCTGCTGCACTCGCAACACTGCTTGCCGCTATCGTGCGCTTCGATGCCACCTGGGAATTTTATGGTGCTCGCCTTCTGGGAATGGGTTCAGGTGGAGATTTCGGAGTCAATACCTCGTACCAATCAAACAGCTCCTGGCGTGGCATGATCCAGCGCTGGTTTAGCAGCGAGCAAGCTTTGGAAGATTCTGGAAACCTCGTGACTGCTCTCTGGGCAGTGTTGGTAATTCTAACTATCGCCACTGGCGCATGGATCATGCTCCAGTTATTGCGTCGTGGCTATCTCGTCGACGCTTGGCTTATCAACGCAGTAATCATGCTACTGATTTCTCCAGTGTCGTGGTCCCACCATTGGGTGTGGTTAGCCCTAGCGGTTCCTGTGTGGTTCTGGCGGGCACATAGCATGCGTGATTACGGCCTTGGGGCTATCGTCGCGCTCTGGATTTCCATTCTGGTAGTCCTCGAGCAACCACCAAAATGGTGGTACGGCGATGCCATCGAAGTACACGCATTAAGCTTCTGGCCGAAGTTATTTGTTAGTGATTTCGTCTGGCTCGGCTTAGCAACCCTGCTCGTCATCGCCTGGGAATGCCGACCACAAGGCAAGTATCACCGGTACGGGAAATCGCTAGCAGGATTGCCGAGCCAAACCGAGACGAGCGATAAAATAACGCTTTAAGCCGACAACGGGTTGGTTCCTGCCAACAGCCACCATGCGGCCACTACTGCCGCAATGCCGAGGATCATAAAGAGCCAGGAGGAAGCGAGCGGTCGTCGTGCCCAGCCGCGCGCACCATCAAGCGCATACAATCCGGGCCCGGTAAATTGCACTACCAGCGCAAGAACCGCTGCCATCACCGGCACCCACAAGGTTTCTTCCCAGTTGAAAATGTTGAGACCAGTTTGCGCCTGGGCAATCTCGTGGACGACCAAAAACCCGGTCACAACCCACGCAAGCATGGCAGCAACTGGCGCTAACAGGCCAAGCAGCAAGAAAATACCGGCAGCCAATTGTACGGACGGAACTGCGATGGCCAATAAATGTGCTTGGTTATAAGCAGCAAAATCGGACTCTAAGCCTGCAATACCCTCATGGGAGCCCAGTGTGAAAAACGTCCCGGTCGCTTGAATGATCAGCCACGCAGAGAGCGCAATGCGCAGCAGGAACAGCCCCAAATCGATAGTCCCACGGCGAGTATCAACCGTGGTCACCGGCTCTGCACTAGCTGCGTTGCCAGGCGTTTCGGCTGAGACACCAGTTCCCTGTGCATAAGGCCCATCAACCGGAACCTGTTCATCGTTGGCGAGACCATGCTGGCCCTGTGGAACACCTTGCTGAGTTGGCCCCGAATACCCGGCTTGCTGTGGTGTAGCAGATGCTGCAACCGGTACGGTGGCCTGCTTGCCAGCAGGATCAATGACTTCGGTAGCGGCAAAATCTTCATCCCGGTATTCCGGACGATGCTCATCCACTGCGTCCGACACACCAGCATCCGACACACCAGCGTTCGGTGTGCCAGCATCCGCCGTGCCAGTATTAGTAGCCGCCTCTGGCTGGACAAACTGCGTAGTTGGTTCGGAATCAACGCTCGCACCAGTAGCGCGATTTTCGCTAGAATTCGGCTCGATCACCTGTGGAGCTGCCCGGCCAGCCCGTTCGAAAATAGTTGTACGAGCTTCTGCAGACGGCGAAGTTTTCTCTGCGTCAGCTTTCGCCCGCTGTGGTTTTTCAGAAGGTTGCGTCGTCGATGTTTGCGGCCCCTCATAGGTAGGGACGTCGAATGCGTCATCGTGAAAATCAGCTTTATCTGGTTTTCGGGCAGCATTACCATCTTGCGCCGTGTTGGAAGTGTTTTTTCGATCGCTCATGGACCCAATTTATGCGATCACCCTGCAGAAACCACGCACCAACCCACCAATAAGTCGAAGACGTTACTAGCACTGGTCCAACAGTTCACCAAGCACTCGATGTTCAGCGTCAGTAGCCCACAACCCGTAAACATATTTCACATGAACCTGAATGCGCCCATAATCGCAACGAAAAGCCTTGTTGGGCGGCAGCCAACTAGCAGCATCAGCTGCGCCTTTCGCGCGATTGCTGGATGCGTCCACGGCCAAGAGATTAATAGGGTCATTCGCGAAATCACGGCGCTTAGTTTCGTCCCATTCGAAAGCCCCCTTCACCCAGGCGTCGCCAAGCGCAACTACGTGTTCGATATCTACTTGATTATCCCCACGACGAAAGTCAATGTGTTCACCGGTATACGGGCTAGTAAACTCGCCGCTTTCCACAAAGCACCCGTGGGTCCCATTGCGAACAGAGATCTGAGATAGATCGCGTTGCAAAATATCATTGCGAGTATCACAGCCATTACGCCCACCAGCGACATTCACATCATCAGCCCAGGCAGAGCCAAAACGCTCCCGTTCATAGCCGGTTTTCGGGGCTCGGCCTTTGATCTCCAAGCTCTGGTGCATGGCACGGTAATCCAGCGAGTCGTCAGTATAGACACCTGGTTGCGAGTGCGGAAACGGATTCTGCGCACTCTGATTCTCAGATACTTCCGCATTCGTTTCAGCAGCCTGCGTAGTGGTGACCGTGGTCGACACCGTGGTAGTTGCCGTCGCAACAGCTTGCCCCTGGATGGAATCTGCATCTTCAGAAACAGTGCAGCCTGATAACAGCACCGATACTGCACCGATCAGGGCAATGCCCGTAGTTTTTCTTAGCGCTCGCATAGTGCGCTCAGATTATCACAGCTTTTGCTATAGTTGACGCGTCATATAATTTTCGTACTAGGGAGATCAATTACGCATGCCACAAACAGATGATTGGGCCGGAGACGCCCAGAACGCTGCCACTAGCGGAGAATTCCGACGCGATACCAACTACATTGGGGACCGTATCCTCGCATCGGTAAACACCACCCAGGCGCAACCAGCAGAGCAGAACGTCATGCATTGGCCAGTCCAACCGCACCGGTACCGCCTGGTAGCGGCACGTGCCTGCCCCTGGGCACACCGCGCAGTGATAGTGCGCCGACTACTAGGTCTAGAAGACGTCATTTCCCTAGGGCTAGCCGGCCCTACACACGACAAACGTTCCTGGACTTTCGACCTAGACCCAGGCCAAGTCGATCCCGTACTACGCATTCCTCGTCTCCAGGACGCCTACTTTAACCGCTTCCCCGACTATCCCCGCGGCATCACAGTGCCCGCGCTAGTAGAAGAATCTAGCCGAAAAGTAGTCACCAACGATTTCTCGTCCATCGTGCGCGATTTCCAGACCGAATGGACTAAATACCACCGCGAAGGGGCCCCGAACCTGCTCCCACCGCGCGAGCAACACGCAGAAATGCACGAGATTAACGAGTTCATCTTCAAAAAATTCAATAATGGCGTCTACCGCTGTGGATTCTCCGCATCGCAAGAAGCATACGAACAAGCCTACGCAGATGTCTTCGAAGTACTGGACTGGCTCGAACAGCGCCTAGCATCCCGGCGTTTCATCATGGGTGAGCACATCACCGAAACCGATATCCGCGCTTACGCTACCTTGATCCGCTTTGATGCCGTTTACCATGGTCATTTCAAAGCCAACCGCAACAAAATCAGCGAAATGCATAACGTCTACGGCTACCTACGGGAACTATTCCAAACCCCTGGATTTGGCGACACGACGGATTTCACTGAGATCAAACAACATTATTACATCGTGCACCGCGAAGTTAACCCTACGCAGATCGTGCCCGCTGGCCCAGACATGTCCGGGCTGGCACAACCACACGGGCGTGATCATCTAGCTGGTGCACCATTCGCAGAAGGCACCAGCCTCCCCGGCGCGCTGCCCGAAGAAGAAAAACTAAAAAACCCGACCCAAATGCAACGCGAACTTTTCCGCTTACACTAGGTCGGGTAGAAAACTAAACGCCCATCCGATTAATCGGCTTGCGTCCGCTTCTCTTCTTTTTCAGAAGGAGACTCGTCTGCAGGCCGTACGGAATCCTGGGCACGAGAATCCGCATAAGTATCTGCCGTCTTTTCTTCCTTGGCTTCGATTTGGTTTTCGTCGGCAAGCAACTTGTAGTCTTCACCGATGCTGAAATCGACATCATCGTCGTCATCCAGTTGGGTGGCGACTTCATCCGAAATGTAGTTGTACAGTTCCTTGTCGCCCAAGTTGGACTGCGAAACCAACTTCTGCATTTCTTCGTTGTGCTTCTTTTCAAGTTCCTTGTCAGGGTGCAAAGACAAGTACATCAGTTGGCGCAAGCGGGCGCGCTTAGTGGCTTCATCGCGAATCCGCGAGAAAGACTTAATCCAGGCACCAACCAGCACCACAACCATGAACATGCCCATGTAACCCAGAACTGGGTAAACGTACTGCATCAGAATATCGAAGCCGATAAAGCTGACGGCAAAGCCCAGCAAGGTGCCCACAATGAAGATCACGCGGTACTGGTTCTCGCGGCCAGCGGAAAGGCGCTTACCGAGAGCGTAGAACATACCAATTGCGGTGTTAAACACCATGGCGAAGATCACTAGCGCCATGATCAGGCCGAGGTTCTCGTTGATGTCATCAACCAGAGTAAGCATCGGAATCGAGGTTCCATCAATCAACTCTGCATTGAACAACATCGCCATGGTCGCCAAAACCAACATGATGGCGTAAGCGATACCACCGAACAAGCCACCCCAGCCAGCTTCACGTGGATCCAGGTAGTCACCACCAATGACCAAAGTCATGGAGACCGCAAGGATCAACGCGAGACCGTTGTAGTTAAGAGCCGACAACAGCCAGTTACTAATTGGGCTCTCAATTTCCGCAGAACGTTGCGCAACCAAATTCACATCGTCTGGCCAGTTGAAGAAGGTATAGATGGCAACAGAAACAATCGCGATGATAATCAACGGCGTAAGCAAACCGATGATGCGCGAAACCTTATTGACGTCCAACATTCCGGCTACAAGAACCAGGACCAGCATAACCGTGGAACCAATCCATGGCTGCCACCCGAATTGCTGCTCTAAGTTAGAACCGGCACCTGCAAGCATCACAAAACCGATAGAGAACAGAGTGATGACTACCGAAATGTCCAACAAGATGGACACGATTGGATGTGTGGTGCGTTTAAACACCAAGCGGTGTTCGCGGGCATGGAAGTAACTGCCCAATTGCAGAAACACAGTTCCAGCCAGGGCCATAACGATGCCTGCTACCGCAGCGCCTGCTAGCCCCCACATTCCATAGGACGAGAAATACTGTACGACCTCACGGCCGGTAGCAAAACCTGCACCGACAACGAGGCCCACAAAGGACAGGGCAATACCTGTAATGCGTGTATAAGACACGAAATATCGCTCTTTCTTAGTGTAAGAACATTATCTTCGAAGAATTGACGTTCCTACGATACACGCACTAAGGCATTTTGTATTGTTGAGCGCTTATTCCGCTAGCTTTTCCGCGATCAATTTGTTGACTTGACCTGGGTCAGCTTTACCCTGCGTAGCTTTCATCACGGCACCGACGATAGCGCCAGTGACTTTCTTGTTTCCGGCGCGGTATTTCTCAACAATATCCGGGTTATCGGCCAAGGCGTCATCGACTGCTTTTTCAATCGCACCATCGTCACGAACGACCTCAAGACCGCGCTTGGCGACGACCTCGTCGACATCGCCCTCGCCTTCCAAAACTCCGTCGACGGCCTTACGTCCCAGCTTCGTGGTCAACTTTCCTTCCTTGACCAGCTCCACGACGCGCGCAACCTGTGCCGGGCTAATCTGCAACGCAGCCAGTTCCAGGCCACTTTCGTTGGCTTTGCCAGACAAGTAAGAAACCCACCAAGCACGAGCTTCATCGGCGGTCGCACCGTGCTCCGTGGTCTCAATGATTAGCTCGAGCGCACCCGCGTTGACTAGATCGCGCATCTCCTTATCTTTTAGGCCCCACTCTTCCTGAATACGCGCACGGCGAATCCACGGCATTTCTGGAAGGGTCTGCTTGATTTCTTCTACCCATTCGCGCGGAGCAGATACCGGTGGCAAGTCTGGATCGTTGAAATAACGGTAATCTTCCGCAGTCTCTTTCGGACGTCCCTGGGCCGTCGAACCGTCCGACTCCTGGTAGTGGCGAGTTTCCAGGGCAATCTCTTCGCCGTTATCCAATGCATACGCCTGGCGTTGCATTTCGAACCGTACGGCCTGCTCTACTGATTTCAGCGAGTTGATGTTTTTCGTCTCGGTACGGGTTCCGAATTCCTCGCTGCCCTTTGGACGCAAGGAAAGGTTGGAATCTACTCGCATTGATCCCTGATCCATGCGAGCATCAGAGACGCCGAGCGCTGCAACCAATTCACGTAAAGCAGTCACATAAGCGCGAGCAACCTCCGGTGCCCGCTCACCGGCGCCGACGATTGGCTTAGTCACAATCTCGATCAACGGAATGCCAGCGCGGTTGTAATCAACCAATGACGCAGTTGCACCATGAATACGACCATCAGCGCCACCCAAGTGGGTCAACTTGCCGGTGTCTTCTTCCATATGCGCGCGCTCAATTTCTACACGCCACTCGGTGCCGTCATCCAGTACCACATCGAGGTAGCCGTCGTAAGCAATCGGCTCATCGTACTGCGAAATTTGGTAGTTTTTCGGCTGATCCGGATAAAAATAATTCTTCCGGGCAAACCGGGAAGATTCTGCAATCTGGCAATTCAATGCCAGTCCAATCTTGATAGCCCATTCCACGCCCTTGGCGTTAACTACCGGCAGTGCACCAGGCAGCCCCAGCGAGACCGGATCGACATTTGAGTTTGGTGCATCACCGAAATGCGCCGAGGAGGTAGAAAACATTTTGGTTTCCGTCCCCAACTCAACATGGACCTCAAGACCCATCACCGGGTCGTACTTTTCTAGGACTTCGTCGTAGTCCAGCAAATCATACATCGCAGCAGTCATAGCCACCATGGTAATGGTTTTGGCCGGGACTTCATGCACGGGGCTTCTGCACCGCTATTTAGCCGAACAGCGCCTGGGCAATTTCGTAACGACGCATAGGCACAGTTTTGAGCCTAGAGACGACCTCTGCCAGCGGAAGCGTCTCGATATACTCTCCTTTTAACACCACGCAGGAGCCGAATTCGCCGCGATGGGCCGCGCGGGTGGCATGCACGCCAAATCGGCTGGCGAGGACACGATCAAACGCAGTGGGGGTACCTCCACGCTGCACATGTCCCAGTACGGTGGTCCGCACGTCATAACCAGTAGAACGTGATATTTCCTCCCCGATCAACTGCCCCATACCACCGAGCCGACGGTGGCCGAATTCGTCAACCCCCTTGTCATCAACCGCCATAGTGCCTGGTCGCGGTTGCGCACCTTCCGCGACCACGATAATGCCGTACTTCTCCCCCATCTGGAAACGCCGTTCCATCGACTTGGTGATTTCACTGACATCGAAAGGAACTTCCGGAATCACGATATGGTGCGCACCGCCGGCTAAACCTGCGTGCAAAGCAATCCATCCGGTATGCCGACCCATGACTTCCACGATAAAGATCCGCTGGTGTGATTCCGCAGTAGCGTGCAGACGGTCAATTGCGTCAGTAGCAACCGCGACTGCACTATCGAACCCAAAGGTGTAATCAGTTGCCAACACATCATTATCAATGGTTTTCGGCACACCAATCACGGGGACACCGTTATCGGCCAACCATTTCGCACCTTTCAGCGTGCCTTCGCCGCCAATTGCGATTAACGCATCGACGCGGGCATCGGCAAGATTATCCTTGATCGTTTCTAAATTAGCTTTGAAAATATCCGGGTGTAGGCGTCCGGTTCCTAAAATAGTGCCACCGCGAACCAAAATCTTATCGATGGCGTCATCGTCGTAAAGGTCGACACGATCGTCATCCAACAAGCCCAACCAGCCGTCGCGGTAACCGACGACAGTGGAATCATGTTCCTGATTCGCCGTGCGAACGACGGCACGGATAACGGCGTTCAGACCTGGGCAGTCGCCGCCCGAAGTCAATGTGGCAATACGCATGCTTCTACTGTAGGCAAGCCAGCGCAGAGTTGCAGCGTGCGGTACGTCTCGCTACCGAGTACTCCCAATTTTTAGCATGCTCGCCACAGCCACCAATACCTGTTGCCGGCCGAATTCTAAATAGTTTTACGATAAAACAACGAGGTCAACAAACCGATAGCCAATACCGCCACGAGCAACAAGAGCGCATTGGCAGCCCCCACCGCTAAACCCGAAGCAGCAACAGTGATTTGTAGCAACGCCGATAAAATAGACACACCAAACACCGAGCCTAATTGCCGCGCGGTGTTATAAACGCCTGAGGCAGCCCCCATGATCCGCGGTTCCACATCACGCATGGTAGTAGCCGAGTTCGTGCCCCAGACAAAAGACTGGCCGATTCCCAAAAAGCTCACGGCAACCGCAAGCCACCAAAGAGGAAACTCATGAGCCATGATCCACCAGCATGCTGCGCACGCACTCAGCATCGTGCTAAACCCAGCGACGACAAGATTGCGCGGATGGAATTTATCCGCCATGATGCCCGCGATCGGCGACACAAATAACGAGGCCAATGCCATCGGAACCATCACCAGACCCGCCTTAGCAGAGTCCAAGCCCTGACCGTCTTGCAACCACAGCATGATCGGTAGCATCAACGACGCCGCCATAAAACCCATGCACGCAATGATGATAATCCCCAGCCGGTAATTGTGATTCCGGAATAAAAACAACGGGATCATGGCTTCCACGCCACGTGCCTGCGCAGTAGCTTGCAACCTGATAAAGCCATACAAACCAGCGATGCCGGCCAACAGCATGAGCCAAATCCACCACGCCCAGTCGGTTTCCGGTGCCTGCTGGATCGCTCCAACCAATGACAGCATCGAAAGCAAGGACACTGCCACAGACAGTGGATCTAGCTTTCGGGCATAGGTCGGCATACGAGGCACCCACAGCGTCGCCAAGACAATAGCTAGGATACCTAAAGGCACGTGGATAAGAAATACCGCTTGCCATGAAGACGAATTAATTAGTGCGCCACCGAGTACCGGCCCGGTAATCGCAGCTACCGAGCCGATAATTCCCCATACCCCTAACGCGCGCCCACGACGCTCACGGGCAAAAACTCGGTTAATTACCGACATAGTCTGCGGCATTTGAATGGATGCGCCAAGTCCTTGTAAACAACGAGCAGCAATCAATAATTCGATGCTAGGTGCCGTAGCGGAAGCGATCGCACCAATGACAAAGACGGTAATACCAATGCGAAAGAGGCGCCTTTGTCCAAACCGATCTCCCAACCTACCGGTAAACAACAAAGGAACCACCACGAACAGGAGAAACCCGGAAGATACCCAAAGGGTTTGTGCCAACGACGCATCGAACTCTCGTCGTATGCTTGGAAGCGCCACCGCAACCAGGGTTTGATCCAGCAAAGACATGAAAAAGCCCAATGAGAGGGCGAACATAGCCTTCCATGCCTGGGCTTCTGGGAGCACTGTCGATTCGGCGGCGGTATGTCTATTTTCTGCGGACGTCTGTCGTCGGCTGGGCGCGGGAGTCACTCCGCTGATCCTAGCGCGGAACCAGTACTGAGGCCTAGACTAACGGACATGGCATTAATCGATAAGAAATCTCCGCAAGAAGTATCGACGGCAACCACCACCGCTTTCGGTTTGGTGGGCGGCTATCTCACCGCCGTCCAGACCGGAATCCGCCCCCTCGGTGGTGTGATACTCGGCTCTGCTGGTTACTGGGCGGCACGCTCGTGGGCTGCTAAGACCACTCCGGCAACCACGGCTGGATTGCTGGGCGGATACATCGCAGCATTCGGACTATCGCACCCTTTGGCTAAGAAAATCGGCTCCTGGCCAGCAGTTGGCGTGGTAACCGCAGCCACCGCGGGTGCGGCGTACGCCCTATCCGATCGGAAATAAAGCACTGGTGGATCGTACCCGGCACCGAGCCTAATACGTGGCCAGCACCGGGTACGTCCTATTCCATTTTAATTGCGCACTAAAGCCTCGTAGGCTGCACCAACGCGGTACAAACGTTCGTCGGCAAAGGCCGGAGCCATAATCTGTAGACCGGTTGGCAACTGGGTATCTCCCGCCATACCAGAAGGTACGGACATACCGCAGACACCAGCCAAGTTCAACGGCAGCGTGCACAAGTCGAAGTTGTACATCGCGGTTGGATCCTCAACCTTTTCCCCCAGAGGGAAAGCTGTAGTCGGCGTCGTTGGTGATACCAGAACGTCGACTTTTTCGTATGCACGGGCAAAATCTTGCGCTACCAGGGTGCGAACGCGCTGCGCTTGTAGATAATAAGCATCATAATAGCCAACCGACAACGCATAAGTTCCGACCATGATGCGCCGTTTGACCTCTGGGCCGAAGCCAGCTTCGCGCGAAAGTTCCATGACCCGGTTAGCGGAATTTTCTCCGTCATCACCCACGCGCTTGCCGTATCGCATACCGTCGAAACGCGCCAAGTTGGATGACACTTCACACGGCATGATCAGGTAATAAGCCGCCAATGCGTCATCGAAGTGCGGGCAATCTACTTCGACGACTTCCGCGCCATTATCCACCAGCGTCTGTACTGCCTTGTGATATTGCTCCATCACGCCAGGCTGCCATCCATCGCGTTCGAACTGCTTGATGACACCAACTTTGAGCCCAGTCAGATCGCCGTTTGCGCCCGCACGGGCGGCAGCAACAACGTCCGGGACTGCTTTATCGATGCTGGTGGCATCGTAGGGGTCATGCCCCGCAATTACCTCATGCAGCAATGCGGTATCCAACACAGTGTTCGCACACGGGCCTGCTTGATCCAGTGAAGAAGCAGCAGCAATCAAGCCATAACGCGAAACTGTGCCATAGGTGGGCTTCACACCGACAGTATTTGTCAGTGCGGCTGGCTGGCGAATCGAACCGCCGGTATCCGTACCGATGCCCAATGGTGCTTGTCCAGACGCCAAGGCTGCTGCCGTACCGCCTCCAGATCCGCCCGGGGTGCGGTTAGTGTCATAAGGGTTACGCACCGGCCCGTAGGCCGAGTTTTCGTTTGACGAACCCATAGCAAATTCATCCAGGTTAGTTTTTCCTAGGATAGGAATGCCGGCTTCGCGCAAGCGACGAGTAACGGTTGCGTCATACGGGCTACGGTAGCCCTCCAACATTTTCGAGGCCGCGGTAGTTGGCGCATCAGTGGTAACCAGCAAGTCCTTCAACGCGAGCGGAACCCCAGCCAATGCAGAAGCAGGCTTTTCCCCGTTATCCAGGGCCTTATCCACCGCATCTGCAGCGGCCAATGCTTCCTCTGCACCGATGTGCAAGAACGAATTCAGAGTCTCGTTGGTGTCGTTGATGCGGTCCAGATACGCCTGGGTCACCTCACGCGAAGTAATCTCGCGGTCGTGGATACGCTGCGCCAAATCCGCCGCGGTTTCCGAGGTGATGCCATCTGTTGGGCGGGTAAATTCAGTCATTAATTCTCTACCTCTATCGCTTGTGCAGTATTTATCATGCGCTCACAGGTGAGCACTGAACTAGCCACGAATCTTGGGAACCACGAAACGGTCATCACGTACGTCCGGTGCCTGATCCAAAGCCTGCTCAGAATTCAGCGTGCGCACGACTTCGTCGCTACGCATGGTGGCGTTCACCGAATGCGGATGGCTCATGGGTTCTACCCCGGCAGTATCCACATTTTGTACCGCAGAAACAGCGTTCACAATGCCGTCAATTTGTTCTGCATAAGTCGCAATTTCTGCATCGCTTAAAGCAAGACGCGATAGCTTCGCCAGGTGCTCGATTTTTTCGCGGGATATTTCTGACACAGTCGATTCAATCCTTCAATATTCGTGAATCATTTTTCTCCCGTACTATGCTACGCCACTGGAACCAGTAGCTAAGCAACGCCTGATAGTCCGGTACGTGAGACAACAAAACAAGGTTTCGCCCAACTAAGCAACGCGCCAGATTGCTACGATGGTGGCAGCGAACTCGAAGTTCAGAAAGTGGTGGCAATAAATCATGTCGTTTTTGATCCGTGTCCTGCTCCCAGACACCCCCGGAGCGCTCGGACAATTAGCTGACGCCATCGGCCAAACCGGCGGCAATATTCAATCCGTCGACATTATTGAAGCGTTTTCTGCTGATGCCGTCATGGACGATATAGTCGTCGACTTGCCCCAAGGAGTAATGGCAGATGCTTTAATTACTGCAGCCAACTCCGTTGACGGTGTCGAAGTTGACTCTATTCGGCCGTTTTCCGGCCGTGTCGACCGCCGCGGGCAAATCGAAATGTTGTCACATCTAGCAACCAACCGCGGCGGGTTACGTACGTCCTTACAAGATTTTGTCTCTGCTTTCCCGAAGGCCTTAACTTCGTCCTGGGCGATCATCGTCGACACAACCGACAAGATCACGCGCGTGGCTGCCTCCAGCGCCGCCCCAGAAGACGACGGTTCGATCCCTGCGGATATTGACATCACTTCTGCCCGTGTTTTGCTTGCCGATAGCGAAGACTGGATCCCCGATTCTTGGCGCATCTTGGATTCCGCTCTCGCTGGCGCGCCACTAGGCGACAGCGGACTGGTCTTAATCATTGGGCGCGCCGGCGGCCCAGACTACCTGGCCAGCGAAGTCGTACACCTAGGCCACCTGGGAAACATCCTGGGCAAGCTGATTGATTAGTGCTCAGCAATTAACACGCCGTCGAGAAGCTGCACAAACTCCTCTTCCGACAAGATCCGCACACCCAAATCACGAGCCTTGGTTTCCTTCGAGCCGGCGTTTTCTCCTGCCACCAAATAATCAGTCTTTTTCGAGACTGAGCCGGTAGCTTTTCCGCCGCGCGAAACAATAGCTTCTTTAGCACTATCGCGGCTAAACCCTTCCAGCGTTCCGGTGACTACAATCGTCTTCCCTTCCAACGTTTGTTCCATACGTTGGGAGGCCTCGACTTCCATAGTCACCCCGGCCTGAGCCCACTTGTCGACGATGGCTCGATGCCAATCCACGCTAAACCAATCTTGCAGAGAATTGGCGATCGTCATTCCGACGCCGTCCACATCGGCAATCTTGTCGACGTCGGCATCCCGCAATGCCTGCATCGAACCAAAACGCGTGGCCAATGCCCGTGCCGCAGTAGGACCTACGTGCCGGATCGACAAAGCAATAAGCACGCGCCAAAAATCAGCCTGCCGTGCGGTTTCTAGATTCTCTAAAAGTTTCCGACCCGAAGCATTGATCTCACGTTTAGTCTTGTCTTTTTTAACGGTACGGGTATAAACAGTGGAGTTCATCAGCACTTCTTCGTTGATGCCAAACAAATCTGATTCATCAACCACCACCCCACTGGCAATCAAATCGTGCGCTCCCTTTTCTCCCAAGGCTTCGATATCGAATGCTTTGCGGGAGGCAAGATATTCCAAGCGTGCCCCTAGTTGTGCCGGGCAAGAGCGAGCATTCGGGCAGCGCCAATCGGCATCACCTTCTTTTTGCGGCGCTAGGGTGCTGCCACATGACGGGCATTCACTGGGGAATCTCCACTCATACTCGCTGCCATCACGCTGCGACACCACCGGCCCTAAAACCTCAGGAATGATCTCTCCGGCTTTTCGGATCACCACCGTATCGCCGATCAATACTCCTTTGCGTTTGACCTCTGTCTGGTTATGCAAGGTAGCCATCGAAACGGTAGTGCCTGCGACAAATACCGGCTCCATCACTGCGTACGGCGTCACACGACCAGTCCTACCGACACCTACCTCGATCCGCAACAGCTTGGTGGTAACTTCTTCTGGCGGGTATTTAAAGGCGATCGCCCACCGCGGTGCGCGTGAGGTTGCTCCAAGCGCACGCTGCGTCGACAAGTCATCGACTTTGACGACCAGGCCATCCATTTCGAAGAAAGCATCATGGCGATGCTCCCCCCAGTACTCCACTTGTGCAAGTACTTCCGCACTGCTCGTTACTCGTTTGGTGTACGGCGATACTGGAAGCCCCCAAGCCTCCAAAGCCTTATAGGCGTCCCACTGCGAGTCGGGTGCAAAACCTTCCCGGGCGCCAAGACCATGCGCGATCATGCGCAGCCGACGCTTCTTCACCTCTTCAGTATTTTTCATCCGCAAGCCCCCCGCTGCCGCATTGCGAGGATTAGCGAATGTCTCTGGCTTTTTACCTTGCCCTTCAGCGAGTTTCACGCGTTCTTCGTTGATGACGGCGAAATCTTCGGGGTTCATATAAACCTCACCGCGAATTTCGATGAGTTCCGGAACCGGGTATTCCGCGGTAGCAGTGAGTTCGTGTGGAATATCCTCGATGACTCGGGCGTTGGCGGTAATGTCTTCGCCAGTGGTTCCGTCACCACGGGTGGCTGCTCGATCCAGTTGGCCGTTGCGGTAGACCAAATCCACCGACAACCCGTCGATTTTTAATTCGGTGAGGTAGGCCGGAGCCGGGGTACGCGCGAGCCAATCACGCAGCTCGCCGTCGTCAAAAGCATTATCTAAGCTCAGCATAGGCGCCAAGTGCTCAACATTGGCGAAGCTGGACTCTTCGGGCACCGGTGCGCCGACTTCCATGGTGGGCGAGTCAGGCACCGCCAGTTGCGGGTAGTCTTTCTCCAGCTTTGCTAACCGACGAAGTAGCTCATCGAATTCCGCATCCGGGATTTCGGGTTGCTCGTTGTAATAGCGTTCACGGTGGTAGCGAACCTCGTCGGCAAGTTCATTCCAGCGGCGGCGCAATCCTGCTTCATCAAAACCTGCTTCATCAAAATCACTCACGTGCATCCATTCTAGTAGGAGCTCAGCTTCCGTCGAATGTTCGAACCAGTGCGCCTGTCTGTGGGCAAGCGCGTCTAGGCTGTAGGTCATGAGTTTCAACGCTTCCCGCATGCTTGCCTTCGACTTAGAAACAACCTCGAACATTCCTCAGGAGGCTCGGATTGTCACCTCTGCCCTGGTCTCAATTGAAGGCTCGACCGTGGATTCGCAAGAAATGCTGGCAAACCCCGGCATAGAAATTCCGCAACCAGCCACCGATGTACACGGAATTACTACGCAATACGCTCGCGAGCACGGCCAAGACCACGATGAAGTACTCGCAAAGACCATCGCAGCAATCAAGAAAGGCTGGGACGAAGGCAAAACGCTGATTGTTTATAACGCGAATTACGACCTGACTGTGCTCCGGAGTTTAGACGAGGATTTCACAGTGACCGGCCCCGTCTTTGATCCGTTCGTTATCGACAAACTGAAAGATAAATACCGCAAAGGGCCACGCACATTAAGCAAAGTGTGCGAAGAATACGGCGTACCACTGGATAACGCGCACGAAGCTACCGCCGATGCCATGGCTGCGGCTCGTGTTGCCTGGAAACAAGTAAACCAGCGGTTCCCGGAGTTAGCAAAGATGGATGATGGTGAGCTAATGGAGTATCAAGCCGTGGGTTACTACGAAATGCAGATGGAATTTAAACGCTACCTGGCTTCCCGTGACCGAGACGCCTCGTCGGTAGCAACTTTTTGGCCAATGCAGGGCTAATTGTAAGATTGGCAGCATGAAAAAGTCACTCGCAACCGCACTCATTGCCGGTCTAGCGGTGCTGTTTGGTGCCATTGCCCTGGGTCCACAACGCATTGCGCTCGCAGACCAAGCAACCGGCAATAAACGACTGGCGGCTGAACTAGCCGAATTAGCCGTTCCCGGACATAATCAGCTCACCGCATTGACTATCGACGATGGCGTGACAGAATACGCTGGTTGGGGTGCTGATAACGAAACTGAGGTCGAAATCGGCTCAGTCACGAAGATGATGACAGCCGAACTTTTGCGCCACGAAATCAAAAACAAAGAGGTGGAGTTAGACACCACCCTCGGCGAGTTAATCGACGAACTACACGAACCAGTCGCCTCGGTCACACTGGAAGAAGCCGTCAACCACACCGGCGGATTACCCCGGATGGCGGGAGTCAATTTCGCTTCAAACTTGGGCTTTTCCGTGCTGGGCACCAACCCATACGAAGGCATTGGGCGTGACGACGTTTTTGCCGCTGCCAATGACATCGAAGAATTGGAAAACCGTGGTGAAGAACAATATTCCAACCTGGGTTTCGCGTTGCTCGGCTGGGCGCTAGCAGAAAATGCCGGCACCACCTACGAAGAAATGCTTAACGACGTACTTTTCCGGCCGTTAGGCATGCACAATACCTACGTGGCTAGCCAACCTCTTCCCGACGATCAACCGGCAGGCCTACTCAACAACGGGCGGCATGCTCAGCCCTGGGTGACCGAAGGTTATGCACCTGCGGGCATGGTGCGCTCTACCGCTGCTGATATGGCGAAATTTGCGGAATATCTCTTAGAGCAAGGCCTGCCCGATTACGGTTGGGCTCCAACCGTTTCTACAGACGACAAAGACAGCGGCGCAGGTTGGCACAATGGGCAAACTGGCGGCTATTCTGCCATGCTGGTCGTCGCGCCTGAGACTGCACGAGCTGCCTTCGTCGCAGGCAATACCCCGCGCGGTGTAGAACAAATTGGATTGCAGCTAGCAGGAGAGGAAGTACGGTAATGAACGCAATCATCAACCTCGTCCTGGTATTCTTGTTGATTTTCAACTGGGGATTTGCCGCGTGGAAAGCGCGGGAGAAAAAGGGCTCCTTATCGATTCAAATCATCAACTTATTGGTGAATATCGGGCTAACGATGTTCATTGCCTACGTCGTTGCCTGGAACTCCTTGGTTCCTATTTGGGTCTGGTGGGGTTTAGCCGTGCTCATGGCCGCATCGGTAACGCTCATCGTTTATTACATGCTGGAACGCCATAACCGCAAGGTTCCCAGTTAGAGGTCTCCGATATCCTCGGCCAGCATGCGCGCTACCTCCCTGCTGAGCCGGTAAGTGCGGGCACAATCCAAGATGGTCTCTCCGGGTATCCCCGGTTGCGGGCAAATATCAATCAGTCGGGAACCTGCCAGCCGCTCGATGCCGAGAGTGTCGAGCAAGTGGGCAATCCGCACGGCAAGACGGCGGGGATTTTCTCCCCGATCATCCCAGATCAGATCTGGAGGCACGCAAGCCAAACCAACCCGTACCCCGGCATCAAACAACTGAGCGAGCTGATCAAGTTTCGCAGTGCCAGTTAACTGGTGCTGATCAATGATGATTTCCCGTACTCCACCGCTATTGCTGACGCTTGCTTGCTGCTTATTATCAACAACCGTATCAGCAATCACCTGATGTAACGCATCGTGATCTGTCTCCGAAACATTGAGATATTCAACTGGCCCGTCGGAACAACGTGCCAACAAAGCTGCGAAATCATCTGGGTCCAGCGGGGCAATTTTGTGGTAGTCCGTCGCACCCCGAATTTCGCCGCGCACGCACTGGGCTAGGTATGGTTCGTCAATTTGCAGCACGGTCGTGGCAGAAAAACGCCGAGCCATATCGGCACGGAAATTCGCAATCCCCACAGCCAGAGCATCAGCAAGATCGAATAACGCCGAACGGTCACTAAGCACACGATGGCCGTCGGCAAGCTCGATCTGGCTTGCCAAGCTCACCGGACCCATGACCTGCAATTTGATCTCCTGTCCTGCGTGCTGCCAGGTTTCTTCGAGCACATCAATGTCACGCTCGCGGAGATCTTTTAAGAACCAAGACCACCGTTGTGGGCGGGCGCTCAGCTGCCAACTACGAGCTCCGCGATCAACACTTAATGATTCCAGCAGCGCAGCGCTATAACCAACTGCGTCGGATCCCAATCCGCGTTGCGGCAAATGCGGCAAGTGTAACTGGTCACCAAATTCACTGATAACCATGTCCCCGGCTGCCGCCATCGAAGTACCGGCCAGCGGACCAAGCGCTAGTGAACCTGCGAAAAGTTTTGCCGCTTGTTCTTGCTCTCCAGTTTGGTGCTGTGACTCCGCTGATTGCAACGTTCGAAACTCCATCCGGCTCGTCAGCCCTAGCCCTAAGAACCTGTAGAACAAATAGTTCCAGAGCCCAGCACAATATCGCCCAAACCATCATCGGTTGGCATATACAACACAGCCGCCTGGCCGCGTGCTACGCCTGAAAGCGGTTCTTGCAGGTCCAAATGCATCGAGTCAGCTTCACGATCCACTACCGCACGACACGGCACCACAGAGCCGTGCGCACGCACCTGCACCAAACAATTCAGCTCGCCCTCCATCGCCGGATGCAGATATTTCAGTCGGTCGGCACCGATAGTCTGGATGCGTAAGTCTTCACGCGAGCCCACAGTTACAGTTCCAGTGTTGGCGTCGATATCAGTGACATAGCGCGGACGACCATCCGCTGCGGGGGTTTTAATATCCAGCCCCTTGCGCTGGCCAATCGTATAATTCCACGCCCCGTCGTGCTCTTTCAGCTTTTCTCCGGAATTCTTATCGACGATCATGCCAGGGCGCATACCAATCGAACGCCCCAAGAATGCTTGGGTCCGCCCATCCGGGATGAAACAAATATCATAAGAATCGGGCTTCGCCGCTGTAGAAAAACCATAACGCGCTGCTTCTTCCCGAATCTGCGGCTTAGGTGTATCGCCAACCGGGAACATGCAATGGGCTAGCTCATCAGCGCTAATCACCCCGAGCACGTACGACTGGTCTTTATTTTGGTCCGGTGACCGACGCATATAGCCGTCATCATCAATGGTGGCATAATGCCCGGTAGCGACGGCATCAAAACCCAGAGCCATGCCTTTTTCCAGCAATGCGCGGAATTTAATCTTCTCATTGCAGCGTAGGCACGGGTTCGGGGTTTCCCCGATCGCATAAGAATCAACGAAATCATCAATGACTTCTTCTTTAAACCGCTCGGAGAAATCCCAAACATAGTACGGAATATCCAGCTTGTCGCAAATACGACGGGCATCGGCGGCGTCTTCCAACGAACAACAACCACGCGCTTTTTCTCTGGTTTGCTGTGCATCTTGGTGCAGAGCCAAATGCACGCCAACCACATCGTGGCCAGCTTCTACCGCACGTGCAGCTGCCACTGATGAATCGACGCCGCCGGACATTGCAACCAATACTCGCATGCCTCATAGTTTAAGCCCAGTGTCAAAGCCGTGCTTTCAGCCTTCACCAGATACGAGATTTACCTGCGAGATCCGTCGGCAAGCCCCGTAGAATGACACGCTATGGGACGCAAACGGGCAAGACACCAAGCGCAAACAGCTTCATCAATCATCGGACGGTATGAGATCAGCACAGGGTATGCGGAGATCAAGCCTGATTCATTCCACGACAACGGCTACTACCTTTATGTCAACGGCGTTCCCAGCTCGCACGTACTACTCGGCGAACCAGACTATTTGGATTTTGCGTATATGCGCTGGTTTGCAGCCAGCATAGAAGAATTCGTACGCGCACACAGCTGGGATACAGGCCGACTACGAATCACACACCTAGGCGGCGCAGGCTGTTCCATGGCCCGCTACCTAGCGTGGCGTTGGCCGAAAACTCGCCATACCGTCGTGGAACTCGACACCAGCTTAGGTGAACAGGTACGCAATTGGTTCGATATACCGCGCGCCCCAACTGTAAAAATTCGCCCTGGCGAGGCAGCTGAGGCCACTGCCAATTTTCGCCCAGCCAGTCGAGACATCATCATTCGCGATGTGTTCTCTGGCGATACCACCCCGCGCTCGCTCACAAACACAGAGTTTTACCAGCATGCGCATCAAGCATTAATACCTGGTGGCCTTTTTGTTGCTAACTGCGGTGCCCGCCACGGCGTCGCCGAAGCACAAGAAGAAATTTCCGGTTTAGACAGGTTTTTCCGCCAGGTAGCGCTGATAAGCGATGCGGGTACGCTGCAGGGCCGCAGTGGCGGAAACATAGTGCTCCTGGCGTCTGATTCTGAGCTACCGCAGGCGGGAACTCCTATTTACGATCAAATGCGCAGTGTGCTACTTCGAGGTGCCATGCCCGCAAAATATCTTGATGCCGCACAGACACAACAGTGGGCTCAGGAATAGCAGACCAGGACTAGAGAGCTGCAACTTTTCGGGCGGTGGCAATAATATCCGGTAGCTGTTGGCACACAACCGCAATATCTTCCTCAGTAGTGCTGTACCCAAGACTAAATCGCAATGCACCACGTGCGCGTGCTTCGTCAGCCTCCATTGCTTCAAGCACATGACTGAAACGATTCACCCCGGCTGCGCACGCTGATCCCGTGGAGACCGCAATACCTGCGCGGTCCATCAGCATGATCAAACTATCACCATCGGTGCCTAAGAAAGAGACGTGGAGATGCGTCGGTAAAGCTGGCTCTACCGTGTTAACAACTACATCATCGATATGCGTGGTGATAAAAGAACGCAGTTTATCTCGTAACTGCGACAGGCGCACACGTTGTTGTTCATGCTCCTCTAAAGATTCCCGCAATGCCGCTGCCAAACCCGCTGCACCAGCGACATCGACGGTACCTGGACGGATTCCACGTTCTTGTCCGCCACCCAAGTAGACCGGTTTCGGCGCCGGGGTACGTTTCGCTAACAACAAACCGATACCGCGTGGCCCACCAAATTTATGTGCGCTAGCCGCCAAGGTAGTCGCCTGTAATTCATGGAAATGAAGCGGAAGCTTGCCGACGGCTTGCACCGCATCCACGTGCAAGGGAGTCCCGGCTGCTGCTGCACGTTCAGCAATTTCGGGGATCGGCTGAATGGTACCGATCTCATTGTTCGCATACATACAAGCTGCTACAGCCGCTTGGGTGTCGAGAGCAGAAAGATCACATACACGGGCCGCCCCGTCGACAGGAAGATCCACAATCTCTGCCCCCTGGCTAGCCAACGCGTTGGCTACGTCGCGGATAGCAGAATGCTCCGAAGGCGAGACGATAATCCGCCTCGATTCGCTAGCTGCGTATAAACCCTGCAGAGCAATATTGTCGGCTTCGGTACCAGAGGCAGTAAAAATCACCTCAATCGGTTCACACCCCAATAGCTCCGCAACGGACTCGCGTGCGGAATCCAGAACACCACGCGCTTTCCTACCCGCAGCGTATTGCCCGTTTGGGTTCAGTTCACCGGCTGCGTGCACCCACGCGTCAATCGCCGACTGGCGCATAGGAGTAGTGGCAGCGTGATCAAGGTAAGTCATAGACTCCACTCTACTTCCCTATTCCATGGCGCCACGAGGTCCTGCTCACGGCGCCAGTGCGTCCTCGCTGAACCTAGCTCTGTGCTCGTGCTCGTAGCTCCGCAGTTAGGGCGGGCGCTATCTCATGCAAATCGCCCACTACACCCAAATCTGCGACGGCGAAAAACGGCTCATCCGCATCCTGGTTGACGACGACGATGTGTTCTGCAGTCTGCATACCTGCTAGATGTTGGATTGCACCAGAAATTCCAAGACCGATATACAGCTTCGGGCTGACGGTCACACCGGTTTGTCCAATCTGGTGTGCAGGAGCGTACATACCATCATCCACCGCATCACGCGTGGCGCCTACGGCCGCACCCAAGCTGTCTGCCAGTGGCTCGATAACCTCGGCGAAATTCTCTGCCGAACCGACTCCCCGTCCGCCAGCAACCACGTTTTTCGCCTGCATCAAATCTGGCCGGTCGCCTTTGACGGCAGGAGTAAAGGAAGCAACACGTGCTTCATTCTCGGCGGCGCCGCCGAGCACAATCTTTTCGAGGTTACCTGCTCCTTGCACCGGGTTGGCCTCCGGTTCTACTGCACCGGGACGCAAGCTATACAACGGGCAATCACCCTCTGCTTGCGCAACAACATCCACCGAGCCACCAAAAATACTGTGTTGCGCAGTACCATCAGCATTGATGCCCACGACATCACTAAGAATTCCAGACGCCAGACGCGCACCCAGACGGCCGACGATTTCGTTACCCGCCGTGCCCGCGGCAACCACAATCGGGCCAGGATTCGACGCAGCAACTGTAGACAGCGCATCGACTTCTGGCAGCACTAAACGCTGCTCATAATCTGCAACCTCCGCAGAATAAATCTTGTCCACTCCAGCACTGGCAAGCTCGGCGGGCAGTTGTTCACAACGACCAGGTGCGCTGACGACGACAGCATGCACCGACCCCAAAGGCCGTGCTGCAGCAATCAATTCCTTACTAACCGGATTTAGTTGCCCGTTTTCATGTTCTATCAGCACGTATACGTGTGCCATATCAGTATTGCTCCCTAATTCGCGAAGTTAAATGAGGTTGTTTTCTGCCAAGTAATCAGCAATTTTGCGAGCTTGTTCTTCCGGGCTTCCGGAATCGATCATTACACCAGCACTGCGCGTAGGGCGCTGATTATGGCTGATCACATTCGTGGTGGCGTTAGCCGCTCCAACCATATCGGCATCCAGGCCGATGCCAGCTATATCAACCGTCTTCATCTCATGCTTTTTTGCTTGGCGCAAGCCTTTGAACTTCGGGAATCGCGGGCTATCAGCTTTATCAGTCACCGTCACTAATGCTGGTAGCTTAGCTTCGAGCTGCCAGGTGCCTCGGTTATCTTCACGAACCGCAGATACGGTATCTCCATCCACGGAAAGCGAGTGCACAGCAGTGAGCGCGGGAATCTCTTGGAATTCTGCTAGAAGCCCAGGCACGGTGCCAGTAGAACCGTCAGAAGAATAGTTACCCCCGATCACAAGCTGCACATCATCAATGGTCTCGAGCGCGCTATGCAGGGCAAAAGCAGTGCCCAAAACATCACTGCCAGCCAGCGCCTCATCCGTGATATGCACCGCATCGTCGACCCCCATAGCAATCGCTTTTCTAAGAGCGTCCTCATGATGAGTCGGCCCCATGCTCAAAGCAATCACCTGATATTCGGAGCCTTGTTTCACTGCCTCTTCGCGAACCCGAAGTGCCTGTTCGACGGAGAACTCATTGATCTCATCAATAATGACGTCGACAGATTCGCGATCCAAACGTGCGTCGTCACGCAACGTCTTGGTGGACCAGGTATCCGGCACGGTCTTCACCAAGACCACGATGGTTGGCATCATTGCCACCTGCCTTTCTTTCACAGTTCAGAATTTGTTTGTGCGGTTCGTTATTAATGCAGACGCGTCTGGTCTCTGAAGCGCATCATACAACGGTGCACTGCACCTGCTCGTTACATGCGATAGGTGACCTACCGCAAACAACTGTACCACTCGGTCTATTTAAAATAGACCGACCGTTAGATTAGATGGCTAAGATTATGGCATTTTCCCAATCCGATCTTCCGGTTGAAACTCCAAAAATTCTCGATACGCAGGATCTTCCCAACATTTACCCACAATCGGATGAATCACCGTTTCATCGGCGCACCGCATCGCCTCATCAACAGTCTTACACCCGGCTAGTTTTTGTAATTGCGCCCATGTAGGCAAAACAAACCGAACCAACCCCGCCCGCCAACCGTCGAGAAGCAGCTGCGGAGAAAACCAATTCGCGTCTTCCGCCTCACCCCCCGGATCAGGCGCCGGGCGCTGACCATCAGGAACACGGGCAACAAAAGAAAAAGTATCGAACCACAGATGCGTACGATCAGATTTTCCGACCCACCGGGCCCACGGACGCAACAAATCTGAGCGAACCTTCAAATCATGCTTGTGCATGAGATCAGATAGTGCGATCTCATGCGATTCCAGGCTGCGACGCGCATAATCATATGGAGCCACGTTCGCAATTGGTGCGCCATCGCCATGTACCGCCAATAGCGCGCCTGCTTCTTCGAAAAGTTCTCGGACTGCAGCAAACACCAACGCGTGGGCTTTATACTTATTGGTTTCCATTCTGCGCGCCAGCGAAACTGCCGATGGCCCGCACCAATGTTCACCAGAGTCCCACGATCGAGCCGGGAAATCGCGATGATCAACCCCGCCGCCAGGAAACACAGTAATTCCCGGAAAATTGCGCATGGTCGACACCCGCTCTTGAGCGAAAACTTCAAGACCTTGCACACCATCGCGGACCAACAAGACGGTGGCCGCCAACCGAGCCCCCCGGTAACCAGTCATTTCCGCTGGATCAATCGCATCTATTTGATCGCTATGATGCTGACAGTGAAATTGCGTATGCGTCGAAAAATCTGGCATGAAAACCTCAACCGACCTATCCGGCGCGGTGCGAACCACGGCCCCGACTCGTACGCCGAGCGAAAAAGCGTGATCCCAATCGATCCACCTGAATCGGTTGATGGAAGGCTTTCGTGAGGTTTTCTGAAGTCAAAACATCGTCCAGCAAACCTTGTGCCACGACTTCGCCTTCGTCCAGCAGCATCGCGTGAGTGAAACCTTCCGGGATCTCTTCCACATGATGGGTAATCATCACGATTGCTGGTGCATCAGGATCCAATGCGAGCTCACCCAGATAGCCAACCAGATCCTCTCGTCCCCCTAAATCCATACCTGCGGATGGTTCATCCAAAATCAACAGTTCTGGATCCGTCATCAAAGCGCGAGCCAGCAAAACTCTTTTTCGTTCGCCTTCCGACAACGTTCCCCAGGTGCGCTCCATAAGGTGAAAAGCACCAACCTGCTCTAAAATATCGTAGGCTCGTTCAAAATCCAGTGATTCGTAGTCTTCCCGCCAACGGCCTAGCACCGCATAACCAGCAGAAACCACTAAGTCGTCGACACGTTCACCAGCAGGAATACGGTTGGCGAGAGCCGCGGAAGAAATTCCGACCATCGCTCGTACGTCACGCATATCAGCAGCCCCAAATCTCTGCCCCATCACAAAAGCAGTACCTTCCGAGGGAAATTCTTCGGCTGAAGCCATACGAACCAATGAAGTTTTACCGGCCCCGTTTGGACCAATAATTACCCAGCGCTCATCCAGCTCGACCTGCCAGTCGACGGGTCCAACCAAACGATTTCCACCGCGACGTAATCCGACTTGTCGGAAATCGATCAACAAGTCTTCGCTAGTTTCAGGTGTGAGATGTGCGGAGGTCGAAGTCATAATCTAAATCGTCTCTTTCTTCGCGGTGCAAAAACTATTCCTAAGTTCTCCAGGATTGAATAAGCTTCCAGCCTTGCCGCGCTTTTCTAGGCTCAGATCACGCTGTCTCAAACTCATGGATACTCCTCTTCTAGCTTATGCCACGACCCGAAAAAGGGATGAAAAGTCTCAAGCGCCAGACCAGATCTTTCTCACCGCTAATCCCAGTCAATTTAGGGCTCATCGAGGACGGACTGCTGCAATCGCTGCCTTGCACTGGAACTCGCAAATGGTTCTTAAAATAATGCGCTCGCCAAATCAGTACGAGCTTGTTTTACCCGTGGGTCAGCCGGATCAAATAATTCGAATAACGAGATAACCCGGGTCCGCAAACGATCTTTGTCTGCACCTGCAGTCAGTTTCATAGTGGAAATCAGACGAGCAAAAGCTTTCTCTGGCACCCCGGCTAATACCTCGGCGTCAGCAGCATCGAGTTGCTTATCGACGTCGTGCGGCGCCGCATCTCCATCTTGTACAGCGTCACCGCTGCGGTTTGCTGGATCGAACCTCTCGATGACTTCCACGGTCTTAAGAGCTAAATCAGCCTGTTTGTCGTCTGGATTATCCTCCAAAATAGCCTCATAATGCTCACGTGCCTGCCCATAATCTCCTCTAGCCAGGGCTTGCTCAGCAGCGTCGTGCCGCGGGTCGGTTTCCGAATCAGTATCCTGGTTTCCAGTAGCATCTACTGGATTAACGATTGGTTGCGATGTTCCGGGTAGTTTAGGACCAATCTGTTGAATTAACGCGTCCACCCACTGCTGCAAAACCTCAACGGGTTGAACACCTTGAAATTGAGTGAGCGGCTGCCCTTGCCCCAAAGCCACCACAGTTGGTACCGCTTCTGCTCTAAAAGCTTGCACGATGGCTGGGTTTTTATCAGCGTCCACATAACCGAAAATAATCTTTCCCAGCGTGGAATCTTTTACAACCAGCTCTTCGAAGTTTCGCTTCATCTCATCCGACTCAGCAGCTCTCGAAGTGCCCAGCAACACGACAACGGGCACTTCCGCAGATCGACGAACCACATCAGTTTCGAAATTGTGCTCGTTTACCTCAAAATAAGCAGGTATTTGCGCCCCTGTGCCGCGATCTGGGTGTGCGTTTCCGGTATGACCAGTCGCGTCTGTCCCGGCGGAGTTAGCTAAGCCAGCGGTGTTTGCACCACCGGCGGTTGCTTGGGCACGATTTTTCAGTTGTTGCAGATCCACCGCCGATGCGGCGAAACGTGCTGGTTCTTGCCTAGCTGAATCAGGGCGATCCCCGGGGTTCCGGTCGGCTGGTTGCTGTGGAATAGTCATTAAAATTCTGCCTTCCTAAAAATCCTCAAGGTTGTGATGGGAACTAGCAACCAAGAAAATCGGCGATAGAGCTAGAGCATCACAACGATCTGTCTTCATTGTTTTCAGCGGAACCGCGGTATTAATCCCCTCGTGATGCATTCTCCGAAGTTTCTGCAAGATGCCGGTTCACGGCGTCGACCTTGGCAGTCAAGCCGTTGGTTACGCCCTGGCGAATATCCGCTTTGATAACCAGTGAAACACGTGGAGAAACAGCCTCTACTGCGGAAGTCGCTTTCTTAATCACTGCGAAGACCTCATCCCATTCACCTTCCAATAAGGTAAACATCGAATTTGTCTCGTTCGGCAGCCCCGAATCACGGACGACGCGCACGGCCTCAGCAACCGCTTCAGACATTTCACCAGTCGCATTTGTGGTGGTGGGTGCTACAGAAAAAGCCACAATCATATCTTCCAGGCTACCTGTTTCCGCAAAGACAACGCGCACCGCATTCTTAACGACGCTGCCAACAGCGCGCATGCCAATGACGGCGATCATCCCCTCGCCCACCCGAATCGCGCGGCCAAGCAACAATATGCGCGATCCCCGGCGGAATGTCGAGATTGCAGCCAGGGCACACATAGTATTTAACTGCGCGCACCGCCGCGATCTGCCGATATTCGTACGGCCTACCGAAATCCCAACTTGGGCCTTCAGTCACTTGTGTGCCAAACAGGGAACCCCCATCAGCCGGGACACTGAACGGTCTATGTTGCGCCCGCCATGCTTTACCTGACTTCTTGCCTTTTGGGCCGCGAGGCTTCTTCGCTGCCACCTAGAACAACCGCAATTCGTTAGTTTCCAGCCCGCGCAGTTCTTGATAATCCAGCGTCACACACCGAATCCCCCGGTCTCGGGCCAGGGCTTTGGCTTGTTCTTTAATTTGTTGTGCCGCAAACACTCCATGCACTGGCGCCAAGAGGCTATCCCGGTTCAACAGCTCAAGATACCGAGACAGCTGCTCAACCCCATCAATGCCACCGCGACGTTTAATCTCAACAGCGACGGTTTCACCAGCCGCATTGCGCGCCAAAATATCTACCGGGCCGATACCAGTCGGATACTCTCGGCGCACGAGTGTGTAACCATCACCAAGAGTCGTAATGTGTTCCGCGAGCAATTCCTGCAAATGCGCTTCCACCCCGTCTTTGACCAAGCCCGGATCCTCCCCAAGATCGTGGCTCGAATCATGCAATACGCGATGCAGAGTAATGCGCAACTGCTCACCTTGGGGGTTTTCAACTACCCAAAGTTTTTCTTCAGTATCTTCCCCATCGATATCAGTGATCGGGGATTCGGCCAATGTACACGGAGAAGTCATCCAGTTCAGCGGTTTATACGCACGGTTGTCCGCATGGACCGAGACAGATCCATCCGATTTGACCATGATCAAGCGATCAGCAGCGGGCAAATGGGCATCCAACCTGCCGACATAGTCGACAGAACATCGGGCAATCACTAAACGCATGCCCACTACCCTAGCGCAGACGCTGCGGCTTATACCTTTCTTGCCGGCTATCCGGAGCAGATTCCAGCCATGAGCAGAGTGCCATCGCTGTAGCGTTATCTACGGCTAATTCAAAGTGGTCGTCGGGCGTCGATACTTCGAGCACCTGAAGTGATGAGGACATAAAAGAACCCTCGGCATCTGTCACTGAACGTTGACGGTGGAGCGTCAATTCTTGACGTTCGAGTATTACATCTGCAGAGGGTGATAATGAACGAAGTTTGTACATATTTAGCTGCTGGCCATCACAGACTATCCGGCCATGACGCCAGCCGTGTGTACCCTTCGCAGGAAGACGCCGAGCTATGACCGCATTGCCTTTCGACCGCAGAGTGAAGAACCTCCACGCAGCTAAGCCTGCGACGAAAACTAGCGCCAATAATACGCATACTGGTAAGAAACTACCCATAATATCCTGCATTAAGCTGCCACCTTAACTAACAGAAGAGATTTCAAACCAGTTTAATGCCTGGCATAGCGTTTGTGAAATGTTTTCTTCGGCAAGCTGCGGCACGTACGCAAAAAGGCTTTTCCCGAGTTCGGGAAAAGCCTTTCCGATTATCCGTCTGTGTTGGAGCCAGACAGCAAGATTAGATTAACTCTGCGCGACGCTGGGCACGGCGTGCGGTAATTCCGTGCGCACGGACGTATTCATCGTCGGAGTTTTCGTATTCTTCAACGGTAGAAGAATCCCACTCTTCAGATGTGATCGCCCAATCAGCCAAAACCGTGACCTTCTCCTTGGATACGGAGAGGAAACCGCCCTGTACGCCGAAGACAACACGATCGCCATTGGCACCGGTAATCGTCACGACACCGTTGTCCAACAACTGACCGAGTAGGGGCTGGTGCCCAGGCAACACGCCGAGCTCACCATCGGTGGTCTCAGCAGTGACCATGGTGGCCTGGCCGGACCAAAGCTTACGGTCGACCGCGACGAGTTCCACGGTGAATTCAGCCATGTGTGTCGCCTACTTCCTACTTCTCGTTCATCTTTTTATATTTTGCCTCGACGTCATCGAGGCCACCCAAACCATCGAAAGCCATCTCCGGGTAGTGATCAAACTCACCATCACAGATGCGTTCAAAGGCGTCAATGGTTTCTTCCAGAGGAACGGTAGAACCTGGCAAGCCCGTGAACTTCTCTGCAACGTAGAAGTTCTGTCCCAAGAAGCGCTGGATACGACGGGCCCGCTGAACGGTCACCTTGTCTTCTTCTGACAACTCATCCATACCCAAGATGGCGATGATGTCCTGCAATTCCTTGTTCTTCTGCAGGATGTTGATGACGCGCTGTGCGATCGCGTAGTGGCGCTCACCCACGATGCCAGGCTCGAGGATACGAGAGGTCGAAGACAGTGGGTTCACGGCAGGGTAAATGCCCTTCGACGCAATCGAACGATCCAGCTCGGTTGTCGCGTCCAAGTGCGCGAAAGTAGTAGCTGGAGCCGGGTCGGTGTAGTCGTCGGCAGGAACGTAGACGGCCTGCAGCGAAGTAATTGACTTACCACGTGTAGAGGTAATCCGTTCCTGCAAAACACCCATCTCATCAGCCAATGTTGGCTGATAACCCACGGCGGAAGGCATACGGCCCAACAGCGTGGAAACCTCAGAACCTGCCTGAGTAAAACGGAAAATGTTGTCAATGAACAACAAAACGTCCTGGTTTTGAACGTCGCGGAAATATTCAGCCATGGTAAGACCAGACAAGGCCACGCGCATACGAACCCCTGGTGGTTCGTCCATTTGCCCGAAGACAAGGGCGGTGTCTTGCAACACGCCCATCTCTTCCATTTCCAGGAACAGGTCAGTACCCTCACGTGTACGCTCACCGACACCGGCAAACACGGAAGTACCGGAGAAGTTACGAGCGATACGAGTGATCATTTCCTGGATAAGAACGGTCTTGCCGACGCCGGCGCCACCGAACAGACCAATTTTGCCACCCTTAACGTAAGGGGTAAGGAGGTCGATAACCTTGATTCCGGTCTCCAGAATCTCGGTTTTACCCTCCAGCGCGTCGAATGGTGGCGGATCGCGGTGGATTCCCCACTGTTCGCCGTCGCGGCCCAATCCTGGTTCGTCCAAACACTCACCGAGCGCATTGAAGACATGTCCTTTGACGGCATCACCGACGGGAACACTAATTGGCTTACCAGTATCAATAACCTCAGCGCCACGGACGAGACCGTCCGTAGGTGCCAACGCAATGGTCCGGATCAGGTTATCGCCGAGGTGCTGTGCAACCTCAAGCGTGATGGTCTTGGCGACTGCCTCGAGGGTGACCTCGACAGTCAGCGCGTTGTACAGAGCAGGCATCGCTCCACGCGGAAATTCCACGTCGACGACCGCACCGGTGACGCGCACGACGCGGCCGGTAGCGTTGGTGCTACCTTCCTGCGTGTTCTGCTCATCGAGAGCTGTAGTCATGATTTAGTCACTTTCTCCGCTGCCGGCAAGCGCACCAGCGCCACCGACGATCTCGTTGATTTCCTGGGTAATCTGTGCCTGACGAGCCTGGTTAGCAACGCGCGACAGGTCGTTGACCAACTCGGTCGCGTTATCCGTCGCAGCTTTCATGGCTGTACGGCGCGCGGCAGACTCCGCAGCCGATGCTTCCAGAAGCATTGCGTACAGAATACGTGAGACGTACTTCGGGAGCAGGGATTCCAGTAATAATTCTGGGTCCGGCTCGAATTCCATCTGAGCTTCAGTTTCGCCGTGAGTAGTCGAAAAACCTTCGTCGACGACTTCTTCCTCTTGGTAAACAGGCTCAATTGGAAGCAACTGATGGACGTTTACTTCCTGTACGAGCATAGATTCAAACGTTGTGTGAACTACGTGGACCGAATCAAAGCCGAACAGGTCTTCACCCTCGACAACATTGACTCCGTCGCGATGTGGCGCAGTTCCTTCAGAGCTTGCTTGGAAACCTTCGATGAGATGCTGGCGCATATCATGGGTAGCTTCCATGCTTGGGTCCTGGGAAAAACCAGTCCATTGCCCTGCGATGTCGACGCCACGGAACTGATAGAAATCAACGCCTTTACCGCCGGCAACGTAACGCTTAACCTCATAGCCTTTTTCGTCCAAGAGTTTCTCCAACTCATTGGCACGTTTCAGCACGTTGTAGTTGTAACCACCACACATGCCACGATCAGAAGTAATGACTAGCACTGCGGCCGTCTTTACGTGCTCGCGTGGCTTCAGCATAGGGTGTTCCAGCGTCGTTGCAGACGCCAGGCGCTCCATCACTTCTTGCATCTCCTCAGCGTATGGCTGTGCCTCTTCCACACGAGCCAAAGCTTTGTTAATGCGCGAGGTGGCAATCATTTCCTGCGCTTTGGTGATTTTCTTCGTTGAGTTAACTGACCGAATTCGGTCGCGTAATTCGCGAAGAGTAGCCATGGTTTCCTTCCCTCCCTTCTTTCCTTATGTCGAAGCGATCAGAGTTACTACTGCTAGTTACTTCTTGACGCTCTTCCGGGAGACATTGAGCTGGTTCTTTTCCACTTCAGACTCCTCCAGAGGATCTTCGTGGTTGTCGATCACAGGCTCACCTGAAGTGGTTTGGAAACCTTTCGCGAACTCATCGTTAGCGTTGCGCAAAGCTTCCTTGGAGTCATCATCCAAAGGCTTGCCGCCCTGGATTTGCTCGTATACCTGTGGAACCTCACCCTGCAAATACTCTTGGAGTTCGGTTTCGTATCGGCGAGTGTCCTCAACCGGAACGTTGTCGAAGGCGCCTTCCGAAGCCAACCAAATCGAGACGATTTGGAATTCTACATTCTGAGGGCTGGACTCTGGCTGCTTCAACAGTTCGACCAAGCGCTGACCGCGATCAAGCTGCGCCTTGGACGCAGCATCCAGATCCGAAGCAAAGGTGGCGAACGCTTCCAAGTCACGATATGCGGCCAGATCAAGACGAAGGTTACCTGCAACCTTCTTCATACCCTTGGTCTGAGCAGCACCACCGACGCGGGATACCGAGATACCGACATCGATAGCTGGGCGAACACCCTGGTTGAAGAGATCGGACTGCAAGAATACCTGGCCGTCCGTAATCGAAATGACGTTGGTCGGAATAAAGGCGCCGACGTCATTTGCCTTAGTTTCAATAACAGGTAACGCAGTCATCGAGCCTGCTCCGAGCTCATCGTTAAGCTTTGCAGCGCGCTCAAGCAAACGGGAGTGCAAGTAGAAAACGTCACCTGGGTAAGCTTCACGTCCTGGTGGACGGCGCAACAGCAACGAAATTGCGCGGTAGGCCTCAGCCTGCTTGGTCAAGTCATCGTAGATAACCAAAACGTGCTTGCCTTCATACATCCACTGCTGACCAAGGGCAGCACCGGAGAACGGTGCCAACCACTTGAAACCAGCGGCATCAGATGCTGGTGCAGCAACGATGGTGGTGTACTCAAGAGCCCCATGCTCTTCCAACGTGCGGCGAACACCGGCGATGGTGGTTCCCTTTTGACCAATCGCAACGTAGATGCATCGCACCTGTTTGTCCGGGTCACCGGACTCCCAGTTTGCTTTCTGGTTAAGAATGGTGTCGATACACAGAGCGGTTTTACCGGTCTTACGGTCGCCGATAACCAGCTGGCGCTGGCCGCGACCGATTGGAGTCATCGCATCAATAGCCTTGATGCCAGTCTGCATTGGTTCTTCGACCGGTTGCCGGTCAAGAACGCCAGCGGCCTGCAGCTCAAGTGCGCGTTCTTTGTCAGATTTGATCTCACCCAGGCCATCGATTGGTTGGCCCAGGGGGTTAATCACGCGGCCAAGAAAGTCTTCGCCTACGGGGATGGAAAGTACTTCTCCGGTCCGTTTAACCTCATCACCTTCTGCCAGTGATTCGAAGTTTCCCAGGACTACGACACCGATGGAATCGGTGTCCAAGTTCTGTGCGACGCCGATAACGCCGCCAGGGAACTCCAGGAGCTCATTCGCCATAACAGACGGTAGGCCAGAGACGTTGGCAATACCGTCGGCTGCCGAAATGACCACGCCGACCTCCTCACGGGAGGCCGCCGCGGAATAGCTCGAGGTGTAGTTCGCAATCGCGCTACGGATCTCGTCGGAGGAGATCGTTAGCTCCGCCATGTTCTTCCTGCTCTCGGTTGTGTTTTCCAGCAATTACTTTATAAGGATCGTTTATTACGTCAGCTCGGTCAGAAACGCTCTAGCCAACGCTTAGTGCTGAACGCATACGCGCCAGCTTAGCCTTGGTCGAGCCATCGATGACTTCGTTACCAACGTGGATGCGCACGCCACCGAGGAGGCTGGGGTCAACCTCATTGTGGATGGACATCCGATGATCATAAATCGTGTGAAGTTTCTCTGCGAGGGCTTCCCGTTGTGCATCAGTCAAGCTTCCAGCACTGACTACGCGAGCAACCTTGTGACCGCGCAGTTCGGCTGCCTGCTCAACGAGTGCTGCGACATCGCTAGCCGGATCCTTTTCAATCCTGCCAACCGCATGCAACACGAGCGCCTCGCTAAACATCGTGATGTTCTTACCTTCGAGGAGTCGAGCAAGCAGTGAGCGTCGTTTCGAAACCTCAACCCGGCGATCAGACAGCAGCATGCATAGCTCGCCTTCCCGATCCAGTACACGGGACAAAGAAAACAGCTCTTGCTCAACCTGTTCTAACTGGTTTTTGTATTCCGCTCCCCGCAATAGGATGCGACGAGCTCCCGCAACCAAACCGGTTCTTAGATCTCGTGGGGTTGACCAGGTTAGCCCCACTGCTTTTTTCAGAACATTCAGCGCGTTGGCAGAAAGGTGTTGAGAAAATACCTCATCTGCCAAAGCCACTCTTTGTTCAGCAGAGGCTGCATTGTTGGCAAGCGCAACGCGTAGGGGTCGATCACCTTCGATCGCTTCAACGACCTCAAAGATCTCCAAACCGGTCTGCGAGTCAACCTCGACAGCATTCGAAGACTGAGACGACGTCTCGTCAATAGCTGCGTAAAGTTGTTGCAATGCTTCGCGGCTCGCTGCTTTCATGCTTGCCTACTTTCTTGCGGCTGGTGCCACGTTGTCGAGTTCGGACAAGAACGAATCTACCGTTCCGGATTGCTTGGTAGCATCCGATAATTCGGTGCCGAGCAGACGCTCAGCCAAGTTAATCGAGTTTTGTCCCAGATCTGATCGCAGATCCGCAATGACTTGTTCGCGGTTCGCAGAAAGCTGCTTGTTACCAGCTTCAATGATGCGAGTAGCTTCTTCTTCAGCCTTTGCTTTGTGCTCAGCTTCGATTTGCTCGCCGCGCTTACGAGCATCCTCACGGATGGTCGCAGCTTCTGCACGGGCATCCGCCAGTTGTGCGTTGTATTTCTCCAACGCTGCCTTTGCTTCAGCCTGGGCGGCTTCAGCGCGGTCCATCCCGCCTTTAATCCGGTCCTCGCGCTCGTCGAGAACTTCTTGGAATTTCGGGATCACAAATTTTGCGAAGAGGAAGACGACCACTGCAAGCGGAATGATCGACCAGACGATGTCGTAGTTCGCAGGCAAAAGGAGGGAGTTCCCACTTTCGAGTGGCAATTCCTCTCCATGCTCCGCAAGCAAATAAGTGACGTTCATAGGCTCTCCAGTCTTAAAAAGTGTGGTGTTGTTTCCGCGCGCTTTTTAGAACAGGAAGCCTGCAACGAGGCCGATAAGGGCAAGAGCCTCAACGAAGGCGATACCAAGGAACATGGTGGTACGCAGCTGGCCAGCCATCTCAGGCTGACGTGCCATACCTTCCACGGTCTTACCAACCAAGATACCAATGCCCAGACCAGGGCCAATGGTTGCCAATCCGTAGCCGATGGCGCCCAGCTCGATGGAGGACTCAGTTGCCTGTGCCAAGATGATCTCGTTCATGTGAAAGTCAATCCCTTTCGTGGTTCTCGGTAAGGCTTACCGAGAGTGTAGTTGCTGTGGGGTTATGTAATTAGCCGCGTGGTTCGCGAGTTTGTCAGTGTGCGTCTGCGTGCAAAGACAATTCGATGTACACCGCAGTCAGCAAAGCGAAAATGTAAGCCTGCAAGAAGATGATGATCACTTCGTACAGGGTAAACAGGACCGCTGCCAATACCGTCACACCAGATAGTGCTGTCCAGCCGTTAAGCTGCCAGAAGAAGAAGTTAGTGGCGCTAAACAGCAACACCAAAATAATGTGACCGGCAAGGAAGTTTGCCATCAGACGCAGTGCCAGCGTGATCGGACGCAGGATGAACGTCGAGAAGAATTCGATCGGCACGACCAAAACGTGCAGTAATGGTGGCAGATTAGGAATCACCACCGAAGACTTCACGAATTTGCCGAACCCATAGCGCTTTGCACCGGCGTAAATCATGGTGATATAGGCCAGCAGCGCAAGAGCGATCGGCATTCCGATACGTGCATTTGCCGAAATGTTCAGGCCCGGAATGATCGTCGAAACATTCATGAACAAAACTGAGAAGAAGATTGCCGCAAGAATCGGCAGGAATCTTCTACCTTCCTTTTTGCCCAAAATGTCTTCGGCAATGTGGATCCGAACAAAATCCAGCGCGTACTCCATGACGTTCTGCAAACCTGAAGGAACCAGCTTGGGGCTCCTAAAGGCGACGAGGAAGACCACCAGCATGATCGCCAGCATTAGCAAGCGAACAAGCATCAAGCGGTCTAGCGCGAACCAACCACCCAAGAAATCATCAAGGATGATGTGGCCATAGTATTGCCCCGGGAAAAATTCTGGGTCCAGTTCAGGCGAGTGAAACTCACCTCGAAAGGCCATAGTTGTAACGCTCAGCGTTCTCTCCCGTGTTCGGGCCGCATGAATAACTCATACGGTGCGATGGACGTCTTCAAACTCGCTGCCGTTACCACGGACTCCGTCGCACATCAGCGCGGCAACAGCAGGGGAAACAGCGCAGCATTTCAGTCACACCCTTACAGTTACCTGTGAAAGGCGCACCACTATTGCGGTTACCCGTGCAGTATATTATCAGCGTAATCCGATTCTGTCGCCTTGTGGGGGTAACTTTTTCTATTAATAAGCTGACCTGCACAAATTCGCAGTTACTTTTCGCAAAATTCTCTCACTTTTCACGTAATTAAAGTCAGAGAATTGCGCCAGTATTTGGCCCTGGCAGGACCACTTTATCCAACAAAAGTAACCTTGGATGTAACGATGGCCCAGACTTCCGTACCTAAAGTAAGAATGAGCACCACAACAACCGTTACGAATAGTGAAACAGTGTGGTAGAAATCCAAATCTCGGATCGCAAACAGAACCAGCACCAACAGGGTAATTTTTAGTAACCAACTCCCCAGCACAACGGCCATCGTTGTGGACGGTGTGGTATTCGCAGTGAGCAACACGCTTACAGCAGTAAACAATACGAAACTTCCCCCGATACCCGCGCCAAGAAGCACCCCCGATAATCCCGGCAGTCCCGCAACTGCGCCCCAAAGCACGAGTGAAGCGATTGTCGCAATGATCAGTGCGCGAATACCTAGCCGCAGCCCTCGTTTGAGGGGCAAACTATGATCCTCGTAGGGTGATAATTCCTCCGCGTGATCGTTATTCACTGCGCCATCAGGACCATCACCCATGTTATAGCCCTTATTATTCGCTAGATTCATCTAACCTTTCCTGCCCCTATATCGTGGAAAATATTTTTGTCTATATTCACGGCTTCCGCCTACCCATTTAACAGATCACAATTGCCTCATCACAGTACGGACTATGCATGAAGCACGCTTGACCGTACTAAATAGGCGGCTGATTGGACACAAATTTGAGTGCTGGATCGCTGCGACCAAGTTTTCCGGCTTTTAACGGAATCATCGTCACAAGACCTGCTATCAGAAGCGCAAACACCGTCCCAGCCAGCGCTATCCAAGCAGGAACGACAGAAAAACTCACTGCACCAAATGCGACTACAGCAACCCAAAGGTACAACACCAAAACTGTTCTCCGGTGCGTGTGCCCGAGCGATAGCAATCTGTGATGAATATGCTGTTTATCGGCCGCCATCGGCGATTGCCCGCGAGCTACCCGACGCACCACAGCGAGAATAAGATCCAATACCGGCACAAAAACCGCTGCCAACACAACAATAAATGGGGAAATCAGCGCCACCACATCTGCTGCACCGTACAAAGACATATTAATTTTGCCGCTCGCTGAGGTCGCCGCCGCCGCCAGCAACGTACCAATCAGCATTGAGCCAGAGTCACCCATAAATATCCTTGAAGGCTCAAAGTTATGAGGCAAAAATCCTGCACAGATACCGACCAAACCAGAGGCGATGATCGCTGGTGGATATGCCGAAACTGCTCCCCCTTGGTCATATAACACCGTCAGGGAAAACACTAAGATCGCGCTTCCCGCAATCATTCCTAAACCAGCTGCTAAGCCGTCTAAGCCATCTACAAAATTTATGGCATTGATAAGCATCACCGTAAACAACACGGTCAAGATTAGAGACTGGACTTGATCGAGTACGACCGTGGTTCCGTCTCCAATCGGTAGAAAAAGCAGCGTCCAGGTTAACCCCAACAGGCTCATTAAACAGGCTGCAACAATTTGTCCTACCAACTTGAGCATCGCGGTTAGCTCAAATAAATCATCCAACACGCCAACGATGACAATGGCAAAAGCCGACCACAACACCGCCGTCATTTCCGGTGTCACAGGCATAAAACCACGGTTCAACGCGGGTAACTGCATTGCGAGAGCAACTGCAAGCAAAAAACCACTGAACATAGCAACCCCACCGAGCCGGGGAGTTGGCTGAGTGTGCACATCACGCGCGCGGATTTCCGCTATGCGTCCGGAACGCACCATTACACTGCGAACCAGGCCCGTGATCAGAAACGTCACGGCTGCTGCAACCAAAAGCACCAGTCCGAGTTCCCGTATCGGGATTCCCGCCGCTCCCATCAGTTTTTCTCTTTACGCAGTGCCTCCGGCGGAAGCCCAAGCACTTCTGCAATTCGGTCCGTGCTAATTGCGCCCTCACGCAAAACTACTGGGTGCGGCCCCGACAGATCGACGATGGTAGAAGCTTGCCCCACAGGACTATCGCCATCATCCAAATAGACAGCGACATTGCGCCCAAGTTGCTTTTCCGCCTCAGACACCGATTTCGGTGGCTTCTGTCCAGAAATATTCGCCGAAGAAACCGCCATTGGACCAACTTCCTGCAGGAGGGAAATAGCCACGGGGTGCAACGGCATGCGCAACATAACCGTTCCACGCGTATCGCCTAGGTCCCAAGGCAGCGAAGGAGCCTGTGGGACGATAAGAGACAGTCCACCTGGCCAAAATGCTTCAATCAGGGTTTTAGTCTGTTCAGGGAATTCTCGGACCAGCCCCTGGACCGTCGCCCACGAACCAACGAGCACGGCTATTGGCATGTCTCGCCCCCGTTGTTTCGCTGCGAGTAACCGAGCGACAGCATCATTATCAAAAGCATTACACCCTAGGCCATATAGAGTGTCAGTCGGCATAACCACCAACTCGCCAGCACGTGCTGCCTCTGCTGCTGCGCTTATTCCGGCGTTGCGTTGATTACTGTCATCGCAGGAATATGTTGTGCTCATTGCGCCTTTGCCTTTCTCATCCCTCACGTGATCGCTGTCGACTTTCCCGCGTCCACACAGGCCGGTCATGGCTACTCAAGATCACTATATAGATGTCCCTCGGAGCCGCAGCCAATACGTGCTTAGTCTACGCGCTAAGATTTTACGCGTTTAGCAGCAGTCACAAACCGCTTCCTGCCGGTTAAATCAGCTAACGGGGTAACGTCACAAAGATCTGCTTCTGCTTTAAACACCTGGAGTGATTGTTCTGAAGTCGCATCATCATGTTCAATACCTACTAAACCTCCAGGTCTTAATAAGCGCGCGCATTGCACAGCGAGCCCATTAATAACATCCATCCCGCTCTCGCCGGCGAAGACGGCATCATCAGGATCCGCATAGACCTCAGTATCCAACGTGTTATCACGCGGAACATACGGAGGATTGCACACTATAAGATCCACCTCCCCCGCAATGTCGGCTAGCAGAATCGGATCGAGTACATCTGCGTCGACCAACTCATAATTGAGGCCGTAGTGTTGCTGCAAGTTGTACAGATTTTCTTCTGCCCACCGCATGGCTCGTGGAGAATATTCCACGCCAATGACCCGGGCTGCACTGAACTCGTGCGCAATATAAGCGGCAAGAGCACCAGTCCCGGTACACAGATCTAACACCACCGGGTGCTCGGAAGTAATGTCGCCGACAAGCTTGTCGACGGCCCATTGCGCAAGCACTTCCGTTTCTGGCCGTGGAATGAAAACGCCTGGCCCGACGAGCATCTCCAGCGGTCCAAAGGGAGCAGATCCGATAATGTGTTGCAGAGGCTCACGACGTTCTCGCCGCTCAATTGCCGAAGCTAAACCTTTGGGAGCAGGTTCACGCAAATGAAGAAATACTTCAGCGGGACCTACACCAAGATAGTGTCCCGCAAGTAAACGAGCCTCACCTGCGGCGTTTGCAATACCGGCAGCAGAGAAACGACGAATGGCTGAATGCAGCACCGCATGTAGCGGTGGCTGCTTATCCGGCACCGGAAACTCCACGCGTTACTTCGCCTCTAAGCGCTCAGCACGTTCTTGATCCTGCAAAGCCTTGATCAAATCGTGCATATCGCCATTGAGGACGTTATCCAAGTTGCTGGCTTTATATCCGATGCGGTGATCCGCAATCCGGTTTTCCGGCCAGTTATAGGTCCGAATTCGTTCTGAACGGTCCATCGACCGCACCTGCGAAGCTCTTTGCTCGCCCGCTTCTTCGTCCGCTTTTTCCCGCTCAATCTGATCCAACCGCGCCTGCAGCACCTGCATGGCCCGTGCTTTGTTTTGGATCTGTGAACGCTCCTGCTGGCAGGTCACCACCAGCCCGGTCGGCAAGTGCGTGATACGAACTGCGGAGTCCGTGGTATTGACTCCTTGTCCACCTTTGCCTGAAGAACGGTAGACGTCGATACGCAAGTCTTTTTCGTTAATGTCGACCGATTCCACTTCTTCCGGCTCAGGGTAGACCAGAACACCAGCCGCGGAAGTCTGGATGCGCCCCTGGGATTCGGTTACCGGCACGCGCTGTACACGGTGCACTCCGCCCTCATACTTGAAAAATGCCCAAGCGCCATCACGGCCAGGGTTTTTCGCACGGAAAGAAATCGTCATATCTTTAACGCCACCGAGATCAGATTCATTCAGCGCAAGTACGTTCCAGGCAAAACCGGCCTTATCAGCGAAACGCTCGTACATGCGGGCAAGGTCGGCGGCGAACAATGCGGCCTCTTCCCCACCTGCACCAGCCTTGATCTCCATGATGATATCTTCAGAATCTTGCGGATCCCGCGGTGCTAACAGGTCAGCAAGCTTTTCCTGCAACTGTTCTACTCGTACCGCAAGTTCATCAGCTTCCGATTGAAAATCATGATCTTCGTAAGCCATCTCCCGCGCAGCTTCTAGGTCTTCTTTCGCTGCGGTCAGCTCTTCATAGGTGAGCATGATTGGCCGCAATTCGGCATAGCGCTTCGAGAGCTTACCGAATTGTGCCTGGTCACCGGCAATTGACGGATCTGACATCTGGGCTTCAATGCCACGATATTCAGAAACGACATCGTCGACAAGTGATACCTCGTTAGCCATGAATTAGTCCTCTTCTTCAAGCGCCGCTGCCATCGGGGCAGACGACGCAACCTGCATCAAGAATTCGCCATTCGACTTCGTCTTCCGCAGCTGTTTAATCAGCAAATCTATAGCCTGGTGCGAATCCAGTGCGGACAAAATCCTGCGCAGCTTCGTCATAATGCGCGCTTCCTCTGGCACCAACAGCAACTCGTCTTTCCGCGTGCCCGATGGGTTGACATCAACCGCTGGGAAGACACGGCGCTCGGAGATTCCACGGTCCAGCTTCAGCTCTGCGTTTCCAGTGCCCTTGAACTCTTCAAAGATCACGGTGTCACCAGTCGAACCGGTCTCCACCATAGCGGTCGCAATGATCGTCAACGACCCACCGTTTTCAATGTTGCGGGCCGCACCAAGGAATCGCTTCGGTGGATACAGTGCGTTCGAGTCGACACCACCTGAAAGGATGCGACCAGACGCTGGTGACGAATTATTGTATGCACGGCCCAGACGCGTGATCGAATCCAACAACACAACGACGTCCTGGCCCTGTTCTACTAAGCGCTTAGCACGCTCAATAGCAAGTTCGGCAACTGCGGTGTGCTCTGAAGGCGGACGATCAAAGGTTGACGCAATGACTTCACCATTGACGTTGCGTTGCATATCGGTAACTTCTTCTGGGCGCTCGTCGACAAGCACTACCATCAGATAGCATTCCGGATTGTTCGTCGAGATTGCGTTCGCGATGTTCTGCAAGATAGTCGTTTTACCAGCCTTTGGTGGCGAAACGATCAACGCTCGCTGGCCTTTACCAATCGGCATGATCAAGTCAATCACGCGGGTGGTTAGAATCTTCGGCTCAGTTTCCAGACGCAGACGCTTATTCGGGTACAACGGCGTCAGCTTACTGAATTGTGGTCGCTGCTTGGCTTCTTCAGGGTGTAAACCGTTGACGGTTTCCACGAACACCATCTGGTTGTATTTTTTCCGATTACGGCCTTTGCCGTGCGACTGTCCGCCACCGGTCATTTTCACCTTGCCGGTGAGATAATCGCCAGTACGCAAATGGAAACGGCGAACCAAATTGGTGTTGACGAAAACATCAAGCGAACTCGGACGATATCCCGTAGTACGCAAGAAGGCAGCATTGCCATCGACTACTTCCAGAATGCCCGCGGCTTCTTGCAGACCGTTATTGCGGTTGTCATTGTTAGCGCCTTGGTCATTGCCACCATCGTGGTTACCCCCCTGATTATTTCCAGAGTGATCGTTGCTTAACTCGTTATTGTCCCGGTTGTTACCACGATTCCGGTGTTCCCGTGGACCCCGGTTGTCACGGTCATCGCGGCCACCACGTGCATTGCGGTTACGGTGGTCATGGTCAGTACGATCTTGACGCTCAGCTTGGCCACCCCGATCTGCTACCTCAACAACATTGTTGTCAGTACCGCTGTGGTCCTGAGAATCATTTTGTGCCGCTTCCTGCTGGTGATTGTTTTCACCTAAACGACGAACACGCCGACCTCGACGCCCTCTGCGGGTGTTAGCAGCCGGGCTAGTACGTTGCACAACGGGCTGCTGATCGGAGTGCTGCTCCTGGTCTTGCGCTTCAACCGCTTCATCAGCCTCCGATACCTGCGTAGCCTGCAACGATCCGCGACGGGAATCATTGTCGTTCCGGCGGTTCCGGTCATGTTCATGCTGCTGGTTGTGTTGGTTGTTGTTAGCGCGAGCTTTAGCACGTGCCCGGCGCGCACGGCGAGCTGCTGCAGGCGAAGGAGTCTCTTCTTCTTGTGCGGCACCAGGGGTGTTCTTTTCTAGACCCGGTTGTTGCTGCTCGTCTTTGCTGTCCCTAGCGCGATCGCCGCCATCCACAGTGACATCTTGCTTTACAGATACGGACTGCTCAGTGTGCTCGGTTGAGGCAGGAGCTTCCTTTTCAGGCGAATTCCGTACGCTGTGTGTTCCAGATTCCTGAGCGGCCAATCGCGCGGCACGCTGCGCTTCTAGCTCGGATTTCTTCATTCGCGGCAACGGTTTCTCAGTGGATTTACGTGGCACCTTACCAGTTTCAATTGCTACGATCAGCTCTCCCTTACGCAGGGCAGTGATGCTTTTCAACCCTTTGGCGATGGCAAGCTCCCGCAGTTCAGGAAGCTTCATGGAATACAGGTCTGGGTTGTCCGTTGTGCTCACGGATATCCTTTCGCGTCGATTTTTCTCGCGTGATTCAGGTAGCCCCGATAACCGGGGATCCCGGACTACAGCCTGGGCGCGGGCAGTGCGCAACGCATGCGCGGAAGAAATTGTGAGATGCCTTGGCATCACTTCCGGCTGCTTGCTTTCTGCGCGCAACACCGTGGCAGTAGTGAAAAGTTAAAAGACTAATTCCAAATTTCTCATTCGGATCCCGCTCGGCGAAATGCCGCAGCATCTTCGCTCGGAAATTCCTGGTTGTGAGAATTTAGAATAATCGTGCAGGCGGTGTGAATACTCTGCCTACCGATTTCACGCACCAGTGTAGCGCACATCAATGTTTTTTCGTATTTACCCCCTAATGGAGCGATATTCCCATTCATTCTCTAACCTTTTACTGTCCCGCTAGGCACTATTCGGCAGCTACTATCTAATGCCTGCAGTCAGCGCTAAAATTGAGTCCATGCTCTCGACGATGCAGGATCTGCCACTGTCTGTGTCCAGAATTTTGGAATACGGTCGCAGCACGCACGCCACGACGAAGGTCACCACCTGGTCTCCGGATGGCCCACAAGAAACGACTTTTAGCGCGATCGCGTCCCGGGCAGCGGCGTTTGCGCACGCATTACGTACACGTTTTCAGATTGATGGCGACCAGCGGGTCGGCACCTTGCTTAATAACTGCGCCGAACATCTCGAAGTCATGTTTGGCGTGATGTCAATGGGGGCGGTCTTCGCCCCCCTCAACAAGCAGTTGATGCTGGATCAATTAACGCACATCGTCAATCACGGCCACACCGAGATACTGGTAGCCGACCCGCGGATGCTCAACCAGGTGCGAAAGATTACAGAAGAGGCGCCGTGTGTACACACCGTGGCTTTCATTGGTTTACTAAGCCCTAATGAGCTCGCGGATTTCGCAGAGCAGTTACCAGCTCATATTTCGGTGTATTCCTATGAATCTCTATTAGATGGCCAGCCAACCACCTTTGATTGGCCAAAAGTCGACGAGCGTGATGCTACCGCGCTGTGCTATTCGACAGGCACAACTGGAGCACCTAAAGGCGTGGTCTATTCACACAGAGCAATCTACTTAGCAGCGCTACAACTGCGCACCACTGATTCCCTTGCCATCACTCATGGTGAATCATTTCTGTGTGGTGTTCCGATCTATCACGTGTTGTGCTGGAGCGTCCCCTTTGCCGCTTTTCTATCCGGGGCTCCCTTAGTACTCCCCGACGCTGACACCTCTGCATCGACGCTCGCCACGATCATAGAAGCAACGCACCCGAGACGCGCGAACGGCGTGCCCAGCCTCTGGATACAGCTGATGGTGCATTATCTGAAGAATCCACCAGAGCGGATGTCGCTGACAGAAATATTCGCTGGAGGCTCCCCAGCGCCACCGTCGTTGATTAAAATCTGGGAAGAGCGCTACGGTGTCGACGTCGTCCATGTCTGGGGAATGGCGGAAACTACCACCATAGGCACTGTTTCGCGCCCACCATCAGGCATATCCGGAGAAACTCGCTGGGGATACCGGATTTCGCAGGGGCGTTTTCCGTCAATGCTGGAATACCGCGTGGTAAACGACGGAGAAATCGTGCCGAACACCGACCGCAATGAGGGTGAGATCCAAGTTCGGGGAAATCTGGTTACTGGATCATACTTCCATTCTGCTGCAGAAGCATCCAACGGAACCGCAGCAGAATTCCGAGGCCAGGATGTCGCCGACGATATTGATGCCGCCCGCAACAAGTTTACTGACGACGGCTGGTTACGGACTGGCGATGTGGGCTCCATCACTAAAGATGGTTTTCTGACGGTATCCGACCGTGCCCGGGATGTGATCAGATCCGGCGGCGAATGGATTTATTCCGTTGGCCTGGAAAACATGGTGATGGCTTCCGACAGGGTTGTGGAATGTGCCGTAATTGGCTACCCAAACCCAAAATGGAATGAGCGCCCGCTAGCAGTCACCGTGCTGCACGCTGGTGTACCACGCACCGAAGCTACAGCCAGCGAACTGCGCAATTACCTTCGCGAATCGCTGCCGAATTGGATGGCACCGGAATATTGGGCTTTTGTCGATTCCATCGATAAGACCTCCGTCGGCAAGTTCGACAAAAAAGATCTCCGTGAGCACCTCGAAGCTGGTCGCTTGGATATCATTGCCTTGCCAGGTCCTGGTGTGCGTATCGAGCGAAAAGATGACACAGAAGATTCAGAACTCACAGATGGCACATCATGATCATTCCCACTGTCAGACTCATTGTGCCTGCCGCACAGGGATATTAAAATAGGAACTAATATGTCCACATCTGTTGCGCTGCCTGATCCTACTACCCCTCCGACCTCGCCTGTGCAGGATATCGCTAACGATCTTCCTGCAGCCAATGCCGACGGTACCCGTCTACTCCTTGATCGTTACGGGCGCACCGCGCGCGACCTACGCGTTAGTCTCACAGACAAATGCAATTTACGCTGCACTTACTGTATGCCCGCCGAAGGCCTGCAGTGGATGCACAATAGCGCAGTGCTTGCCGACGACGAAGTTATCCGTTTAGTTCGCATCGCCGTGGAAAAACTGGGGGTTCGAAAATTACGGTTCACCGGTGGCGAGCCCTTACTGCGTAAATCCTTGCCCAGCATCATCGAACGTAGCAAAGCCTTGACAACAGATACCGGGGATGCGCCAGAAATTGCCCTGACTACCAACGGGCTCGGGCTAGATAAGCGCGTAGCTAGTTTGTCAGCTGCCGGACTAGATCGGATTAACATATCCTTAGACACCATCGACAAGGCAAAGTACACGGCCCTAACACGCCGTGACCGTCTGGATCATGTGCTGCGCTCAATCGATAAGTGTGCCGAAGCTGGTTTAAGCCCTATCAAAATCAATGCCTTGGTAATGAAAGGCGTCAATGAAGACGATGTCGTCGATCTCGCGGCTTTTGCACTCGATAAAGGGGCACAATTGCGATTTATCGAGCAGATGCCACTAGGACCACGCGAGGCCTGGTCCCGGGAAGATATGATCACCGCCGACGAAATACTAGCGAAGCTGCAATCGTCGTTTATTATGACACCGGCAAAACAACCACGCGGTTCTGCCCCTGCTGCTTTATGGGATGTTTGGAACAATGCAGATCGTAGCGTGCACCGAGGCAAACTGGGCATCATCAGTTCTGTCTCCTATCCGTTCTGCGGAGACTGCGACCGCACTCGTCTTACCGCAGACGGGGCAATTCGCACGTGCCTATTTAGCAACCGCGAAACTCAGTTACGCGATTTGCTTCGTGCTGGTGCCAGCGACGACGAACTAGCCAAAATCTGGGCAGCTGCCATGTGGGAAAAACTCCCTGGCCACGGCATCAATGACGAAGGCTTTTTGCAACCTGCACGCACAATGTCTGCTATCGGTGGTTAAGGTGGCGACACTATAATGATTACTTCTTCAGTCTCGGTTGCAGAACACCTCAAGCGTGTACGTGAACTCATACAACCGACCAAGCCCCAGCGCCTATCGGTAGAGGAAGCTCATGGACGCTACCTTGCGCAGACTGTGCAGGCCCGCGTCGCTATCCCCTCTTTCCACAATTCCGCGATGGATGGCTTCTTGGTCCATGACAAAGATCTTTCTGGATCTGGTCCGTGGACGCTGCCTGTATCCGGCGAAGTTGCGGCCGGCGGGCTTCCGCAAGAAGTTGTGCCAACTCAAGCCCTTCGCATTATGACGGGGGCCCCGATTCCCGGAGATGCAAAATCGTTGCGGGTGATTCCGTCAGAATTCACGGACGCATCGCCAGGACCCGCACAATTGCCAACACAGGTAACCATCTACGAGATACCAAAGAAGCGACATATCCGGTTGCGCGGTGAAGTAGTAACACCAGGCGAAGACATCGCTCACCCCAACACACTTATCGACGCTGGGACCCTGGCATTTTTTCTCACCGCAGGTGTCTCTCACGTGTCGGTATACCGTCGCCCGCAGGTTGCTGTGATTTCTTCCGGAGATGAATTAGTTTCCACCGCCAACGTTGGTGCCGCAGCTACTAACAATGCCGACAATGCTGCCGGTGTTGCTACCGGTGTCGGCACCGCCGATGAAAATGCGGATTACCGCATTGCAGATTCCAATGGTCCGATGGTCGCCAATTTGTTGGCTGAGCACGGCCCAGTCAACGTTCGCCGATTCCACGTCGGCGATGGAACCGACAAACTCACTGCGCTTCTCGACGAACTTACGTCGTCAAGCACACAGCCAGTAGATCTCATCGTTACCACCGGTGGGATCTCACAAGGCGCTTTCGACGTGGTCAAAGCTGCCGCTGTAGATTCCCCAAACGCGGATTTCTGGTTCGGAAACGCAGCGCAGCGACCCGGTTCACCACAAGGCGCTGGCCTATGGAATGGCACGGCTGTCGTAACCCTACCGGGCAACCCTGTTGCTGCCTATGTCTCTGCGACCGTATACGTACTTGCCTGCCTATATATTTTGCAGGGTCGCGTAACCTCCACCCCAGCCGAGGCCAGGAGCGCAACCAAGTGGTGGCCACACTGCGCTGCTTTGGTTCACGCTCACCCAACCCTGCCACTCCCGAGGCCTGGAAAAACCCAATTGGTACCCGTCCAGGTCGTTCCTGCTGACACCGGATTGCTCGCGGTTCCAAATACCGGAGGAAATCCCGGTTCACATTTCGTCAGCGCGCTCATAGGAATCGACGGTCTAGCAGTGATTCCGCCAGCAGAAGACGCAGAGCACCCTGATTCCCCTGGAATGGCAACCGTACTCGGCTGGTCTCGTTAACATATTGATAGGAAGCGAAAATACATGAAACAACCCCCGCATTTAGACAGTTCCGGCAACGCCTACATGGTCGATGTGACAGAGAAGAAACCAACTGTTCGCGCAGCAACCGCTGTAGCTTCTGTTGTGTGCTCCAAGGAGATTCTGGAAGCCTTACGCAATGGAACCGTCCCCAAAGGTGATGTCTTCGCTGTCGCGCGTATCGGCGGTATCTCTGCTGCGAAACGGGTTCCAGAACTGCTCCCATTGGCTCATACAATCGGGGTTCACGGGTGTGAGGTTTCCCTCGATTTGCTGGAAGATCGCCTGCGCATCGAAGCCACAGTACGCACCGCAGACCGCACAGGCGTGGAAATGGAAGCCCTCACTGCGGTCAACGTTGCCGCACTCAACGTAATCGACATGGTCAAAGGCGTCGATCGAAGCGCATATATCAGCAATTGCGCGATCGTTAAGAAATCCGGTGGCCGTTCCGGCGACTGGTCTCGCCCGGAGCCGCAATAGATCACAAAAACACCACCACGTAAAAGCTATGACCAACGCAAATCAGCCAGAAATTCTTGCCGACGATTCCCCCACCTACGACGACCTTGCCGTCATTATTTTGGCCGGGGGCCGTTCAGAGCGGATGGGCGGAATTGATAAATCCACGATCCGTCTCAACGGTACCCGGTTAATAGACCATCAACTTGCGGGTGTGCTGTCACTCGGTGTTGAGAAGCAAGCGATTGTGATCGTTTCCACCAAAAAGCTAGCTGCAGAAATCTCCCACACTGCAGAAAATCCAGCGTTCGGTGGGCCATTAGCCGGGATTTCTGCAGGATTATCAGCAATTCCGACTGGTGCACAGCGTGTAGCAATCTTGAGCGTAGACGCGCCGGACTCGTGGCAGCTACTACCCGCACTTATGGCTGAACTGACACGGCATACGGAGCAGGATGCAGCAATCATTAAAGATGCGGCAGGAATCGCGAACCCATTGTGTTCAGTATGGAAATCGGAACGCCTGCAGGCTAATCTCGCAGAAATTGGCGCTGCGCACAACAAGCCAGCCCGTGCTTTAGTGCGTCACGCAGATTGGATTGGCGTCGACGGTAGTGGGCTCGAGGTAGATTACGACAGTCTCGCTGAGTTGAAAGTACGTGGCGCGGTAGAGCTACCTACAGATAATTCCCGATAAATTTGCACGACTATGTGCTTCTATAGCCTGCAGTTATTCGAGCTTGCGGTTCTGCAGAAGAAGTTTATTCAGTCTGCCGCGTGAGCCAGCCGTCAATCCCACCACGCAAATTTCCCAGGCGGGTTATGCCCGTCGCCTGCAGGTACGCGATTGCTTGGCTTGAACGCTTACCTGCTGCACAATAAATGACTACCGGATGCTGTGGATCATGTGCACGAACGGTGCTGATGACTTGAGCTGAGAGAGTCTCACCGGCGATTACAGAACTCGCTTGCTCACCAGGGCGCTGAACACTGCCGTTAAAGGTCGACAGCGGGATATTTAATGCACCAGGAATCGAGTATTCAGCATATTCATCGGGTTCACGGACATCAATGACCACAGCATCCTCTGGAATTTCATCGACCACAAGGCCTTCTTCGAGCTGATTTCCGGATTCCTCACTAGCGTCTGCCCTTATAGGACCGCTAGACAATACAGACTCCCGCGTGATTGCATTAGCTCGTACTGGGATATATTCCCATTCCCCCAACAGCGCGTCGAAATAACCCAGACGCCCTGATAGTGGCTTTCCAATGCCTGTGAGTACTTTTATTGCTTCTAACGCCATGGCCGAGCCCACCACTCCGACCACTGGTCCCAGCACTCCTGCTTGTGCGCAAGAAGGAACCGAGCCAGGCGGTGGCGGCGTAGGAAAAACATCCTCATAAATTGGACCATCGGCTAAACCGAACACTGAAACTTGTGCGTCAAATCCCAGAATTGAACCCCATATATGCGGGATTCCGCTGCGCAATGCAGCCCACGAAATGAGGTATCTGGCACCTAAGTTATCAGTGCCATCTATTACCAGATCAGCCCCAGCAAAAATCTCCCGCGCGTGTTCCCTATCTAGTTCAGCATTGATGACAGCAACCGCTATATGCGGGTTTAGGGCTTTGATAGCATCCCTCGCCGAAGCAGCCTTCGGGGTACCGATTGTCTCGGTGGTGTGGATAATCTGACGGTGCAAATTAGATAACGAGACTTCATCACCATCAATGATGGTTAGCGCGCCTACCCCTGCAGCGGCCAGATACAGCAGCGCTGGAGAGCCTAACCCACCTGCGCCAACCACAACGACGTGCGAACCAGCTAACTTTTCTTGTGCTTGTCGGCCAAAACCGCGCAAGCTAAGTTGTCGCTGATAACGCGCGACCCATTGCGGATCAAACTCCATGTACTCTCTGCCTCCCTAGTGATACTGTCTCCCTTATGACGGTTCACCGTCTAGTCCAGACCGACCCATTGCGTTGAGCCATCAGTAAGAAATTGTTCTTTCCAAATTGGCACTGTAGCTTTGACGCGATCTGCCAATGCAGCGCAAGCAGCAAATGCTTCCTTACGGTGTGCACTCGCTACCACAACCGCGAAAGCCAGCTCTCCGATCCCAAGCTTGCCCGTGCGATGCGCAGCCCACAGGCGCACATCCGGGTACTCGGCGGCAATGTCAGCGACGACATTTGACAGTTCTTTCTCGGCAGAGGGGTGAGCGGTATACACGAGCTCGTCGACCGAATGCCCGTGGTCATGATTGCGGATAATACCGTCAAAAGTAACAACAGCCCCGGCAGTCGCATCGGGCACCAATCGCTGCGCTTCTTCGCGTAATGGCTCCAACGGCTGGTCAGTAATGGCAGTACCGATGATGCGCGCGTTTAGCGTGTTCTTTCTCGCTTGGTTCGCCGTAGCTGTGGGTTCTCCAGAAGAATTAGGAATGATGTTTGTCATGATTGGTGACTTGGCGTCCTTTCAAAATATTAATTGCATGGACCAACACGTCTTCTAGCACCTTGACGCCGTCGCGCACTCCTCCCGGTGAGCCAGGCATAGCCATCACGAAGGTCTGCCCCACAGTGCCTGCTAGCGCACGAGATAGTGTTGCAGTCGGCGTTTTTTCTAGACCTTTTGACCAAAACGCGTGTGCAATACCAGGCAGCTCCCGATCCAGATGTGCTTGGACCGACTCAATCACCTGATCATCTGGACTAATTCCTGTTCCACCTGACGTCAAAATCACGTCAGGTCTGTCAGAACTAGCGAAAATTTCAGCAATAACTTGGGAAATATCTTTATCCGCGACCACGCGCGCATCCGGGGTACAAAAGCCTTGCTCCCGTAAAAATCTCACGGCAATGGGGCCGGATTCATCAGTGTAGAGTCCGGCTGCGGCACGAGTCGAGGACACCAGCACCAATCCTCTAGGTGCAGGATGCCCAGTATGCTCTGCATTTTGGTTATGTCCAAACTCAGGGGAATCTGCAGTATCGGTACGCGCCATGCTGGCCTTTCTGCTGTGGTGAGCTCACATTCGCCGCACGATCAGTACGGGCTTTCCACCCCCAATCTTATTCGAAAACCCGCATACCGCGATAGAATGTGCGAATCTCACACTGCCTAGCGCACCGTGATATTGCTATCCAGTAAACAATCCTGCCGCGCGCACCATCGTGTCCCATAGCCCGAAGGCCAAACTCACGCCGATAAAAATACCCAGAATAAGGGAAACCACGTTGTGCGCGAAACTAGAGTTGCCTTTTGCCTGACCGCTCTCCTTCGCTTCCCGTTCTGCGTCTTCAACAGCTTTGCGGTCAGCAGCTTCTTTTTGCTTGACGACGTCTACATCGACATGGTGTTTCTCATTGACAGGTTTGATCAAAAGGTTCGCGACGACACCGACAGCCAGCAATCCACACATCAACAATAAACTTGCCCGATACAAGTCAGCACCTTCTAAGCCCGCATCGGCACGGGATTCCACCACTGTGTTCACGATCAGTGGGCCAGCGACACCGGCAGCAGCCCATGCCGTGAGCAACCGACCGTGGATCGCTCCGACGTTGTATACACCGAATAGATCTTTCAGGTAGGCGGGCACTGTAGAAAAGCCACCGCCATAAAAAGAAATGATGACCAGCGTGCTGAGAACGAAAATGGCCAGTGATGCTGAAGAGAAACTGGCAACCACCAAGTACAAGAGTAATCCAAGACCTAAGTAGAGGAAATAGGTGTTTTTCCTGCCGATCCAGTCGGACACCGTTGACCAGACAAAACGACCCCCCATATTCGCCAGCGACAGCAAGCCGACGTAACCTGCGGCTGCGCCTGCCGTAATTTCTGCGAAATAATCCTGCACCATCGGGGCCGCATTTTCTAAAATTCCAATGCCGGCCGTGACATTCACGAAAAGCACCACCCACAGCAGCCAAAATTGCGGGGTCCGCAAGGCGGTATTTGCTGCCACATTTCCCGTGGTTGTCATCTTCGTTCCGGAGTTATTCTCCGGTTGATATCCCGCAGGTTTCCAGTCTGGATGTGGTAACCGGATCGCGTAAGCCCCCAGCGCAATGACCACCAGATACAAAATAGCCAAGGTAAGGAACGTCCCATAGAGGCCGTCGGCAAGGTTCGCGGTACCCGAACCGCCGCCAAAGAATTCCATCATGGTATTAGAGGCAGGACTCGCAATTAGGGCACCGCCACCGAATCCCATAATCGCCATCCCAGTAGCCAGACCAGGTTTATCTGGAAACCACTTCATCAAGGTTGATACTGGGGAAATATAGCCAATCCCCAATCCAATACCACCGACTACGCCATAGCCCAAATAGACCAGCCATAACTGCCCAATTGCGAGACCAAATGTAGCGACGAAAAAGCCAATAACCCAGAACAGACCAGCAGTTGCCATTGAGGTTCTCGGGCCAACTTTTTCCACCCAGTTTCCAGCAACGGCTGAAGAAAGCCCCAGCATTCCAATCGCAAGGGAGAAGATCCACCCCACGGCCACTTCACGGACAGCAAAAAACTCCATCAACGGGCCTTTAAATACCGAAAAGGCATAGACCTGGCCGATCGATAAGTGAATTGCCAATGCAGCTGGTGGTATTAACCAGCGATTAAATTCTTTCGGCGCAATGATCCTAGTACGCGAAAAGAATGAGGTGGCCGTTGCCATAAGTGTCTCCCCATAATTATTGTGTGTTAATTCACTAACTCTAGTGTGCTAAACATAATAGAGGATGGTGACCCAGACAGCAGAAAATAGGCCGACCTTGTAGTCGTTTTGGGGCTTCCAGGGTTTTGCTCACATCTTGGTGTCCTAAAACCTCATAGCCTCGAGCCAGGCAAACCAGCTAAAGCGGATAAGCCCACAACCGCTGACGCGCGTTAACGGTAGCACCCGCCGGAACCCGCACCAGCGCGTCTGCGGCTATTGCTTGCTGCAACAGGTGCGAGCCAGGCCCAGAAACGACTCGCGCTCGAACATGCCCGCCGGAATATTCAAGCCGGGCCCGTAAAAATTGATCTTTGTCAGATAGCCCCGTCAAAGGCTCCGCGGAAATAACCTTGATTGGCTCCGGGACCAATCCCACCGCAGGAGCAACGAATAACCGGAAGCTCACCAACGACGAGACCGGGTTGCCCGGCAAACAAATACACGGTACACCTGCAAAACTTGCATAACCTTGCGGCCCACCAGGTTGTTGGGCGACTGCACCAAACCAGGCGCCGTCTCCGTCGGCAAGCAGCTGCCGCACGACCTCATATTTCCCTTTGCTAATGCCGCCTGAGGTAACCACCAAATCTGGATGATGCACGTCGATAGCCTGCTGCAAGCTAGTAGCAAGTGAATCAACGTCATCATCAATATGCACCCGGCCTACCGGCTCTAGCCCGTAGCGCTGTGCTTGCGCCGCCAACATGGGGAAATTCGCATCCGGAATGACGGCGGAGCCAGCTTCCGCATCCAATTCACCAATCTCGGCAACCTCTGCCCCACCGGTAGCAATCAGAACCCGCGCGCGCTTGCGTACCTCAACAGTCGAAACCCCCTGGAATGCCAAAGCTGCAATCGCAGTTGGGCTCAACACCTCGCCGGAATCAACAATAATCTCCCCAGCTCTGCTATCAATGCCTTGTTGCCGTATGAACTGCCCTTGCTGCGCCATAGAAATTTCCCGGCGCGGTGCTGTGGGCTTGCCCCGGGAGGCGTCTGTATTCGTGCCATTAGCACTATCGCTGGGAATATTTTCCGGAAATTCCGGTGGTACAGCGTCTTCGACGCGCACAACGGCTGCCACGCCTGCGGGGATCTTAGCTCCGGTCATGATTGGCACGATCGTCTCACCGCTATTGTCAGGGTCAATCCCCTGTGGATATTCCAGCGCGGGATCAGCACCGGCTGGAATATCCACCCCCACGGAGAAACTATCAGGCAGGCGATCCAGGGCTGCCTGGCTTAGGGCATACCCATCGACCTGTGAATTGGAAAACCGCGGCGAATCGTACGGCGCGGGAACAGCTGTAACGAGGTAACGGTCTAAAGCATCAGCCACCAGAATGGTTTCTGTACTCGGCCAAGTACCGTATTGTGCAATCAATTCGGTGATATTAGCCAAGTGTTCTTCTGGAGTTGGGTTTGTGCTTCCAGCCGCTTGCTGTCGACAGTTGCTCATAATTCTATTTAAGCACTGTTCTATTTAAGGTGTGTTGTATTTAAACAGTGTTCTGTTTAAACACCAGGCTATTCAAACAACGCGTTGTTTAGGTGCCTCCCAACGCTCCCAGCCGGGTAAGTTCTAAAACTTGCTGAATCTAGAACATGTTGAGTTCTAGAAAATGTTGAGTCCGCCTCAGTTTTTCAAGCTATTGCATACTCCCGAGTCAACCAGGCAGAATGGTGGTTATCATGCTGAGCATTCATTATTTTTCCGCCGCGCGCGCCGCCGCCGGAACCGCCGAAGAAGTCATCACCGAAACTGACCACGGAACTCTAGGGGAACTCCTCGATTCCCGTGCCCAGCTGCATACCGGGACTACAGATTCTGGGATGAGTTTGGCAGACATTTTCCCGCGGTGCAGTTTTCTTGTCGACGGCGCCTCCGCGACTCGGTCTACTTCCCTGACCGGAGTGCAACGTATCGACGTGTTGCCGCCCTTTGCCGGTGGGTAAAGCGTTACCTCGGCTTGTCCCCAACGGATATTCCCCGTTAAATAGCGAAACCCATTGAGAATTTGACCCGACCAAGCACCTAAACTAATGACATGTCTGGAGCACAGGAAGGCACGGGGCCTGGTAGAAACGCTGCACAAGCCGCTAAAACTCTAAAACCCGCTAAAACCGCAAAAATCAAGGCTGCACCCGAAGAAGTTGCTGCCAGTACTTGGCTTACCACCGTGACCTCAACACTTGATGTCGATCCGCAAGTGCTTCGCGCCACTATTAAGGACGTCCTGGACCTCACCAGTATTGTCGCCCACGAACACTCCCGTCCGGCTGCACCGGTGACAGCATTTCTAGCAGGTTTGACCGCTGGTCAGCGCACTGCTGGAGGCACCCACGCTGAACAAATCGAAGCTATACAACAGCATCTAGCGTACCTAGCTGTTTTAGCACGCGGTACCAGGTAGGTTGTCCGATATGGCTCGAAGGCTTACATCCCGCACTCCGATCACCCGCGTATACCGCGAAGAAACCAACCCTGATATTGCTGCTACAACGGACGCCAGCACTAAGGCGCAGCGTGGCAGTCCCGCCGACTCTCGTATTATTGTCTCCGAACGCATCGATTCACTCGCGGTCGAAGAACCCTTGCAGATCCGCGTCAATGGCAGAGATTTCTTAACGACGATGCGCACACCGGGCAATGATTTCGAGCTCGTCCACGGGCTCCTGCATGCTGAAGGTATCATCAGCCGGGCGTCCGATATTGCGACAATTCGATACTGTGGCGGGGCGGTCGGCAATGACGGCCTCAACACGTATAACACTCTTGATGTGGCTCTAACCCCTGCACAAACAGAAGATAGCAACCAATTTGCCACTGCCACCGCAGGCAAAAGCGACAGCCAGCCGTCATCATTGCCTGTACGCTCAGTGCTCACCACCTCAGCCTGCGGCATTTGCGGAACTACCTCAATCGATGACGTCGAAAAGCGTAGTTCCTACCCGATTCACCCAGTTCGCCCCACCGCAGAATTTGTCTTGTCCTTACCAGGGTTACTAGAAGCTGGCCAAAAAGCATTCCGCCGTACCGGTGGTATCCATGCTGCAGGCGCTGTCAGCAGTGACGGGCAACTCATCCTCGCCCGCGAGGATGTGGGGCGGCACAATGCTGCGGACAAAGTAATCGGTGCGATGTTGATGCATGATGATTTGCCGGCAAAACAGATGTATTTGGTGATGACCTCGCGCGCCAGCTTCGAGCTCGTACAAAAAGCCGTACTTGCTGGATTCTCCGGATTGGTGACTGTATCAGCCGCCACATCATTAGCGGTTGATCTCGCACGTCAATCAGGACTTTTTCTCAGCGGATTCACTCGTAAAAATCGTTTTAACTTGTACAGTGGCTTCTTAGAAGATACCCACTAGAGACGTTGTATCAGGAGAAATTCATGCTTTCTCGTAACCGCGCAACCATAATTCGTCGCATCGCCATGGGTGCTGTCACGACCGGCGCCATCACTCTGGCTGGTTGCCAAGCCAGTGGCGGAGACACCTCCGACTCCACCGCTGACGATTCCAAAGACGCTACTGCAGCGCAGGACGTCACCCTGTTCGCCGCAGCTTCTACCCGCGTAATCGGCGATGACCTGATAGAAGAAGCGAGGAAGCTCGACCCACCAGTGAACTTAACGATCAACAATGCAGGATCCACCGATTTGGTAAATCAAATCAAAGAAGGTGCGCCTGCCGACGTCTTGTTGACCGCGGATACCAAATCCATGGACAAGGCCAAAGCCAACGGTGACGTCGAAGAATCCAAGATGGTGGCCGCAAACACACTAGTAATGGTGGTTCCCGCCGATAATCCGGCCAATATCAACAGCATCGAAGACCTCAACGAAGACACCACCCTGGTCCTCTGCGACCCGTCGGTTCCATGCGGTAATTTGACAGAGCAACTGGCCGCGGAAAACAACTTAGAACTACACCCATCCTCGCTGGAACACTCCGTCACCGACACCCTGGGGAAGGTTACCTCTGGTCAGGCTGATGCAGCATGGGTTTATAAAACCGATGCTATTGCTGCCGGTGATAAAGTCGAAGTCATTGAAATTCCCAACTCCGAGAATTTCGTCAATGACTATCCTGCAGCTGTGCTAAAAAATGCGACGAACGCGGAAGTTGCTCAGGCTGTTCTCGCATTGCTCCACGGTGAAGCAATGCGTTCGGTGTGGGAAAACGCTGGATTTTTGCCAGCAGCCACCAAATAAATCACCCTTGAAAGTACCGCGCCATGGCACACCCGCATTCCGCTGATTGGACCCCGTCCCCAGTTCGCCCGAAAAACCCTATTGCCCTGGTTTTTCTCGCTGCGGTAGCCGTGGTAACGGTACTGGGCCCGCTGTTAGCCCTAATCTTGCGCGTCCCTTGGGATCGTTTTATCGAAATTGCCACTAAGGCTTCCACACTAGAAGCCTTAGGCTTATCCCTGTACGCCGCAGTTCTATCGACGCTCATCACCTTGGCGTTAGGCATTCCACTCTCACTGTGGTTATTGCAAAGCCGTGCAAGCGGTTGGTTCATTCGCTTACTTTTTGTATTACCGCTAGCAATGCCACCGGTGGTAGCCGGTTTGGCACTCACCGCAGCAATCGGCCGGCGTTCTTATACTTCCGGAATCCTGGATGCACTCGGCATTAACATCGCATTTACTTTTAATGGTGTCGTTGCTTCTCACGTCTTCATTACATTACCGTTCATCATCGTGTCTGCAGACTCTGCGCTGCGCCAAATTAACCAAGAAATCATAGATTCCGCACTCAGCATCGGCATGAGCTACCGTCGCGTGATCTGTCACGTGATCCTGCCAACGATTTTGCCCGCGGTCGGCACCGGTGCAGGGTTAGCCTTGGCTCGTTCATTAGGAGAATTCGGCGCCACCCTCACTTTTGCTGGTTCCTTGCCCGGTGAAACTCGGACGCTCCCGCTAGCGATTTATCTTAACCGCGAAGTAGACGCAGATATTGCATATGTACAAGCAGCGTTGCTGATCTTCATCGCCATCATCGTTCTCTGCTTGTCGGCCCTTCCGACGGTATGGAAAAAGCGCCACAAGCACCGCGTAAGCCACAACATCGGGCTCGATCGGCAGCGGCTGGGTGAGCTCACAGGCGCAACCACTAGCCCGGTGGGAATCAAAGTGAATGGTTGCCACATTGAAGCAGGTTGTACCACAGCGGTAGTAGGCGCCAATGGTGCCGGGAAAACGACGCTTATGAAAGCAATCGCGGGACGCTTGGGCGGGGCTGAACTGAATTTTTTTGCTGCGCCTGGCCACCAATCCGCCGATAAACCGCGAGTCATCATCCTGACCCAAAACCCAGCACTGCCTCCAGCTTCCACTGTGTTGCAGGCAATCACCATGGCAACACGAGATACCGAACGTGCGGAAGAATTGTTAAACGCAGCTGGGTTGAGTGAACTAAAATCGGTCCCCGTTCCGGCCTTATCTGGAGGCCAGTCACGCCAGGTAGCCATCGTCCGTGCTATTGCTGCCAGCCCAGAAGTTCTGATTTTGGATGAGCCATTTGCCGGTCTGGATAGCTCTATTGCTGCCCAATGGAAAGCTTATTTCCGCTCTACCTCCCAACAACGCACAACGTTGCTAGTCACGCACAATGGCCATGACATTTCTTCCTTGTCTGATTACGTCATGTCAGTTGCGGCTGGCAAAATTGTCTCGTACGACAAAACTACGAAACTCACTTCTGCACCAAGCACGAAGTTTCTCGCCACGACTCTAGGGCTCAACGCCCTTGTAGCGCGCTTGCCACGGAATACAGGAGCAAACACACTGGGTAACGGGCAACTTAGTTGCGGGCAACTCTCACTAACCGTGAGAGAAAAACAGATTGAACTTAACGACGCAGAATTAAAGGCAAACAACGGCGAAAGCATCCAAGTCCTTGCAACCTGGTTACCTTCCGATGCCTGGTTAAAGAAGGGCGATGCGAAAGAGACTACCGATGAAGAAAATTGTTGGGTCGGCACAATCACGGATATTTCCGTGCCTCACCCCACAGTGTGTGACATAACTGTTCACACTCACGGCGAACAAGTCAAGATTACTGTCTCGCCACTTGATGCTGCCGAACTCGGGTTAGAACCCGATGATGAAATCACCTGGGGCGTCAGTGCCGATAAACTGGCTGTAACAGGCCTGGCTGCAGAAGATAAAAACTAGGAGCCCGAAGGCAGCACGAACCTGCGGGCTCCTAAAGTTCTCAGCGCTATTTTTAGCGACATTCCTCAGCATAGTGAAAACTAAGCGTGGCTCACGCTAGTTTCCACAGGTCCAGCAACTCCAAGTTCAACGACTTTGAGGTTCTGTTCGCGGGCGTCAGCAAGTAATGCTTCGTCAATGTCCTCGGTGTGCAAGACCATGATGGTCGGTCCTGCTCCAGACAAATAGGCAGCATAACCGCGATTGCGCAAACGGTTGACCCACTCGGCAGTCACTGGCAGCACATCAGAGCGGTACGGTTGGTGCAAACGATCGCGGGTACCTTCCCACAGCAAATCCGGGTGATGCTGGATAGCCACCGTCATAACGGCTACACGGGAAACATTGAATGCGGCGTCGCCGTGTGTGACGTGGCTCGGCAGCACCCGGCGGACTGCCGGTGTTGAAGCATGGAAATCTGGGACAATCGCAGTCGCACGAATCGCATCGTGTACATCAAGGCTTACAGCCTTATATTCTGGGGCAGAACGTCCGTCCACCGGCACCGTCATCCACGATACCGTGGCTCCGCCGAGCACCGAAGCAGCAGCATTATCCGGGTGCCCTTCAAATGCTGAAGACAACTGGACCACCTGGTTGTCGGAAAGAGGATATCCGGCAAGGGCATTCGCGGCAGCCACACCAGCGACAGCCGAGGATGCCGAAGATCCTAGGCCACGCGATTGCGGAATGGCGTTGGTACATGTGACTCGCAGGCCGGGCGCAGTAGCATCAGCTGCGTTTAACCCAGACCTTAAAGCTTTGACGACCAAATGTGAGCCGTCCCGTGGAAGGTCATCTTCACCTTCCCCATAGATCTCGATTTGCAGGCCGGATGAGATAACCTCGACTTCGATGACATCATAAATGCCCAATGCAAGGCCTAATGTATCGTAGCCTGGTCCCAGGTTTGCTGAAGATGCAGGAACGCGGACGGTCGCTTTCGTGCCGATTTCAAGTTCGGTGCTCATAAACTGCGTAGCTCCCCTGATTCCCTAAACATCCAAACGGATGACAGAATGCACTTTCTTGACGTCTGAAGACTTCTTCAATGCCTCGACGGTGTCGTGCAATACAGATTCTTTCGCACTGTGGGTGACAACAATAAGACGGGCGATACCGTCTTCATTCTCCTCCTGGCGCACAGTACGCAAAGAAATTCCCTGTTGTGCGAAAGTGGCAGACAGATCAGACAAAACTCCGGCGCGATCGACCACTTCCATGTCGATATGGTAGCGCGTGTGCACCTCACCAAAATCTGCGATTGGCAAGTTTGCGTAGGTGTTATCGCCCGGTGCTCGGCCGCCATGCACCTTATTCCGGGAAGCTCCCACGAGATCGCCCAGCACGGCAGAAGCAGTTGGGTCGCCACCGGCACCATTACCGTAGAACATCAGCGAACCAGCGGCTTCTGCCTCCACGAAGATCGCGTTATAGGACTCATTAACCGAGGCCAGAGGGTGATCTTTCGCCACCAGAGTTGGGTGCACCCGCGCATTAACGGCGTCGTTGCCCTGCTCGTCGGTGATCTTTTCACAGATTCCAAGCAGCTTAATGACATACCCGGCTTTATCTGCAGCTGCGATGTCTGCGGCGGTGATGTCACGGATACCTTCACAGTGCACATCTTTGAAGTTGACGCGCGTATAGAACCCAAGTGAAGCCATGATCGCTGCCTTGGACGCGGCGTCGTGGCCATCAACATCGGCAGTGGGATCTGCTTCCGCATAGCCCAAGTCGGTAGCGATTTGCAGAGCCTCGTCGTAGCCCATGCCCTCGGTAATCATCTTGTCCAGAATGAAGTTCGTCGTACCGTTGACGATTCCAGAAATACGCTGAATCTGGTCACCAGCTAGCGAACGGCGCAGCATACCGACAACTGGGATCGCCGCGGCCACGGCTGCCTCGAAGTATAGATCCACTCCAGATTCTTCTGCAGCTTGTGCGAGTTCATCGGCATGAGCTGCGACAAGCGCTTTATTTGCCGTAACCACAGATTTACCAGCACGCAGCGCAGCAAGCACCACTTCCCGGGGATATTCAATGCCGCCGATGAGTTCAACGACCACGTCGACGTCGTCACGCGCAATCAAAGCGTGTGCATCGCCGGTAATCATCTCCGGATCTACACCGCGACGCGGCTTGGAGGTGTCGTCAACGGCAACTCCGCGCAATTCCAATGGGCCCCCGACGCGCTGACGGAAATCCTCGGAATTTTCCGCAAGCAGGCGGATTACCTCGGTACCGACGGTCCCCATTCCTAATACCGCAATTCCAACAGGCTTGCCAGCATTGTTCTCGGTATAGGTAGGTGAATTAGCGACCATGTTGTTTCGCATTCCTTCGTAAATCGTCGTTAGTCAGTTACTCAAACGAGCAATTACGTATCTACGCAATCGCTCATTCGGCGGTTCTCACGGGCGTGCGCATTCAATGGTACCGGCTTTAACGGCAGACTTAACTTGCTTGGCGAAATTTATTCAGCCCGCGTTCGCTTCGACATCTGCGCTGAGTACGCGGCTCCACATAATCAGCTCAATCCGCGTCCCGCATCACCTCGAGGCTAAGCAAATCTTCAATGGTTTCGCGACGCAGCATAAGCTCCGCTCTCCCATCCCGTACCGACACCACCGCTGGTCGGGTAAACGCGTTATACCGCGATGACATCGGATAGCAATAAGCTCCTGTCACAGCTAGGCCCATCAAATCACCGGTACGTACATCCGCCGGGCAAGCAAAGTCTGGGATCAAAATATCCCCAGATTCACAATGCGCCCCCACGAGGCGGGTAGATTTTTGGTGCCCATCAGTAAAACGTGAGACCACCCGCGCATCGTATTCTGCGCCGTAGAGTGCGGGACGAATATTGTCCGACATTCCACCATCTACCGCAAGGTACCTGCGGTAGCGCCCCTCGTCGATTTGCACGTTTTTATCAGTACCGACTTCGTAAACCGTTACCGCTGCCGGACCGACAAGTGCACGACCAGGCTCGACGACAACTTGAGGCGGTTCAATTCCCAAAAAAGCCGCCTTATTATGCACTGCAGTAAGCAAATCTTCGGCAATTGCTGCAATGTCCAGCTCGGAGTCATCGGCAAGATACGGCACTCCGTACCCTCCACCCAGGTCCAAGATGGGTAGCTGTAACCCCAAATCTTGGTGCACGCGCGCAAACAGTTCCAGCAAACGATCCGCGGCCAGCTTGAAACCGTCAGCATCGAATACCTGTGAGCCCACATGGCAATGGATTCCGTGCAGATCTAAGTTATTCGCTTGGTGCGCGTCGACGATGGCCTGCCAAGCATCACCAGCGGCTAAGGAAAAGCCAAATTTTTGGTCTTCGTGACTGGTAGCAATGAATTCATGCGTGTGTGCATCCACGCCTGGAGTCACTCGCACCAAAACTGGCTGCTTCCTGCCCAGCTCGGCAGCAATCTCATTAAGTTCTACAAGTTCGCCAGGCGCGTCCAGCACCACGTGCCCTACATGTGCGGCAACGCAGTGTCTTAAAAACTCCCGGTTTTTGGTATTGCCGTGCACCGTAATGTGTTCAGCTGGAAATCCGGCGCGTAACGCAATCAACAGCTCATTAAGTGAGGCTACATCTAAAGACAAGCCCTCATCATTGACCCAATGGACAATACGTGTCGACAACATTGCTTTCGAGGCGTAGTGCACGTTCCTAGCCCCGTGAAACGCCTGCGCCATATCCCGGCATCGGGACCGGAAATCATCTTCATCAAAAATCATGACTGGAGTGCCGTATTTTTCGACGATTTCTGGCAAAGATACTCCAGCAATAGCTACCGTGCCGTCGTCCTCACGACAGGCATTACGGGGCCACACATGGCTAGGTAGTTCGTTGAAATCAGAAAGGTGCATGCTCATGCGACTACATCCGTTCCGGAGCGTTAACCCCCACCATAGTCAAACCGTTATGCAGTACCTGTCGCGTTGCCCGCGCCAATGCTAACCGGGCGCTATGAATTGGTTCTGCGTCTTCACCAGCTTTCGGCAGAATCTGGCATTGGTCGTAAAAACGGTGAAAGGTCGCTGCTAAATCTTCTACGTAACGAGCGATTCGGTGCGGTTCACGCAACTGCGCTGCGGTGGCTACTACCTCCGGGAAATCGCCCAAAGTACGGATCAAGTCGCCTTCCTTATCGTGCACCAGCAGGCCGAGATCGGGGGCATTGCCGTCGACTTTGAGCTCAGCAGCTTTACGTTCGATGGAGCACAGCCGAGCGTGACCGTATTGCACGTAATACACCGGATTGTCGGCAGACTGTGCAGTCCACAATTCCAAATCAATGTCCACCGAGGTATCAACGCTGGAGCGCACTAACGAGTAACGTGCCCCGTCCGTACCAATGGCTTCGACCAAATCTTCCAGGGTAATCACGGTTCCAGCACGTTTCGACATGCGCACCGGTTTGCCATCGCGCAGCAGGTTAACCATTTGGCCAATCAATACTTCGACGTTGTCTGACTTATAACCCAGCGCCTGTGCCGCAGCACGCAAACGTCCGATGTAACCATGGTGGTCGGCGCCCAGCATATAGATTGCTAAATTGTGGCCACGATCAAATTTATCGGCGACATACGCGATATCACCAGCAATATACGCGTGGTCACCATCCGATTTAATCACCACACGGTCTTTATCGTCACCAAATTTTTCTGCGCGTAACCACCAGGCACCGTCAGCTTCATACAGATTGTCGTTGTCTTTCAGCGTGGTAATTGCTTTTTCGACTGCACCAGACTCATATAAGGAGTTTTCATGGAAATAAACGTCGAATTCAACACCAAATTCGCGTAATGAGGCTTTGATCTGCTCAAACATCATCTCCACGCCGAGCGCGCGGAAGTTTTCCTGCACTTCGGCGGGCACACCATCAAGCGCGGCGGGGTTCTTTTCGACGACTGCGCTAGCGATTTCCCGGATGTAATCGCCTCCATAGCCATCTTCGGGAGTCGGCTCACCTTTAGCAGCAGCCACCAACGACCGCGCAAAGCGGTCAATTTGCCCGCCGTGGTCATTGAAATAATACTCTCGGGTAACTTCTGCCCCGCAGGCTTCCAATACGCGGCCCAAAGAGTCCCCAACCGCGGCCCAGCGAGTTCCACCAAGATGAATGGGGCCGGTAGGATTCGCCGAGACGAATTCCAAATTGATCCGCTGACCAGACAGTGCATCCGAATTTCCGAATGCTTCCTCTTCCCGTAGGATCTTGGCGACGATTTCCCCCTGTGCGTCGGCCGCCAGGCGGATGTTCAGAAATCCCGGGCCCGCAATTTCTGCTTGGTCAATCGCGGAGTTTCCTGCTAATGCTGCCGCCAGCCAGCTGGCGAAGTCGCGCGGGTTTGCCCCTGCCTTCTTCGCTACCTGTAGAGCCAGATTACTGGCGTAGTCACCATGCTCCGGGTTGCGCGGCCGTTCGACTGTCACCACCTCAGGCAACGCAGACGCGTCTAAGCTGCGCTCTGCCATTACTGCGGTAGCGGTGTCTTTAATTAATTGGGAAAGATCAGCTGGAGTCATAGCTCCTTAGTGTAATAGACAAACAACCTGGCTTAAGAAACAGGCAAATTGAATATTTTTAGATTGCACATTTCTAGAAGGCGACAGAACGATCATGCGGTGCCCGGCGTTTCCCGACACCCTGCACAACTAAAACCGCTAGCATCGCACGAAGTAACTATTTTCACTTTCGTCACTTCTTGGAAGGACTTGTCAGTGCGATCGACACCATTTTTTCAACGGAGCCGTACCACTATCGCCAGCATTGCTTGCCTGGGCGCTTCCGTTGCGTTGTTCCAACCGTCATCAGCACACGCCGGCATCGCACAACACCCCGCACGCAATGCGGAGATTACCTGGGAAGACTGCCCCGCGCAGGTGACCGACGACAACGCAGCATGCGGCCGCATCGACGTTCCGACCTACCACGACAACCCAGAAGCTGGCACCATCTCCGTCGGCTTTGTCCGACAGAAAGCTACTGGAAACTCGCGGGGTGCACTATTCGGCAACCCGGGCGGACCTGGCGGAGACGGTTATTCTTACTTCGCAGGTGACGTGTTCGAATGGCCGGATGGCATCACCCAAGAATGGGACCGTATCGTCGTCCAGCCGCGCGGCCTGCCGGGCTCTACGCCTGTGCGCTGCGATGAACCCCGAGATATCATCGCCAATAATCCCATCGCCCGCCCCGGCGGATTCTGGAAAGATACCTGCGAGAATTCCACACCGGGATATACCGACTCCTTGACCACACAAAACACCGCGCATGATTGGGAGTGGGTACGCCAGGCTCTGGGATACGACGAAATCTCGATCCTCGGCTTGTCCTACGGCACCTACTTGGGATCTGCCTACGCAAGCGCGTACCCAGAACATACAGATCGGTTGATCCTCGATTCCGCCATGAACCCCTATGCTTCCTGGGGTGGTGTGCTCGCACAACAAAAACGGGGATACGACAACGCCTACGAAGATTTTTTCACCTATGTGGCTGACCGCAATGACATTTATGGTCTCGGCACCACCCCGCTAGCCGCCTATAATTCATGGTCACACAAGGTTTTGGAAGAATCCGGAGTAAACCCCACCAATCTGCCCCCAGCTGCCCAAATTGGTGACCTACCAGCAGGATTGGAATGGTCCGGGGAAATTGGCACAGAAATCATCAATGCCACTAGTCAGGGTTCTGCCCAGCTGGAACATTTAACGCGTTCCGCACTTGCCCCTGGCGCCAGCCTCGATAAATCCCTGACCGCTATCGTGACCCACCAGTTGGTTCCGCAACCACGCCAGTGGGACAAGCTCGCGAAACATATCAATGGCAGCGAGGATATGCTTGCTGATCAGGAACAGCCTACCGAACTCAGCGATGAAGAAATTGAGAAGATCCAGCAAGCGCAAGTTGCCACGATCGCGACGCAGCAGTTATTAGTCTGCAATGAAAACACGACGCCAACGGACCCTGCGTTGCTGCCGGAATACCTGTGGGCAAACTATGTCGTCAGTGATATTCCTACTGCCAATTCTTACAGCATGGCGGCTGGCCACACCTGCAACGGTGCGGCGCCGATTACCGGAGTGGCACACTTGGATGGCGCCGAACTTGACGTGCAACCGCTTCAGGTCAGTGCCACTGGAGACCCACAAACCGTCTACGCTGACCACGCAGCTCTTGCCGACGTCATGAACGCGCACGTTCTCACCGTCCATGGCCCAGGCCACGGCCATGTGGGCAACGGCAACAAAGTCGTCGACGATATCGTCGTGGATTATCTGCGCACTGGTAAGGCTCCAGAGCAGTCTGATGCACCAGGTTACTTCGAGCAATAACCAGCCCTATTTTTCACAGAAGCACCCGCGACCTGCTAATTATCGCCTATGAGTGACGAGATGTTAGTATTTAGGTCGCGGTAAATTCCGCCGCATTGCCCCCGTAGCTCAGCGGATTAGAGCGTCGGTTTCCGGTACCGAAGGTCGAAGGTTCGAACCCTTTCGGGGGCACACTGTGTTGTCTCGAGGCATCGTTGCTGTTTCTACGATGCCTCGAGATTTTCGTCGTTGAGCTCATTTTCGGGTTAAGTAGCAGGAAATGTGTCCGTTTTTCAAAATAACTGCTGCTAGGA
>ERZ1023415.23-NODE-23-length-80733-cov-17.697315_pt1 | contig 80733 bp, 71 predicted proteins | sample MGYA00380510_ERZ1023415 | MGnify/ENA primary metagenome ERZ1023415 (study PRJEB33173, sample SAMEA4830299) | metagenome | study: EMG produced TPA metagenomics assembly of the PRJEB25223 data set...
CTCGCGACCCTCACCTTGGCAAGGTGATGCGCTACCAACTGCGCTACATCCGCAAGCAGTGCTTCGTGCACTGCTTAAGAGACTCTAGTGGCACCGCTGTAGAAATACCAAATCCCGAGGTGAGACCCTCCTCCGAGCCCCTAAACTATACGAGCCCATATCTCAAGGAGTCTTTAAAAACATCCCCCATTTGATCTTCTCCCGAATCTACGACTGTAATATGAGCGATATGCACAAGTGGCCCAGCATCGATCAACTTATCGGCCCAGAACGGCGAAACCAAGACGACTACTGGGTTCGTGCAGTCTTTGCAAGCACCATCACCGGCTCCACATCTATCAACGGTCGTTCACAGGATCTGGGCAACCAGCTCGATACGGAATTATTGCTAGGGCTTCGCGAATGGGCAGAGGTAATACTCGTCGGTTCAGGAACTGTTCGTGCAGAAGACTATGCCGGCGTCCAACCAACCGATAAAAAACCCAACCCAGCACCGCTGGCAGTCGTGACTTCATCACTAGATTTCGACTACGATTCACGATTTTTTCACGACTACCATGTCCCGCATTTGTTCATGGTGCCCGAATCTTCGTTGCAGGATCCAACCAACTACACCAAGGTTCAAAAGTTGCAAGCCTTCGGAGAAGTTATTTCCACCGGCAGCGGTACAATACGGGAATGTTTAACGACATTGGTCAATCGTGGCTTTGCACGCATTAGCTGCGAAGGTGGCCCTTCTATTTTGGGCGGCTTAATTTCGGCAAACGCTGTAGATCAGTTTTATCTCACTATAGATCCCACCTTGACCAACGCGGTGGAATCACCAATTACTCGCTGTACCAGTGACACAACCAGCAAACACAAAATGCGTTTAGAATCTTCCATGCACTGCCCAGATAGCACACTCTTTCTGCGCTACGGCCGCCCGCGAGTAAACTCAATGTGATGAAGAAACTCGAGCTACCGCAGGTGTCTAATCAGCACTTACAGGCTTTTTTATGGCCACTCGCTATCCTGCTTGGGTTGCAGCTAGTGTTCGTCGACAGCTTCAACGGAGCAGTCACCGACGACTTCACAACCGTCTATTCTGCTTTACAACGCTTCCTTGACGGAGAGAATGTTTATCAACAGATCTACCACCACACTGATCCGCTGTACCTTTACAACCCAGGCGCTACGCTTTTACTGTCTCCACTTGGATTTGTTACCCATGCCGGAATTGCACGAGCATTATTCATCTTCGCTAATTTCGGCGCCATCATAGTCTCGTTGGCTATCTTAATCCGAATGTTCGGATTTTCCCTGCGGAATCCTATCTTTCCACTGACGATCACAGTAGCCACCCTGACCGAATCTGTCCGCAACACCCTTATTTTTTCCAACGTCAACGGTCTGCTCCTACTTGCACTCGTAAGCTACCTATGGTGCTTGACTGACGAACGCCGTTGCGCCCGTTGGACTGGCGGGATCATCATCGGACTCGCGATTCTCATCAAGCCGCAGTTTGCCCCACTGCTATTTTTACCTTTGGTTATGCGCTGGTGGTCCACGATATTCATAGGCATCGCGGTGCCCTTAGTTCTCAACGTCGTCGCGTGGCCAATAACCCCTGGTGCTGACAACTACCGCACGGAACTCATCCCGCATCTACGTCAGACTCGAGATTTCGCGAATTCCTCATTACCGGGGCTTGCCGAATATTTCGCCATGCCCAGCTGGCTGTACTACTTATTGTGGATCTTTTTTGCGGGTCTAGCCGTCATTTCAGTACTCGCACTGTTATCTCTGCGTAAAAAAGACCATCTGCTCTGGCTTGTCACTACATCTGGAGTATTGTTCTGCGGTGTCTTCTTCTTGTCTTCTTTAGGACAAATGTATTATTCCATGCTGCTGTTTCCAATGATTTTCAGCGTAGCCAGGCAACGCAGCGTGTTCCATATCTGGCCATCGTGGTTAGCAGCAATTTTGTTCTTACTTCCAGTAAGTTGGGCTACCACATGGACACCGCGTGACTTTCCCCCACTGGGGATATGGCTAAACTATTTCGCTGCGACCGTTGGCTGGGGTCTATTGCTCTTGACCACGGTATGCTGTTCTGTAGCATGGCATTTACACGACCGACAGCATGCGGACTCGCAACCCGGTAGTTAACTGCGGGCCATGCACCAGAAGCCCAGATAGAAGCGTACGGAAAATGAAACACCTGCGATGTTCTACTCCCGCTTACGCAGGCGTAGAATATCGCCCATGACAGATTTTTCCTTGATTGCCGATGACCAATGGCGCAAACGCCTCAGCGCGGAAGAATACCATGTGCTCAGAGAGGGCGGCACCGAAGCTCCACACACTGGTGAATACACAAACACGACCACCGAGGGGATTTATTCCTGTCGAGGGTGCGGTGCAGAATTATTCCGCTCTACCCAAAAATTTTCGTCACATTGTGGCTGGCCATCGTTCTTTTCGCCACTGGCTGGTGACTCCGTCATTGAGCGGGAAGATCATTCACACGGAATGGTGCGTACGGAAGTCATCTGCGCCAGCTGCCACTCACATTTGGGGCACGTATTCGCTGGGGAAGGCTATGACACCCCCACCGATTTACGTTACTGCATTAATTCGGTGGCAATGACGCTCAAAGAATCCTGAGTCTAATAGGTTTGAGGTGCTAGTAGCACTAGCACCTCAAACGGTGGAATACCGACGGTATTGAATGCCCTAGACCTTTTCTAAGGCTTAGGGAAGAATCTGCACCAATTCGTCCAAGTTTTCCACCATTCGACCGGTGTAAAACGGCAATTCTTCACGTACGTGTAACCGGGCCTCCGTGTAGCGCATGGTGTGCATCAAATCAACGATGCGTCCCAAGTCTTCGGCTTCAAACGACAACATCCATTCGTAATCACTCAGCACGAAGGCAGCGATGGTATTAGCGCGCACGTCAGCAAAATCACGCGCTTTCAAGCCATGCTCACGAAGAATACGGGCACGTTTTTCCTCGTCCATGATGTACCAGTCATATGAGCGAACGAACGGGTACACGCAGCACCACTTTTCAGGCGATTCTCCCATGATGAAAGCTGGGAGGTGTCGTTTGTTGAATTCTGACGGGCGGTGCACACCATTTCCGGCCCACACCAACGAACTGGCCTTACCCAAAGAAGTTTCACGACGGAATGCAGCAAAAGCCGCTTGCAACTCCTCGAAGTTTTCTGCGTGCCACCAGATCATGAAATCAGCATCGGCTTTCATACCCGCAAGATCATAAATACCACGAACGGTCACGAGACCTTCGTCGGCAAGCTTGTCAAAAAACTCTTGCGACTCAGCTGCCATACGATCGCGCGATGCTTTATCGCCAGCACTGAATCCCTCATTAAGCTTAAACACCGCGTGCTGACTGTAACGCTGCAGCTTATTTAGCTCATCGTAATTTAGTTCTTGTTGGATTTCGTGTTCAGACGCCGGCATGAAAACCTCCTGGTTTTGCAAGTTTGGTTCGCAAAATTGTCGTGACAAGCAGAGTTTCTGGAGTGGTTTGTACACAAGGCACAAAGCGAAAACCCGAAAGCAGTGCTCACCGAAAAGTGACCACGCGATAGGTGGTTCTGCTACCAATCCTACCCCACGGCGCGCCTTCACCACTATGAAGAGTCTCAACATTAGGTTGAACCTTGTGAATGAGACAGATGCGTCGATGAACTTGCAGGGCACCACTGCTTCTAAGTTAGAGCGCGGCCTGACACCCCCGGCTTTTAGCGAAGCCGTGGAATCAATGCACCAGGCTAACCTGCGTCAAGGTATTTCACTCGGGACAATCCGCCCTCCCCAGCGATTAGCACCTTTTAGCCATGCAATAGGCCTGGAAGTAGACCATCTCGATAAAGAAAACACCCCGACCGATTCTGAAGGCGATGCTTTCGGTCGGCTGATTCTCTTGCACGACCCTGGAGCGCAGGAATCATGGGAAGGGGAAATGCGGTTAGTCGCCTATATCCAGGCCGACATGGAGTCAGCAGTTGCTACCGATCCTTTGTTACCCGACGTTGCATGGCAATGGCTCGAAGAAGGTTTAGCAACGCACTCTGCTGGCTACACAAACCTTGGCGGTACCGTCACTTCTACAACCTCAGTCCGTTTTGGCGAAGTCGGTGGCCCTCCTCGCGCTTACCAACTCGAATTGCGGGCATCGTGGACAGCGGAAAACAATCAACTTGCCGATCATGTGGACGCCTTTGCAGAAGTGCTCGCCCATGTCGCTGGTCTACCACCAGAAGGGGTCAGTCAGTTACGTCGCTAAAACTATGCCGCGACAGGCCTTCCCGTTTATAATCTTGCTAACTCGTCTACCAGCGTATCGCCTCGAACTGAAAGATCATGACCGAATTCCTTCGTCGCCCAGCCGCGGGTATCCCGCCCGTACTGACAACCCCTCAGGACTTTCACGAGGCGGCGCAGGCCATCTCCGGTGGGCACGGACCAATCGCGATTGATACAGAACGTGCTTCCGCGTTTCGCTACAACGATCGCGCTTTTTTAGTCCAGATTAAACGTGCGGGTGCCGGTACCTTTCTTTTCGCACCAGAAGGTGTTCGGCAGCATCTCACCAAAGCCTTATCACCCGTCATCAACAGCCTAACTTGGGTGGTACACGCTGCAGTATCAGATCTTCCCTGTCTTGCCTGGCTTGGTCTGTACCCAGCACAACTACTTGACACAGAACTCGGCGGTCGTTTAGCTGGCTTATCCCGTGTCAGTCTCGCGGCAATGTATGAGGATTTACTAGGCGTACGCGTAGCCAAAGAACACAGCGCGCAAAACTGGTCCTCGACGCCGTTACCCAAACCATGGGTCGCTTATGCTGCTCTCGATGTCGAAAAATTACTCGAGCTGGCTGCCGAGGTAGAGTATCTTTTACGCAGCCAAGGCAAGTGGGAATGGGCACTGGAAGAGTTCGAGTATGTGCGCAACCAACACGCCACAATCACCGGACCAGAACCCCGCGCGTGGCATTTGATGAAAGGGATGCGCGGACTCAAAATACCTCGACAATTGGCAGTTGCTCGCGAGCTGTGGCTAATTCGGGAGACCACTGCAGCAAACGATGATGTTGCACCAGGCAGTCTACTACCGAATAAGGTCCTACTCGCCTTCGCTAATATCCGCCCCAACACGCTCTCTCAGTTAACACGCGTTCGTGGCTCACAAAATTCACGGTTAGCACCAGAAGTGTGGTTGACCGCAATTCAACACGCTGAAGCATTAGCAGAGGTGGAGCTTCCAATTCCTGGAAAAGGAGAATTAGCGTATTGGTATTCGTCGGGTGGCATTAATACCCGGAATTGGAAGAAAAACGACCCCGACTCTTGGAATACCTGGCGACTCATTCGGGACGATCTCAATGTCTTCGCCGACGAATTTGCTGTGCCTACAGAGAACTTAATCAGCGTTGCCAAGGCAAAAAATCTCACCTGGGATATTACCGTCGCGAAAACCATTCTTTCCGAAGACGATCTAGAAGCGTCTTTTACAAAACACGGTTTGCGCGAATGGCAAAAAGATATTATCTGGCCTATTTTTGCTGATTTTCTTCCAAGCTAAGCTCTGCAAGCACATTAGCGATGCCGATCTCGTCAAGCCCAACCTCATGCAGCAATTCGTTACGTGAAGCATGCAGTGGAAACACCGACGGGAATCCCAAATGCCGCACAGGCACATCTATCCCTGCTGCAGCGAATTCTTCAGCAATCAGTGATCCAATACCACCGCGGACGATACCATCTTCTACGGTCACAACGACATCGTGATCAGCCGCCAAGCTGAACAAGGATTCCGCTACTGGGACAACCCAACCGGGATCAACGACAGTTACGTTGGAATAGGTTTTTGCCGCAGATACTGCTGCCGCAACCATGGCTCCCACAGCAATCACCAGAACTGAACGAGTATCCGGAGAAGATTCTCCAGTAACTTTATCGGCATAATAAACAATATCGACACCATCGCGAAGATTCGCCCAAGCTGGAATTTCGACAGGCAAGTTTCCTTTGGGAAAACGCACAAGCGTAGGCCCATCGTCGACAAGCAGCGCCTCACGAAACAAACGGCCCAACTGAGCCCCATCTCGTGGTGCAGCGATACGGACTCCTGGTACGACACTCGCCACAGACATATCCCAAACCCCGTTGTGACTTGCACCATCTGAGCCAGTAACGCCTGCGCGGTCTAGGACCAAGGTGACGGGTTGTTTGAGCAAAGCTACGTCCATCAAAAGCTGATCAAAGGCGCGGTTTAAAAAGGTGGAATACACTGCAACAACGGGATGCATTCCTGCCAGTGCCAGACCGGAGGCTGAAGCGACCGCGTGTTGTTCCGCGATCCCTACATCGAAAAAACGATCTGGAAAGCGCTGTGCAAATGGCGTCAAACCAGTAGGGCCCGCCATTGCGGCAGTGATCGCAACAATATCTGAGCGTTTCTCAGCAGCCGCAAGCAGTTCTTCAGTAAATACTTGAGTCCAGCCAGGCTGAGATTTCGAGATCGGCAGCCCCGTAGCCGGATCAATCGCACCGGTAGAGTGCATCTGGTCGGCTTCATCGTTAACCGCATGTGCGTAGCCGTGCCCCTTTTCGGTCACAACATGCACAATAATCGGGCCATGGTGCGTTTTTGCATAGCTAAAAGCTTGTTCCAGAGCATCAAAGTCGTGACCATCGACAGGGCCAACATATTTCATACCCAAATCCGGGAACATCTCTGTCGGCAAGACTGTATGCTTCACGCCTTCTTTGAAAGCGTGAAGCGCATCAAACGCACGATTGCCAACCCACCCCATAGACTTCAGGGTTTTCTTTCCATGTTCCATCAGGCCGTCGTATGGTCCAGAAATACGGAGATTAGCCAGATTTTCAGCGAAGCCACCAATCGTCGGCGAATAACTACGCCCGTTATCATTAACGACGATGACTACGTTTCGGTCTTTTCCTGCGGCGATGTTATTCAGCGCTTCCCAGCACATGCCACCAGTCAACGCACCATCACCGACAACCGCAACCACGTTATGTTGTCCTCGCCCGTCCAGAGCGAATCCCTTTGACAAACCATCCGCATAAGCGAGTGATGCTGAAGCATGTGACGATTCTGTCCAGTCATGCTCGGATTCAGCGCGAGCGGTGTAACCAGACAAACCATCTTTTTGACGCAAAGTAGAAAAAAGATGTGCACGGCCAGTCACTATTTTGTGCACGTAAGATTGATGAGAGGTATCGAAGATGAAGGGCTCATCCGGGGAATCGAATACCCGGTGCAAAGCCAACGTTAATTCCACCACACCAAGGTTCGGCCCCAAGTGGCCGCCTGTCACCGACACGTTCTCGATGAGAAAGTCACGAACTTCCTCGGCTAATTGCGGGAGTTGTTCTTGGGACAAAGCCTTGAGGTCGGCGGGAGTCTGTATTCCGCGAAGAAGGCTCATTGTCTCTACCTCAACTCCTCGTCTCATCTGCATTCGTCGGTAACTAACGTATCCATCTTACTCGCTACCTCCCTAGAAATCGGAACCGGCGATTTACTAGGAAAAATCTTACTGTTCACGTGCGTGTTAAGCAGATTTTCTTAATAACGCCATAAGTTCGAAGTGATGTGTTCCCGGGAATGCATTTATTAACGTGAGCTTGTCGACCCGATACCCATTATCAGACCAGCTCCTTAAATCACGCGCGCAAGTTGCCGGATCACAACCAATGTGAACCACTGTTTTCGGGTCGGCCGCAGCTATTTCGTCGATTACAGCTGCCCCTGCCCCTTTGCGTGGCGGATCGAGAACTACACAATCAGGAGCGGCTAACTGAGCAACTGCTTTTTCTACGTGTTGTTTATGCATCGAAACGTTAAGCCCTTGCAGTGCTGGTTGTGTATTCTCCAGAGCTGCTGAAGAAGTATCGACGCTGTGCAGCACTGAATCCGCAGGGTTTTCTGGGCTCAATGCTCGCGCAATTGCAGGTATAAACAGACCAACGCCCCCGTACAGATCCCAGCCGATTTTTCCTGCGGGTTGTCCAGGATTAGCTAGCCATTCCTCAATAATCTCGCTATACGCCTGAGGTGCTGCGCGGTGCGCTTGCCAAAATGCGGTGACCGGAAAACGGAATGTTTGGCCATCAACGATCTCAGTGACCTCGCCGCTACCTTCTAAAACTCTTTCGACTTTCTCCAAGCGTTTCCCACGCCCCGTTTTGCGCGACTCCACAACATGCCGTTGACCAGTTGAATCAATTGCCACAATCAATTCTGCACCCGGCCGGAAACGGCGAGCTCCGGTTCCAACGATGCCTTCGCTAAGACCGTCGACGAGCTGACTACAGGGATACTGTGTAACCAGTTCATGACTATGCTTTTTCCGGAGACCAGCTTTCCCATTCTCATCCACACCGAACCGAACCCGGGTGCGCCAACCGCGTACAGGGGCAAGCTCAACTGCGTTGAGCTCTGGCAGCTCTATTTCCGAAAATTTCCCAATTCGTGCGAGCTGATCAAGAAAAACTGAACGCTTCAGTTCCGTTTCCTGGGTGGTATCAAGCGTCGCAAAGTCACAACACCCAGCTCCGGCGGCAGCCGCCTGGCAGGTTGGCGTGCCACGATATTTACTGGGGGTGATAACTTCTAGGATCTCACCAGTAACGAAAGATTTCTTTTCTTTCGTAATATCAATTTTTACTCTGTCACCAGGATAAGCAGAAGCAACAAATACCACACGTCCATCGTCCGCAGTACCAATGCCGACACCACCATGCCCCATCCGGTCAATGGAAAGTTCTAGGTTAGGCACGCTTATCGCTGCTCCTTTTCATTCGTAGGCTGAGCAACACCTTCATTATCACCGTGCTCACGAGACTTGGTCCCACCAGCAGCCTCCCTAACTGCTTGTTGCGCATCAGCTATGCGGGGCGATTGTTGTTGGCTTTGCGCTTGACGCTGCTGCATTGCCTGTTGCACCTGCTGCATTAGACTAGCGGGCATTGTTACCGGTAACGAATTACCCGCCAAAATAGGTTTATCTCCTCGGTAGACGAAAGTCCGTGCAATAACTTCACGCGCCAATTCCGCGAGTTTATCTGCCCGTTGGGCCGGACCAGCCAACGTTACTCGCAACATCCACCGTGGCCTTTCCGCACCAATAACGCGGGTTACAGCCTGTTTGTTTTCACCGACAACCTCTCTGCCCCAAGGACCTTGTTCAAAGGTGACCTCGGCGCCGCTTTGTTTCATGCTTTGCGCAATCTCATCCGCAGCTTCCTCCCATTGGCCAGCCGATGATGGCGCAGCGAAAGCAATCGGTGTGAGACGGCCGTAATGGGTGACTAAGTGGAGCATTTTTGGACCGTTTTCACCCATTTCAACCTGCACCTGGGAATCTTTCGGCACGGCAAGCTTCAGCGAACCAAGGTCTAGCAAACCGGAGGAAAAATCACCAAAGTCGAATTCATTAATGTCAACGGTGTCTCCGTCGAATGGTCCGGTTTCCCCTATCGCTCCAGCTTCCCCGGGAATAATCGGTGCATCGTGAGCAGATACTGCAGAATCTGCATTTTTCTGCGCCTCGGCACTAGTTCCCGCCTCCTTCTCGTTGGCAACAGCTGCAGTTTGGGCTCCAGCACGGTCGCTCTCCAGGTTCATTTGTGCATCCCGCTGAGGTTCCCCACTGGATTTCTCATTCGCGTTCGCGCCAGCTGGTTTCGCTGCTTTTTTCTTTTTCGAAAATCCAAACTTCGAAACTCCAAACAACGCCATAACTAGTGTTGTCCTTTCCCGCAGTAATATGCATACTACGTATTTAAGCTAAATACCGATTTTGGGTTCAAATGTTTTGCGTGACAGGAACCGAAGCGTGCCCAGCTAATGGGTACCGGTGGAGCCGTAGCCACTAGAACCACGAGCAGTCTCATCCAATTGTGCAACTTCCACAAAGTCCACAAGCTCAACGCGCTGAATCACCAATTGCGCTATCCGCATACCACGAGTGATCTCAATAGGTGAGACTCGATCATGATTAATCAGACACACTTTGATCTCACCACGATATTGCGCATCAATAGTTCCTGGAGAATTAACAATACTCAAGCCTTGACGTGCAGCTAGTCCCGAGCGTGGATGCACCAAACCTACGGTCCCCTCCGGTAAAGCAATAGCAATTCCGGTTCCGACCACGGCCCTTTGGCCTGGCTCCAAGGTGATATCTTCGGTTGCGCACAAATCAGCACCTGCGTCACCCGCGTGGGCTCGAGTCGGTAAAGCTATTTCCGGATCCAGTCGCTGGATTTTTATCGGACTCAAATCAGACAAGCTCATGTACGCAGACTACCCTGTATGCAAAGTAGTCGTCGGACAAAGGCTGCACTGAACAAGACAATCGCCCCCCATTGCTTTTTACCCAAGCGCCCAGGGTTGGGGTTCTGTAGTTTTCGCGGGCTAAAATATCTCTCATGAGCGAAGCGAAAACTGCCCCGGAAGTTCTTTACCATGAGCGCCAATGGGTACCTTGGCATTGGTGGTTGATTGCATTGGCAGCAGTGACGGTTGGCACCGGGCAATTAGCCCTGAACCGTAATTTGTGGTGGTTTGCCGTGCCCTTTTTGATTTTCGCTGCGCTCGCCATATGGGTTCTTTTCCACCTGTCCTCAACCGTCATCCAGGTAGAAAAAGATTTTGACGGCACTCGATGGCTAATTACCGGAGATGCACAATTACCCGCGGATATTGTAAGTCGGAGCTTGGCCGTTCCTAAAAGTGCACGGCGAAACGCAATGGGGCCACAGCTGGATCCTGCCGCTTTTCTTGCCACCCACAGCTGGGTACCGCACTTGGCCATGCTCGTATTGGATGATAAAGACGATCCGACCCCGTACTGGTTAGTTAGCTCGAAAGACCCCCGAGCCTTGCTCGAAGCCTTTTTACCCGATCAAGCACTGGACGCTACGCGCCAAATGCAGGGCTAGCTCACTTTAGACGGAAACAATGCCACTTCGGGCGGACGACTCAGAGACGATGATTCCGGCTGACATATAGCCCCGGAGCACGAAAGAATCAGGCACAGTCCAGGCAAATCTTTTGCCCATCTTCTTCATGTGAAAGGCGTTTGTTTCGCTGCACTAAAAAGCAGCTATCGCAGGTAAACTCGTCGGCCTGGCGTGGCACGACTTTCACGTTCAGTTCTTCGCCAGACACGTCGACTGTTGGTGGCTCAAATGGCTCGACAATTTCGCCGTCTTCATCCATCGGGTCAGAATCGTTTTCCGCAGCCTTCAGCCCTTCCAGCGAATCTGCTTCCAGTTCATCTTCCGGTCGAGTGCGAGCCGCATCGTAATCAGTAGCCATTTATCCACGTCCTATTGGGTAGTTGATCAGCAAACAGTTGATCTTTGTCTATGTGGGACGGATACTAAGGCAAAATAACTATATTGTCATATTTGCAGCTCAAACGTAGTTTTGAAACCATTATTGGTTTATTGGCAATGATGCTAGTGCACCCGCGCTCCGTAGAATTTCATCCATGGTTTCAGCTATGCCGGGCGCGTACGCCACCAAGACCTCTCCTGCGCTGCCTTCGGTCGAGAGCTTCGGTGCGCGGACCACTGCACCGGCTTCTTGTGCAATCAACATCCCCGCGGCATAGTCCCACTTATTCAACGCTGCCTCATAGAAGGCATCAACTTGGCCACTAGCTACTCGACAGAGATCTAACGCTGCAGACCCCATGCGACGAATATCCCTCACGTCCCCCAGCAATCGCGCCAGAATACTCGCTTGCTGAAGCCGCCGGTCGCTGAGGTAGGAAAACCCAGTAGCGACCAACGCGGCAGATGAATCGGTTATAGAATTCGTGCGCAATCTTTTAGGCTTTTTGACGACAGTGAAACCGTCGGACGATTTCACTGTATGAGGAGTTATAGCGTACGCCCCGCCGCCTATATGCGCGGAATACATCACGTCACCAGCGACGTTATAAACCGCTCCGGCAACAGGGACAGATCCCCATACCGCAGCGACTGACACTGCGTATTCTGGAATGCCGTACAAAAAATTCACTGTTCCGTCAATCGGGTCAATAATCCAATCGATACCCGTTGACCCCTGCTGTCCAGCGCCTTCCTCCCCGACCACGCCATCGTTTGGACGTAATGTCAGCAGCTTTTCAACCAGTGTGCTCTCGGTTGCTTTATCAACGGCCGTGACCGGATCGACCGAACTGCTCTTTGTTTCTACTGTGTCAGCGATGTCAGATATCGTGCCTATTTCATTGGAACTGTGAGAAATAACTTCCCCGCCCAATTCTGCTAGCCCGCACGCAATCTCCTTAAGCCCGGCGGGAGACAAGTCCTGATGCGTGCTTTGATGCTCAGCAAAAGCGTTTATTACTTGTTCTCGGGACATAGTCATGCTTTTATTTTAGCCATTCCAGTATTTTGCGGACTCTGATCACGAATCATTGCTTACTCGTGCGCTAGTCTGTCATCCATGCAAGAACAGCAACTCGGTTTTGGCATTGACATCGGCGGCTCAGGCACGAAGGGCGCGCTGGTCGATTTGCAAACAGGCGATTTTATTGGTGAACGCATCAAGTTCGAGACCCCCAGGCCCTCTACCCCAGAGGCAGTCGCGGCCACCGCTGCACGCATTGTTGAATTAGCAGAATGGGACGGACCTATCGGGATCACTTTGCCCGGTGTCGTCCGCGGTTCATCAATGCTGACGGCAGCGAATATCGACGCCTCGTGGCTGCATACCAACATCCATGACGCATTTCAGTCAGTTCTTGGTGGACGTGACATCACTTTCTTGAACGACGCCGACGCTGCCGGTTTGGCAGAAGTCGCCTATGGTAATCCTCAATCGAGAAGTGGCGCTGTCATATTTTTGACTCTTGGCACTGGTATCGGATCGGCTTTTCTAGTGGATGGCAAGCTGTTTCCAAATACTGAGCTAGGGCATCTTTTCGTTGGTGAAGAAGAGGCAGAAAAAATTGCTTCATCGGGCGTCAAGAAATCGCTCGGGCTAAGTTTCACAGAATGGGCACCACGGCTAGAAAAAGTTCTTGCCGAATACGAACGGCTCTTCAATCCCTCGGCTTTTGTCGTTGGTGGCGGTATTTCACGCAAATCTGCACGCTGGCTACCGCTCTTAGAAATTTCGACACCAATTATCCCTGCGACCCTCCTGAATCGGGCGGGGATAGTCGGCGCAGCCTTAGCCGCACATTCCCCTGATTACCTGGCAGGTTAGTGGAAACATCCGTAAGCCACAGATTAATGAACCGCGTAGTCACCCCCTGACAACGCATAAACATACGGTGTCCGTTATACTGGGCGCTCATTCCCTAGCATCTACTATGGTGTTGGTGTGACATGGTCCTCACACCGGCGTCCACAACACGCTGTATACATAGGTAGGCTAGATCATTGATGTCAGCACAATCCGGCGAAAGGGCGTACGTGTCAGCCACTGAATCTTCCGATCAGTCTCTTGCTGAGGGCGCACCCAGTTCTGCTCGCGCGCAAAGCGCGAAGAAAGCAACTAGGAAGTCGACCAGCAAGCCGAAAACCGCAAAGGCAACAACCGGCAAGGTCCCGCAAAGCGGTGTGTCTATCGATCCCGAAGATATCTCGCCTGCAACCGCACCGGTAGCGGATCCACTACTCGATGAACCTGTAGACGACGAAGACACCGACGTTGAGCCGGATCTTGCCGACGCCGATGCATTTGAAGACGAGCCCCTGGACGATGATCCAGAACCCGCTGAACCGGAGCTCGGCGAAGAGGATGACGACGAAGATGTCGGCAGTTCTGTCTGGGACGAAGATGAATCTGCAGCTCTCCGCCAGGCCCGCAAGGACGCCGAGCTAACAGCATCAGCGGATTCAGTGCGCGCGTACCTAAAGCAAATTGGTAAAGTGGCGCTGCTCAATGCAGAACAAGAGGTTTCTCTTGCAGAACGTATCGAAGCCGGCCTGTACGCACAGTTCCGCATAGAAGAAATGTCGAAGGCTTTGGAAGCCGGAGACAAACAGGCAAAACTATCGCCTGCGCTCAAACGTGATCTCCGTTCCATCGCTCGTGATGGCCGAAAAGCTAAGAATCACCTACTTGAAGCCAACCTTCGTCTTGTGGTCTCACTCGCTAAGCGTTACACGGGACGCGGTATGGCGTTCTTGGATTTGATCCAAGAAGGTAACTTGGGATTGATCCGAGCAGTTGAAAAATTCGACTACACCAAGGGTTATAAGTTTTCTACTTACGCCACCTGGTGGATTCGTCAAGCAATTACCCGCGCGATGGCAGACCAAGCCCGGACCATCCGTATTCCAGTACACATGGTTGAGGTCATCAATAAACTGGGCCGTATTCAGCGCGAACTACTGCAGGATCTAGGCCGCGAACCGACCCCCCAGGAACTCGCGAAAGAAATGGACATCACCGAAGAAAAGGTGATGGAGATCCAACAATATGCCCGAGAACCAATTTCGTTGGATCAAACCATCGGCGACGAGGGAGATAGCCAGCTCGGTGACTTCATTGAAGATTCTGAGGCTGTAATCGCGGTCGACGCTGTTTCCTTCACCCTGTTGCAAGACCAGTTGCAAGATGTCTTAACGACGTTGTCTGAACGGGAGGCTGGAGTGGTCCGGTTACGCTTCGGTTTGACTGACGGCATGCCACGCACCCTGGATGAAATCGGACAGGTGTACGGAGTTACCCGGGAGCGTATTCGCCAGATTGAATCGAAGACAATGTCGAAATTGCGCCACCCTTCTCGTTCACAAGTATTGCGGGATTACCTCGATTAAGCTTTTAAAGCTGACATCGCAAAATCCTCACCCGCTCATATGCGGGTGAGGATTTTGCGTATTTATTATGCGCTCATGTCCCGAGCGCTGGAAGAGCGGCCGAAACAATGCAAAAGCGAGGCCAAACTAGCTGTCGTAATTCTCCACATTCGTGTTGATGCATTGCTCAATGGCATCCTCATCATCACCGTGTTGGTCAATACAGTCAACAATCCCCACCTCATCGAAAATATTGTAGACAGCAACCATGATTACTACTCCTACGATCATCGACAGAATCGAAGTCACCAACCCCACCACCGACATCACGGTGCGCCGGTTTTCCGGGCGGCGTTTTCGACCGACAACCAGGGCTACAATCGCAAGAATCACACCGATAATGCCAAGCAACGAGCCGAATACAACAATTGATCCGAGCAATGACAAAATGCCAACCCCTAGCGCCCACGGCGCAACTGGGTTTTTCGACTCTTGCTGTGTTTCGAATCCGCCGTATTGTGGAGCCGAATATCCTCCAGCGTAGTACGCATCATGTGCAGTGTGATTCTCCACGGACTGATCCTGATTTACAGAAAAATCATAACCTCCGGATCCGTATCCTTCATTGCCAGATTCGAAGCCGGAATTTTTGCCTTCCGCATACTCGCCGTATTGGCCGTCAGAATTGTTTGGATTACTGGGGGTAGTCATCTACTTTGCTATCCCTTCACGCATAGATGTAATTAACTATTTTTACCTTACCTTGCTTAGTCCCACTTATGTAGTGCTTCCGCCTTGAGCGGAGACCCCTACATCGGATTCACAAGACTAACTATTACAGACTATTTTCTTCTACCACTTGCGCAAATAACGAATGCGCTCTTTCAACTGCTGTGCATTGCACAACGCCGTCGGCGGGCCCCCACATGCTTTACGTGCTTCCGTATGTATCGCTCCGTGCGGACGCCCTGATTGTTCAGCTTGGACTGCAACCAGCGTGTTCAATTCTTGCCGTAATTTAGGAATCTCCACCGCAGCAACATCATTAGTTTCCTTGGAATTTACGCCTGTCACATTGGAACTTATTTTCCAAGGCGCCCCAGATGCTGGTTCCACTAATCCGTTTTTAAGCTTGTGTTGGTATTCGAGTTCGGCTTGCCTCCGAGCTTTCTCCTCGGCTTCCCGAGCATCAAGCTGTTCTTCTTGCCTTTTTCGCAGTAATGCTCTGACCTGCTCTTGGTCAAGCAACCCAGGTAGTCCGAGGAAGTCCGCTTCCTCATCGGATCCACTAAACGCACCGGTGCCGAATGTCGACCCATCATAGATCAAGGAATCAAGTTCTGCCGATGCACCCACAGATTCAAAAGACGATTCTTCGGTCCGCTCATTTTTTTCTTTGTTCGCTTCAGCGACAGCATCTTCGTCCCAAGCTTCTTCCCTGTGCGGTTTGCCGATCACGTGATCGCGAGAGGTTTCTAGTTTTTCCGCAAGATCTAACAGCGTAGGCACAGAGGGCAAAAACACACTGGCAGTTTCTCCAGGCATGCGGGATCGAACGAATCGCCCAATGGCTTGAGCAAAGAATAATGGCGTCGACGCCGAAGTGGCATACACTCCTACCGCTAAACGGGGAACATCCACGCCTTCAGATACCATACGTACCGCAACCATCCACTCGTCCGTGGACTCAGAAAAAGCGTTAATGCGCTCAGAAGATCCAGGCTCATCAGACAAAATCACCGATACAGGAGTAGAAGAAATCTTCTCCAGGATCTTAGCGTAAGCACGCGCGGTGGTCGTGTCGGTAGCAATTACCAGCCCACCCGCATCAGGCATATTGGTACGGATTTGTTCCAACCGTGTGTGCGCCGCTTGCAATACAGCCGGAATCCACTCACCTTTCGGATCCAGAGCTGTTCTCCAAGCACGCGCAGTTTCTTCTGCGGTTAATGGAGTTCCTAAACGCGCAGAAATTTCTTCACCCGCACTTGTACGCCAGGTAGCTTCACCTGAATATGCCAAAAAGACGACGGGGCGAACGACGCCGTCGGCAAGCGCGTCGCCGTAACCATAAGTGTGGTCAGCCTGGGAAATTTCGTGGCCTTCCCCGTCTTCTTCATAGCGCACGAAGGGAATATAAGAATTATCTGAACGAAACGGGGTGCCTGTAAGCGCCAACCGATATTCGGCCTCGTCATATGCTTCACGAACACCATCACCCCAACTTTTTGCGTCACCGGCATGGTGAATTTCGTCAAGAATCACCAAGGTACGTTTCGCCGAGGCCAATGCATGGTGCTTTAATGGGTGCATCCCCACCTGGGCATAGGTGACAACAATGCCGTCGTAAGCCTGGTTAATGACACCAGCGTTGGTGAAACGATCATCCAGCGAAACCCCCACCCGACCAGCAGCTGCTGCCCACTGCCGTTTCAGATGCTCAGTAGGCACCACCACGATGACCCGGTCTACCGACCGATCCTCTAATAATTCAGTCGCGACCCTAATCGCAAAGGTAGTTTTACCTGCACCCGGAGTCGCGACCGCCATGAAATCTCGCGGACGCGACGTCAAAAACTTTTGCAACGCAGCCTGCTGCCACGCACGCAGCCTGGAGTTATTGTTGAATCTGCGCGGTCTCGCCACTAAATACCACCATTGCTAGAAATAGCTTTTGTTGCTTGCCCCAAAATATCGAGTGCATTCTATTTTTTACGCAGGCCAGAGTATATCTCCTGGCATTTCGGGCATACCGGCGAGCCAGGCTTGGCTTGTTTGCGAACCGGAAATTTTTCTCCACACAACGCGACAATCATTTTGCCGCTGACCGCTGAATCTACAATCTGGTTCTTTTTCACATAGTGAAAGAACTTTGGTGTGTCGTCGTCAGTTCCTGTCTGATCTCGGGTTTCTGGGCGTTCTAGAGTCTGCGTTGATGTAGTCGTCATGGGCATCCATTTTGCCGTATTCATAGGCATTTGGGTAGCCAGGCTCTAGGCTGGGAACCATGACTACTGGAAGCTCGCGTGGTACGAACGGGCATCATAGCCCGCGACGCTCACTCCGGCGTCACGTCCGTAACGGTTTTCGCCGGAACAAACCCGTCCTGATTACCACTGCGCGTATGACCCGCGCCCAGGACCGAAAAAAGCGCGAATGGTGGTACGGATTACTCCAATTCTTAAGAGTTCCGCTAACTCTGGTGTGCGTCGGAATGTATGTGGCTTGGGATTGGGTGCTCATTCCCGTCCTGCTGGCCACGCTTACGTTTCCATTGCCGTGGATTGCTGTAATCATTGCGAACTTAGACGGCGCTCCCCAAGACAAACGCCAGCCGCGAGTATATAAACCCGCTGTCGTTCGCCAAGCCCAGCAGCGCACTAAGCAGCAGCTACCTACGTCTGATGCCACGTACGACCCGCCACGCAAGCTTCCGCCGGGAATCATCGACGCCGAACCTCGCGATTCGCGTGAGTAATAAAGACGATAGGAAACAAATAACCTTCTACAATGATTCATTGATGAGCACTCACTTAGATTCCAGTACCCCTGACCCAGCCGAACGTTTCGGCGAGGCTGCAAGCGATTTAACCGCATACTTCACCGAGGTCGGTTTTGACTCAGCCGGCTTAGCTGCCCACTTGGGGCCAGAATATCTCTCTGCACTACACCGTGGCGATCCTGGAGCCCTGCGTTTTCGCACACAGACAGGAAGCATCCTAGACAGGCTTATTCAGGCTTTTATACTCCGCGACCCGGTGGAAAAAACCGATTTTGTGCAGCTCCTCGGCACTGAACTGGCAAATAACGTCATTGCTGCAAATATTGCGGTTACCCACGGCCCTGCGATTGTGCGCGTAATCATCGATGTGCGTCCACACATCATTAACGGCATTAATCGATGGGTGTTTTCTGACCCTGATGCCGCCATGGTGCGTCAAGATGCGGCCGAAGACCATGTACCGGGTGTTGGGGCCGCGTCATTATCGCTATTGCAATTTTGCCCCACGACACCAGTCGATTCGGTCTTAGATTTAGGAACTGGCTCGGGTGTACAAATTTTAGGGCAGGCACAAGCTGCAGATCAGATCACCGCAACGGATATTTCTACCCGTGCACTTGCCTTGGCAGATGCCACAGTTCGGGGCGCTGGAATTGCGCACAAAGTTACTTTCTCCACTGGGCCCTGGTTTGCACCGGTCGCCGGGCAAAAATTCGACCGAATTGTTGCCAATCCACCATTTGTGGTCGGGTCCACGGATATCACCCACACGTACCGTGATTCTGGTCTGGAATTAGACGGCGCCAGCGAACTAGTCGTGTCGGAAATTTCAGATTATCTAGCCCCGGGTGGTTCTGCTTATTTACTCGGGTCTTGGGTCCACCAAGGCGATATACCTTGGCAACATCGGGTAGCCAGTTGGTTGCCGAGTCATGGTGTTGCTGCCTGGATCCTGCAGCGAGATTTCGCAGATCCGGCACATTACGTCAGTACGTGGCTACGTGATGAAGCAATCGATCTGCGTTCCCAAGAAGCCAGCGAACGCAGTGCCGAATGGCTACAACATTTCAATAATGCTGACGTCCATGCCATCGGTTTTGGTTATATCGCGATTCAAGACATCGGCGATCAGCCTTCAGAAATCATCGCTGAAGAAATCCCCCAAGCGTACGACGATCGGCTTGCCGACGAAGTGTCTGAGTATTTTCTACGTGCAGCTTGGCTGCGCGAGCAAACAAAAGACACCATTGCTGAAAGTCAGTTTCAACTGCGGCCGCAAGTAGCCCGCGAGATAATCGAGGTTCCTGATGCTGACTCCGGGATGGGCTTTCGCCCCTCGGTCTACCGACTCACACGAATGGATGGCCCGCGCTGGTCCCACGAAGTAGATCATCATGTGGCAGCAATCGTAGCCGGTTTACATCCGCAAGGCTTAGCACTAGCAGAAGTCGTCGAGATGTATACCGCCGCGCACGGACTCGACGGCGAGCTTCTAGACCAAGCAACCCGAGTGATTGCAGACCTAGTTAGGCACGGGATGGTAATTCCTGCAGAACTTCTCGACGTTTAGCAGGCAAATTCAATACCGCAGTAGTTGAACAAGGATAATCCTGGCGGCCGATCTAACCTCCCGTGCAGGCCGCTGTCACCCCAGCATCAATAAGGGAGCTATCAAAATGAAAGCTGTACTAACGCGTGTATCTTCAGCAAGTGTAACCGTCAACGATCAAGTCGTCGGCCAGATTTCTGCACCGGCAACCGGAGGGATTCTTGCCCTCGTAGGAGTGGGGATCGATGACGCCAACCAGGAAAAATCCTGGCAAAAAATGGCCACGAAGATTGCAGAGTTACGGATTCTAGACGGGGAAAAGTCGGCGTTGGAAAGCGATGCGCCGATTCTTATCGTCAGTCAGTTTACTCTCTACGGGCAAACTGCTAAGGGACGGCGCCCGTCCTGGTCACAAGCTGCCCGCGCCGAAGTTGCGGAACCACTAATAAACAACATTGTCTCAGATCTACGTGAACGAGGATTAAATGTTGCCACCGGGAGCTTCGGTGCGAAAATGGAAGTCTCTTCTGTCAATCAAGGACCGTTTACCGTATTGGTGGAAACCTAGTCACCATAAACCCTATTTTCGCCTTAAATTACCCCCGACAATTACCCCTGCAATGACAACGGGAACAACACATGTCGATAAGTCGTTATTAGCTATGTAAACGGCAACTTGAGGAGGCCATCACTGTGACTACCGCTCCCGTGCAAGAATTCGACGAAGAAGAGCAGGATCGGGGCTCCCGTCGTGGCCACACGAACGACAATCCATCTGCGGATTTAGTTCGGGTTTATTTGAATGGCATCGGTAAAACTGATCTGTTGACCGCTGACGACGAGATTGAACTCGCACAGCAAATCGAGGTCGGCTTGTATGCGCAACATTTGCTTAACGATCCAGAGCAGCAGCTGACTCGCGCCAAAAAACGTGATTTGAAGGTCCTTGCGAAACAAGGGAAAAAAGCACGCTCCCACCTCTTGGAGGCTAATCTACGTCTGGTGGTCTCCCTCGCCAAGCGTTATACCGGGCGTGGCATGCCCCTGCTAGACCTTATACAAGAAGGCAATCTCGGGCTGATTCGAGCCATGGAAAAGTTCGATTATGACAAAGGCTTTAAGTTCTCCACGTACGCGACGTGGTGGATCCGTCAGGCAATTACACGTGGCATGGCAGATCAGTCACGAACCATCCGCCTTCCAGTTCACCTTGTCGAACAGGTCAACAAACTTTCCCGAATCAAACGGGAAATGTACCAGTCTCTAGGGCGCGAAGCTACCAACGAGGAGCTTTCGGAAGAATCGGGCATTCCCGAGGACAAGATAGAGATGTTGCTCCACCAATCGCGTGACCCGGTCTCTCTCGATATGCCTGTCGGCGCCGACGAAGAGGCACCATTGGGAGATTTCATCGAGGATGCCGAAGCGACTGACGCGGAATCTGCAGTCGTGGCTTCGCTTCGACACTCCGATATACGGGATGTCATCGGCACCTTGGAACAACGAGAACAAGATGTCATTCGCTTACGATACGGTTTGGATGACGGGGTTCCGCGCACCCTGGACCAGATCGGTCGGCGATTTGAACTGTCTCGCGAACGCGTCCGCCAAATCGAGCGAGAAGTGATGGCAAAGCTACGTGACGGCCACCGCGCTGATCGCCTACGCGAATACGCGCAATAGCCAACAGTTATTAGCGGTCACGAAGCACCGTGAAGGTCTGGTTAATCTATACCAGGCCTTCTTTTTGCGATAGAATAGCCAGCAGGCATTAGACAAATTAAAAGGAAGGTTTCCCAACGTGAGGGACTTGGTCGATACCACTGAGATGTACCTGCGTACGATCTACGAGCTAGAAGAAGAAGGAATCACTCCACTGCGAGCTCGTATCGCAGAACGCTTAGAGCAGTCAGGCCCAACGGTCTCACAGACTGTCGCACGCATGGAACGCGACGGCCTGTTGCACGTCCGCCCGGACCGCAGTTTGGATCTGACTGTTCGCGGACGTGAATTAGCCACTAAGGTCATGCGCAAGCACCGTTTAGCGGAGCTGCTACTTACTGAAGTCCTCGGCGTCGATATCCACGACGTACACGACGAAGCCTGCCGTTGGGAACACGTAATGAGTGACAACGTTGAGCGGCACGTGGCATCCATTGTGCAGGACTGTTCCCGCTCTCCATTCGGCAACCCAGTTCCGGCTCTAGAAGAACTCGGCGTCGATGTCGAGGTTCTCCCTAAGGTTGCACGCGCAATTGACCTTCCAGAAGAGCAAGAGATCGAAGGAACTGTTGCACAGATTAATGAGATCTTGCAGTCCGAAAACGATCGGCTACACGAATTGACCAATGCTGGCATCGTGGTTGGCGCCAAAGTCAACGTTGTCAATTACGGCCATTCCGTAATTTTGACTGCTGGCGATGGGGCGAAAGTCGTTCTTAACGAAACCCTGGGCCACGCGATCCGCATCGCGACTAATTAGTCGCTAGCGAACCCATTTCATAACGTCGAACACAGGAGCCGCATAAACATGCACGTGTTGGTCACTGGCGGCGCTGGATACGTCGGAAGCGTTTGCAGTGCTGTTCTCCTCGAATCCGGCCATGATGTGAGCATCATTGATGATTTTTCTACCGGCAACCGCGACGCAGTGCCACCACAAGCCCACTTAATCGAAGGTGAGCTCAGCAAGATAATTGATCAAGTCCTTGCGGAGAATTCATTTGACGCCGTCGTGCACTGTGCCGCACGCAGCCTCGTTGGAGAATCCGTGTCTAACCCTGAGTTATATTGGCACGCAAACGTAGTCACTACACTTCGTTTACTCGACGCTATGCGGGTGCACCAGGTTTCCAATCTCGTTTTTTCCTCTACGGCGGCAACCTACGGCGAACCCGAATCGGTGCCGATTGAGGAATCCGCGCCTACTACCCCCACCAACCCTTACGGCGCCAGTAAATTAGCGATTGACCACATCATTAGTTCATACGCTAAAGCTTATGGACTGGCAGCTACATCTTTGCGGTATTTCAATGTCGCTGGAGCCTACGGCAAAATTGGTGAAAATCGCCGTATAGAGACTCACCTTATTCCACTAATTTTGCAGGTAGCACTCGGTCATCGCGACAAGATTATGGTTTTCGGTGACGATTACCCCACAGCAGATGGCACCGCCGTGCGAGATTACATCCACGTTTACGACTTGGCTCAGGCCCATGTGCTTGCTCTAGAATCGAATATAGAAAGCTCGCACAGGGTATACAACCTGGGTTCGGGTGATGGCTATTCAGTGCAACAAGTGATCTCTCAGGTTCGCGCGACGACTGGCCACCCAATCCCGGCTGAATTGGCCCCGCGCCGTGTAGGCGATCCCGCGACCCTCATCGCTTCTTCCGCTAAGATCACCACCGAGCTCGGTTGGAACCCCACCCGCACAAACCTACCGACTATTGTTGCAGACGCCTGGGAATTCACCCGCCAGTTAGGTGTTAACGCTCATTCTCATCCAAAAGCCCGCACTTAACCGCGTCGAGAGCCGCATGGTGCATTCCGGAACTTACAGCCGCGAATAATAATTGGCTTAAATTATGGCTTGGTTGCTCTTGTAACGCGACTGTTAATGCCTGGCTTGCAGATAAGACTTGCCCGAGTTCAAGAAAAACCAGTGCGAGTGTTGCCAGGGCATTGGCACGCAACTCCCCGGATAAACTGCGCACCGCTGCTATCAACAGATTTTTCGCAGCTTCCGGGGCGTCTAACATCGCGCCAACAACTTCATCCCGAAGCACAGTACACGACATCCAGATCCCCACCGATTCGATTATTTCTCCCTCGGATAACAACTCCTCTGTCGTCACATCATTTCGGGCAAGGCCCTTCAGCAATGCTGTGGCATCAATACTTGCGTTTGCGCCAACACGCGAAGTTCGGTTGACAAACCGTTGTATTTCACGGGTACGAGCTGTTCGTTGCTCTTCGTCACTATCGGTGTCGTCACCAAGCAAATAAGCAAACGCTTCTTGCCTAGTTAAGCTAGGAAGTTCGTTGCGAAGACTCCATGGATGCATCGCCGGAGATGCCACAACCGATCCAACTGTGCCAGTCCGCCAGGCCACTGGTGTGCTTTCGTCATGAAGCACTTCTGCACCAAATAGCAAGCGATACCGTGCGCCTTCACGGGTTTCATCGACCAACCAACACCCCATGAGCGGGACTTTTCCGGCCGCATCTGCCTGTTGAATAGCTTGAAACCAGGCTTGTTTTTCAATCCACCCTGCATCTTCATGGTCATTATCTACAGCACTATCGCTGACAATAAACCCAACGTGGAAAGAGCATTGCGCATTTACCAGGTAACGGGCTATTTCTCCACTAGGAAAATCGTCACTCAAATCGACTCGGACTGTCGGCCCAATATAGACGCTACCGTCCGGATTTGAATAATATCCCTGAACCACAAACGATTCTTCTGGGTAAAACCCCAGCAATCCCGGTAGATTTGCAATCAATTCGTCTGGCGTTGCAGCTAGGAGCCCGTTTTCACCGTAACTGCGGTTCTCATGCATTGCGCTTTTTCTAGCACCATTGCCGTGCCGATATCGAGTATGTGATCTTTTAGAATTCTGGTTCCTCATGACAACCAGTGTCAATGCTTTTACTATGCCTTTCCAGGCTATTGGAGCACGGGCAAGCTAATCTGTGGATAACTAAAGTTATCCACAGTCGCACGGGCACCTGGGTTGCCTCCCGGCTATGCACGGAATAAGGTGCCGTATTTCGGCGTTACACCATGTAGAAACTGGTGCGGAGAAGGGCTGAATGTCAGTCGCACGCAACAGCGCTAGAATACAACGAGGAGGTGCGCCAATGTACGACGATGCACGTGAGATGTACGAACTGGAATATCCGGCCCCAGATATGGGTAACAATTCCAATGACCGCCTAACTTTAGTGGTGGCATTAAACGGTTATGCTGATGCTGGAATGGCTGTGGAGGCTGCTGCAGATCACCTCATTTCGGCACTAGACCATCGCCCGGTAGCCACATTCGATTCGGATGAACTAGTCGATTACCGTTCTCGGCGCCCGGCGGTAACCATCGCAAACAACGAGCCGGTGGAGATCGAAAACACCGAAATTAGCATGAAGGTTTTGCGAGATAACCAAGGTAAGCCGTTTTTGCTACTGTCCGGACCAGAACCAGATTTACGTTGGAATGGATTCACCGAGGCGGTCGCTGACCTTGTCGAAAAACTGGATGTACAACAGACAATTTGTCTCTACGCCGCCCCCATGACTGTCCCCCACACGAGACCGATGACGATTTCCGGCCACGGCAATTCTCAGGAATTAATCAAGCGCCTAGTTTCGTGGGATCAAAAACTCATGGTGCCAGGCTCCGCTGCTCTCTACCTGGAGCGTGCGTTGCACAATCGAGGTCGTAATGTCGCTGGTTACACAGCTCATGTTCCACACTATGTAGCCTCCTCGCCTTATCCGCTGGCGACATACAATTTGCTTAGTTCAGTCGCTAACGCTAGCAATTTGGATTTGCCGCTGAGGAGTTTGGAGCACGACATCCAGCGCATCAGTCAACAGCTAGAAGAACAGATTGATCAAGCCGATGAGGTGCAATCCCTAGTAGCTGGGTTAGAAGAACAATTCGATGAGGGTTTAGAACGTTATCGAGAAAAGAATCCACAAGCTATCTTGCCAGGTGAGCAAAATATGCCGACTGGCGATGAGATCGGAGCATCCTTCGAACAGTTCTTAAATTCCCTCGACGGTACTGAGCACGGAGAAGCAGACGAAGAAGAGTAGCTTTCATTGATCGACTACGGTGGTGGATGTGAATCTTAACGACGTAGTGCCTGATCTGTCAGAAGTTCCCTCCTCATTGCTCGAGGAATCCATCTGGGAGTCATTTCTTCGCTGGACCAGGGACAAAGGCATATCGCTTTATCCCGCACAAGAAGAAGCTAGTCTCGCTGCTTTAGCCGGGGACAACGTCATTTTGTCGACGCCAACCGGTTCCGGAAAAACTATGGTGGCAACGGCTGCACAATTTTTCTGTCTCGCGGAAGGTAAACGTTCGTTTTACACCGCCCCGATCAAAGCTCTAGTAAGCGAAAAGTTCTTTGCGCTTTGTGGCGTCTTCGGCCCGGAAAACGTGGGGATGATGACCGGCGATGCCACAGTTAACGGCAATGCGCCTATCATCGCTGCTACTGCGGAAATTGTGGCTAATATTGCTTTGCGCGACGGCAAAGACGCCAGGATCGATCAAGTCGTGATGGACGAATTCCACTTCTATTCGGAACCAGACCGAGGTTGGGCCTGGCAAGTTCCCCTACTGGAGTTGCCCCAAGCGCAATTTGTTCTGATGTCGGCGACTCTCGGCGACGTTGGCTGGTTGCGAGAAGACCTCACTCAACGCACTGGTCGAGCAACTACCCTGGTAACGGGTACCACCCGCCCAGTACCCTTAGCATTCAGCTATGAATTCATTGCTGTCGAGGAAATGATCGATACCCTCGTGGACAACCACAAGGCCCCCATTTATGTCGTGCATTTCTCGCAGCGCAAAGCCACTGAACAGGCTCAATCACTAACCGCAACCTCTTTTTTAAATTCCGAAGAAAAACAGCGAATCGTCGAGGAGATTGGTGATTTTCGCTTCAGCACCACTTTCGGCAAGCAACTGTCGAAGATGATTCGTCGTGGTATCGGTTTGCACCATGCAGGAATGCTGCCCAAATACCGGCGACTGGTAGAGAAGCTAGCGCAAACTGGATTGCTGAAAGTCATTTGTGGAACAGATACCCTCGGAGTGGGCATTAATGTCCCGATCCGTACGGTTCTGTTGACTGGCCTCGCAAAATTCGATGGGCGCCGAGAACGCATCGTCAAATCCCGTGAATTCCACCAAATTGCCGGCCGTGCGGGTCGTGCTGGCTACGACACGGAAGGCACCGTCGTTGTACTGGCGCCCGAGTTTGAAATTGAGAACGCAAAGATGCGTCGCAAAGCCGGCGATGATCCAAAGCGCTTAAAGAAGCTTAAAAAGAAAGCTCCACGTGATGGCGAAGTCTCTTGGTCAGAAAAGACTTATGAGCGGCTCATCAACTCCGAGCCGGAATCACTCAGCAGCCAGTTCCAGATGAGCAATTCTATGTTGCTCAATGTGATCGCCCGTCCTGGAGACGTCTATGCGCACATGAAGCATCTGATTCGTTCCAACCACGACACCCGAGCACAACAAAATCAGTCAATTTTGGCCGCGATTTCCCTATTCCGTGGCTTACGGAATGCGGGTATCGTCGACAAGCCTGCCAACGAGACGGGAACGGATTCACAGGGCCGACGCTACCACCTGACTGAAGAATTACAGCGTGATTTCGCGCTAAACCAACCTTTGGCTCCGTTTGCTCTGGCGGCGGTTGGTTTATGGGACCCGGACTCTCCCACCTACACATTAGACGTGATTTCCACTTTTGAAGCCATCTTGGATGATCCTCGCCAACTTCTCCAGGCGCAGCAATCGTTCGCGCGGGGCGAAGAAATCAATGCACTCAAAGCTGAAGGCGTTGATTACACGGAACGAATGAAAATCGTTGAGGAAATCACCTGGCCAATGCCATGTCGTGAAGAATTAGACGCAGCTTTTGAGACTTATTGCCAGGGACACCCATGGGCCAGAGAATTTGATATCTCGCCAAAGTCGGTCGTGCGCGATATGTTGGAAAACTCCATGACCTTTTCGGATTTGATCGCAACCTATGGACTTGCCAGGTCCGAAGGGGTCGTGTTGAGATATCTTACCGATGCTTGGCGCACGTTAAACCATTCTGTCCCTGCCGAGGCCAAGACTGATGAACTCTCGGATATCATCGTTTGGCTCGGAGAGCTGATTCAACAAGTGGATTCTTCGCTTGTCGACGAGTGGGCAACCATGACCGACGAGGATGCACCGGTCTCGCAAGAACGAGTCGACCGCGAGCTGGCATTTGGTGTAGAGGATCCTAGCGCACTAAGCGCGAACCCGCGCGCTTTGAAGATCATGGTACGCAACTATATGTTCCGTCTAGTGCAACTTTTTGCCCTAGAACGAGAAGAGCGTCTTGAACAGTTGCTTGATTACCTGGAGAATTATCCAGATATCAGCGATGCTTTGGACGATTATTTTGAGGAATACACCGATCTTGATACTGGCCCCGAAGCACGCGGCCCGGAATATTTTCACCTCGATGCATCTGCACGCTCACGCCTCTGGCCCGTCCGACAGATCATTAAAGATCCAGAAGGAAATAATGACTTCCAGTTCGTTGCTACCGTCGACTTAGACGCCAGTGACGATGCTGGTGAAGTTAGGCTTAGGGATCTGCGTATCGAGCGCTAACGAATGCTGCAGGAAGAATGCATGCAACCTCGTCGCTGCCCGAGGCTGGCATTGCCAGCACAGTCATGCCATGGTCATACCGTGGTTCTGCGCAACCTTATTCCTACTGATTTCCGGCGTTCGCTAGTCTCTGCTCACCGTTGATAGCCCTACACTAAAATTTTCGATAAAATCATAACTATGCCTAATAAGGAGTTTAGCCCGACACTGTCACAACTACGCACATTTGCGACTGTCGCCGAAAATCGGCATTTTGGTACCGCCGCAACTAAGCTGGGCATCTCCCAACCCTCACTTTCGCAAGCACTAGTTACTTTAGAGCAGGGGCTAGGCGTCCAGCTTATTGAGCGATCTACGCGCAAGGTGATTGTTACTGCAGCAGGCAAACGGTTACTGCCCTACGCTCTGGCTACGCTGCAAGCTGCGGAGCTGTTTGTTACAGAATCGCGTGGCTCTGCGGGAACATTGGAAGGCCCGCTAACGTTGGGCATCATACCGACTGTGGCACCGTATATTTTGCCGGATGTCCTGCGGGCAACGGCAGCTGAATACCCGAACCTGACGCTACATATCGTCGAAGAGCAAACTGCCCATTTGTTACAGCAGCTGCGCGACGGGCAAATTGATGTCGCAATGCTTGCGCTCCCCACCAATGTCCCTGCGTTCGTCGAGCGGCCATTATATACAGAGAAGATGGCTTTAGTTATCCACGACCAGCATGAACTTGCTGACCGTTCCGACCTTACACTCGACGCGTTGCATTCAGTTGAGTTGTTATTGCTTGACGACGGCCATTGTCTCCGGGACCAGATTTTGGAACTATGCCGGCTTATTGACCGCCAACCACAATCACAAAATTCGTGGGTTACGCGCGCTGCCTCGCTAACTACAATCATGCAGCTGGTAGTCGCGCACTTCGGCGCAACCCTGGTTCCGGAATCTGCGCTTGATGCGGAGTGCCGCAAGCCGGGATTGTCTGTATCGCAATTTGCTGACGCGGTACAAGCTGACCGCCGTATTGGGTTGGTTTACCGCGCTTCCAGCTCCCGCGGCGACGATTTTGCTGCACTCGGCGATGTGCTACAAAAAGCATTTCACCAAGCGGTCGAGCGTGCCCGCGATCTGCAAACTCGTTCTTCCTAAGCTGCCACGGATCGGCTATGCGGCACTAGGTACTGCCTGGCGGAACATGTGAGCCGTCACAAGCAACCACGCAGGGACGACAACAATTAGGACCAAACCAAAGCTAATCAGTAAAGCGACAGTCACTACCAGATTAGCGACGATCGCAAACAACAATAACTTGGCAAAATTAGTCCAGCCGATCCCCCAGCCGGTTTTCATACTTGCTCCGAAACCGAACTGTCCGCTGACTGCTGCCCAGCTCATAAACATGCTCAACACCGACCACGCAACCATCGCGACGGTTCCAATAAGCATCATGGCGATGCCGGAAGCGCTAAAACTGTTGCTTTCTGGTGTTCCATCGCTGAAAGCTTGTCCTAATGGGGAGACTGCGACAAAATAAAGAATTCCGCTCACAATCGAGACGGCTAGCATCACGCCAATAGCGCGAAGCAGTGGGGTATCTTTCCACAAATGGCCCCACCCGGTATTTGCATCATCTACTTGAAAGAGTGCCAACCGATAAAAATATGGGGTGAGAACCAAGGTGATCAGGACGATGCCAAGCGTGAGTACATCAGAAACTGTACCCGAAAACAGCTCTCCCCCGGTTTCTTCAAGCGTTCCCGGATCAGCGATTGAGGCTATGACTGCGATCTGCGCAGCCACTGCTGCAATAATCCCGATAAACACAATCAGGCCTAAAACAATCCACAACTTCGCATTTCTAAAGGTCGTGGAAAAACCCCAAGAAATGGCTTCAAGAATGTTGATTTTCCCTGGTTCTTGTTGCATAGACGCATGCCCGTTGTGTTGAGCAGAGCTTTCCCCAGGATTACTATAAGCACCATACGCTGTTTGCTCAGAACCCTGATAGCCGAATTCAGGACGGTCTTCCGGGTGGTTGCTTGGTGGATAAAACGGTTGTTGCTGTGAACCGCCACCATCCGGATTCTCTTTGTTATTAGAATTGTCGTCTGCATTATGTCCGTGTGGGGGGTTAGTCATAGCACTCCCTAATCTCGCTGCTCATCCAATCGAAACTCATTTCCGGTATCCATGATACCGAGTTTCTCGTCGGATTTAGGTTAGCCAGACTCATGCCCGCTAAACTAGCACTATCGTTATGAATGACTCCGAACAAGCAAACCAAAGCCATAAAAATGTGGATCAGCAGCGTTCTTCGCCTTCTATAAACCCTCTTATGAATTCCTCCCTCACAAACTCAAAACGCCAAAACCAAACTGACACTGTTCCAAGCAAGCACGATCTCTACCAGCGTCTTGAGCAGTTACGTTACGCAGACCAGCAACGCTTCCGCCGTAGATTATCGAAAGCCAAAGCCGCGAAAGCCTTAAGCGCTATTTCCGACGATCTCGACAAAGCCGCGACAATCATTCCGGCTATTGAACAACACATTCCCACCATTAAATTTCCCGATACTTTGCCGGTGAGCCAGAGCGTCGACGAAATAGCCGAAGCAATCACTGAAAATCAAGTCGTCGTCATTGCTGGTGAAACCGGTTCGGGAAAAACTACGCAAATCCCCAAAATTTGTTTGCACCTCGGACGTGGCCGCTATGGGTTGATTGGACATACTCAGCCACGTCGGCTCGCAGCACGCACCGTTGCTGAGCGCATTAGTGATGAACTGAACCAAAAGATTGGGCAATCGGTTGGCTACGCCATTCGCTTCGATGACCGCGTAGGCAAAAATGCGGCAGTCAAGCTGATGACTGACGGCATTCTGTTGGCAGAATTGCAACGAGATCCGTACCTTTATGCTTACGACACCATCATTATCGATGAGGCTCATGAACGCAGTTTAAATATCGATTTTCTACTAGGGTATCTCAAGCGTCTACTGCCTAAACGACCAGACCTCAAAGTCATTATTACCTCGGCGACAATTGACCCGCAGAGCTTCGCCGAGCATTTCCGCAATCCGAAGACGCACAAGCCCGCGCCTGTGATTGAAGTGTCCGGCCGTACTTACCCGGTTGAGGTTCGCTATCAACCACTCGAGATTGAGGTTGATGGCAAGACTGTAGCCATCGATCCCCTAGATGGTTTGTGTACTGCGGCAGAAGAGCTGCTAGCCGAAGGAAACGGCGATATTTTGTGCTTTTTCCCTGGTGAACGTGAAATTCGCGATGCCCAAGAAGCACTCGAGAAAAAGCGCTTTCGCGGTGTCGAAATTGTCCCATTGTTTGGTCGTTTGTCGAACCAAGAACAGCACCGAGTGTTCGCACCTCATTCGAAACGGCGGATTGTCTTGGCCACGAACATCGCTGAAACCTCACTGACAGTGCCCGGGATCCATTATGTAATCGATACTGGAACGGCACGTATTTCCCGATATTCGACGCGGACAAAAGTTCAACGTTTACCGATTGAACCTATCTCACAAGCCAGCGCCAACCAGCGCGCTGGCCGTTGTGGACGCATCGCAGATGGTATCGCGATTCGTTTGTACTCTGAAGAGGATTTCTTTTCTCGCCCAGAATTTACTGACCCGGAGATTCTGCGAACCAACCTAGCGAGCGTCATTTTGCAAATGTCCGCGCTCCGGCTCGGAGCAGTTGCGGATTTTCCGTTTGTACAATCGCCGGAGCATAAAGCAGTCCGCGACGGGTTAGTTCTGCTTAGTGAACTGGACGCAATTGATTCGACCGCAAACTCCGATTCTGCACCACAACTAACCAAAATCGGCAAGCAACTCGCACGAATTCCGGTTGACCCGCGCTTGGCCCGTATGTTGGTAGAAGCTGAACGCCTAGAATGTCTGCAACCCGTCATCGTTATCGTTGCGGCCATGACGCTGCAAGATGTCCGTGAACGTCCTCTTGAACAGCAGCAACAAGCAGACCAAGCCCATGCACGTTTCCGCTCTCGCTCCAGTGATTTCTTGGGCTTGTTGTCATTGTGGGGTTATATCACTGAACAACGCGCGGAATTGTCCGGCAATCAATTTCGGAAACGCATGAAAGACGAGTTCTTACATTTCATGCGAATCCGGGAGTGGTTCGATTTGGTCCGTCAGCTCCAAGACATCGCCCTGGATATGAAGTGGACGATCTCAAACAACAAGGATAAACAACACGGTGGCATCTCGATCACCGATGGAAAATTCTCCGGCGACTCATCCGCCGTACACCGCGCGCTCCTCACAGGCTTGCTGTCGAATATCGGATCGCGCGTGAGTGATTCTGCGGAATTCCAAGGTGCGCGCGGGACCCGTTTTATGATTTTCCCGGGGTCTGGAGTGGCAAAAAAGCCTCCAGAATTGCTGATGGCATCCGAGCTTGTGGAAACCTCGAAACTTTTCGCACGTGGTGTGGCTGCTATTGAGCCCTCCTGGGTGGAAACCGCTGCCCGCTCATTACTCAAACACCAGTACTCAGACCCGAGCTGGTCCTATAAACGCGGAGCTGCAGTGGCAACCCAACGTTCCACACTTTATGGAGTTCCTATTGTCGCTGATCGAACGATTTCTTATCATCGTGTCGATCCAGAAGCCGCCCGGGCAATGTTTATTCAGCATGCACTCATTGCTGGCGAGTGGAAGACCTCACATAAGTTTTTTCATCAAAACCTAGAGAAGCTTTCTACTGCAGGCGAATATGAAGAAAAAGCCCGTAGACGAGGCATCATCGTTGATGAGGATACCCTCTTCGAATTCTACGACCAGCGAATTCCGGATTCTGTGACCCATTCGAAAGCTTTCGATGGCTGGTGGAAAAAAGCACGCAGAAAACAACCGAACTTGCTGGATTTTGATCCCGACAAGCTGCTCACTGACGGGGCGAGTGCTGTCACTGAACAAGATTTCCCAAATCATTGGCGGCACGGTGGATTAGACCTAGAGCTGACGTATTTATTTGAACCAGGCCACCGCCGTGATGGCATAACGGTAAATATCCCAGTGCCCATGTTGGCCAACGTAGATCCAGAACCATTCGAGTGGTTGGTTCCTGGGCTACGCGAAGAGCTGGTGACAGAGCTGATTCGGAGTTTGCCTAAAGCATTACGCCGCAGCTTGGTTCCAGCACCAGATTTCGCCGCACAAGCCATAGATCATTTACTGCCTTACGAAACAGATTTACTGCAGCAGGTTGCGGAAGCTTTCCACAAAATAGGTGCACGTGGCATTAATGCCAGCGATTTTTCGCTGGAGAAACTGCCTCCGCATCTACACATGACTTTTGCTGCTATCGATAAGCGCGGGAAGATTATCGATGACGATAAAGATCTCAGTGCTCTGCAACAGCGCCAAGCAGGCAAAATTAGCGCTTCAATTACCAAAAAAATGGAAAACCGGGTCCAGCAATCGCAAAATTCATCGCAAGCAGATGCTAGACCCCGTATGCACACTACCCAGCGCACATACGTCTCTGCTTGGACTAAAGAAAACTTGGGCACCATCCCCGAGCAGATCGAGCACGAAGTTGATAATCATTTGGTCACGGCATATCCCGCGCTCACGATCAACGAACAAGGGCTATCAGTTCAGTACTACCCAACTCGCGCAGCTGCAGATACTGCGATGATGACCGCCACGCTGACATTGTTGTTGCGAAGTTTGAGCGTGAATACCCAGAAAATGGTTAATGGTCTACCGCTGCAACAACGAGTCGCTGTCGAACACTACCCTCACGGCGGTGCCGACGGGTTGGTCGCTGATGCCCGCATTGCAGCATTGCGCGATTTACTGATAGCAGAAGGAGGGCCAGTACGGAGCCCCGATGAATTCGAGAAACTGAAAGCCACTATCGGAGGAAAACTCCCACGCGAAGTACGTCAAGCCGTCGTCACATTGGCACCCGGATTGGTGCGATATTCTGCACTCGCCGACGAGCTACGCAACTGGGAAGGTCCAGCGATTGATGATATGAGAGGTCAATTGGATTTCTTATTCCCCAAGCAAGCTATCAGCACCCACGGAATACGACAGCTACGTCATCTGCCTCGGTATTTGCGAGCGATAGAAATACGTTTATCTGACATGACAACTGCCCCAGACAAGGATGGAGAACGCCAAGACATTATCGATGACTGCCACGCTTATTTAGAGAATCGCCTACGCCGACTTCCTTCCGGAGCGGAAAGATCTTCGGCGGTGGCAAAAATTCGGTGGATGATCGAAGAATTACGAGTGAGCTTATTCGCACAGCGCTTGGGAACTGCACATCCTGTTTCTGCGCGACGTATCCACAAAGCTATCGATGCCCTCGGGAAAAATTCTCCAACTAAATCACAAAAGTAACAGCGCTGCACCGCTGTTACTTAGACCGAATGTAATTAGTCTTCGCGTTCACGGCGGCGCATCAATCGGATTTCTGATTCGAAATCCCGTGCGCTGTCGAACGATTTATAGACCGAAGCAAAACGCAAATAAGCAACTTCGTCGAGTTCACGAAGGGGTTCCAAGATAGCCAGACCGATAGCGTTTGCATCAACCTGAGAGCTGCCGTGCCCACGAACAGTTTCTTCAACCTGCTGTGCCAGTCGTTTCAAAGAATCTTCGGTAACCGGCCGCCCTTGGCAGGCGCGGTGGACACCGCGGATGAGCTTGTCACGCGAAAACGGCTCGGTCAACCCATTTCTCTTGGTCACCAGCAATACTGATTTTTCTACAGTCGTAAAACGCCCTTGACATTCGGTACATTCCCGACGTCGGCGTATGGCAACACCGGCATCGACTAGGCGCGAATCTACGACTCTGGACTGTTCATGGTGACAGAATGGGCAGTACACAGCCTAGTCATCCTCCTTGTATCGTAAGCCTTCAACAGATTCACTAAGACACCCGAACGGTTAATAGCAATCACTAACGATCTTAGGCATTTAAGCTGCACCAACGAAAACTCCCAGCGCCATAATCAGCCCTAGCACTACTCCCATCAAATACGGTGCTATACCAACCGCAGGTCGAGGCTGTGCCGTCCGAGACAGCTGTAGACTACCTTGCTCCAGATCATCCGGAACCAGCGAAATTGGCTGCAAGGTGTAAATCATTTCACGGGGATGTTCATTCGTGCATTGCTGGGGCTCCCACTGCGCAACAGGGGGAACAACATTGTTAGGTCTATGGTTAGAGACCATAACCACGCGCGGGGACGTACCCCGGTCTATGCGAATCATGACGACAGCCCACTCCACTCCTTCTGAACTCGTGCGATTAATTGGACTAGTGACTTCGGCTAGCTACCGAATACCAGCTCACCACCGACCGACTATCGCCTAGCGGTTCAATCGGCTTGCACTGAATCCTATAAAGTGAGTCTCACACCACCCCCACAAAAACTAGTAATTGTGTTCGATTAGCACTTCGATTAGACTCGGATTCACCACACGGAAGCAATTTTCCATCTACATTCAATATCTAAAATGTGAACTACAGCATTAAGGTTGTTCATATTGGACGATCGTTGACGAGAATTTAAGGAGTTATGCATGCCGCGCCCACGCACTTCATCAGCACCGAAACCTACCTTCGAACAACTCTCCAACCGACAACGTCGCATCCTGGAAGTTATCCGTGATGCTGTTATGCTGCGTGGATACCCTCCGAGCATTCGGGAAATTGGTGATACCGCCGGTCTGCAATCCACATCATCTGTGGCATACCAGTTAAAACAGCTGGAAGAAAAAGGCTTTTTACAGCGCGACCCAAACAAACCGCGTGCCATGATCGTGCGCAATATGCCGGAGACGAAAAAACCAGGTAGGCGCACAAATAACGCAGAACGCAACGTTCATAGCGGGTCGCAAGCACCAACAGATGCTTCTGCTTATTGCTACGTCCCCGTATTAGGACGTATCGCTGCCGGTACTCCTATTACCGCAGAAGAGAATATCGACTCGTATTACCCCATGCCGAAGGAAATCGTCGGTGGCGGAGATCTCTTCATGTTGCAAGTCGTTGGTGAGTCCATGAAAGACGCTGGGATCTTAGACGGCGACTGGGTGGTTGTACGCTCACAAAAAGTGGCCGAAGTCGGCGAATTCGTTGCTGCGCTATTAGACGGTGACGAAGCCACCGTCAAAGAATTTCACCGCGATTCGTCCGGAATTTGGCTACTACCCCACAACGACGCATTTAGCCCTATTCCCGGTGATGAAGCCGAAATAATGGGCAAGGTTGTTTCTGTGATGCGCAAACTTTAACCCGAGATTGGCCCACTCCGGCTCAGCAGAAAGGACACTATTAAAAACATGTACGCCGAGGAACGACGCCGTCATATTGCTTCCCTGGCGGCAGTCGATGGTTGGGTCAAAGTTGGGTCTCTTGCCGAGCGCTTCGCAGTAACCTCGGAGACAATTCGTCGGGATCTTGCGGCTCTCGATGCAATTGGAGCCGTTCGCCGTGTACGCGGCGGCGCACGTGCAGCGCACAGCTATCAGACCTCAGAGGTGCCATTGGCCGATCGAAATCGTTCGGCCACAGAAGCGAAGCTCGCTATCGCAACGGCAGCCTTAGACTTTGTTCCGGAATCCGGCACAATTTTTATCGGGGCTGGAACCACCAATAATTCACTGGCAGAATTTTTAGGGCAAACGGAACGCGCAGCCAACCTCAATATCGTCATCAACAGTTTGCCGGGCGCCTTGAGCCTTGCTTCCTACGGTCTCGATAATGTCCAACTACTAGGCGGAACCGTGCGCGGTATGACCCAATCCATCGTCGGCCCCACCGCTTTGCGCTATTTAGCTTTACAAAGAGCCAGCGTCGCTTTCATCGGTACAGATGCCCTGACTGTGGAACATGGATTATCCACTGCAGACACCCAAGAAGCGGCTATCAAAACCGCATTTATGACGAACGCTGAAAAGGTCGTAGTGCTTTGCGATTCCAGCAAGCTTGGTCGAGATTACCTCGTTAGTTTCGCAACCATCCGAGATATCGATGTGTTGATCACCGACTCTGCAGCACCAGATTCTCTCGTTACTGCTGTAAAGAAACAGGGTGTGAACGTCATCGTCGTCCAACGTTAACGTAGCCCTGTCCCATGAACACTTAGGTTGCGTTAGGCCTGCCCCTCTCCGATTCGCCCATATAGACAACGCATAATCGGATACAGCACCATGATCCCTACTGACCCCCAGGCGATACCTTCTAGCTCGATTGAGCCAACCGACAGCGTTAAATTACCGATCCCCGCAACCAAGGCAATCGCAGCAGCAGTCAGGTTCACCGGGTTATTGAAGTTGACTTTGTTGTCCATCCAGATGCGTACACCCAACATGCCAATCAAGCCGTAGAGTAACAGAGTCGCGCCTCCCAGCACTCCCACCGGAATGCTGAAGATCAACGCCCCAAATTTCGGGATAAATGCTAGCGCAACCGCTCCCAACGCTGCCACCCAATATGCAGCAGTCGAATAGACCTTGGTCGCAGCCATGACACCAATATTTTCCGCATAAGTGGTTGTGCCTGAGCCACCTGCACCACCGGCCAAAGTAGTAGCTAACCCATCAGCGAGTAAGGCGTCTCCAGCCAGGTGGTCAACATTGCGACCCGTCATCGCAGACACAGCCTTCACGTGGCCCACGTTTTCTGCGATCAGCACCACCAACACCGGCAGCGTGGTTAGCACGACCGAAAGCTGAAATTCCGGTGTATGGAATTCCGGAATTCCGACCCACGGTGCATTTTCAATCGTCTGTGCAGCCTCGGCATCAACTTCCCCGGTGATAACGGCAAAAATCCACCCTACAACCACTCCAATGAGGATGCTCAACCTGCTGATCATACCGCGTCCAGCCACCGTAGCGAGTACAATCACGCCCAGAGTAATACCAGCAACCAGTGGTTGAGTTTGGAAATTTTCTGTTGCAGTCGGTGCTAGATTAAGTCCGATCAAAGCCACAATCGCACCAGTCACCGCAGGAGGTAACACAGCATCAATCACTGAACGGCCGGCAAGTTTCACCAGCAGCCCCACCAACATCAGCACGATGCCGGTAACGAAAATTCCGCCCAGCTGCGCGCCAATACCATTCTGCTGTGAGGCAATCAGCGGTGCGATGAAAGCAAACGAGGAGCCAAGATACGACGGCAACCGGTTGCGGGTAATGAGCAAGAACAACATCGTGCCCAAACCAGAAAACAACAGTGTAGTGTTGACCGGGAAGCCTGTCAGAGTCGGAACCAACAAAGTCGCCCCAAACATCGCAAAGACATGCTGAATGCCAATGCCTATTGTCCGGGGCCACGAAAGCCGTTCCTCAGGCGCAACAACTGCGCCTTTGTTTATCTTCTTACCGTCACCGTGTAGCGTCCAGCCCATCGAAGTAGTCACGGTTAGTCATTATTGTCGGCGACCTAGCTGGTTTGGTAATCGGATTCGAATTCTGCAAGTTCCTTCGCCATCACCGCTGGTAGACGGACATCAATTACCGTGCCTTCTGCATTGTAGCTTTCGCTGTGCACCGTACCGTACTCGTGAACACGAGAAACAAGGTCACCTCGGGTGTATGGAATTTCCAGCAGCATCCGGGTATCCAGCGAATTCAAAAATAGCTCCACTCTGCCAGAAAGCTCAGCAATCCCTTCCCCCGTTTTCGCAGAGACATACACAACGTTGTCTTTTTCCAGTACATGACGCATCTCGGCTAGCACTAGTGGATCTGCGGCATCAATCTTGTTCATCACAATAATTTCCGGAGGAGCCTGCTGGCCGGTTTCTTCGACAATATCGCTGATGACCTTGTTCACAGCTGTAATTTGTTTCAATGGGAATGGATCTGCAGCATCGACCACGTGCAGCATCACATCGGCCGCAAGCACTTCTTCCAACGTCGATTTGAACGCTTCCACAAGTTGCGTTGGTAGGTGGCGCACGAAACCGACGGTGTCAGTGAAAACGACACTGCGACCGTCGCCAAGCTGAGCTTTCCGGGTCGTCGGATCAAGAGTCGCAAACAATGCATCTTCGACAAGTACGCCAGCATCAGTCATCGCGTTAATCAAAGAGGACTTTCCAGCGTTCGTATAGCCAGCAATCGCGATTTGTGGCACCAAAGAACCTTGCCGACGAGCACGCTTAACCTCCCGGGCGGTTTTCATCCCGGCTAATGATTTACGCAATCGCGCCATTTCTGCGCGAATCCGGCGACGGTCAGTCTCAATCTTAGTTTCACCCGGACCACGCAAGCCCACACCGCCATTAGAACCGGCGCGACCACCAGCCTGGCGGGACAGGCTGCCACCCCAACCTCGGGTGTGGGTGTAAAGATATTCAAGTTGTGCGAGCGAGACTTGGGCTTTGCCTTCCTTGGACTTCGCATGCTGGGCAAAAATGTCCAAAATCAGCATCGTTCGGTCAATAACCTTCGTATCAAGCTCGCGTTCCAAAGCCGTGAGCTGCCCTGGGTTAAGCTCGCCGTCACAGATAACGGTGTCCGCACCATATTCCTGAACCAGTGACTTCAACTGTTGTACCTTACCCGAGCCAATGAATGTCCCAGAGTCAGGCGAATCACGCTTTTGGTACAAAATTTCTAGCACCTCAGCGCCGGCGGTCTCAGCCAAAGCAGCTAGTTCTTCTAGTGTCGCCTCCAATTCGGCGACAGTTCCTTCTGTCCATACACCAACGAGGATTACTTGCTCGAGACGAAGCTTTCGATATTCGACTTCGTAGCCATCAGTGGTGTCCTCCGTGCGAATAGTGGTATCCCGAGTCACGCGACGGAACGCGTTTCGTTCCGCCAAATCCATATCTCCGGTAGTCGGCGCACTATCTCTAGAATTGTCTCCAGAGCCCAGGTCATTACGAATGGCCTCAGATTTCCCAGCAGCAATTTCACTCAAAGCATCTTGTGCGTCAGTGATTGCGAAAGAATCCTGTGTTTCATTATCTTTGAATGCTGCTTCGAGGAGTTCATCATGCGCAGCGTTGGAGGATTTAGAGGGGTTGTGCTTGGCGTCAATATTTTCAGAGCCAGCAGAAAAACTATGTGAAAAATTCTTTGTCATCTTGTCTCCCATTATGCCAGCCACATCGCTATAAATCGAGGTTTCGCAGCTTTTCCGGTATTCGCTACACTGGGACGCTATGACGGCGACGAAACAAACCAACTTATCCGCGATCGGTATGCACTTCGATAACTGGCAGGATGCCGTTGAAGCAGCCATCGCCACCAACCAGCTCATGGTCACCGGAGAAGTCCGCGGTGGCCAGTTGGTGCAATTCAACGACTCTTCCGGTGCACAGCTAAACATTCTGGCTGTAGAGCCATTTTCTACTTTTGTTGGTTTCAATTCGTTAAGCCAGAGTTATGCCCACGTCGAAATGATCAATGACGTGCTCAGCCTGTGCGAAATTATTGATCCACAAGGAACGCCCGTAGCAACCGTAACTGCACACTTAGCACAGGGGCCATTGCTTGCCGACGAACCTTCGCAGCCATGGCAGCAAGTCACCATGGCGGTGCTTGCCGACGACGTCGAAGTCATTTCCGATGCCGCTACGTGGCAACAGCGCAACCCGGACGACCAGCTTGGCTCTGTCAGTTCTCGTGGTGCTGCGGTTATCGAGTCGGGTTCTGGAGCACAAACCCCAGATGCCTCCACGACTTTTTCCGGTCAAGTAATCCAGTCCACCACGTTGCGCAACCAGCTAACCGGACAGGAATTTCATCATCTCGTATTGGATGCCCAGTTCCCACTGGACGTTTGCATCGCCGCCGATGCGTTAGCAACAGTTCCAGAGAAGGGGCAGATTGTGCACGGTAATGGTACGTTGACCGCTGCAATTCTTGCCCCTAGTGGCGGTTGTGGATCTGGTGGCTGCGGTTCCGGCGGCTGTGGCTGCGGCGGACACTAGTGCCCCCAGGCGCAAGCACAAACACTGTAGTAGATATAGGCTGGTAAGCGGACCCGAGGTATACCAACGATCGACTATCAAGCAGCAGCTTTGTATGTCACGCTATTTTTTTAGGTTAGGTTATGTCTTCAACTACCCCCGGCGGTTATTCTCGCCAACGCATCGGCATCATCATTGTCGCATCGTTGGCGAGCTTCCTGGTGTGGTGGTGGTTGAAAGCCGCCGGAATCATCCTGGTGTTGGTAATCGGCGTCTTAGCCTGGTACTACGTTTCTTCGCGGCCTTCCTCAAATGAAGTACAAGCACTACGTGCCTCGATTAAGCTTTCACTCGACGAATTAGACGATGTGATCGCCGAATACGACGAGTTCGCTTACTCCCAAGAACCGGATTCTCTGGCTGACCGAACCATTCACCGCCCAGAACTGTTAAATAGCGACAGCGATGAGCCAGAGATCGAACGTTTTCACTACGAATATTCCACTGCGCAGCGCTATCGCAACCGCATGCATGCGCATCTAGCTAACCCCCGCTTGGGAGTAAACCAGCTTGAAAGACTATTAAAAATTTCGGACGAACGAGTGTCCAACCTCCGGGAACATTGGTTCGCCGCGCGTCGTGCCGCCCAGCGCAAGGGGCCCGGCTCCACGGGAAGCAACTAACGGTAGCTACTCCGGTCCGAGGGCCAGAATCCGTAGTTGCAAAAACTGTTACTGGTCTGCCAGTTCAATGTGGAAGGTACCTTGGGCGACGATGCGCGATGGGCCTGTAAGCGTTGCACCATCCTCACGGATTTCGACAGTTACAGTTCCCCCCGGTACGACGACGGTGACCGTGCCTTCTTGCTTGCCAACATCCGCAAGGACTGCACAAGCTGTTGCTACAGTTCCAGTTCCGCAGGATTTCGTTTCACCAACCCCACGTTCAAAAACGCGCATATGCGTTGTGCCATCCACTAGTGGAGTCGCGATCTCCACATTGACTCCTGCCGGGAAGAAATCCTCATCAATACGCGGCGTCTGCAGCTGGAGACGAGCAATATCCTCCGAGTCCCATCCTGGAACTACCACCGCAAGGTGTGGGTTCCCCACATCGACCGCAATTCCTGCAAAAGATTCCCGGCCAATATGAGCCGTCGACAAGCCTCTGATTTCAGCCCGCCCCATTTCCACGCTGATAACTGCTTGCTGGCTATCTGGTATTCGCCCCGAATCGTCAGCTTCCGCAACCTTGATGGTTTTATCCCCGGCGCGAGTAGCAATGCTGAATTGTGGCACCGTCTCGTAGCCCTGGCGATAGAGCCAATGAGCAAAGACTCGAGTTCCGTTGCCACACATCTCTGCTATAGAACCATCGGCGTTGCGGTAGTCCATGAACCAAGTGGCCTTCGATTCAGATACTTGGGGCACGTGTGGTTTTACGTGCTCGGTGCGAACAACACGTAGGATGCCATCGGCGCCTATGCCACCGGTGCGGTCGCACAATGCTCGAACCTGTTCCTCCGTGAGGTCTCTCTGATTGCTGGGATCGTCAATGATGACGAAATCATTGTGGGTTCCGTGGCCTTTTGCAAAATCTATCTGGAAGTTCACAGGTTTTAAGTTTACCGGGGCGACAACGGACTGTGAGGATTTTCGGTAGTCGCGCTCGAATTACCAATATTGTCCAGGTAGTTGATGGCTTGCCGGTACGGGTCTGCTGTGGCATCAAGCCAGACAATGCGCTTATCACGACGAAACCATGAGCGTTGCCTTCGGGCGTATTGTCGGGTCGCAATCAGTGTTTTTTCTTCGGCTTCTTCTGCGGTGAGTGCGCCGTCCAGCATTGCTAAAACTTGCGCGTATCCAATGGCACGGCCAGCGGTGGAGTCAGCCACCAATCCTTGTCCTTGCAGTGCTCGTACTTCTTCTACCAGTCCTTGCTGGAACATATTGCCCGTACGCGTGGCGATGCGCTCGTTGTAGCATTGTGAATCGACATATAAGCCAAAAACCGTGGCGTTCCAACGATAAGCGGAGGTTTTATCTGGTTGGCTGGCTTGGAACGGCTTCCCTGTTAGCTCGATAACCTCCAAGGCACGGACGATGCGGCGTGGGTCGTTTTCTTCGATCACCGCAGCAGCAGCTGGGTCTACCTCCCGCAATTTGCGGTGGAGTGCTGTAGTACCTATTTCTCCCTGTAACGCATAATATTTCTCACGCACGGCGGCTTCGGTGGGAGGGAATTCCCACTGGTCCAGCAAAGCCTGGGCATACATCATGGATCCACCGACGATGATCGGTGTTTTCCCACGGTCCAGGATATCGTTGACATCCGCGACGGCGGCACGCTGAAAGGCCGCGACGGAGGCGGTATCGGTGACAGCAAGCACGTCGAGTTGATGGTGCGGAATTCCCTGACGTTCTATCGGGTGCAGTTTAGCGGTGCCGATATCCATACCACGATAAAGTTGCATGGAATCAACATTGACAACTTCCCCGTCAAAATACTGCGCCAAGGCGAGTCCGAGATCTGATTTTCCCACCCCAGTGGGTCCCACTACTGCTAATGGTCGTGGGGGATGAATTCTATTTGCGCTTGCCATATCCTCTGCAAATCCCTTTGCGAAAACTATTAAAATGCCTGTCGGAAGTATCTATTTAAAAACAGCTGCAGGTTCGATTAAACCGGTCGCTATATAGCGCGCCACTCCATGGGTCGTGTCGAGATCGTGCAGATGTAAAGACGTGATTCTTCCTGCAGCTTTCAGCTGTGCAATTTCCAGCCAAAGCTCTGGTTCCCATACCCCTGCGCGGGATAACTGCTCGCTATTCGGATGTGTAGCGAAGCCAGGCCCGCTGGTGTTGCCGCCGAGCAATGCTTGCGACCATTGATGTGCGTGCGACGCGGTCGGTAGTTCGGCCAACGGTGCACTTGGGCTCAGGCCCGCACTGCCGTCTATCCCCATGAGCACCAGTGTTCCTAACTCATGTTGGTGAGCGGCGAATTCTTGCAGGCTGGCGTAGCTAGCAGTGATTAACGGCTCCAGTTCATTACACAGGTAGCGTAGGACCAATTCCGCCAAATAGTGTCCGTCGGCAAGCTGAATCTCCGGTGCGCCCCACGCGCGGAAATTACCACGATGTTCGGTGCGCCAACGAGGATCTTGCGAGCCCACTAAAACAATTTCGGTAACAGGTGTGCCAGATTGGCGAGTGGTGTCGACAAGCACCCTCAATATTTCGCGAACGCGGTGGCGAATACGGCCGCTAGCGGTATCTGCTGGCGCTAATTGCGCAACAAGTGCAGGACTGGTCGGCACGATGCACAAAGGAAATGCCAGGGTCGAACGGTATATCGGTAAATCATCTGCGTGCTTTTCTGCAGGGGTGATTTCTGCCGACTCAGCTGAAGATATGGAATTCATACTCACGATATCTAGCCTAACGGTTGTACCTTGGGAAAGAACGATATTGTATGAAACGACGAAGAAAGGCGTATGGCAGGTAAATTAGAAGTACAAACTTGCTATCCCCTAACAGACCAGAACAACCCAGACCGCACATAAACAACGCCTGGACAGCACCGGCTTGTTTAAGTTCACGAAACTTCGAGGACAATTAGCGATGACACAGCAGCACACCCCTAACCCAACCCCCGCATCTATTCCTAAACCGGGGCCTCGGCCACACGCTTCCGCACGCTCATCCTCCATGTCTGCCTCCACACCGACGCCCGTACCAGTATCTGCGCCGATTACCTCTAATCCGGAGGACCATGGCTATATCTCCACGGATGGAACCGTCTACCTCACCAGTGTTCTTTCTGGAAGTGAGCGCGTAGTCGGCTATTGGCAAGCTGGCAGCACGGACGAAGGGCTAGCACACTACGGGGCTAAATTCGACGAATTAGCCACCCAAGCTGAGGTGCTGGAAACTCGTCTACGCGCGCATCCGCATGATGCTGCAGCAATCGCCCGTTCAGCACAAGCACAACGCGAAACCCTCCACGATGCTGCAGTCGTCGGTAATCTCCCCGCCCTGGACGAGCGACTCGCCGAGATTAGTAAACGCTGCGACGATGCCGCCGAGCAAGCCAAGCGTGATCAGCAGCAACGTGCAACCGAGGCCAAAATTGCCAAAGAACGTTTGGCAACCGAAGCCGAAGAAATTGCAGACAACTCCACTGAGTGGAAAGCAGCGGGTAACCGGTTGCGCGCGATTCTGGAAGAATGGAAGTCCATTAAAGGCCTTGACAGAGCCACCGATGACGAATTGTGGAAACGTTTTTCTCGAGCTCGAGACGCATTCCACCGGCGACGAGGTGCACACTTCGCAGATCTAGATAAACAACGCGCGCAAGCACAAAAAAGCAAAGAAATATTGGTGGAAAAAGCCGAGGCTTTACAAAACTCCACAGATTGGTCACGTACGGCTGGGGCTTATCGGGATCTCATGCGCGAATGGAAAGCCTCTGGGCGCGCGCCACGGGGTGCTGATGATGCCTTATGGACCCGATTCCGCGCTGCCCAGGATCATTTCTTCAGTGCCCGAGATGCCGAACAAGCAGCCAAAGACGAAGAATTTGCCAAAAATGCAGAGCAGAAAGATGCGTTGCTTGCCCACTACGACGAGCTAATTGATCCGTCGAAAGGTATTTCCAGCGCCCGAGAAAAACTCCGAGAATTGCAAGAGAAATGGGACGCGGTTGGCTTCGTCCCGCGCAATCAGGTTCGTACATACGAAGACAAAATCACCGCTATAGAGGCTCGGGTAGCGGAAGCAGAGGATGCGGAATGGAAGCGCACAGACCCCGAAGCACAAGCCCGTATTGCCCAATTTCAAGCAAAAGTCGATGATTTCACTGCGCAAGCCGACGCAGCGCAGAAGGCCGGGAGACAGGCCAAAGCCGAAAACTTGCGTCACCAGGCCGAACAATGGCGCGAATGGACTCGAATGGCTGAACAGAGCCTAGAGAATCCTGAACAATAGAGGAATTTCTAGATTCTCATGCAGCTCGCGCAATTCTCCACTCCCATCCAGTCTCGGCAAGAACCTTCAGATTTCACGCCGCAAGCGCAGAATCTTCCTCAGAGCCAATTCGTCCCCAGCGATGAGATTCGGGATTTTGTGCTTGCTGCTAACGTTGCAGCCCAAGATGCCACGCAGGACCCTGCAGCTTCAACAGCACCTGAACGAGTTGTCTCCCAATTAGCGGGTTCGGCGGAATCGGCGACCTATCTATTTGCACTCTGCGAAAACGCGCCCCTGGGTGAAGTCTCGGAGTTGTCCTACCCTCTTATTAGCTCTACCGAGCCCCCGCAACAATCCGGAATTCGCGGGCATGCTTGGCCCGGCGGCGAGCCTAATTTTGCAGGTTTTATTCACCTCACTTTGCCCTTGCTGGAAGATACCACCATCGCCGAAATCGAGTGTGTACTTGACCTGGACCTTCTTCCTTTACCGGGTGAGCGCGCTAGTAAAAAAGCAATAGCAGTAGCAAAATGTTTACTCGCTTATGCCGAAGATATCGCTATCCAGTTCGGCCGCACTCGCGCACAGATCACGCTGCATTATCCAGCAAACCACCCACCAAGCGCCGATCCGTTTTACTTCGCGATCACACACGCCGGTTATCAACAGCATTTAGGGCATGTCCAAGCATTTATTCCAGTCGAGAAACAGGAACAAAAACCTGTTACAGCCACCCGAAACAGCAGAGGACCAAGCAGCACAGAACTAAGCAGCAAAGAACCAAACTACGAAATTGTCACGTGGCTAGATTTCGCAATTACGGAAAGGTATTCTTCGCAAATACGCGAATTATTGACCATAGCTTCGGTCGATGTCCCTAGCGGAGGCTTGGAACTAGAGCCAATCCACTGGACCCCAAGTCGGATGGCCCAAGCCGCTAAGCGCTTGCGGGCACGCGGTGGTACCACCCTGCTGGTCGGAATCGTCGACAAGCACACAGGAAAGATCTGTGCACTCACAGAAATTGCCCGACACTATGGCTCTGATCCCTCGGTAGCGGAATGGACTCTCACGGTCACTGCACGCGAAAATCGGAATCAAGGCCTAGCAAAGTTGGTCAAACGTCACGCAATCGCTGCTGCGCGTGCACACTGGCCAAGTGTGCAACGCATTTATGGTTCAATCCCTGAGCAGCCCGACCATATGCGCGCTATTTATCGCGCCCTGGGAGCCTCCGAATTCAGTTGCAGCTCCACCTGGGAAAAATCGCTCGACGCCAACTAATCGTTCTCGCTAGCACGCGAACCTGCCCGACGACGCCTGTCGTCAACAAACAATGGGTTGGAATCATAATCTGTATGCTGAACCGGCATACCGGAGACGCGTTTTAACCGAGTGACCTCGTCAACCGTTGTCGAATCAGCACGCATGCGCGCTGCAGCTCGTTGTTCCGGATTCTTTTTCAAAGCAACCGCACAATACGCGCCAAACGCAAGCACCGCGCCGAGAATGCCAACATACATGCCGATGGAATGCGGCACGTTCTCACCACCATGTGGGCCCGTATGACGCACCCACAACGAGAACAAGGAATACGGCAAGGCAACCGCTACGCACATCCAACCGACCAACCCAGCGGGCGCGAATTTGGTGAGCAGCACAGCGGTGCTCGCAAGCCCAATACCTATGGTTAACAACACTGCCCAGACTTGTTCAATCACAGTAGTTATGCCACTGCTACCGAGCAACACTTCATAGCCGCGAGTATTACCGGCATACGGCAGAATCAAGAACCCCACATACGCGAAAACTGCACCTCCCAGTGGGTAGACAGCTTTACCCAAAGTCATAGTGCGCGCTGCTCGTTTTTCTACCGCCGCAGATTTTTCCGCGTTCGGTCGAGAATTCGATCTCGCTGGTTGTTGTGATGGCCGAGTAGTCATATTTTCGATGCTATTAGACCGCGTTAATTGCTGCGAGTCGACACCGTCGGCAAGCCCAGGCTTACGCCAACAGGTGCGGTACTCGGGGTCTTGCCTGCACTCGACATATCACCGGCCTTAGTGCGACGATGTTGGCTAACTCCACCATCAGCAATCAGGAAATACGGTTTTGCGGCAGTGATCGTGGTTGTGACGACATCTCCTGGACGGATCTCACCGTCTAAGTCCCCGCGTGGAGAAAAGTGCACCAAACGGCCGTCGCGGGCACGCCCAGATAACCGGTTGGTTTTATCATTTTTACGTCCTCCGCTTGCTTGGACAAGTAACTCAACCTCAGTCCCTACCAACGCACGATTGTCTTCCAACATGATCTCATCTTGCAAAGCAACCAACCGCTCGAAGCGATCTTGCACGACTTCTTTAGGAACCTGAGCTTCCATCTCTGCTGCCGGTGTACCAGGACGCGGCGAATACTGGAAAGTGAAGGCCGACGAGAATCGAGCACGCCGAACTACGTCCATTGTGGCCTGAAAATCTTCCTCAGTCTCACCGGGAAAACCGACAATGATATCAGTGGTGATCGCAGCACCAGGGATCTTCTCCCGCGCCTCATCGACAATCTTCATGAATTTCTTGCTGCGATAAGAACGGCGCATGTCTTTGAGGACCTTGTCAGATCCTGATTGCAAAGGCATATGCAGCTGCGGGCAGATGACCGGGTATTCGGCCATTACGTCGATAACATCACTGGTGAATTCTGCGGGGTGTGGGCTAGTAAAGCGCAAACGATCAAGCCCCTCGATCTGGGCGCACGCTGCGAGCAGCTTAGAAAACGCACTGCGATCGCGTTTGAGTTCAGAATCAACAAAGTTGACGCCATAAGCATTGACATTCTGCCCCAAAAGGGTAACTTCACTCACTCCCTGCTGTACCAGCGCCTCAACTTCTGCAAGGATATCGCCTGGCCGACGGTCGATTTCTTTACCGCGCAAGGACGGTACGATGCAAAAAGTACAGGTGTTATTGCATCCAACCGAAATGGAGACCCACCCAGAATACGCAGATTCGCGTTTTGCCGGTAAGACTGAAGGAAAATCTTCTAAAGCATCAACAATTTCGACCTGGGCTTGCTCATTATGCCGCGCACGCTCTAACAAGGTAGGCAGCGACCCCATGTTATGGGTGCCGAACACAGCATCCACCCAGGGTGCATTGTCTAAAACTGCATCTTTGTCTTTTTGCGCCAAACAACCGCCAACAGCAATCTGCATTCCTGGGTGGTTTTGCTTGGTTTTCTTTAGGTTACCAAGGGTACCGTATAAGCGTTGATCAGCGTTTTCACGCACTGCGCAGGTGTTAAAAACAATAAGATCCGGCTCGACTGGGCCAGAGTCTTTAGATTCCGAATCAGTGCTCTTATCCGAACGATATTCTGCTGCCGAAACATATCCAGCATCTTCCAGCAATCCGGCTAGGCGTTCAGAATCATGTACATTCATTTGACAGCCAAAAGTACGAACCTCATACGTCCGAGGGCTCGTTTCCGATTGCTCTGTTTTTATGTCTGCTAAATTTTCAGCGACATCTGCGCAATTCTCTTTGGCAGCCCCGTGACAGACTTTTTCGGTCTTCGCCGACTCAACCACGTCAACGGACGGTTGCCACATTTCGGTGCTATTTTCCCTATGTTCATTGCGCATGCTCACGGGAGTTCATTGTAGTTACTGGCAGCGCGAGTTCATAACAGCACGCTACCAGCCATCTCTTGCGCCGACATGCCACCGTATAGGGATCTGGCTTGGTGCCTCAGTTTCATCGTGTCCGTTCCCTGCAGCAACCGAGATTGGTGAACTATGGTTTTGCGTTCTCGACCAGACCTTGTTCCACTCTTCCTTTCTGTCGCTGTCGCCGAGCTTTCCGCCACCGTGCTAATAATGACGATGGATAATCACCCGGATTACCTAAAGCCGCTGTTAGCCGATCTAAGAATACTGCCAAAATCACCACAGCAAGACCTGCTTCCAAACCTTGGCCGAGATTGAGCGTCGAGATCGCTGCAACGACTTCTTTACCAAGACCATCGGCACCCACCATGCCAGCAATAACCGCCATCGACAGCGAAAGCATGATTATTTGGTTTATCCCCGCCATAATCGACGGCATCGCCATGGGAAGTTCGATTCCACGCAGAATTTGTCGATCAGTAGCACCATAGGCACGTCCCGCTTCCACGACCTCGGGGGCAACATGGCGAATCCCCAGTTCAGTCATACGTACCCCCGGAGCCAGAGCAAAGATGATCGTCGAAAAGGTTCCCGGAACCACACCGATAGAAAAGAACATCACTGCAGGCAACAGATAGACAAAAGCCGGCATTGTCTGCATAAAATCCAAGATAGGGCGCACTGTTGCCGAAACCCGATCATTTTTTGCCGCCCAGATCCCGACAGGGAGCGCAATGACCACTGCGACCAGCGTCGCGATTATCACCATCGCCATAGTGTCGAGCATTTGTTCCCACTGCCGTAGCCCCATCACTAACAAGAAGCTCATACAAGCGCTAAGCGCTAGCCGCCATGACCGCAGTGCCCAACCTGCGCAAGCAAAAATGGCCAACAACAGGATTGCTGGTATTGCTTTTAACCCATCCGCGAGAGCTTCGACCAGAAATTTTGTGATCTCAGAAAAAACATCAAAGATCACAGCGGCATTCTCCCGCAGCCACATGAGCGCATTATCGCCCCAGCTGCCGAGAGGGATGCGCGGGATAATTTCTTCGCTCAATGCCATTAGCGTTCGCTTTCTTCGAAAAGGTTAGTATCGTTCGCCGCAGCAGCAAGCAAACGTTCTCGAGTAATAATGCCTTCGATCTCACCGATGTCGTTCTTGACCACGAGCGGGGCATCATTGCGAGCAGAACGCGTAAATAAATGCGCGATTGGAGTCCGTGAGTTCACGATGAGCTCACTGCTAAGCGCTGCGCTAACAAATTGCTTCGATTCCGATTGTGTGCAGATATCTCCGGCCACTAGCACGCGAGCACGGTCAATATCCTGAATAAACTGAGCTACGTAACTATTTGCGGGTTTGCGCAAAATCTCACCGGCAGTACCAATCTGTTCAATACGACCATCTCGCATGACTGCGATTCGGTCTCCCACACGCATGGCTTCATCCAGGTCGTGAGTAATAAATACCACAGTTTTTCCTAGCTCTGCTTGTAGATTCAGCAGGTAATCTTGCATTTCTTTCCGAATCAACGGATCCAAAGCAGAAAACGCTTCATCCATCAGAAGGATCTCGGCATCGTTAGCAAGAGCACGAGCAAGGCCGACGCGTTGTTTCATACCACCTGAGAGCTCATCCGGGCGATAATGCGACCAGCCGTCAAGCCCCACCAGTTCTAGGGCTTTGGTTGCTTTTTCTTCGCGCTCAGTTTTGCCCACGCCCTTGATTTCTAAGCCATAAGCGGCATTTTCTCCTACAGTTCGGTGCGGTAATAGCGCAAAGTTTTGAAATACCATGGAGATATTGTCTCTACGCACTGAACGCAGCTCAGCTTCTGACATCTCGGTGATGAGACGACCACCTAAGTGCAGCTCCCCGGCTGTCGCGGGGTGCAGTCCATTGACCATGCGCAGCAAGGTTGATTTTCCACTCCCGGACAGCCCCATGACGACGAACACTTCTCCAGGAACCACCTCGAAGCTTGCGTCGATGACTGCAGCTGTCAAACCTTGGTCACGCAGCTCTGTACGAGTGGTCCCAGTTCTCAGTGCTTGAACCCCCCGAGCTGGATCTTTCCCAAAAATTTTATACAGTCCGTTGGCAATTATTCCGGACATGAATGCTCTCCTCTAATTTTGAAAAACTGTATATACACGGCATAATGCCCGTGCACGAGAGCATGTTCCGAGCCGCAAGTTTTTCTTCTTCGTCGGTGTGACCGGCAAAGTAACAGGTTGCTATGAACATCTCAGTTTCGCCGCTACCCGGGTCCAGTAGATTCTCGGCGCCTTCTGCGTAATATAGCTAACTTGCTACATGTATGCGGTTTAAAACATCGACTGGGAGCTCTACATTATCATCGTGATTTGCTGCCGGTCTGAGCCAGACCCTAGCGAACTTCGTTTCCTAACTCATCACATCGCTTGTCGAGAGCTTGTCGCGCAATGCCGAGTGCCATCCCCTGGCCAAAACCTCGCCGCGCAAGGACCCCGACGATTTTCCGCAGCTCCTTGTCATAATCTGCACGATTTTCCACCCGCTTTACCTTCTTGGCTTTTTTCCTTGCCAAGGTTTCTGCGAGCGCGGCCTCGTCGTCGTCATCGATTTGTTCCAGTGCCTGCGCCCTAATCCCCGGGGCGATGCCTTTGTCCGCCAATTCATGGTCGAGCACCAGCCGTGTCTTCCCACGTCGCTGGTGTCGCTGATGGACCCACTCGTGTGCAAATTTCTCGTCATTCAATAATTCAGAATGTTCTAAATCAGCAATGACTTCGTCGATAACCTCTGCTTCGAATTCTGCATCGAGAAGTTTACCGCGCAGCTCCTGCGTGGAGCGTGCACGGTAATTGAGTAGGCCGAGGGCCTTTTTGCGCACCGGTGCTTTTGCTTCTTCCAGCTCGTGATCAATAAAAGCCGAACCATCCGAGTTTTTGGCGGTGTGTGCGGCAATGGCATCCCGCAACTGCGCAATTTTTCGTGCACTCGGCTGCGAATCGCCACGAGATTGATGCGCAGGCTGGTTACTCTTCGGAGTCATCGAAATCTGGCACACCGTCATTAACGTCTGCGTTATCGCTCAATGGTGTATCTGATCCTGGAACATCGAAGTTTTCGGCATCCTTATTATTCTTGGCTGCATATTTACCAATTCCAAGCTTCTGGAAAATCTTTTGCTCTAGTTCATCACTCAGATCAGGGTTCGATTTCAGGAACTGACGGACTTTTTCTTTTCCTTGGCCAAGCTGTTCCCCTTCATAGGTGAACCAGGAACCAGATTTTTTCACGATATTGTTTTCTACGGCCAGATCAATGATCGAAGACTCACGTGAGATACCTTCGCCATACATGATGTCGAATTCAGCGACCTTAAACGGTGGCGAAACTTTGTTTTTGACAATCTTGATTTTTGTCCGGTTACCGATCGCATCTTGGCCGTCTTTTAGAGTTTGGATTCGGCGAATATCGCAGCGAACTGAAGAATAGAACTTCAAAGCTTTGCCGCCGGTGGTGGTTTCTGGTGAGCCAAACATCACGCCAATTTTCTCGCGCAGCTGGTTAATGAAGATCGCGGTGGTACCAGAGTTGTACAAAGCGCCAGTCATCTTCCGCAATGCCTGCGACATCAAGCGCGCTTGCAGTCCGACGTGCGAATCTCCCATCTCGCCTTCGATCTCGGCCTTTGGTGTCAAGGCGGCAACCGAGTCCACCACGATGATGTCGATTGCGCCGGAACGAATCAACATATCCGCAATTTCTAATGCTTGCTCTCCAGTATCTGGTTGCGAGACCAGCAAGTTATCGGTGTCGACGCCTAAGAGTCGAGCGTATTCCGGATCGAGCGCGTGCTCAGCATCGATGAATGCCGCAATACCGCCTGCCTTCTGAGCTTCTGCAATCGCATGCAAAGTCACAGTCGTTTTACCCGACGATTCTGGGCCATAGATTTCCACGACTCGACCACGCGGGAATCCTCCAATCCCCAATGCGACGTCGATCGCGGTATTACCGGATGAGATCGCCTGGATTGGAGGACGGTCATCGTCACCCAAACGCATAACCGCACCCTTGCCGTAGTCCTTCTCGATCATCGCCATCGCGGCATCTAAGGCCTTCTGGCGGTCTGACCCGGCGTTATCGGATTTCTTGCTATTAGTTTTTTTCTTTGGTGCCATTTCCTCTACTTTCACTAGGACTCATGGAGAGTACCTAATCACATCAACTAACCGCGTCGACATGATCTGTCATGCAAACGCGATCGTCATTTTCTTGTACTGCATATCAATTAGACTGCGTCCGCTTACTTTTGGTTCCACGGATCGTCCTGCCCCCAGCTAACCGGTTCTGCACCTGGCGACGCGGGGTTCATGCGGTAGCAGGACCCTTACCAGCCGGGATTATCTTTACCTAGGCGACGTTCTTCTGGAATACGAAAATCATGCATGATTCCATCCCAAATTTCTGCCGGATCACATCCCGCGTCGATGAGTTCGTCGGCAGTAGCTTCACGGCCGGTTAACACATGTGAGTGCGCTATCCATTTCGCCTGAGTTTCGCCAAACTCATCATTGAGCAGGCGACTGAATTCGGTTAACCGCATAACATCACCGCCTTAAAATCGACATCTTATTGGTGCTGATGTGACTTATTCGCCACGGAGCTCACGCATACGTTTCGCAATCTCATCTTGTGAAACCTGTGGCTGTGAATTCGGCTGCGTCTGAGAGCTGGCTTGCTGTCCAGATTCCACTTGTTTCGGGGCAGTAGATTGCCCTTGCGTGACGGATTGTTGCGCAGAGTTCGAGCCAGTCATCTCCGCACGAATCTGCTCGAGTCGCGAATGCCCTGCCATCTGGATACCAGCCTGCTTGACCTCGTGCATGCGATTTTGAACTGAATTCTCGGACAACTCAGCTTGACCGAGAGCACGAGAATAACGTTGCTCAATCTTGTCGCGCACACTATCGAGTGAAGGAGAAGAGTCGTTGGTGAGATTGTTCATGGAGTTCAACGACTCCGAAACCTTCTCCTGCATCTTGGCCTGTTCCAGCTGGCTCAACAACTTCGAACGTTGCTGGAACTTTTCTTGCAGTTGCATGTTATTCCGTTCAACTGCCTGCTTGGCTTGATCCGCCTGTTTTAGCGCCTGATCGTGTAGCTGCTTAGTCTCTTCCACGGATTGTTCTGCAGTCACCAGTTGTGCAGCAAAAGCTTCAGCAGCATTTTCGTATTCAACTGCCTTGCGCTCATCGCCCTCGCGGCGAGCCTTATCTGACAGTTCAAGAGCCTGTTTGGTATTGGACTGAAGTTTTTCGACCTCATTAAGGCGGCGGTTCAACTGCATTTCTAATTGCCGCTGGTTGCCAATAACAGCAGCTGCCTGCTGCGATAATTCGTGGTGCTGGCGTTTCGCGTCACTAATCGCCTGCTCGATCTGAACTTTCGGATCCGCATGTTCGTCGATCTTGGAATCGAACAGAGCCATGAAGTAGTTCCATGCTTTACTGAAAGGATTAGCCATGCTTAATCAAACGCCTTCCTATGTGCGTATCGAGGTCAATAAGTAGGTCTCGCAGTCCCTATAGAACCACAAATCAACGGAATCAATGGACCGACGAACTGTGCGAATTCTACAGCTCCGAGACTGGTTCCGCTGCAGCCGGGGAAGCTTTCGCCAGTTCTTGGTCGACCGAAGTCATCGCCATATTTCCAGCAGCTTCGATGAGCACGTCAGCAACAGTGGCATTCAACGCGTGACAGACAGATGCTAATAGTTCCGACGAGACTTCCTTGCGTCCGCGCTCTAGCTCGGAAATATAGCCCGGCGAAACCCGAGCCGCTTTCGCAAGTTCACGCAACGTGACACCTTTATCGGCGCGAAAAGCACGCAGCGCGAGCCCTAAGGCTTGCCGCAATAACGGTTCTGGCTGCGCTAGACGTTCATGATACGCAGTGGGCTCTCCGGTGATAATCGGAGTATCGAGTACTACTGATTGAGTTGCCATCACTAATTCCAACGATTCGAGTTCATTATTTGTTCCCACTCGAAATGTGGGATCTTCGGCAAGTATACAACGACCTTTCATGCAAAGGACGGAGTTTTCCGGTTTAAGCGAAAGCATTTTCGAGAACTGTCTAGCGCGAAGGAACAAGAAGCTATGGTTAATTTAAGGTGTTCTAGTGCAAAGTGATCTTCTCGTATAAAAGCTGAATTGCAGCATCCACAGCGTTGCCACGAACCTGCGCACGCGAGACATCCGGCCATTGGTAGAAAGCCGACTCGCCGTTTCCCATCTTCGGGCCGGCTACCGCAATATAAACGTCACCAGAAGCATGACCGTCCGCAGCCCCTGGGCCAGCCACACCAGTCAGGGACACAGCCCAATCACTCTCACAAACTATGCGGGCTCCGGCGGCCATTGCTCTCGCACATTCTGCAGAGACAACACCATATTGTGAAATCACGTCGGCATCGACTCTAGCTAAAGAAGTTTTCAGATCCGCAGAATAAGTGACCAACCCACCTTGTAACACTGCCGAAGCCCCCGGGATATCGGCTATCCGCGCTGCCAGCGCACCGGCAGTCAAAGACTCACAGGTAGCTAGAGTCTGCCCCCGTGATTCCAATACCCCGAGCACTGTTCCAGCATTAATAAAGTTTCCGTCTGCTTCACTCACACTAATTCTCCCGCTGAGAATCCCGAAGATAGACATATCCCGTCCATAAAGTAACTGCAACGGCGGCTAACATTACAAGCAACGTCGGAATATCCATCCAACTTGGCAGTGGACAAAGATATAGGGCAACTGCGAGAGACTGGAGCGCCGTCTTGAGCTTCCCTCCTTGGCTAGCAGGAACCACTTTTCCTTGACGCAGCAAGGCAAAACGCCAAACTGTTATGCCAAATTCGCGAACGAGGATTACAACAGTGATCCAAACTGGCAACTCGCCGATGACATTCAAGCTGACTAAGGCTGCCGTCATGAGTGCTTTATCGGCAATAGGGTCTGCAATTTTGCCGAAGCTTGTCACGAGCCCGCGCGCTCGGGCTATATCTCCATCGAGTTTGTCCGTGACCATAAGAGCCGCAAAAACCAGGAAAGCAGCCCACATCCAAGCGATTTCTGTTCCCCCGCCTGCAAGGACGAGCCATACAAAGACCGGTATAAAAGCGATCCGCATACTCGTCAGAACGTTCGGGAGATTTAGGTTAGACGGCTTCGCAGATGTGGTACTCACACCTAGAACCTTACCCCTTTAGTGTTGCGCGTCTGGTTATACCCCCGCGGCTTTGCGGGTATCAATGGCACCTTGAGCTACATCGCGACGAGATCTAATGATCGAGGCAATAACGGTCACAACCAACGTCGCAACAATGAACACTAGCGAACCGACCGTGGATACTTCTGGCACTGCAAGATTCTCGCCACCGTTAATAAAAGGCAGGTTGTTTTCATGCAGTGCATGCAGTAGAAGTTTGATGCCAATGAATCCTAAGATCACGCCTAATCCGTACGCCAGATAGATCAAGCGATCTAGCAACCCGTCGAGAAGGAAATACAGCTGACGCAGCCCCATCAGCGAAAAGGCATTTGCAGCAAACACCAGGTAAGCCTCGGTCGTAATACCGTAAATTGCCGGAATTGAATCAAAAGCAAACATGACGTCGATAAACCCAATTGCCAACAGTGCTACCAGAAGCGGTGTGACGGCGGTTTTTCCGGACTTACGAACGACCAATTTATCCCCACGATAGTCCTTTGTCACTGGCATAATCTTGCGTATTGCTTTGATGATAAACATGTCATTCGGATGGGTTTCTGGCTTATCCCGAAACTCATCAACGACAAGTTTGATCGCGATATACAGCAAAAAGATCGCGAATATATAGAAGATATCGGACCATGCAGAGATCAAGGCAGAACCAGCCAGAATGAATATCAAGCGAAAAACGAGAGCCAACACAATGCCGATCAACAATACTTTTTGTTGATACTTACGCGGCACTTGGAAAGCTCCGATAATCAATGCAAAGACAAAGAGATTATCGATTGACAAGGCTTTCTCAGTCACATAGCCCGTAAGGTACTCGACTCCATGCTCAGCATCCCAGCCAACCCACACGACCGCACCGAAAAGAAGAGCCAGACCGATATAAAACGCCGACCAAAAGCCAGCTTCTTTTAGTGTCGGCGCGTGTGGCGTGCGCACGTGACTATAGAAATCAAAAATGAAGAACCCTGCGATGAGTGCGATCGTAATTAACCAAATAAAAAGTGGTACTCCCACCATGACCTCCGGTCAGCACGTAGATGGACCAGAGGTCTCTCCTACCGCAGTATCCGCATAATTACGAGCTCTTGCGAGCCTCAATGCACTCATACTGGGCCGACAGAACCGGGTACAGAAAGATTCGTACCGTGTTGACGATTACTGTCGCGTCGAGGATACTCCCCTCCATGGACTGCACAACAGTCTAGCGCACTGAACCAAAGATGTGGTTATTCAATGCGCTAAAAAGCCTGTGACGTTGGATTATACGTAGCTTTTGTACTATGAGCTGAACCATCCGTGTCACCAGCGGAGTCCTCGACAACGTTATCTGGCTGCCCCTGATTCTGCTGCTCTTGCACTTCTCGCGGGGCGTCGGCCGGATCTGCTCCCTTGATCATCCAAATCGTAGTGTCAAGTTCTTCTGGCTTCGTCAATACTTCACGCGCCTTCGAGCCCTCCGATGGGCCGACAATTCCGCGTGTTTCCATGAGATCCATCAGGCGCCCAGCTTTTGCAAAACCGATACGTAGCTTCCTCTGCAACATAGATGTTGAGCCTAATCCGGAAGTCACCACAAGCTCGACAGCTTCCAGCAAGTCGTCCATATCCTTACCGATATCATCATCGATTGCTTTTTTCGCCTCGGCTTGTTTGTCCTCGGTAACGCCCTCGGTATAGTCCGGTTCCCCTTGCTCCTTCGCTGCCTCGACGACGGCGTACACCTCATCGTCGGACACAAATGCACCCTGCATACGCACTGGTCTTCCACCCTGTGGAATGAATAAACCATCACCCATACCAATAAGCGACTCTGCGCCTGTTTGATCCAGGATCACACGCGAGTCTGTGGAAGACGAAGTCGCGAATGCCAACCGCGACGGCACGTTAGTCTTGATCAGACCAGTAACGACATCTACCGATGGACGTTGCGTTGCAAGGACCAAGTGAATACCAGCTGCACGCGCCTTTTGCGTGATCCGCACGATGGATTCCTCGATCTCTTTCGGGGCCGTCATCATAAGATCTGCCAACTCGTCCACCACACACACAATGAATGGGTACGGTTCCATCTTCCGTTCGGACCCCGCCGGGGCTTGCACCTCACCGGTGCGCACTTTGTGGTTGAAATCCTTAATATGACGCACGCGCGCCGAGCGCATGTCTTGGTAGCGCTGCTCCATTTCTTCGACCAACCACTGCAACGCCGCCGCGGCTTTCTTCGGTTGCGTGATAATCGGCGTAATCAAGTGCGGGATGCCCTCATACGGGGTCAATTCCACCATCTTGGGGTCCACCAGGATCAACCGAACGTCATCCGGAGTGGCGCGAGTTAACAGCGAAACCAACATCGCATTAACGAAAGCCGATTTACCAGAACCAGTCGAACCGGCGACCAGCAAATGGGGCATTTTCTGAATCGACGACGAAATGAATTCGCCTTCAATATCTTTACCCAACCCAACCAAAGTCGGATCTTCGTCTCCCGCGATAACCTCAGATTCCAGGACATCACGCAAGCGAACGATCTCCCGGTCGGAATTCGGCACTTCGATGCCGACTGCAGACTTTCCGGGGATCGGAGCGAGAATACGCACACTGCCAGTGGCTACCGCGTAGGCAAGGTTCGATTGCAAGTTCGTAATCTTGCTAACCTTCACACCTGGCCCAAGCTCAACGATATAACGCGTCACTGTTGGCCCACGAGTAAAACCGGTGACCTGCGCATCAACCTTAAATTCCGCAAAACATGCATCGATGGCTTCAATTGTGCGGTCATTTATCTCCGTCCGGGTTTTCGGAGCGCGCCCCGGTTCCAATAGACCTGCAGAAGGAATCGTATATTCAGTGGCCAATTTCGATGCTTGCTGAGTCGCGCCTACGTCTTCACGCGGTCCATCATTAATCTGCGACGCCAAACCAACCTGGGTTGCTTGTTGTGCCACTGGCTGACGAGCGTCAGACTGTGGTTTTACTCCGGGCACACGGGTTTCTCGCGCCGTATCCAGGTGCTTGGTATCCACGGTGCGCGGGTTTTCTGCAGCTTGCTTTTGTTGCAGCCCGGATTGTGCTTGGTCCACAGCATCTTCTGGCGCTAGAGGCAGCTGTTCTGTCTTCTCTACTTCTGGTTCCGTACGAGCAGACCTGGACCTCGTTGGACTGTCCAAGACCGCAGGAAACTCATCCGTATCACTTGCCGTCGGCGCATTTTCCAAACCAGCAGCAGTCTTCGAAACCTGCTCCTGATGTTCTCGAGAATCATTACTGTAAAGCACCTCAGTGTGTTCTACCTGAGGTGGTTGTTCGGTGCGAGGAAAAAGTCCGGTGCTCTTCTTACGATTAGCAACTACATCGTGTGTCCCTGCGTTGCTTGACTGGGTTGTTGTGAAACCTGGACGATTAGGGTGCGAAGTCACTGGATTCGTCCGCAACGGCGCGCGTCGACGTGGCGTGCGTTGTGCTCCAGATGCAATGGCTGCAATTTCGTCGTTCGCTCGCCCGTAGGCATCCCCGTATTCATTGTGGCCGCCGACCGACTCCCGATCGGGATCAGCGTCCAAATTTTTGCTGCTATTTCCAGAAATTACATTACGCAAATACTCAGTAAATTCTTTGACCGTAATTCCGGTGACCTTCAACGCACCATAAATAATGACTAGGAACAACAGAGGAACAGCAACATAGGGACTGAATCCAGCAGCTAATGCTCCGCCTGTCCATGCCCCGAGTGCACCACCAGCGACAAATCGTTCCGGCCATTCTGCTGGCGCTCCGGAAAATAAATGGATCAATCCGAGCATAGAAATAACGATCAACGTAGTCCCGATGGAAACACGAGCCCTGTGTTCTACAGCCACGCGTCTGCCGGAAAACAACGCCGATGCTGCGATGACGAGCGCGACGGGGATAATGAAGGCCCCGGCCCCCAGCACTGCATGGGTGGCCGTCGCGATAGCTCGACCAATAAATCCAGCGATATCAAGCCACACAGAAGCCCCCAGAACGATGGCAACGCCAATCAGTGTCAAGGCAATCGCATCAGAGCGTGACGAAGGTACGCCTACCTCCGGTTTCGCCGCGGGGAGAGCTGACTCGGAGACAGCAACCTCATCCCCCTCGGTCTGCTCAGCGTGTGCATCATCACCATGCTGGTCTAAGTCATCATCCGAAACGTGCGTATCGGTCGAGCGTTTCTTTCCCCGTGATTGCGCCATTGCGCCTGAACTACGTTGCCCCTTTTTCGCCTTAGCCTTTTTGCCCGTCATGTCTGCTGAGTAGAGATCTTCATCTAATCCTGCAGGTGAATTTTTCAGCTTCTTGTTCTTGTCAGCTGTTTTCCGACCCATTTCGGTAGCACCGGCAGCTGTATCGGCATCATCGATCAAGTCGTCGTAGTCGGCATATTCATCGTAATCGTCATCAGCCTGGCCTATATTTCCAAACCTTTTGAGCGCATCTGATGTTTTCGAAAATGCGGTGGCAATACCTGAACCCACAGCACGAAAAGCACTTCCCGTACGTTCATGCGAGGTATTGGCTGCACGTTGCGCAGAACCAAAAACTACAGTTTCTAGGTTCGCAGAATCAGAATTCTCTTCCCTAGATTTCGCCGGATCTCCACCAGTTTTTCCCGACATTCCAGAGTTTAATTTTTTGCCCGCTGCGCGACCAGGGCCGGTACGCGGAGCCGGGCGAGTCGAGTTGGCGCGGGCTTTGTTTCGCTCGCCGCCACCACGTGGATTGCGAGGGCTGGTGGACTTTACAGACATGCCCCATACCCTAATACTTCAATGCCCATTATCCCCAAGCGCCACACCAATTTCTTATATTAACTTACACAACTGTTAGTCAAGCTTAAAAGCTTGACCGTACGATAGCACGATCTTCCCCAGTGATTTCAACGCTGACCGCATTACGTCCAAATACCCACAAGATCAACTCACTAATATCCCCTGACACACGCACCACATCATCACCCTTATCGACTACACCACGGGTTCCACCGAAGGTGACTGGTGGGAAACCAGGCGCAGAAAGAATGATGGGTAGACGCGATTTCCCCAACATTGTTTTAGCAAGAAAAGGTAAAGCTCTAACTAAGGATTTCTGACCCTCAAAGCTAATTTCCCGAGGTTGCCAATTTGGTACCGCACGGCGGACATCCTCATGGTGAACAAAGTTTTCTACTGCGTTAGCCTTCGCTTCAACCAATCGGAATAAGGAAAGCTGCGGAGCTCCCTGTCTCCAATTTTCTACAAGCTGCTCGTAACGCTGTGCCTTTGCCTTTTCTTGCACTTTCCTAAGATGCGAAGCCAATGGCGGGACAAACATACCTAATGCCGCATCCGGACGATGTTCACGTACCCACAAGTGCGCTGCTAAATCTGCGGTCTTCCAGCCCGAACATAAGGTTGGGGCATCAGGACCACGTTTGAGCAATAAGTCTGCCAAGCATTGGCGTTCCGAATCAGAAAAAGACATGTTTCCCAGGGTACCCTGGGAAACATGTCTTCTTGAGGAAAAGCGAGCTTAGACGGACTCGCGAGAATTACCGACCTCTTCGTCGTCGACGATCTCTATTTCCGAAGCCATTGGTACAACCGTTGGCAGGATAACAGGTTCGCGTTTCCAATTTTGCTCGATGAAGCGAGATACCTTCCGGCGCAACTTCTGCACCATGCGGTAGGTGTCGTTTTCACCTTCCGCAGCAAGATCATTCATCGTATTATCCACGAGTTCGACGACCTGTGGGATCAAGGCACGATCATCTTCCGCAAAGCCCGTTGTCTCCACACGTGGGCGCTCCAAAAGCTGTGAAGTTCGGTTATCGACCACGCACGTAATAGAAACGACGCCACCAGCGCCCAAGCTCGTACGGTCAGCCAAGGTATCCGCATCGACGTTGCCCATATTTAGGCCATCAACGTAGAGGTTTCCAACGGTCTTTTGTCCGACAACCTCTGCTTTACCGTTAGCCATATCAATGACCACGCCATTCTGGGCCAACATGACTCTCTCGCGCGGCACCCCGGTAGAAATGGCAAGCTCTTTGTTGGCACGTAGATGCCGCCATTCACCGTGGACTGGCCATGCATTTTTTGGTCGCGCTGCGTTATAGAGGAATAACAGTTCACCAGCATAACCGTGGCCCGACGAGTGCACCTTAGCATCTGCGTTGGTAATCAGCTCAGCGCCGATCTGCGAAAGCATATTCATCACGCCAAAAACTGCTTCTTCGTTACCAGGGATCAGCGAGGAAGACAGGATAATAAGATCTCCTGCTCGAACGGTGATCTGCCTATGCTCGCGACGAGCCATGCGTGACAATGCTGCCATCGGCTCACCTTGCGTACCGGTAGTGATGAGCATGGTCTTGTGCGGGGCCATCTTTGAGGCTTCTTCGATCGGGATGATGGTTCCTTTTGGTACACGGAGGTACCCCATCTTTTCCGCGATCTCCATGTTTCGCAGCATCGAGCGTCCGTTAAAAGCAACCTTACGGTGCGCTGCTACCGCGGCATCAATGGCTGCCTGCACACGGTAAACGTTAGATGCAAATGACGCAACGATCACACGGTTTTTCGCAGACGCCACAATCCGCTTCAACGTCGGAGCGATATCTGCCTCGGTAGCAGAAACACCAGGAACCGTTGCATTGGTGGAATCACACAGCATTAGGTCCACGCCTTCGTCACCATAACGTGACAAGGCTGGAAGATCTGTCGGGCGATTGTCCAATGGGGTCTGATCCAGCTTAATATCGCCCGTGTGAATGATTGAACCAGCTGGGGTGTTCAACATGATTCCCAGCGCGTCTGGGATGGAGTGATTGACAGCCCAGAAACGGCAGCGGAACGGACCGTAGCTGACATCTGACTTTTCGTTAACTTCCACCATCTTCGGCTTCTGGCGGTGTTCTTTAGTCTTCGCAGCAATCAACGCCAAAGTGAATTTCGAAGCCACAATTGGAATATCTGGCCGCAGCTTCAGCAGCCATGGGATAGCTCCAATGTGGTCTTCGTGCGCGTGCGTCACAACAAGCGCTTCTACCTGATCGATCTTCTTTTCGATCGGGCCGAAGTCAGGCAAGATCAAATCGACGCCTGGTTCTCCGGACGACGGGAATAACACGCCACAGTCGATGATCAGCAACTTGCCATCGTACTCAAAGACGGTCATGTTGCGACCAATCTCCGAAATTCCACCAAGAGCGTACATACGCAGCGAGCCTTTTTGCAGCTGGGGTGGTTCTGGCAGGCGTTTGGTCAAATCAGCGCCTTGCATCGATTTCGGTACATTACGGCGACCACGATTGTTGCTGCCGCCCTGGTTGTTACCGCCACCCTGGTTGTTGCCACCACGGCCACGGTTATTTCGCCCACGGGAACCACGGCCACGACCTTTAGCAGAGTTGCCTCCGTTATTGTCCTTGCCGTCGCCATGGTTGTTTTCGCTGTCTTTAACGGCGCCTTGTTTATTTGAACCAGAATCTTCCCGGTTATTAGAGCGGGCATTCTTGCCAGATTTTTTGTTATCCGGCTTATTGGGTTTGCCCTGCTTCTGCCCCTGTTTATTAGGCTTGTTCGACTTCTGTCGGTTGTGGTTGTTGCCAGCACCATCGTTATCGGATCCACCAGACTGTGGATTCCCCTCTGGTGGCTTAAACGAAGGGCTTGGTGCGGTATCAGTGGCACCACTAGATTGTGACAGTGATTGCGCTACGGTTGCAGCGTCCTCCGGTGGCCCCGCTTTTCGGGAAACTTTCCGGGAACGGGTGCGAGATTCAGTCATCTATAAGACTCCAGCTTGGTCCAAATCACGGCGTAGCCCGTCCACCTGCTCGTCATCTAACGGAGCGAGTGGCAGACGTGGTTCGCCTACTTCAATTCCCTGTTCGCGCAGGGCTGCTTTAGCAAAATTGGCACCTCCCAGACGCTGCTGCGCCTGGATTAACGGTGTTAATACATTTGTGTGGATTTCTCGCGCACGAGCGAGATTTCCCTCGTCATATGCGTCGTACAACTCACGCAAAGCTCGTGGCGCGGCGTGTCCGATAACGGAAATAAAGCCACTAGCCCCGACAGACAGCCACGGCAAATTGGCCGGGTCGTCACCGGAATACCATGCGAGTCCAGTTTCTTGCATGAGGTTACAAGCAGCATGCAGATCACCTTTGGCGTCTTTGACTGCTTGGATGGTGGGCAACTTAGCAAGTTCGGCAATCGTGTCCGACTCCACTGAGATGCCCGAGCGTCCAGGAATATCATACAAACTGATGGGCAAATCGGTTGCCTGCGCCACCGCTGTGTAATGAGCGATAAGGCCCGCCTGACTCGGCTTCGAATAATACGGCGTGACCACTAACAACGAATCGGCTCCCGCTTCTGCGGACTTTTTTGCTAGATCGATCGTAGTTGCCGTGTTATTCGTACCGACACCTGCCATAATCTTGGCGCGGTCACCGACCTCATCTTTGACAGCCTTCAGAAGTTCAAGTTTCTCGTCCACCGTCGTCGTCGGTGACTCTCCGGTGGTACCGGATACTACAAGGGCATCCAGGCCGTTATCCACCAAGTGAGCGGCTAGTTTTCGAGCAGCCGGTATATCCAAGGCACCGTCCTTATCGAACGGGGTCACCATGGCAACACTGACGCTGCCGAATGTCTCGACTCCAGTCTTGACTGTCAAACCTGTGCTCATGCTGCTCTAGGTTACCCGTTAACCATGCCCAACCACGAACCGGCGCACCCTTTGGAGCGTATGCTTTGGTTTTCGACCGTGTTTAGGCACCCTAGCAATATTCAGTTTGAACGTAGGCTAGGCATAAGGGCTAGCCGCCATATAGGTACCATCCGATAACGCACTGATATAGAAATCTGAAAACAACGATGGCGCTTGTTTCTGAAGTAACCGCAGACACTCGACCGCCAGACGGCGCATTTCCACGTCCGCATGCTCACTCGCGCGTGCACCAATAAAGTGCCGCCACGTGCGGTAATTACCCGTCACCACAATGCGCGATTCCGTCGCATTTGGTAACACAGCACGCGCTGCTTGCCGAGCCTGTTTTTTGCGTAACAAGGCATTTGGCTCGTCGGAAAGTTTTTCTTCCAGAGCAGCAAGCAACTCGTTGTAGACAAACCGATAATCATCTACTGCTTGTTCCACTAAACGAGATAATTCCTCATCCCCCGCAACTACATCCGGCATAACAAATTGTGCGTCTCCCGAATGCACAAACCGCTGCGAAAGCTGGCTAAAAGAAAAGTGCCGATGCCGAACAAGTTCATGGCTCACTGAGCGCGAAATCCCACGAATATACAATGTCGCGGTGGCGTGTTCCAACAGCGCAGTGTGCCCTACTTCCATGATGTGGTGCAAATAAGCATCATTAGCAGCGGTATGTGGGTTTGGCTTCGCGAACGTTTCATAACATGCACGACCAGCAAATTCCACTAAAGATTCAGCATCCGTTGCAGAAGAGTCTGCTTGCCAATTTATCTCTGGATCCTGTGGGGGAAAAAATTGAGTAGCAGCGAGAAGATCTACTTTCAGGTTCTTAGCTGTGGCCATGTGCTAATTCAGGCCCAGGAATTTCTCCAGGCCCACAGTCAGACCCGGGTGATCTTTAATCTGACGAACACCAGTAAATACGCCTGGAACGAAGGATGTCCGATCATAGGAATCTTGTCGAATTGTCAACGATTGGCCTTGCGCACCAAAGATCACTTCTTCGTGTGCCACCATCCCACGGGTGCGCACTGCGTGGACTGGAACCCCATCGACGTTTGCTCCACGCGCGCCGTCGAGTGATTGCTCAGTAGCATCCGGCATCTCCGGCATGTTCGCTTGCCGTCTCGCATGAGCAATGCCTTGCGCGGTATGAATCGCGGTACCCGATGGTGCATCAAGTTTCGTTGGGTGGTGGTATTCCACAACTTCAGCGGTCTCAAAAAATTCAGCGGCCTGACGGGCAAAGTGCATCGTCAAAATAGCGGAGATTGCAAAATTCGGTGCAATCAACACGTGGCCAGCCCCATCCGCCTGAGCCCACTGCTTCACCTCTTCCAGGCGCTCCTCGTCAAAACCCGTGGTCCCAACAACACAATGGATACCGCGTGCTAGGCAGAATTGTAAGTTCCCCATGACCACAGCTGGCTGGGTGAAATCCACGACGACTTCAGCTTGCTTTTCCACTAAAATGTCCAGACTGTCATCTCTATCGACAGCAGCAACTAGTTCCAGATCATCGCTTCCGTCAATAGCTTCCACAATCGCACTGCCGACGCGGCCTCGTGCTCCTAATACTCCGACTTTAATGGTCATAAATCTTCCTTAGGTAGAACGCCCCATGATGAGAGCACATATTTTTTAGCATGGCTTAGTGATCCGACTATCTCGTTACCTAATTGTATCGACTCTGTGTTTAGTTTTCGCCGAATATTTGCGAGAGAAACGATAAACTAGAACCATGAAAACTCCTCGGACATTTCTCAGCTTGGCTGCCACCATTATCACTTCCGGGTTGGTGTTAAGCGCATGCGCTACCGCTGACAATACGGATAATTCCGCGCAGCGGCCAACCAGCACCGTGACCTCAACCTCCCCGCAGCCAGCAGAAACTACCGAAAACAAAACGACAACCGAAACAACCGACGCGCAAGATACATCCCGCACGACCGCTGCGCGTGGTCAAGAATCAGCTCAGCCAGCAGGTGCACAAATGCTTGGCACGCCTTCGATGGAAGACCGGCAAGACCTTCCTGACGGTCTTGGTGATTTAAGTCCCACGGATGTGCGCATCGGTACCCACCAAGGATTTGACCGGGTCGTATTCGAGTTCGCAGGTGTCGGCAAGCCAGGTTGGTTCACACACTACACAGACACCCCGGCACAACCTGGTTCCGGCTTTCCCGTGGAGTATCGAGGTAATACAGCTTTGAATATCGCTATAGAAGGCACCCCGGCCCCAATTGATCCACAAAAGCAAGCACAATGGATCGATCTCAATGCAAGCTTCCCGGGCGCCGGGTCGGTTGCCGAAGTCAAATTAGCCGGAGCCTTCGAAGCTCAGTCTAAATTCATCATTGGCTTAGATAAGCCGCGCCCCTATTCCGTTACCCGCCTGGAAAATCCAACGCGTGTGGTCGTAGATATCCAGAAATAGATATCCAATAACAGTTTTTAGTCCCCGCGCGCGCAAGCTCGGGGTAATAACAAAGGCAGCCTCCGGCGATGTAAATTACCGCTCGGAACGCTGCCTTTATTGTGACCGGTTTATACCGCACCGGCCACGACCGCGTGGAATTTAATCTTCCTCCACCGGCACCAGTGAGATCTTGCCCCGATCATCGATGTCAGCGATCTCGACCTGCACCTTGTCTCCGACGTTAATTTCGTCTTCAACCTTTTCGATGCGACGACTACCGCCGATCTTGGAGATATGCATCAGACCATCACGGCCTGGCATCAGCGAAATAAACGCGCCGAAAGCTACAGTCTTCACGACGGTTCCCAAAAAACGCTCCCCAACCTTAGGAAGCTGTGGGTTCGCAATAGCGTTGATCTTTTCCACCGCGGCGTCTGCTTCCTCGCCGGTAGCCGCCGACACATAGACGGTGCCATCGTCTTCGATAGAGATTTCAGCACCAGTCTCGTCGTGGATGGCATTGATCGTCTTGCCCTTAGGGCCGATCAATTCACCAATCTTCGAAGGTGGGATGTTTACCGTGATCACCCGAGGTGCGGTATCAGCCAAGGCATCCGGCGAATCGATAACAACTGTCATCGTTTCTAGGATCGTCAGGCGTGCCTCGCGCGCCTGTTCCAAAGCCTCGGCCAATACGTCAGAAGGAATGCCATCAAGTTTGGTATCCAATTGCAGAGCCGTGATGTAATCCGGCGTACCGGCGACCTTAAAGTCCATGTCGCCGAATGCATCTTCCACTCCCAAAATGTCAGTCAAGGTGACAAAACGATCCTCACCATCGACTTCACCGGACACCAAGCCCATAGCAATACCAGCCACAGGTGCTTTCAAAGGGACACCAGCGTTGTACAGCGACAAGGTAGAAGCGCACACAGATCCCATGGAAGTCGAACCATTTGATCCCAACGCCTCAGAAACCTGGCGAATGGCATACGGGAAATCCTCGCGTGAAGGAATTACCGGCACAACCGCACGCTCTGCAAGTGCTCCGTGACCGATTTCTCGGCGTTTCGGGGAGCCGACACGGCCGGTCTCACCAGTTGAGAATGGTGGGAAGTTGTAATGGTGCATGTATCGCTTAGATTCACCAGGGGTCAAAGAATCTACCCGCTGAACCATCTCCAGCATGTTCAACGTGGTAACCCCCAGGATCTGAGTTTCGCCACGCTCAAACAACGCAGAACCGTGCGCCCGAGGAATTAACTCGACTTCCACTTCCAAATCACGGATGTCAGTGGTGCGGCGTCCATCTACACGATAGCCATCACGCAAGATCTTTTCGCGGACAATCTCTTTTTGCAAGGCACTATATGCAGCACGGATTTCCAACAACGCGTCGTCATCGTCAATGTCATATTTGTCTTCGATATCGTCGGCGAGGTCTTCGTCCCACTCAGCAATGTAGTCATTGATAGCTTCGTCGCGGGCTTGTTTCTCACCAATCGATAGCAGCTTGTGCAGCTTCTTGCGAGCCTTCTTTGCGACTTCTGCAAAGACTTCGTCGGAATATTCCTTAAACAAGGGGAACTCCGCGGTTTCTTTCGCAACCTGCTTAGCCAATTCTGTTTGTGCCTGGCACAACAGAGAGATAAAAGGCTTCGCTGCTTCCAGGCCCTGCGCGACAGTGGACTCGGTTGGAGCCGGCGCTCCCGCAGCCACACGGTCGGCTACCTGCACGCCCGCGCCAGCTTCCACCATCATGATCGCCACATCATTGTTGGCAGATTTATTGCCTTTAGAATTTCGACGCCCCTTCTTCGGGCCGCCTTCTTTCTTCTCCACGATTCGGCCTGCCACAACCATCTCAAACAGCGCTTCCTGGTGCTGTTGATGGTTCGGGAAGGCAACCCACGCGCCTTCTGGATGTTCATCGTCGGCCAGCAACGCCATACGAACCGCTCCGACCGCACCAGAAACCGGCAATCCAGAAATCTGGGTAGCTGCCGAAGCTCCATTGATGGCCAGCACGTCGTAATATTCCCCCGGCGCTATCGACAGTACTGTGTTGACATTTTGTACCTCGTTGCGCAAACCTTTGACGAAAGTCGGACGCAGCGGACGGTCAATCAAGCGACAAGCCAAAATCGCCTCGGTAGATGGTCGACCTTCACGACGGAAGAAACTACCCGGAATACGGCCCGCGGCATACATACGTTCTTCCACATCGACAGTCAGTGGAAAGAAATTTAGCCCCTCTTTCGGCTTGGAAGAGGCGGTCGTCGTCGACAAGATCATTGTCTCGTCATCCAAGTAGGTGGTCACCGAGCCATCTGCTTGGCGGGCAAGCTGCCCGGTTTCAAATCGGATGGTACGGGTTCCAAAGTCCCCGTTGTCGATGGTGGTTTCTACACCGTTGATTCCGACTTCTTCATCGATAAATTTTTGCACAGCCTGGTTGCTGCTCATACAAACTCCTTGCTCTTAAACGAGCTCGTTCCTGGTGACGATCATCGTAGCCGCCAAAAGATCTTCATCTCTTATAGAAGACCTATACCTATTTCGGAAATATTCCTGGCAGATCTTATAAGCCAGAATCAGTTTAGCATGAGACAAACCCGTGGTACGCAAAAGCCACCCTGCCCGGCAAGCCGGGTGGGTGGCGATAAGCGTGCAGCTTAGGCTGCTTAACGACGATTAATTAGCGACGGCTAATTAGCGACGCAGTCCCAAGCGAGAAATCAGGTCGCGGTACCGGTTAATGTCTTTACTCTGCAAGTACTTCAGCAAACCACGACGACGACCAACCAACAGCAACAGACCACGACGAGAGTGGTGATCGTGCTTGTGATCTTTCAGGTGCTCGGTCAGGTTGGTGATACGGTAGGTCAGCAGCGCGACCTGAGCTTCTGGGGAACCAGAGTCAGTCTCGTGAACACCGTATTCCTTGAGGATTTCTTGCTTCTTTTCTGTAGAAAGAGCCATGTTTATCTCCTTATTTCAGTCCACACGAAAATTTATTTGCAACCACTGCGGACCATAGTCGCAAACCAACCACCCATATTAGCCGCCAGGACTACTGACACGCAAATGGCGAAGTTGTGTTTGGCGAAACTCAAAATCAAGACTGGCGATCGACACTAATCCCGCGAATCTCCCTGTGAAGCACGCTGCAAGAAAAACTCCCCCGCCACTGAATCATGATCAATAACTGAACTATCGCGCATCTCCAGGTCCTGCGCTAAGACCTCACGAATGCTGCAAACATCACGGGAAATAGCTTCCAGAAGTGCATCTAGACTGTCATATTTCTTCATCGACCGAATTCGATCAACGAAATAAACCGTGGCACCATAGCCGTACAAATCCGCTTCTCGGTCCAATACAAAAGACTCCACGCTGCGCTCGTCATCACCAAAAGTCGGGTTTGTGCCCACGGAAATCGCGGCAGCATAAGCCACCCCCGGAACCATATTCCCATTCACCGGAGAATTCGACCCCTCAACCACAAGCCAGCCTGCATACACTCCATCAGCAGGAAGGGCTAGATTTTCCGGAAAATACTGGTTCGCGGTAGGAAATCCAAGTTCTTTACCGCCCCTCCCGGCTCCGCGCACAATCGGGCCATAGACGCTAAACGGCCGCCCCAATGCCCGACGTGCAGCAGCCACATTCCCGGCCGCAAGATATTTGCGAACGGCTGTCGAACAAACCAAAGTCTCACCGTCGGCAAGTGTCTTATCATGCAACAATTGCACCACGTCTACACCAACCCCACGCGCGGCACACAACTGTCGCATGATTTCCGGCGTGCCAACGGCGTCTTTACCAAAAGTGAAATTCTCTCCGATTATCACGTGACTGGCGTGCAGTTTGTTGACGAGCAACCGGTCGACATATTCCTGCGGCGACCAACCCGCCATCTCGACGGTGAAGTCAATCACCATCACATTATCGATGCCCATCTTCTCCACGACGGACATACGCTGATCAAAACTGCTCAGTGCTAACGGAGCGCGTTCCGGTAAAAATACGCTAACCGGGTGCGGGTCGAAGGTAATCAGAACCGATTGCTGCCCAGTAGCTCGTGCTTTGCGCACCGCAGCAGAAATAAGCTCTTGATGCCCGCGGTGCACCCCATCAAAAACTCCGATGGTGATCACAGAGGATTCCACGCGTTCGGGGATCTCGTCCATACCCTGCCAAATATTCACCCTGCCAGCTTAAGGCATACACTGACTGCTATGAATTCAGCTACGGATTTTTCGCAGCCAGACCCACTAGACGGTTCCGGGTTAGTGGTCGTCGACAAGCCAGCGGGCATGACCTCACACGACGTCGTCGGCAAGTTACGCCGTATCTTCCGCACCAAAAAAGTCGGACACGCGGGAACTTTAGACCCCATGGCGACTGGAGTACTGGTCGCCGGGATTAAGCGTGGCACCAAGTTTCTAGCCCATATGGTGGCCGCGGATAAAACCTACCAAGCAACCATCCGGCTAGGTGCTGCTACCACTACTGACGACGCCGAGGGCGATTTTCTTCCCGCAACGACAATCGAAGACGGACTGAACCAAGAACAAGTCAGTGTTCGTTTATCTGGCCTATCTGACGACGATATTGCAGCTGCAGTTGCTTCCTGGACCGGTACAGTCGAACAAGTCCCCGCGAAAGTCTCCGCTGTGAAAATTGCTGGTAAACGAGCCCACCAGCGGGTGCGTGAAGGCGAAGACGTAGAAATTCCCGCGCGCACTGTAACGATCCACCAATTTACTGTGCATTCCATACGACGCGACAGTGACGACGAGACCGGTACTGCTTTTATTGATATTGCATGCACCGTGACATGTTCTTCCGGAACTTATATCCGAAGCCTGGCCAGAGATATCGGTTCAGACCTGGGCGTCGGTGGCCATCTGACGAAGCTACGCCGAACGCACGTTGGCCCTTATGGGCTCAGCGATGCGGCAACCCTCGACGAACTGGCCGACAATCCACAACTCAGCTTAAGCCTCGACGACGCTCTGCAACGGAGTTACCCCCACTGGCAGGTCACTGAACAACAAGCAACCGATTTATCCATGGGTAAACGTTTGCCCGCTTGCGGTCTGGACGGTGTAGTTGTGGCCATTGCCCCAAATGGGCAAGCGATAGCACTAGTCACCGAAACCACAGGAGCACGAGCCGAAATTAAAACCGTCTTCGTGGCACGTCCCAGTACTTTATAAGTCAATGACTCAGCAGTCTCGTCGTCTCAGCTCTTAGAGGTCTCATGTTCTCAGAGATCAGACGGTCACGGCTGCTGCAGTAAATACGAAGCCGTCGTCAATCATCCACCTCCCATTTATCAACGGCACCGGGGTCGGGCGAACCAATAAATAGGCCACGAAGGTTCCGTCTTCGCGAAGATCAATTTCGGCTTGTTCGAAGCCTAACCATCGCTGAGTCATCGGAAACCACGTCTTATACACGGTTTCTTTCGCACAAAAGATGATGCGATCCGCACACGATATTCCAGTTGCTCGAAAACGCGAGATTTGTGGCTTTTCACTACCACGGAGAATCAAATCCACAATATCCACTGGTAATTTTTCCGCTGGTTCAATATCGATTCCTAGGCTGTGTAACCGATGAATCGGCGCCACAGCCGCCGCCCGCATACCAGAGGTATGCGACATGGACCCACAAAACCCCTCCGGCCATAGCGGCATGCCTCGATTTCCCCGCAAAATAGGCTCGTTTCTGGAATGCCCCAACTGCTGGAGCGCTTGATGAGCACACCATCGAGCATCACCAAACTCAGCTTTGCGTTTTTCCACTGAATGTGAGACTAACGATTGTTCCAACGGGTGCAACCTGTGAAAATTACTCAAGTCCCCCGCCGCATCGCTGCGTACCGTAATGATTCGGGCGGAATCCGGCAACAAAAACTCATAATTACTGGTCATACCCCATCACTCCCCTTGCCACGACGTCGCGGCATCCGTAGCTCCGGGTGACTTTCACGGCTCTGCTCGAGTCCTACCCGCTGTGCAATCTGTCCACCGTTCGGATCAGCAACCAGTTCTAGCACTGGGCAGGGCCAAATTCTATTCTGATCGCTTCGGCCCCATTCCCGGGGATATCCCAACGAGACCTCATGGTGTTCCACGCCATCTAGTTCAAAGATTGCTGGCATATGCAAATGGCCGTAGACCACGGCTTTCGCGTTATAGCGCTGCGGCCAAGTGCGAGTATGCCGACTGCCGCACCACAACGCAAGTTCCGGCAACGCCATACGCAACGTCGGTTCCTGTACCAAAGGCCAATGATTGACTAAGACTGTCGGCCCGTTAACACGTGATAGACGCGTAATAGAATAGGCCAACCGATCCCAGCACCATGCCCGGATATCGGCGAATGGTGCAATCGCGATTTCATCAGTCATCACTACGTTTTTCTGTGCAGCAAGCTCCAAAGCCTCTTCTACCCCAGTACCTGCTGGACGAAAACTGTAATCATATAGCGTAAATAGTGGCACAACGGTGGTATCACCGAACACAGGGAAAGTATCTTCCGGAGTCAAAACATCAATACTGCGACATATCTGCACCAAAGCATCATATTTAGCTCTTCCCCTATGCGCGTCCGTCGACCGAGAAAACAGCTCATGATTTCCGGGGACCCAAATCACCTGCGCAAACCGACTGCGCAGCTCGCTCAACACCGTAGAAATCAGGTCTAGGCGCTCTGCGACGTCTCCTGCGACGAGCAACCAATCATCCGGATGTCGCGGGGTAATCTCATCGAGCCGCAGGCGGTTCGCACGCACCGCGGCATGCAAATCAGCTACTGCCCACAAAGTAGGCCGGGGATGATTCATTCCGTCATGGCCCATTTCATCGAGTGGAAACGGTAAACCACCGCAGCTGTGCGAAACACGATAAATGCCAACAAACCGCACCAAATGCCAGCCAGTCCGCCGTCGACAAGGTATGCGATCCACACGCCGGGCAAGAATCCCAATAAGACTGCCCCAATCGTAATCGTGCGCAAAAACGCGACATCACCTGCGCCAAGCAGTACGCCATCAATGGCAAATAGCACACCTCCCAGCACGATCATGATGATCAGCAACCACCACGGAGTCATGATTGTCTCTAGTACTCCGGCGTCCTCAGTAAATAATCGAGGTATCCATCCAGAAAACACGGCGAACACTGCAGCTAGCCCCACCGCAAAAATTGTGGAGTACCCGATAATCTTTAAGCCTGTCTGCCGAGCCAACGCAACCGTGCGTCCACCCAAAGCAGCACCAATGAGCGCTTGAGCGGCAATTGCTAATGAATCCAGCACCAATGTCAAAAAATTCCACAACTGCAGCATGATCTGGTGGGCTGCCAAAGCATTAGTGCCGAAACGTGCAGCCACGCCTGCCGCAGATAAAAAGGCCACTTGAAAAGCCAGCGAACGCAAAATCAGATCGCGGCCCAATACCAATTGCCGTGCAATCACTTGAGCTCGTGGTGCCCAACTGCCCTCATGTGCACGAATCAAGCACAACACAAAGCACGATGCTGTCAGCCCCATGCCAAGCACATTCGCCCATGCTGAGCCAACCAGCCCAAAAGTGGAGACCAAAAATGGCAGGGCAAGAGCACCGGGGATAACGCCTATTAAGGTGAAATAGAATGGCCACCGCGTGTTGTGGATGCCCCGCATCCAGCCGTTGCCTGCCATGATGACTAGGGTCAGTGGAATCGCACACGCCGATACACGCAACCAGTTAGCCGTGGCCGCAGCTACCTCCGGATCGCCAGTCAACCACTGCGCAATCGTAGAACCGAATATCCACAATCCAACAGCCAACACCGCTCCCACAGCAAGTGCTACCCAGGTTGCTTGCACGCCTTCAGCTATCGCGGCAGATTTTTTACCCTGCCCGAATAACCGCGACGAGCGGGCGGTAGTGCCATACGACAAAAAAGTCAGCTGTGTTGTCAGCATCGATTGCACAGTCGCCCCAGCACCAAGTGCGGCTAATTCAAAGCTGCCTAAACGACCAACAACCGCCGTATCAAGCAGCAAATACAACGGCATCGCGGCCAGTACACCAAGCGCAGGGAGTGCGAGACCAAAGATACTGCGTGCAGTAACCTCTCTACCTACGTCGGTTCTATTATGCGCAGCGTTGTCAGGTTCGGAACTGTTATTACGAGAAACTTTCGTCATGGACACTCACGTTCAATCACCCGAGAAAGCTGATTTAGTACTGCAAGATTGGTTCCCCGCGCAGAAAAAGCTGCGGCAGGAACATGCCCTCCACCGCCGAGCTGCATGGCAATCTGCGAACAATCAATTTCTCCTGAACGCAATGAGATATTCCAGTAGCCTGGCGCCATTTCTTTGCACACAACTCCCAAGTTCGTGCCATCGAGCGAACGCACAAAATCAACTAGTTTTTCCACGGCAGATTGACTGTGGGTTGCAATGATACGGTGGGGAACCTGCAAAATTGCCATGTTTACCGAACCAGCGGCTTTGATCTGCAGATTGGATAAAACCTCACCCGTCATCTGCAAATCGTCCGCAGCAGTAAGATCCACCAAATCTTCCGCTATTTGTTTGGTGTCCAGACCAAACTTCATCAATTCCGCGGCCATGGTATGCATTAAGGCACTGCCCCAACGGAAACTTCCGGTATCCGTCATCAACCCTGCATACAAACCATGTGCGATGGATTGATCAAGCTTTACCCCTAGGTGTGCAAACAACTCATACAGAACCACTGTCGTTGATTCACGGCTTGCATCCACCAGGTTGATGCTTCCATATCCAGGGTTTGTTGCATGGTGATCGATGTTTATGGTTTGCCCAGTGAAATCCTCGAAGCTGGAAGCGGCTGTACCCGTCCGGGAAAGCGACCCGCAATCCACGCTAATGAGTATGTCTGCAGGGGGTAACGTATCGGTAGCACCGAAGAGCTCGACCCTATCCGCCTGCGGAATAGACAAAAGATTTTCCGGGATGCTTTTTTCTTGACCAACGAACATCCGCGAAGCAATGCCGAGTTGTCTTAATCCCAGGGAAAGCGCACAAGCCGACCCAATGGCGTCAGCGTCAGGATTAACGTGCGCCAGGATATTTACCTGTCGGGCTTGCTTGATAACGCTTGCAACCTGCGAATATATCATTATTCGGCACCTTTATTCTGCGCTATTATTCAGATTCTTTGTAGGGATCCGACTCACCTGCCGGGCTGGCCTGTTCACGCAATTTAGCCAGTTCTTCGTCGCGAGCTTTCGCCTTCGCCAACAAGCCTTCCATATGCGCAGAAGCCTGCGGGACTTCGTCGTACTCGAACTCAAGGGTCGGTGTAAACCGTACTGAAAGCACATCCCCAACGATTTTGCGCAGTTGTCCCCGGTATCGTTGCAACACCTGTGCCGCCTGTTCGAGATCAGGTGTTTCGCTGATATCGCGTCCGCGTACGGTGTAATACACCGTAGCGTTATGCAGATCACCCGTTACCCGGGTATCCGTAACGGTGATGAGTTCCAACCGCGGGTCCTTAATCTGATGTTCCAAGGCACTTGCCACAATTTCTTGGATCCGCTTCGCAATTCGACCGGTACGCGCATTATCTGCCATGATCTAGCCACCTTCCACATAAATAAGTTCTAACTGCTGATATTTTAGCGCAGACGAAAAACACCCACCCGTTGCCGGTGAGGCAATTCGGGTGGGTGTGCTAGCCAGCATCATAAGTGAGGCAATCGCAGAACAATCAGTTACTGTCCACAATCACTGCTTAAACAGGTACTAGTCTCGTGGGACTTCTACCTCTTCGTAAGCCTGGATGATATCGCCAACCGCAATGTCGGGATACGACAGAGTCATACCGCACTCATAACCGGCCTTGATCTCGGTCATATCGTCCTTTTCGTGACGCAAAGACTCGATCGTGGCATTCGGCGCGATGACGTTACCGTCACGCAAGATGCGCGCCTTACCGTTGCGCTTGACCGAGCCTTCGTTAACCATACATCCGGCGATAAGGCCAACCGCGGAAGACTTGAACAGCGCACGGATTTCGGCTTCACCGGTATCGCGCTCTTCGTAAATCGGCTTGAGCATGCCTTTGAGGGCTTGCTCGATCTCTTCGATCGCGCGGTAGATAACGGTGTAGTAGCGCACATCGACGCCTTCTTGGTTGGCAGCTTCGGTAGCTTTACCTTCTGCGCGGACATTGAATGCCACGATAACGGCATCCGAAGCAGCAGCCAAAGATACGTTGGTCTGTGTAACAGCACCAACGCCACGGTCGATGATGTTCAGCTCGACTTCGTCGTCGATATCGATCTGCAGCAACGCATCTTCCAGAGCCTCGACGGAACCTGCGTTGTCGCCCTTCAAGATCAGGTTCAGCGTGCTGGTTTCCTTCAGCACCTTGTCCAAATCTTCCAGAGAAACGCGCTTCTTCGTCTTGGCTTGGATTGCAGAACGACGGCGCGCATCACGCTGCGCAGCAATCTGACGCGCAACCCGGTCGTCTTCTACCACCAACAGGGAGTCACCAGCGCCTGGTACGCCATTAAGTCCCTGCACCTGCACCGGACGCGAAGGTCCAGCTTCTTCCACGTCATTTCCAAACTCGTCGACCATACGACGCACACGGCCGTGAGCATCGCCGACGACGATGGAATCGCCAACATGCAAGGTGCCGCGCTGGACAATCACAGTGGCGACAGGGCCACGTCCGCGGTCCAGGTTTGCCTCGATCGCCAGACCCTGTGCGTTCATGTCCGGATTCGCGGTCAGCTCTAGTGCTGCATCTGCAGTCAGAACTACTGCTTCCAGAAGCTCATCGATGTTCGTTCCCTGCCGGGCAGAGATATCGATGAACATGGTATCTCCACCGTATTCTTCCGGAATAAGACCATATTCAGTCAGCTGACCACGGATCTTGTCAGGTTGCGCTTCTGGCTTATCGATCTTATTCACTGCCACAACCACTGGAATGTCAGCGGCCTTGGCGTGGTTAATCGCCTCAATGGTCTGTGGCATAACGCCATCGTCGGCAGCAACCACCAAGATCGCCAGGTCGGTAGCTTTCGCACCACGAGCACGCATTTGAGTAAATGCCTCGTGACCGGGAGTATCCAGGAAGGTCAGCGTACGCTGTTTACCTTCGGCAGTGACCTCGGTCTGGTAAGCGCCGATGCCCTGGGTAATACCGCCAGCTTCGCCCTCACCTTCGTTGGTCTTACGGATGGTATCCAACAATCTGGTCTTACCGTGATCGACGTGACCCATAACGGTAATGACTGGAGGGCGTTTCGCGAGATCTTCCTCGTCGCCTTCATCCTCGCCGAACTGCAGGTCAAACGACTCCAACAGCTCACGGTCTTCGTCTTCTGGCGAGACAACTTGCACTTCATAGTTGATCTCGGCAGCCAGTAACTGCAGGGTTTCTTCCGAAACCGTAGCCGTAGCTGTGACCATTTCACCCATGTTGAACAGAGCCTGGACCAAAGCAGCTGGATCTGCATTAATCTTTTCCGCAAAGTCCGACACCGATGCGCCACGGCGTAGGCGAATGGTCTTGCCCTTACCGTCTGGCAAGCGCACACCACCAACTACGTTTGGTGCGTGCAGCTCCTCGTACTCCGCCTTCTTCTGGCGCTTGGACTTCTTACCACGACGTGGAGGACCACCTGGACGGCCGAATGCACCAGCGGTGCCGCCACGGCGGCCACCGCGACCACCGCGGAATCCACTTGGTGGACCACCACGACCTGGGCCACCACCTGGCGCGGCTTTTCCGCGTCCACGCCCGCCACCAGATTGCTTGTTCGGCATCGCTGCCGGACTTGGAGTTGCCGGCATCATAGCTGGGGTCGGACGACGTCCACCGCCGCTACGTTCATTCGAAGAGCTGGAACGATTATCACGTGGCTTGGAACCGCCATCACGAGCGGGTTTACCCTGCCCTTGTCCCGGCTTCGGGCCCTTCGACCCTCCAGGACGTGGCCCTGGTTTCGCTCGGTCATCGCCAGCACCCGACGAGAATGGGTTGTTCGCCATCTTCGGCCGGCCACCTGGCTTCGGCATTGGGCGTGGCATCGAGTTTCCTGGGCTCGGCGCACCTGGTTTAGCCTGTCCCGGTTTTGGTTGACCGGGTTTAGCTTGCCCTGGTTTAGCGGCGCCTGGCTTAGGCGCATTGGCACCTGGCCGTGGTGCTGGACGCTTATCTGCACCCACGGAAGTTTGTTTCGATGAAGGTTGCGCTGCCGCCTGCTGGTTCTTTGCAGGCTTCGTAGGCCGCTGCTGCCCTGGCTTCGGTGCACGAGCAGCCTGTGCGCCAGGCTTTGCTGGACGTTCTTGGCCTGGTTTTGGTGCTCCCGCGGCGCCTTGTGCAGGTTTCGGTTGCCCCGGTTTCGTAGCTCCAGGTTTCGGTGCAGTCGAAGTGGCCTTTTGGCCTGCACCAG
>ERZ1023415.24-NODE-24-length-66599-cov-17.514412_pt1 | contig 66599 bp, 63 predicted proteins | sample MGYA00380510_ERZ1023415 | MGnify/ENA primary metagenome ERZ1023415 (study PRJEB33173, sample SAMEA4830299) | metagenome | study: EMG produced TPA metagenomics assembly of the PRJEB25223 data set...
GCCGATTCCTGGAATGTCCGGAAGAGTTGCCAACGCCGATAATTCTTCTACCGCCGGGCCGTCGGTATCCCCCAAAATTGTGTCAACGATTGACCGCGTTTCACGCAGGTCTGGCGAGCACGTGGAATAAACTACCACCCCACCTGGTCGCACCAACTGCAGCGCTGAGCGTAATAACTCCACTTGCAGTGTATTCAAATCCAGAATATCGCTATCGTCTTTTTTCCAGCGTGCTTCCGGACGTCGACGTAACGCTCCCAGCCCTGAGCATGGCGCGTCGACAAGCACCCGGTCAAAACCAGCGGCTAACCCCGGACTTCTACCGTCAGCCACGTGCACTGTGACCGGCAAATCAGCTACCGTTGAGCGAATCAATTCCGCACGGTGAGGCGAGACTTCTACCGCGTCTACCGAAGCACCATCGATGGCGGCTAAAGCACCTAACAGAGCAGCTTTTCCACCAGGCCCAGCACAAAGGTCGAGCCAACGCCCAGAGTCTTCTCCCAGCACCTCGGCTTCCACGACCGCACGCGCAATCAACTGCGAACCTTCATCTTGCACTGCCGCCATTGACTGCTGCACTGGTTCCAGTGCCCCCGGGTTGCCACCAGACTCCAAGTACACCGCGTATGGGCTATACCTGCCGGTTTCTCCCCCAATCATCAATGCGAGTTCTTCAGCACTAATCTCTCCTGGACGCGCGACCAAATGCACCAATGGGCGCTCTGAATCGGCCGCAAGCGCCGCGGCAAGTTCTGGATGAATCCCGTCAGAATGCGGGCTTTCCACACCTAAGCTGGCATCTTGGTTTTCCGCCAACAATGCCTCGTTGAACGACCGTGCAATCCACTCAGGGTGCGCATGTTCAAATGCCAAACCAGCGAGTTCACCTTCTGGTCGCAGCTGTGCGATCCATTGCTCTCGGGGGGTTCGGCCGACCGTGCGCAAAATGCCGTTAACAAAACCTTTAGCCTTACCATGTTCAGCCGATTCGACTAGTCGCACTGAGGTATCCACAGCAGCATGATCATCAACGCGCGTAAACAACAATTGGTAAGTTCCCAAGCGAAGGGCATTCAGGACCGGGGTGGCGAGCGAGTCCAACTCGCGTGACGAACACGCGTCAATCACAGTATCGAGAACGCCAAGCGACCGGAGACAGCCATAGGTGATTTCTGTTGCAAACGCAGCATCACGCCCTTTAACACGTTCTTCCCGCAAACATTTCGGCAAAATCAAATTCGCATAGGCATCATCGTCGCTAACCCGATTCAAGACCGCAAAGGCAAGCAGGCGAGGCTTGTCGACGCCCGCTGTCTCGCGGTGTGTGCGCTTCTGTCGCTTCTGCTGCTTGTGGCTGTGTGGACGCCGCTTGTCATGCTGTTGCGACTTAGCTCCTCGAGCATCCGTCTTTTTTCCAGTCTGGTTGCCTGCTTTGTCCGCTAAACGTGGGGATTCGCCGGAGCGCGACCGAGATCGAAATCCGCCAGCTTCTGCACTCATGACAAAATTCCTTCCGGTTGATTTCCGCGCGCCCAAGCTGCGGCGTCCATTCTCTTCTTTCCTGGTGCTTGGACCATTCCCAAGCGCACTGGTGTAGTAGCGGTGCCAACAAACACATCGTTTTTCGCAACATACAATTCGCCAGCAGACAAAGATTTCTTCGCAAACAGGGCCGCAGCGTCACTCCCCGCTGTCACCAGCGTCACCGGTGCAATCTTTAAACGTTGCTCACCGAGCATCGTCCACGCGCCAGGACCGGGTGTATAAGCCCGAATGTGCCGATCGATCGCAAAATCTGGTTGTGACCAATCGATGTGCGCCTGCTCAGCAGAAATTTTCGGGGCGTAGGTGGCCTCACCAGATTGCGGCTGCGCCTCTAAGCGTTCGTCGGCAAGCCCATCCATGGTAGCAACCAACAAATCCGCGCCGGAATAAGCCAGACGCGTCAACAGATCATCCGCCGTATCGTCGTCACGAATAACCTCTGTCACCGTGCCAAATACGTCCCCGGTATCAAGTCCTTCTTCGATCCGGAATGTGCTGGCACCAGTAATGTCATCGCCATGCGCAAGCGCAGCTTGCACCGGAGCAGCTCCGCGCCACTGTGGAAGTAGAGAAAAATGCAGATTAATCCAGCCATGCCGGGCAACGTCCAACAAATCCGTACTAATTAATTTACCGTAGGCCACCACCGCGATTGCCTCCGGAGCTAATTCCTGCAACCAGGCGCGAACCTGAGAACCATCCTCGCTGTCAGCGCGCAAAGTCTCGGGAGTAAGCACCTCAATCCCACGTTCCCGAGCCAAAGCTGCAACCGGCGACGGCGCCAAACTACGACCGCGCCCTTTCCGTGCATCTGGACGGGTAAGCACACCGACGACCTCGTGCTCAGATTCCAAGAGTGCTTCCAAAACCACAACAGCCGGCTCCGGTGTACCAGCAAACACAATCCGCATTGTTCTTCCTACTCCTTTAATGGTCCATAGCTATTCAGACTAACCGATTCTGATTTAACCAATCTGGGGCGGATCGACCTGAATCCGTAAAGGAAGCTCGTCCTTCCGTAAACTACGAGCCACCGCAGCGGTGCGCAACGCCACGCCTAGTTCCGCCCGGGGCCCCAACGGCGTCCGCACCAAAATTCTCTGTGGCGGGCCAAAACGCTGTTCATCATAGTCCCCAGGCAACCTGGTGGAATAAGGCAGGTCAACTGGGCCCAGTACCTCCGCGTGCGCTGGAAGTTCAACTAAGTCAAGAAACATGTCCAGGCTCGCATCCGCGCCATCAATAGCAGCCATATGCACGGCGGGGGGAAATTTGGTCTCCCTACGCCCTGCCAATTCAGCACTTGCGGCTCCTACGGGGTCCCAACGAATCAAATACTGCACGGACGGCAAACTAGCTTCAGCCACAACGATGACCATGCCACCTGAAGCACGACTTTCCACTAAAGCGGCAGCGCGCATCCACGTCGCCAGGGTATCTTCCGCGGCACGTAAATCCTGCCTGCCAAGCAAAGCCCAAGTGTCCAGTAACAGCGCGGCCCCGTAATGACCACCTTCCACCGAGGGTTCGGCACCTGGGGTCGCAACCACCAACGCGGGTGAATCTGGAACCGAATCCAATACCCGAGAACCACCAGAGGTAATAACACGTGTGGACGGAAACGCCCTCCCCAATTCTTCCGCGGTGCGTTGTGCACCAAGTACCACTGCCCGGAGACGTTGTGAGCCACATTCGCCGCACCGAAACGATGAGTGAATCGCTCCACACCATCGACATGTGGGCACTTCCGCTCGTGATTCGGTTGATGTCGCAACTCGTGGCTGTGACTGTATCGCGCTTGTCGTGGATGCTGCCGCAGCAGCAGGGTCCTGCCCGGGTAATCCTACTGGCCCATTACAGATACGACATCGCGCTGGGTGTCGGCACTGTGCGCAAGACAGCGTCGGGATGTAGCCCTTCCGTGGAACCTGCACCAATACTGGCCTTCCTGCAGAAAGCGCCCGACGAGCTGCATCAAACGCGAGCCCTGGCACACGAGCCTGCGCGGCTACCGGGTCTTTTTCCAGTTCAAAATCCGTATCGGCTGCCGCTCGTATCAGTGGGGACGATTCGCGTACTCGATCGCGTGAAGCAAGCAAACCGTGCATCCAGCCGGCTTCCACCAATAGCTGTGTCTCCGCGGTGCGGGCAAGCCCGCCGATGAGCAACGAGCAGCCCTCCAGCCCAGCACGCGTGGTCAGCACTTCCCGAGCGTGAGCATAAGGAGCGCGCTGTTCGATGAGGTTTTCGTCTCCATCATCGATAATGACAGCTAAACTTAGATTTTTCAGTGGCGCATACGCCGCGCTGCGCGTACCAATTACTACCCGTGCTTGTCCATGCAAGACGGATAAAAATCTACGGTAGCGTGCCTGCGCCCCCAACTGAGCGTTCAGCACCGTGATTTGCTTCGGCCCCAAATGCTCGCGAAGGGCGGTTTCCACGCGGTCAAGATCCCGTTGATCAGGAACCACAGCTAGTGCTCCGCCCCCATCAATGGCCACTTTCGCTAGCAACGATGCCACGATGCCTGCCCAGTCATCGCCTGGTGTGATCTGCCATGCAGCGCGTGCGGAACGGCGAGCAAGTACTGAATCAACAAAAGACTGCCCATGCCGATAATTCGACCAACCAGAAAGGTCCGGCTCAATAGCTTCTCCGAGTTTGTCCCAGGCAGTAACAAAGTCGGAGGATTCCGCTTGGGCATGACGCGGAGGTATCGCGGTTCTGATGAGGTCCGCACGGGTGCCTCCATAGCGCTGCGCCAGGGATTCCACAAGCCGTGCGGTCTGCTGCGGATAGACAACGTGCTCGGAATAAACCCGCTCTAGATAACGCAATCGCCCTGAATGCTCTGAGTGCGGACGACGTTCCAACACAATCCCGTCGACGAGTCGGCCGTGAAATCGAATACGCACACGAGTACCTGGTTGGGCTACTTTGTCGTCTTTATCTGCGACTAAGTAATCGAACCCGCGATCCAGATGTGCTAGCCCCAAAAGAGGCAACACATGCGCAACCGGATGAGCTAGCTCCATAAACTCTCCATGAAGAGCTAGGATACCCCCGCGGCAGCCCGTAATTGCTCAACACGGTTCGTCTGCTCCCATGGCAGATTCAAATCTGTGCGACCGAAATGGCCGTAAGCAGCGGTAGGACGGTAAATCGGACGCAATAGATCTAACTCACGAATAATAACCGCAGGGCGAAGGTCAAAAGTCTTCGCGACGGCAGCTTGAATTGATTCATCATCCAACCCATGGTGCGCAGTGCCAAAGGTTTCGACATAGAGCCCCACAGGATTCGCTCGCCCGATAGCATATGCGACCTGTACTTCTGCACGATCTGCCAGACCCGCAGCCACAATATTTTTAGCGACCCAACGCATCGCGTAGGCGGCGGAACGATCTACCTTCGACGGATCTTTCCCAGAAAAGGCTCCTCCACCGTGACGCGCCATGCCACCATAAGTGTCAACGATAATCTTGCGTCCGGTCAGGCCTGCATCGCCCATAGGACCGCCCACGATGAAGGAACCGGAGGGATTAATGAGCAGCGTAACATCGTCGGTATAGAAATTCTGCAGACCAGCTTCAGCAATAACGTATTCGATGACGTGCGTGCGGAGCTGCTCTTCCAACCATTCCTGCGTAACTTCCGGATCGTGTTGCGTAGAAATCACGATAGTGTCAATGTGCGATGGGCGATCACCGGAATACGCAAACGTCGCCTGAGTTTTACCGTCCGGGCGCAAGTGCGGAACAATTCCTTGCTTCCGCACCTCCGTGAGTCGACGAGACAACCGGTGCGCGAGTGCGATTGGCAACGGCATGAACTCTGCAGTCTCATTCGTTGCATAGCCGAACATGAGCCCTTGGTCACCGGCGCCAGCGAGATCATCGTCGTCAAGCTGCGATCCCGAACGCGCTTCGTGCGAGCGATCGACTCCATCCCCAATTTCCTGAGACTGCTCACCAATGGCAATATTCACGCCACAAGTACGACCATCAAAACCAACATCTGAACTGGTAAAACCAATATCGACAAGGGTTTTCCGAACTAATTGCGGGATTTCTACGTAACTCTTAGTACGCACTTCACCAGCGACATGAACTTGCCCGGTAGTCACTAGTGTTTCCACTGCCACACGTGCATGTTGATCCTTAGCCAGGAGAGCATCCAATATACTGTCCGATATTGCATCGCAAATCTTGTCGGGGTGACCTTCTGTCACAGATTCTGAAGTAAACAGACGCAGGCCCGAGGCGCTTGCGCGAACTGGTGCAGCCACAAAAAATCCTTAATGAGCAGAGAAAACGACGTACATTGCTAATTCATGCTGTCTAAAACAGCGTGTGTGGCGCAGAAAACCGCTGAAGAAAACCACGCCTGAATACCACTTAGTATAGATTACTATAGACAAAGCTGTCTACAGGCGCAATGCCAATTTATCCAAAATCTGGGCAGCCACCATATGCTTCGTCGCCGCGGCGATCTCACTAATCCCGCCGTCCTTATCCAGAAGGTAGCCCTGGTTAGTGGATTGCCCGAAAACTTTGCCAACGCCGACTTCATTACACATCAGCATGTCGCAGCCCTTACGTTCGAGCTTTTCTTGGGCATATGTCAGAATCGATTGGGTATCGTCGCCCGTTTCAGCAGCAAAACCCATGATAATAGTCTCTGGAGCCAACGTGCGGTCTGCCCGCGCTTTAACCAGGCTAGCTAACACGTCCGGATTTTCCGTCATCTCAATTCTGTTCAGACTGGGACTGTCCGTCTCATTCGATTTCTTCATTTTGAATTCTGCTGGATTCGCCGGGCGAAAATCCGACACCGCTGCAGCCATGATGATTACGTCAGCCTCCGGTGCCTGATTGTGCAGCGCCTGCTGCAGTTCTCGGGTTGTTTCCACCGGAATAACGGTGGCCCCGGGAGGAGCTGGCAAGGCGGCACTATTCGCAGCGACCACAGTGACCGTAGCTCCCCGCTGTACTGCAATGTCTGCCAAGGCAAAGCCTTGTTTTCCAGAAGAGCGGTTACCGATAAAACGAACCGGGTCAATAATTTCTTGCGTTCCACCGGCACTAATAAGTACGTTAACTCCCGCAAGCGTCTGTTTCATGCTGGCACCGGAAAAAACAGTTCGCGCAATATCAGCGATATGGCTGGGTTCCGGCAATCGCCCCGGCCCGGAGTCTTTGCCAGTCAGACGACCTGTGGCAGGATTTACCACGACGATCCCCCGTTCACGCAGCGTTGCAACGTTAGCTTGCGTGGCCGGATTCTCCCACATTTCTGTGTGCATAGCCGGGGCAATAATCACTGGACAAGCCGCCACCAACACGGTAGCCGCCAATAAATCATCAGCACGCCCATGAGCCACACGAGCCAAAAAATCTGCGGTAGCGGGAGCAATAACGATGCCATCCGCTTCCTGACCTAGGCGGACATGGGCGACTTCATCAACTTCAGAGAACACCGTGGTAGAAACAGGGTTACCGGACAACGCTTCAAAGGTCGCGCTACCCACAAATCGCAAGGCAGATTCGGTGGGAATAACACGAACCTGGTCACCGGCTTCGGTGAAGTCTCGAATCAACTGACAAGACTTATAAGCAGCAATCCCACCACATACCCCGATGACGAGGTTGCGTGGCTGGCTTTGATCTCCAGGCATCGTACGTTGGCCTCCTGCTGGTTGGGCTAGCTCATAATAGGGACGTAGAAAAATCCTACCGCGCTAAACAAGATGGCAATAAAGCCGATCGCTACGTAAATGTATCGATTAGTCACCTTGACTTCCGCGACAGTCACGTCCGACTCTACGCGCTGCTTTAAGTCCGAAATGTACTGCCAAGAGTTTTTCTCGACCGGTCGCAGCATTGATCCAACGATGACCGCGATCAAACTTGCCGCAAGTCCGAACAACACCGGGTGGAATGCCATCGGCCAGTCCACACCACCGAAGGTCTTGATGCTCTCCAGGATCAAGGTAATCACGCCACCCAACAACATTCCCCAAAACGCGCCAGTTTCGGAAATCCGCTTTGCCTGTGTAGAGGCGAAGGCCACAATTCCCCAGGAAGCAGCAAAAAACGATGCAGCCATATAACCAATATCGAGCACGCTCGGGGTGGCAATATAGGCCAACAGCAACGCGATGGCCCCCACGATCAACATTGCCCAACGAGCACTACGCACATTATCAGTCTTTGTATCTCCACCATCGAGGCCTTCACCACGGCGGAACATCGGCCCCACGTCGTGTGCTGCACTGAACCCGACTAACGACAAGAACGTCGATGCTGAAGATAAACCAGCAGCGACGATACCCGTGACAAGAATAACACCAATTGCAGTAGGCATGATGTTGTAGGCCGCCCAAATGAATACTTGGGAGTTCGGTTCAATGTCCGGGTTAATCAAATTCACGGCATACGCCGCGAACATGACGAAAAGATAGAAAGATGGGATTATCAGCAGGGTAACAATACCCGCCCGTATAGCAGTGTGACTGGATTTTGCCATCATGTAACGCGAAGCCTGCCACGGGCTCACAGCCGTGACAAAGGCCCACACCAGACCAAAAGTGAATATATAGATGAGGGCTTCCCCTATCGAGTTCAGACGCTCACCTGGCCCTTCAACCTGACCGTGCCACAGCAAGCCTTCGCGCAGCGTAGGGTCAGCTGCCAATTTGTTGAAGGTTTCTTTTACACCACCGGCCTCCCGGAAAATCGCTACCGACCCCAGCACGCCTCCGATGATGAAGAAAAAGAACATCATCGTATCGGTAATAATTACGCCCTTGGATCCAGACAGCACCGTAAAAATCGTAAATGCCACCCAGGTTATGAACACCGCCCAAAAACCATCGATCCCCAGAATTGCTTCGATAACGACCGCTAGTCCACGAGTAACGGTAACCAGATAGAGCCCCATGCCCACTAACACTGAAGCCCCAGCTAGGGCCCGTAACCGAGACGAATTAAACCGCTTGCCAAAAAATTCAGGAATGGTCAATGCATCAGAATCGCGGAGATAACGACCAAACAGTACGACCCCGGCCAAGTAGCCCATCTTGGACATGACACCAAGCAAGAGGATTGGCCAAGGGAAACCGTCGTAGGCCATGCCAGCCTCACCCATGAGCGCCACGGTCGACAGAAAGGAAGCCACGAGCGTACCGACGATGAACAAAACACCGACGTTGCGACCCGCAACAAAGTAGTCGTTTTTATTATTAATTCCCCGACTAACCCAAATTCCGACTACCAAAAACCCGATAAACGAGAGGATTACAGTGATCGTAAACGTATCCACTATTTCTCAACCTCCCCGTTCTGATCGGCGGGGTGCTGGGCGTTTTTCAATTCAGAATTCAGCTTCCAAAAGGCCAAACCAAGTCCGACACTAAACACCACGATATGCAATATGCTGGGAAACAGCAGTTCGAGCATTCATCACTCCATTCAACAACTCATCAGAACCAGGGTTCTCGAACAGTGGAATCCTAGCGTACTTTATAGTTTTTGTCAGGTTGCTCACACGTCCCGTAGTTTGTTCCAACGTCAGAGCTCCCTATTGTGAGCGCGAACAGCTTGAATTCAGAGGGCTCGAATTCAGAGGCCGTTGCACACAGAAAACCCACCGCCCCGTTCTCAGGGACAGTGGGTTATAGAATAAGCAATGAAATAGAGACTCGATACCTAGCCTAGCGTCGAAGCCTGTACAACACTAAAAGTTATTCATTGCAACGAAGCGAATTAGCGAGCTTCTTCGTGATCTAACAAGCCTTCTTCGATTTCACGCAGAGACAAAGAGAGAGGTTTTTCGCCTGGCTCTGGGGTGACCAGCGGACCGACGAATTCGAATACGCCCTCGTCTTGCTCCTGGTAATAACTATTAATCTGGCGTGCGCGCTTCGCAGCAAAGATCACCAGAGCATACTTCGACGAGACTTTATTCAGTAGTTCGTCGATCGGTGGATCAGTGATGCCTTCGGGTGTGTCGAAGACGCTGTCAGATTTCGTGGACTCAGTAGCCACTACGAGACCAACCCCTTTTCGCGTTGAGTGTATGAAAATATATTAGCCGTCGAGTTGAAACACGAGCTAACTGCGCAAGAATTCACTAATGGACTCTACGGCCTGTTTTAGATCATCGTTAACCACAACGTGATCGAATTCGCCCTGTGCATCCAACTCTATACGAGCTGTGTCTAAACGACGACGGACAACATCGTCTGGTTCGGTACCCCGGTTGCTCAAGCGCTCGCACAGCACCTCCCAAGACGGTGGCGCCAAAAAAATCGTGGTTGCTTCCGGCATCTTTGCCTTCACATTTCTTGCACCTTCCAGGTCCACCTCTACAAGCACAGGGCGACCCTGTTCCAAGGCCTCGGTTACTGGCTGAGCAGGTGTACCTGAACGCTGCAAGCCGGAGTGTACCTCTGCCCATTCAAGCATTTTCCCGCTGTCGATGGTCTCCTGGAAACGCTCGGGGCTAACGAAATAATAGTCGACTCCGTCAGCCTCTCCAGGACGCGGTGCCCTGGTGGTCATGGAAACTGAAAAATAGAGATCTGGGACGGTAGTGCGCAGTTGTTTCACGACCGTCGATTTTCCAACGGCCGTCGGCCCAGCTAACACGACCAAACGGCCCCGTGGTATCACGCCGGTCATCAACTTTAGTTTTCGGAGTATCCGAAACGATCCAGCAATGCACGACGCTGGCGCTCACCCAAGCCGCGAAGGCGACGAGTCTGAGCAATCTCCAGGTCCTCCATGATTTCGCGTGCCTTGACCTTGCCAACCTTAGGCAGCGCTTCCAACAAAGCTGCAACCTTGGTCTTGCCGATGATCTCATCGGTTTCAGCCTTGTCTAGGACTTCTTTTAGATTGGTTCCGCCACGCTTCAGTTCGGCTTTGAGCTCAGCGCGTGCTTTACGTGCCTCAGCAGCCTTTGCCAGGGCTTCTTTACGCTGCTCATCAGTCAACTTTGGAAGGGCCACGTGGATTCCTCCGATTCAATGTGGGTTTATGGTTCTTATCTTCGGCAACTGTATCAGTTGCCTCCCGACTAGGAATTATAGAGCCGAGAACTATAGAGCCGAGACGCGGTCAATTAACGTGAAGTAGACACTTCTGCCATTCACGCTTCTGACAACGTCAGCTTTTCGCATATCTTAACACCGCAACCAGGCAATCCGCGATATTGCACCAGGCACAACGGCATAATTCTGTCATGCCACAGCTTCATCCACGATATCTTCTCGCAGAATATTCAAATGGCACAAACGACTGAATATTAACACCCAGGAAAATTATTAGCCTCTTTGAGAACTGCTTTCCGCAGGTCAGAAACATCAGGGCCTGCGGAAAGTACGCTCCGAGAGACATTAGGAAATGACCATTCTGTCGCATCTGCCGTAATCCGTGCGATGTCAGCCACAGTGCCGCCTTGCGCCCCAACTCCGGGCATGAGTATTGGACCATTAAATCCGCCCAGATCGAGCGGGCTAGACACTGTAGCGCCCACGACAATTCCCAGCACTGCTGCATTACGGCGCTGGTTAAAATCCCGGCAATAGTTGACTACGTGCTGCGCTAAACTCACGCCTGCTTGTTGAAAACTTTGCAGTTCTACTGCTTCCGGGTTCGAAGTTGCTGCTAGTACGAAAACCCCGGCGCCATTTTGCTCCGCAGCTGCAATTGCTGGTTTTAGTGCCCCCAAACCAAGATATGGAGCCACTGTGACAGCATCAGCGTGTAACGGCGAATCCGGATCGAGCCAAGCAGACGCATATCCTTCCATGGTGGAACCAATATCGCCGCGTTTAGCATCCGCAATTACCAGCGCACCTGCGTCTCGTAGTGCGTCGAGCGTTTCTTCGAGCACCGCATAACCTGCAGAACCAAAGCGTTCATAAAACGCGACCTGCGGCTTGACGACGCATGCAGTATCTGCGAAGGCCTCGACACAACGCCGGGAGAACTCTCGCAACCCGGCAATATCGTTGGGAAGCCCCCAATCCTGCAATAGACCTGCATGCGGATCAATACCGACGCATAGCCGCCCGCGCTCGGCGGCACGTTCGCGAAGACGTTCGCCAAAACTAACAGAATTGCCTCGCGCACTAGTCGCCATGGTTAAGTTCCTGCAAGCTACGGACGGTCAACTCATCTCCGCGCAGAGCTTCAATTCCCTGCACGGCTGCAGTAATTCCTTGGACGGTGGTAACGGCAGGAATACCTACTGAAATTGCTGCAGTACGAATGTCATAGCCATCATGGCGGGCACCAGCAGAGCCAGCCGGGGTATTCAGGATCAGATCGATATCACCTTCAGTGATCTGATCCACGATGGATTTTCCTTCGACTTTGCCTGCACGGATTTCCGACGCCTTATGCGCAATCTCACAATCAATGCCGTTACGGCGCAGCATCTGTGCGGTTCCAGCGGTCGCTACGAGGTTAAACCCAAGCGAAGCGAGGCGCTGAATAGGAACGATCAAAGTACGCTTGTCCCGATTTGCCACGGAAACAAATACCGTTCCCTGGCGGGGCGGACAGCCAAAAGCTGCGGTTTCCGCTTTTGCATAAGCAGCGCCGAAGTTATCTGCCAAGCCCATTACTTCACCGGTAGATTTCATTTCCGGTGACAGCAAGGTATCTAATGGAGTACCATCCGGACGCCGGAAGCGCTTGAACGGCATCACGGCTTCCTTCACTGCGATAGGGTGATCCAATGGCAGTGACCCGCCATCATAAGTCGTTGGAATCATTCCTTCAGCACGTAAGTCTTGCAACGTCGCACCAAGCATAATCCGCGCTGCAGCCTTAGCCAGTGGCACACCGGTAGCTTTCGAAACAAACGGAACCGTGCGAGAAGCACGCGGGTTCGCTTCAATGACGTAGAGAATGTCATCTTTGAGCGCAAACTGTACGTTTATCAAGCCTTTTACACCGATGCCATGCGCCAATGCTTTGGTCGATTCACGTACTTTGTCGATATCTTCCGGCCCCAATGTCATCGGCGGCAATGCGCACGACGAATCACCGGAGTGAATGCCTGCTTCCTCAATGTGTTCCATCACGCCAGCGAGATAGACTTCTTTCCCGTCACACAGAGCGTCAACATCAATTTCAATTGCCGAATCTAAGAAGCGATCCACCAGAACGGGATGGTCTTCACTAAGCTCTGTAGCGCGTTCGATATAACTTTCCAGGCTGGCCTCGTCATAGACGATTTCCATGCCGCGTCCACCAAGCACGTAGGAAGGGCGCACAAGCACTGGGTAGCCTATCTGCGCAGCGACTTCACGCGCTTCAGCATACGTGGTCGCAGTACCAAAATCTGGTGCTGGCAGTTTAGCCTGCGCCAACACTTTGCCGAAGACCCCGCGATCTTCAGCATTATTAATGGCCTCTGGACTGGTTCCCACCACTGGTACCCCGGCAGCCGCGAGACGTTCGGCCAGGCCGAGTGGTGTTTGTCCACCGAGCTGCACGATCACGCCAGCGACGTTTCCGGACTGAGATTCAGCGTGGTAGACCTCCATGACGTCTTCGAAAGTCAGAGGCTCAAAATACAGGCGGTCAGCCGTGTCATAGTCCGTGGAGACTGTCTCAGGGTTGCAGTTAACCATTACGGTTTCGTAGCCAATACGCGACAGTTCCAACGCAGCATGCACACATGAGTAGTCGAACTCGATTCCCTGACCGATGCGGTTTGGCCCAGAGCCCAAGATTATGACTTTGTCCTTGTCAGGCTGCTCAGAAACCTCTGATTCTGCGTTTGGATCATACTCATAGGCCGAATAATGATACGGCGTATGGGCTTCAAATTCTCCAGCGCAGGTATCAACAGTCTTGTAGACAGGGCGGATGCCCAGGCTCCAGCGCAACGAACGCACGCCATCTTCGCCAGCAAACTCTGGTCGAAGCGCAGCGATCTGCGCATCTGACAGACCCATAACTTTCGCCTGCCGGAGTAATTGTTCGTCTAAGACCGGTGAGGTACGCAGATAATTACCGAAGTCCACGAGGTGCGCTAATTCGGCAAGGAACCAGGGATCAATTTCGGAAGCTTCGTGCACTGCATCAATGCTGGCACCCCAACGAATAGCCAATTCGGCATCGTACATACGCCCTGCGGTTGGGCGCCGCAAGCGATCAAGAATCTCAGAAACCTCAGTTGCCTCGCCCGCGATGACCTCATCTGGCACAGTCCAAAGGCCAAACGGTTTGGCTTCCAGCGAGCGCATAACTTTGTTCAAGCCTTGGATATAGTTGCGACCAATTCCCATGGCCTCGCCCACAGATTTCATAGTGGTCGTCAGCGTGTCATCGGCACCCGGGAATTTTTCAAAGGCAAAACGGGGTGCTTTTACGATGACATAGTCCAAAGTCGGCTCAAAGGCTGCCGGGGTAGTTCCCGTGATGTCATTGCTAACCTCATCCAAGGAATATCCGATCGCGAGCTTGGCTGCCAGCTTTGCAATTGGAAATCCAGTGGCCTTGGATGCCAGAGCTGACGAGCGAGACACTCGCGGGTTCATCTCAATAACAATGATCCGCCCGTCGTCCGGGTTGATAGCAAACTGGATATTACATCCGCCGGTATCCACTCCCACTTCGCGAATAATGTCGATACCCAGATCACGCATTCTCTGGAATTCACGGTCGGTTAGCGTCAGGGCAGGCGCTACCGTTACCGAATCACCAGTGTGCACGCCGAGGGCATCGACATTTTCGATGGAGGCAATAACCACGACGTTATCATCGCCGTCGCGCATCAACTCCAACTCGAATTCTTTCCAACCTAATATGGATTCTTCAATGAGAACATTCGCATCTGGCGATGCGGCAATACCTCCGCCGGCAATTCTTTCCAAATCCTCGTAGGTGTAAGCAAGCCCTGAGCCAAGGCCGCCCATGGTAAACGATGGACGCACTACGACCGGAAGCCCTAACCGTTCGACGCACGCATGGACTTCGTCCATCGTGTAGCACACCTCGGAACGTGCTGATTCACCACCGACTTTCTCGACGATATCTTTAAACTTCTGGCGATCTTCGCCACGTTCGATCGCATCGATATCAGCACCGATAAGCTCAATGCCGTGTTTATCCAGGACACCAGCACGGTCTAATTGGATCGCAGCATTCAACGCAGTTTGTCCGCCGAGTGTCGCGAGCACAGCGTCAATCGGATGGCCACCGGCGCGTTCTTTTTCGATGATTTTCTCTATGTACTCAGTCTCGATCGGTTCGACGTAAGTTGCGTCAGCAAATTCCGGATCGGTCATGATCGTAGCTGGATTCGAATTCACCAAGGTCACCCGTAGGCCCTCAGCCTTCAGAACCCGGCATGCCTGTGTACCCGAATAATCGAACTCACAAGCTTGGCCAATAACAATTGGTCCAGATCCAATGACCAGGACGTGTTGAATATCAGGGCGCTTTGGCATAATTAAGCTTTCCTTTCCTGGTCGTGCTGATCAAGCAGAGCGAGAAATTGATCGAAAAGTGGGTGGGCATCGTGTGGCCCCGCAGCCGACTCTGGGTGGTATTGAACCGAATAAGCTAAACCACTACGAAGTGCCACGCCTTCAACAGTGCCATCGTTGAGACAAGTATGAGTGATTAACGCCGGTCCGAAATCAGTGGAAAACGCTCGATCAGTTTCTGGGCTGTCAGCAGTCAAAATCTTGGTATTACCAGGCGCGGCCAAGGCAAAACCGTGGTTTTGCGAGGTGATGTCGATCTTCCCTGACTCATGGTGCACCACTGGAACATTGATTCCACGGTGCCCAAACTTCATTTTGTACGTCTCTAAGCCCAACGCTCGCCCAAGCAGCTGATTACCGAAACAGATACCGAAAAACGGAATTTTTGCAGCCAAAATTTCGCGTAGCGTAGCCACCATCTCATCCGCTGTGGCCGGATCCCCCGGGCCGTTAGAGATAAATACTCCATCAGGCTGCAACTCTTGCACTTCCGCAAAACTAGTACCCGCCGGAACCACCACAGTTTCAATTCCACGACGCGCAAAATTGCGCGGCGTCGCAGTCTTGATACCCATGTCGAAGGCAACCACGCGGTGACGGGTCTGCCCTTCTGCAGGCACCGTGTAGGCTTTGTCTACCGACACCTCACTGGCCAAATCCGCACCGGCCATGTCGTTCTGTCCCTGAACTTCTGCAATCAGCTCAGCATGCGGACGTTGTGCTTGCGCACCAGAAAAGATTCCGGCCTTCACGGAGCCATGATTACAAAGACGCCGAACTAACGTGCGCGTATCGATACCCGAAATTCCTATGATTCCCTGCTTTTGCATAACTTCGGGTAACGAGCTCGTCGCACGCCAATTGGACACGCGATGAGCCAGGTCGCGAATAACGAGCCCTGCGACCCAGATTCGCCCATCATGTGACTCATCATCTTCCTCATTCCAGCCGGTATTACCAATGTGCGGAGCCGCGGCCACCACAATCTGACGATGGTATGACGGATCCGTCATCGTCTCTTGGTAACCAGTCATCGCAGTTGTAAATACAGCCTCTCCGAGGTTTTTTCCGGTTGCGCCGAATCCGAACCCCGGATATACACTGCCGTCTCCGAGGACAAGGACTGCAGGTATCGCCTCCGGTGGATAGCTTCTGGCTGCAGGATTATTCACGGTCGTTGCCTTTCAGTTGCTGTGTTCGTGTTCTCGAGTACTCAATGCAATTATTCCCTGTGGGGACTACTTTTTGTTCGCCGGTTGTGCAGACTTGGCAAGTTCAAAACTCAAGCCACCACGCAAGATGGTGTGGGTGACTTTCGCCCCAAAATCGAGACCTTCATATGGGTTATTCCGAGATTTAGAGGCAAATTCCTCGGCTTTCGACGTCCAGGGATGAGCTGGATCTACCACCGTAAGGTTGGCGGGTTCTCCCACTGCGATCGGTCGGCCATGATCCGGCAGATGAGTAATTTGCGCAGGGCGTTCGGACATGACCCGCGCGACAAATCTCCAGTCAGCCATTCCTGATTCAACAAAAATCTGCGCTATGACAGCCAGAGAGGATTCTAATCCGAGCATTCCGGGTTTCGCGTGTTCAAATTCCACGCATTTGTCTTCGCTACCATGCGGTGCGTGATCGGTTGCCACGCAGTCAATTACGCCATCAACCAACGCTTGGCGCAAAGCCATCGTGTCTGATTCCTCGCGTAGCGGAGGATTCACACGAAAAATTCCGTCATACGTGCGCAGCTTCTCATCATGGAGCAATAAATGGTGTGGCGTGACTTCCGCGGTGATAGGGATGTTATTCTGCTTCGACCAGCGGATAAGCTCAACGGTTCCGGCGGTAGAAGCGTGGCAAATATGCACGCGGTTTCCGTAATCCCGTGCTAATAGCGCATCCCGGACGACGATCGATTCTTCTGCGACCCTCGGCCAGCCCGATAATCCAAGCTGCGCGGCAGTCGCCCCCTCGTGAGCAACCGCCGTTTCGGTCATACGATGGTCTTCTGCATGTTGCGCAATCAATACGTTCAAGCCTTTGGCATATTCCAGGGCACGGCGCATCAATTGTGGATCGTTGACGCATTTGCCGTCGTCAGAAAACATTCGCACTTTCGCGGCGCTGCGTGCAAGCATGCCAAACTCTGTAAGGTTTTTCCCCTCCAACCCCTGGGAAATCGACCCCACGGGGTGCACATCGCAAACCCCGTATTGCTGGCCCTTGTACCAGACGGATTCTGCGATCACCGGCTGATCAGTAACTGGCTGTGTATTAGCCATAGTGAAGACTGCGGTAAAACCGCCGCGTGCCGCCGCCTCAGATCCCGTGACGATAGTTTCTGTGTCTTCCCTGCCCGGTTCACGCAAATGCACATGCATGTCTACCAGCCCAGGCAATAAGATATTGCCGGCCAAATCCCGCTGGTCATCTGCATTAAGCTTCGCAGCGGCCGGTGAATCAGTAGGCTCTATCGCCTGAATGCGACCGTCGGCAAGTAGCACATCGACTGGGCTGCCCTCTCCGTACGGGCGCACGTTGCGCAACAAAAGCGATTGCGGTGCTGCTGGACGCAGCTCCCCGGTGGCTGGATACTCTCCGTGAGTCGGGGCGTGGTGTGCATGAGACATGTTCGTCGCTTCCCCTGTGTTATGTGGTTTGTGTGCTGTCATTTTTAGTTCTTTATCTATGCTGTCTAACCTGTCTCGCATTACGCCGCTCCGGACCCGGCCAACAACGTGAATAACACCGCCATCCGCATATGCACACCGTTATTCACCTGCCCCAATACGACGGTATTAGGGTAATCGGCGACGTCATAGTTGATTTCCATGCCACGCAACATGGGGCCTGGGTGCATGATTATAGCTTCATCGCGTAACAGCGCCGCACGATCTTTCGAGAGTCCATAATAGGCAGCGTACTCACGGTGCGACGGGAAAAACCCACCGTTCATACGTTCTTTTTGTACTCGCAGCATCATGACAGCATCCGCTTCAACTAATTCGGCATCAAAATCATGGCTGGTGCGTACCGGCCAGTTTTCCACACCATGCGGCAACAAAGTCTGTGGAGCCACTAACACTACGTCCGCGCCCATCGTGGTTAGCAAATCAACGTTCGAACGCACAACTCTGGAATGCAAACAGTCTCCAACGATTACCACCCGGCGCCCAGCAATTTCGCCAAGGTGTTGGCGCAGGGTCATCGCATCCAACAACGCTTGAGTAGGATGCTGATGCGCTCCATCACCAGCGTTAATCACTGACGGGCCTGACCCATCAGTATCCACCCAATTAGCAAGTAGTTGGGCTGCTCCAGACGATGGGTGCCTGGTAATAATCGCATCTGCGCCAATTGCTGCCAATGTCAATCCTGTATCACGCAGTGATTCCCCTTTGGACACTGATGACGAGGATGCAGACAGATTAATCACATCGGCGCTCATCCACTTCCCCGCAGTTTCGAACGAAGAACGAGTACGCGTCGAGTTTTCATAAAACAAGGTATAAATCGTCCGACCACGCAAGGTGGGAAGTTTCTTCACATCTCGATCGAGCAAGGCTTCCGAAAACCGTTCAGCTTCGTCCAGCAAAGCCGTAATTTCATCCGCGCTCAAGTCCGAGATCGACAATAAATGTTTCACTACTGTTCTCCTTGGCTAGTCTGCTCGCCGACAGATGTCACTAGCGCCTGTGTGGCACGCGAACCGCGCGACAAAATCACTGCGTCTCGACCGTCAATATCTGCGTTTAAAACCGAAATACCCTCAGAACGGGCAGTTGGCAGATTTTTACCGACAAAATCTGCGCGGATCGGAAGTTCACGGTGGCCACGATCAACTAAAACAGCTAACTGAATCGCGCGCGGGCGACCGATATCCGACATCGCATCAAGCGCCGCGCGAATCGTGCGACCAGAAAACAATACGTCGTCGACAAGCACCACAATGGCATCATCGATGCCACCACGCGGAATAGAAGTTGGTTTCAGTGCACGATGTGGCTTCGAACGAAGATCGTCACGATACAGGGTAATATCCAACGCACCAGTGGCAACAGATTGTCCGGAAAATTCCTCGATTTTTTCCGCTATACGTTCTGCTAAGGGTAGGCCGCCTGATGGGATGCCCAATAAAATCACCGGTGCCGAGTCCGGTGAACCAATAGCATTTTTCTCAATGATCTGGTGCGCGATGCGTGCGATCGTGCGCGAAATTGCAGCTGCACTCAACAACTCAGTTGTCTCTGCTGCTCCCGCGGACGGTTCTTCCACTGTCATCGTGCCCTCCTTCCCCGCCTCTCTGTGCGGACTTTAAAGGATGCCGACTGCATTTCTGTTTGAGTCTATGATGGAGACACCGCTTCAGTCTAGCACTAAGGATTACGCGCGTGAGCTTCTCCTCCCAGCACCTCGTTCCGGCCCCACGCCCCCAGGTGTGGGACTGGCATACCCGACCTGGGGCAATCGCTCGTCTTACCCCACCTTTTATGCCAATGACGCCCCATTCTGAGGCCAAAAATCTTGCCAACGGAACCACAGTTTTCCGCCTGCCTGCCGGCCTGAAATGGGTCGCACGCCACGATCTGACTCGTTACCAACCAGAAATATCCTTTTCCGATATATGTTTAAATTCGCCGGTGCGGCAACTTGCGCAATGGCGTCACGACCATCATTTCGCCGATGGTACGCAGCCAAACACCACACTAATCACCGACACAGTTCATACCCGTGCACCAGCAAATTTGTTGCGCTCAGTATTTGCCTACCGGCAACAACAACTCATCTCGGATTTGTCTTTCTTAACATCCCTCCGGCTCGTTGACGGTTCGGCGACTACTAAACCCACGAAATCACTTACTATTGCGATTACCGGTGCGCATGGTTCTGTAGGTCGTAATCTCAAGGCTCAACTAACTACAGCTGGGCATACAGTCATCGAGTTAGTTCGCGGTACTGCCACAACCGGTCAGCGCCACTGGAATACCGATTATCCATCAGTACACCTGCTTGCAGGCGTTGACGTGCTCGTGCACTTGGCAGGAGAACCCATTTTTGGTCGTTTCAACGAAGCACATAAAAAAGAGATTCGTGATTCACGAGTAAACCCTACCTACAAGCTAGCGCGCTTAGTCGCTGAATCCACGAGCGTTACCACAATGGTATGCGCTTCTGCAATAGGCATTTACGGGCCAGATCGTAGTGCAGAAAAACTCACGGAAAATTCGGACCGCGGCGATGGTTTCCTCGCCGACGTCGTCACTGACTGGGAGCACGCATGCCATCCAGCCGCAGACGCCGGAAAACGTGTGGTCAATATTCGTACAGGAGTGGCGCTTTCCGGAAATTCTGGTCTGCTGCCACTTCTTAAAACATTGTTTTCCACCGGTTTGGGAGGGAGTTTCGGCGATGGCAATTTCTGGTTTAGTTGGATCGCAATGGACGATCTAACCGATATCTATACCCGCGCGATCGTCGACCATCGAATTAGTGGTGCAGTTAATGCCACTGCCCCAGAGCCCGTGCTCAATAAGGACATGGCGAAAGCACTCGGAACTGAACTCAATCGCCCAACCCTGCTGCCTATCCCTACCTTTGGCCCAAAGCTTTTACTCGGCAAAGAAGGTGCTCATGAATTAGCTCTAGCTGACCAACGAGTATCAAGTGCGAAAATACGTCAACTGGGCCATAAATTCCGTTTTTCGACCATCGAGGCAGCGCTAGCGCACGAACTAGGAGGTGAACAACTACAGGATAGCAGCGCTTATCTTTAATACAGCCGGAGTAGTGCAAAAATGCATTCGCCGAACCAAGGCGAAGGTCAAAAATTCCGATTTCACCAATGTCTTTGCGTTAACGCATGCGAGACAACAATGATTTTCGGGGGCATTTCCCGGTACGGTGGCAATAGTTAGATCAAGTCGAACCCCAGAATGGAAACAACCCATGAGCCAACAGTCCGTACCGAATGAGCAAGAACGTTCGCCAGAAACCGTCGATGACATCGCAGAAGTAACATTTGAGCGGATCGGCGAAATCCTCGAAGCGGAAAACCTCATTTACCGTCATGAAGAACAAGACATTCCCGACGGCAGCACGTTGCAGGTGGTACGTACCGGCTTTAGCAACGCAGCAATCGCGATAAGCGTACGCCAAAATACTCTCATCGTCGATTCCCTCTGGCGTGGACAGTTGAGCACCAGCCAAGCCGTGGATGTGCTTGCGGTTGTAAACTCTTGGAACCAAGCACAATTTGCGCCGACGCTGCGTTTTTTCGAACAGGGCGAAGAATTACTCGCAGTCTCGGCTGTACGTGAGGCAGACGTCAGCACCGGAATGACGCGTAACCAATTGGGCGCGTTCCTGCTCAGCACGCTGGATGCAGTACTTGAATCTTTCCAGTCACTCGAAAAACAATTCCCGGATTCAGTCACCTGGGAAAGCAATCACGCACACGACAAGTAAAAAAGGAGTCCGAGGATGAATCAAGCAACGCAGCTTGCACCTGCCAGCATAGATCGCGTCATTACAACAATGCGGGAATTCGACGTAGAGCTAACAAAAGTGCAAGACAAAGAAATAGCCACGGCCAATCTGAATGACACGTTATGCACATTTGCTGTGCTCGGTTCTGCTATGGTCGTCCGGTCAGAGGTAGCAACAGACACAAAATATGACAGTGCTGACGCGGGCCTGTTTCTAGCCGCTAACCAAATTAACTCCACCTCGATTGGGGCGCGAGCCGTAATCGCAGAGCACGAAGGAAAACTAATCGTGCGTACCGAACGCGACATCGTCGTAGCGGCGGGGATCTCTGATGAACAACTTAAGGCGACTCTTAAAACGGCCGTGGACGGCGTAGTCCGTGCCCAAGATGCCATGGTCGCGGCCGCAGAAGAAATGCGCAAACTTAACGAGCATCGTAATCAGTAAAGCTACTGGCTCAGGCGCCGCTGCTGCACAGCGACGTCATAGCCAGGATCAGGCCAGTTAAGCCCCATCGCCCGCAACCGGCGAAGTAATAAAAACTTCACGGCTGTGCGGGCATAAAGTTTGTTATCGCTCGGGACGATGTACCACGGTGCGTGATCGCTATCGGTACGATCAATCGCAATCTCATAAGCGCGCTGATAATCATCCCATTTAGAGCGGTTCTCGATGTCAGACGGATCGAATTTCCAGCGTTTATCCACCCTGCGTAAACGGCGAAGCAAGTTTTTCTTCTGGAAATCAGGAGAGATGTGGAGCATGACTTTTATTATAGTAACGCCTTGCGCAGCCAATTCTGATTCAAAATCGACGATGGCCACATAGCGCCGCTCGATTTCTTCCGGCGTTGCCATGCTCTCTACTCGTTGAATCAGTACGTCCTCATAGTGAGAACGATCGAAAACAACAATTTCCCCCGGCCGCGGGGTGTGCTTTCGTATCCGCCAGAGAAAGTCGTGGGAAAGTTCCTCTGCATTCGGTGCACCGAAACTGATAGGTTTTAAGCCCTGTGGATCGAAAACTGATAAAGCATTGCGAATCATCCCGCCCTTGCCGGATGTATCCATCCCCTGCAGGATAAGTAGTATTGCTCCAGCTCTATTCGTGCCTCTCCCACGCGAGGCAGAATCGTCGGTGCTAGCGCTAATCCGTGCATGGGCGAAGAGCTGCTCCTGTAGGGTCCGCAATTCTTCATCAAACTTATGGAATCGGCGACGCAGTCGTTTTCCGCCAACCTTGCCTACATATCCCGGGGTGGACAGGGGATTAATTGCGGCGAGATCGACAGGAAGGTCTGCCCGCAGTTGCTCTACATCTTTGGGCTTGAATCGCACTTTGCCTTAATCGCTTCCCGCCGATGATTCATCACTGGCTTCTGCAGTCGCCCCATCCCCCATCGGGTTATCTGCCGATTGGGTTTGCGCAATGTCATCAAGGACTGCATGAATGTATGGAGCGGCCGAATCAGTGGAATACTCGCTGGCTAATTCAACGCCTTCCACCACCGCCACAGCAGCGGGGACCTCTTTATTGAACAGAATCTCCCATGCGGAGACTCGCATAATTGCGCGATCCACCGCCGGCAGACGCTTCAGTTCCCATTCTTGAGACAAGAAGCGCGCGATCAATTCATCAATTTCATCAAGCTTCTCGGCGGCACCAGCAACAATTTCTCTGGTGTAATCCGCCACTGGTGGAACAGGAGGTTGTTCCCAACTAGCTAACTCCACCCGTTCTTCGACGATTGCCACGGGGTCAAGGTCTCTAGTTTCAGCTTCATAGAGAATATCTGCAGCACGGCGACGGGCTCGATATCGTTTAGTGTGTAGACGTTGGTCTGACCTGGTAAATCGAGCACCTGCACTAGGCTGATTCTTCTTTACTGACATACCCTGCGCGTTAATTGTTGCTACGGGACAGGTAGTCGCCGGTACGGGTATCAATCTTCACCACGTTGCCGGTCTCAATAAACAACGGCACCTGAACTTCCGCACCTGTTTCGAGCGTTGCGGGCTTGGTTCCGCCATTGGAACGATCTCCCTGCAAACCTGGTTCGGTGTGCTCTACCTTGAGGTCGACGTTGATGGGAAGTTCAGCGAACAGTGGCTCGTTGTCGTGGAAAGAAACCTGAATCCGCATATTTTCCAACAAGAAGTCAACGGCACGACCAAATTTCTCGGCGTCTAACTCCACCTGGTCAAAGGTCTTATCATCCATAACAACGTAGTTGGTGCCGTCATTGTAAAGATACGTCATATCCCGACGGTCAACCGTCGCGAGTTCTGCCTTTGCACCGGCATTCCAGGTCTTATCGGTTACCTTGCCAGTCATGACATCTTTCAGCTTGGTACGTACAAAGGCAGGGCCTTTGCCAGGCTTCACGTGCTGGAATTCGACAATTTGCTGCAGCTTGTTGTCAATTTTCAGGACGACGCCGTTTTTAAACGAAGTAGTATCAGCCACGAATCAACTCTCCAATGTGTCTAGTTAGCGGCAGTACGCTGTTTTCCAGCGCTGCTTAGTTCAGATTAGCTTGCGCCAGTATAACCCTAACGCTTCTGCACAAACTCCGCTGGTTTACAGTTCACGTAATTGCTTTGTAGGCGTTGACAGATTCTTGGGCTTACCGTCGGTAATCACCAATGTGTCTTCAATGCGAACGCCAAGCTTACCTGGAATATAAATACCAGGTTCAATCGTCAGTGTCATTCCAGCCTCAAGGCTACCTTGGCCAGTCTTCGCAGCCGCCGGAGCTTCATGTACATCCAAGCCGATTCCGTGGCCAGTAGAGTGGACAAAATACTCGTCATAGCCTGCTTCTCGGATAATTTCACGACATGCCTCATCGACGTCTGAAAGTGATGTGCCCGGAGTAGCTGCTCGAACCCCTGCTTCCTGTGCTTTGAGCACAAGGTCATAAATTTCCCGGGCAAAATCATCAACGGGACCGATAGCCACGGTACGGGTCATATCCGAGTTAAACCCGCGCAAATGCGCACCATAGTCGATAGTGACTAGATCCCCTTTTTGCAGCTCTCGATCGTTCGCCCCATGGTGTGGTTTCGCACCGTTCGGGCCACTTGCAACAATAGTGTCAAAACTAGGCCGTTCGGCACCCAACAGCCTCATACGATATTCCAAATCGGCCGCCACCTGCCGCTCGGTACGGCCCGCTGCAATTTCGCCAGCAGCAATCATGTCTTCCAGTGCTTGCGACGCTAATTCTGCTACCCCAGTCAAACGCTCAATTTCGACGTTATCTTTTACCAGGCGGATCTTCTCAATCATCCCGGAAATAGGTACTAAAGTGACTTCATCCGGGCACTGTTTTTCGAGCTGCTTAAACTGCTCAATGCTCACGAAATCGGATTCAACCCCGACGCGACGCGGTCCTTCCAGTTTCTGCAACAGCTCTTTCGTGATAGCGCTCGTGATCACCGCGTCGATATCCGGTACTTCCTCAGCGATCTGTGTTGCATAGCGACCATCAGTGCTAATAGCAGCTGATTGGTCTTTCGACAGCAGGACTGCTCCGTTAGATCCAGAAAATCCAGAAAGGTAGCGCACGTGTATTAAGTGAGTAACCAAAAAGTCGTCGAGTCGTTCCTCAGCCATTGCAGTCGCCAACTTACGGCGGCGATTACTGAAACGAGTATCTGCCAGTGCCATTTTTCTCCTCATCGTAAACTAATTCTTATGTTCGAATTAGAATCTGCGGTTGATTCGCGGTTGATTGCTCTCTTGCTCATATTCTAGAAAAAGAACTACACAGCACGATGTTACGCCAAATTCTTCGCCCAAAAATCTACTGCCGCGTAATAACCGGAAACGCCTAATCCGCAAATCACTCCTCGAGCGATAGGAGAAAGGTAGGAATGCGCACGAAACGGTTCGCGGGCATGGATATTGGAGATGTGTACCTCAATGAACCCCTCCTGTTCGGCAACTTCTGCTAGCGCATCACGCAATACTACCGACGTGTGTGTCAGTCCACCCGGATTAATGATCACAGGCCACCGCTTATCCGCAGCTTCATGCACGTATTCCACTAATTCGTGCTCTGCGTTCGACTGTCGACATACTACCTGCAGACCTCGCGCATGACCTGCGCTAACGAGCTGTTTTTCCAGTTCCGGCAAGGTTACAGCGCCGTAAACATCTGGTTGCCGCTTCCCTAAACGATTCAGGTTTGGACCATTAAGCACCAAAATCGTCGGATGCTTATCACTGGACATTAACTCCTCCTTAACGTTGCACACCTACAGTATTAGCTACTGATCGCTATGTACGCTGCGCGCAATTCCTCATCTGAGGCATCTGAAATGCGAGTGCACTCACCGATTCTTGTTAGAGCGACAAAGCGCAGATTTCCATCACGATTTTTCTTATCGCGGCTCATACCGTCGCGCAGTACAGAAAAATGTCCAGCTTCATACGAAACCGGGAGACCGACAGACTGCAAGATGTTTCGATGACGTCGCAAAAGATCTTCGTCAATCAGTTTGCGATTGTGCGCGAGATGCGCAACATACATCATGCCGACAGCCACAGCATCGCCGTGGCGCCACTGGAATTCTTCTCGCAATTCCACTGCGTGTGCGAAAGTGTGGCCATAGTTCAAAGTCTCACGTAATCCAGACTCGCGAAGATCCATCCCGACTACGTTCGCCTTTACTGCAATCGAACGCGCAATTAATTCTGGAAGGTAACCATCTGGGTCTAGGCAGTTCTGTGGATCTGCCTCGTAACGATCGATGATAATGCTGTCACTGATAAATCCAGTCTTAATAATTTCAGCTGATCCAGCAATGATTTCGTTTTGCGGAAGCGTCGTAAGCCGGTCCAGATCGACAAATACACTATCGGGCTCATGGAACGCTCCCACCAGGTTTTTACCGTGACCAGTATTAATTCCTGTTTTTCCACCAACAGCCGCATCCACCATCGCCAACAGCGTGGTAGGTACTTGAATGACTTTGATACCGCGCATCCAGGTGGCAGCAACAAACCCGGCGAGGTCTGTGACCGCACCACCACCAAATCCGATGACCACGTCACGGCGAGAAAAATTATGCTGTGCGAGTTTATCCCATAATTCGCCGACAACCTCTAGGCTCTTCGCGGCTTCTGCATCGGGTACTGGAAACAAATGCACTCGCAAGCCACGGTCTTCGATGGCAGATGCTACCTGACGCGCCGGGGCTGCCATCGTCGGCTGATGAATAATACCCACGGTTTGTGCGCCAGTCTGCGTACTCCGCTCCGCTATCGCATCAGTCAAGCCACGGTCGACAATAACTTGGTACGGATTAGGGCCGTTAACCTCGATAACCTCCGTAGTACCGCGGGCAAATTGCCGATTATCCGGCGATGGTGAAAACATGTTGAAGTTCATCGTCGTGTACTGCCTTCCAGGCGCTATAAGGTTTCCAAGAATCCCAAAATATCAGCAACAACCTGCTGCGGGCTGCGTTGCTCTGTCCGCGCGCGATAATCAGCGACTTCTCGGTACAACGGTCGCCGTTGCGCCATTAATTTTCGGTACCGTTCGCTGGCGTCAGCCCCAGCTAGTAACGGGCGCTGGTCTCTGTTGTGCGGTCGAGTAGTCCGCTCGATACCGGTTTCATCACTGACGTCTACAAAGACTACGGTTTGTTCTCCAAGCAACCCACGAGTGCCTTCATGTATAACTGCGCCACCGCCGAGTGCAAGAACCCCGGGCTCATGTAAGGCTTCAGCAATTATTTCGGCTTCCAGCTCACGAAATGCATCTTCTCCGCTATCAGCAAAAATCTCGGCGCAGGTTTTCCCAGCACGTTGTTCAATAACGGAATCAGAATCGACAAAAGTTTGGTTCAGTACCCGCGCCAAGCGACGCCCAATAGTAGTTTTTCCAGCTCCGGGAGGACCAACAAGTACGACAGAAGGGCGTGGTTGTTCTGCAGAAGTCATTGTTCCCCCTCTTCTACTGGTCCCGTACTTGCCCCTCCTGCCGACTGAGCTCCGAAAAACGAAAACCGCTTCTCGACGCTTTCTTGATAAGCCAGAAAATTGCGACGCGTTTCCGCAACGCTATCGCCACCAAACTTTTCGAGCACCGCCTGTGCAAGTACCAAAGCAACCATAGCTTCTGCGACGACTCCGGCAGCAGGCACCGCGCAGACATCCGAACGCTGGTGAATAGCAGTCGAAGACTTGCCGGTATTCATTTCGAAGGAGCGTAAAGCTCTGGGAACAGTAGAAATTGGTTTCATAGCGGCGCGTAATCGTAGCTGTTCACCATTGGTAGTCCCTCCTTCCAAACCACCTGCCCGATTCGTCGCGCGGGTTAAACCAGATGCTGCATTCATAAATTCGTCGTGTGCTGCCGAACCTCGTGAACGAGCCTGAGTGAAACCATCACCAATTTCCACGCCTTTAATGGCTTGAATACTCATCAAGGCTGCCGCCAGCTGTGCATCCAGTCGAGTCTGACCCGAAACATGAGAACCTAAGCCGATAGGAAGACCATCGACAACGACTTCGACGATGCCGCCAAGCGTGTCACCAGCTTTTTTCGCTGCTTCGATTTCAGAGACCATCGACTCTTCTGCATCTTTGCCAAAAGCACGCACTGGAGAGGCATCGATGCGGTCAATATCATCCGGCGTTGGTGCAGGGCCATCATAGGGTTGCGATGGCCCAATGGAGATTACATGGGAAAGAACTTCCACACCGAGAACTTGCCGTAAAAAATTACGCGCAACCGTCGCACAAGCTACTCGCGCAGCAGTTTCACGTGCAGACGAACGCTCGAGAATATTACGAGCATCGCTATGCTCATATTTCACCATGCCTGAGAAATCTGCATGCCCTGGACGAGGTCTCGTCAACTGCGCACCACGCCCCGAACTCATTGCTTTAGCAATCTCGGGGTCATCAACATCAACCGGATTCGCAGCCATGATAGTTTCCCACTTCGGCCACTCTGTGTTACCAATCATGATCGCGATTGGACTGCCCAGTGTCTTACCATGCCGTATCCCTGCAAGCAGACTTAACTCGTCTGCTTCAAATTTCATGCGTGCCCCGCGCCCATAGCCCAGGCGACGGCGTGCGAGTTGGTGCGCAATATCATCTGAAGTGAGTTCAACGTGTGCAGGCATATTCTCTACGACAGCCACAAGTGCTTGGCCGTGTGATTCCCCAGCGGTTGTCCAACGAAGCATAGACACTATTATTCCACAAACACTATTGAAACCATCACAGTGGCCAATATCATAGCTGGTCCATGCGCAACGTAGCTGCGCCGTAGTAGTGTTGCAGCACACAAACTCAGTATTGCTGCGGTCATCGATGCAAGTAAAACGGCAAAAATATTACCGACAGCGGCTGCGGCAACCCCCAAGGGAACGGCGAGTTTGATATCACCGCCACCAACTCCGCGATTACATCCGTCCCGCCCACTGCAGAAAAAACTTACAACAAGTTGTGCAATATACAAGGCCGGCCAGGTTACTGCAGCCCAGAGGATCTGACCTGTGTTCTGCATAAAAAGAGCCCAAACCACCGACACCAATGCAGCAGGCACGGTAAGTAAATTTGGCAAACGGTGAAAGCGCAAGTCGTAGTAGATCAGAGCGCTAGCCCACACGATTGCAAGAACAACTAATGCATATAGTGATAATCCCCCCATGCTTATTCACGCTACCGCAAGTCTTTAAAACAACCGGTTATAAGCCACAACTATGCGATGCGAGACGCCAGTACCCGTTCCAATGCTTCCCACATACTTGATTCGGGAGCGGACTTTCCGGTAAACGCTGTGAACTGGCCAAAAGCCTGATAGGCCAACATAACGTGTCCACCTACGCTGCGGTGCCCATTAGAAGCAGCTTGGGTGGTCAATGCTGTCGGCCACGGATCATAAATCACATCGAGAACCGGTGCATGAGCATAACGTCGTTCATTACCAAGCAAAGCTGCGGAAGGAACAGTCGATATCACAGCATCACTATCCGGAACTCTGTCTTCCCAACTAATTGTCCGCCAATTAAGTCCGACCGCTTCTGCTAGCGGAGCCCATTCATTACTACGATCCCTTCGGTTTACGACGGTGACAGTAGAAACACCGAGCGACCCCAACGCCCACAAGACAGGCCGGGAAGTTCCCCCAGATCCCAACACCACGACATGCTCCAATTCTTTACTGGTCTGTGGAAACAGCTCTTTTAATGCGCCAAGCACTCCATCTCCATCAGTATTATCGGCAAACCAGCCGTTTTCGCGGCGAACCAGGGTGTTCGCCGCACCAATCATTTGGGCACGCCCACTGACGGAATCGGCAACTTGGAGTGCTTCAAATTTTCCCGGCATGGTGACTGAAAACCCCTGAAATGAGGGATCAGCATTAGCCACAAACGATGCTAACTGTCCTTTAGGAACATCGAAGGATCGATAGTGCCATTGGTCAAGCCCCAATGCAGCGTAACCAGCATTATGTAATACCGGTGAGAGCGAATGAGAAACCGGCGACCCTAGCACGGCTGCACGGTGCACGATTTCCGAGGTACTCGGAATGGAACTACTCATGATGATCCAAGATTCCGGATTCGAGCGCCCGATCTACATCTTCTAAGTGTTTTTCGAAGGTGTCGTTGAATACTGTGGTGCCTTTGTTGTCAATCGTCACGAAAAACAGCCAATTCCCTTCGGCAGGATGTTCCATAGCATGTAATGCGTCATCTGAAGGCGCAGCAATCGGGGTTGCCGGCAGGCCATCCATCGCATAAGTATTCCACGGAGTTTGGCGTGCTCGATCTTCATCCGAGGTTGCGAGTTCAACATCATCCAACCCGTAATTTACCGTCGAATCAAACTCGAGACGCATTGGTTCGTTTAAGCGGTTCAGAATCACACGCGCGACTTTGTCGAAGTCGCCCGCTGGTGCTTCCCTTTCTACCAATGAAGCCGCAATCAACAGCTCATATGGTTCCAAGCCCACTGCTCGCGCACGTTCAACTATTTTTGAATCGTTGTACCGCTTGGTTGTTCGCGTTACCAGATCCGTTAAGATTTCTTCTGCATCCATATTCGGATCAATAACGTATTGACCTGGAGCAATTAATCCTTCAAGCCGTTTTGGATCAGAGCCTTGCGCGCGGACAGGATCCAGCGCCCACTCAGGCGCGCCGAGATCCGCAGGGTCTTTATTAGCGGCTACAGATGCTAGTTCTTCAGCGCTAACACACTGATCCTCTTCGCTATCTGCACAGCTGACATTGGAAATCTGGCTATATATCCCGAGCCGAACATTACCACCTTTGACGTTGACATCCTGCAAAGTAGCGCCGCCGTGAACGTCAAGCAGGTCGACCTGTTTAGCTGGATCCAGCAGCGCTGCGACTGCAGCTTGAGCACTCATCTCTTCTTCCAGGCGGTAAAATCCAGGCTGTACATTTCCAGCGTCTGGATTACTAGCAGCAGCAGTCTGGAATACGGAATCAGATGCTACAATGCCACGTTCTTCTAGCTCCGGGCCTAACGACGAAATAGAATCGCCCTCTTTAATCTGCACCATGGCAACGACGCCATTGCCATTCCCGTCGTAGTCATCCACAGATGCACCTCCACGAGCAAAAACGACATTGAACGCAATATAGGCGCTCACACCGATTATCAAGATAAATGACGCAATGAGGACAGCAAGACCCCGCTGCCGACGTTTGACATACTTTGGGTCCATGCTGCGCTTTACACGCACTCGAGTTTGATTGCTCATCTCTATAATCTCTTCTTAGTTCGGCGAGTCGTTTTCACGGTGGCGGGCGAGTGCAAGGGAATCCAACCACGATTGCAAAATTTCCACAGCTGCGGCTTGATCAATCACCGCTCGCCCGGCTTTTTCAGATACACCCGATGCTCGCAATGCTTGGGATGCCGCCACGGTAGTTAATCGTTCATCAGCGAACACTACGGGAGTCTCGACACCAGCACTACGCAGACGACGTCGGATGCGAAAGGCAATTTCTTTCGCGTGTTTCACGCTTTTTGAGCCATGACCTTGCAGATCCCTAGGCAGTCCGACGATAATCTCCACAGCCTCGTACTGTTCGATCAGACTGAGTAAACGGTCGATATCGCTTTGGTCGCGATCTTTAAACCCAGTTTTGCGCTGCACAGTTTCCACGGGAAATGCCATTGTCGCTTCGCGGTTCGAAGCAGCAACACCAATACGAACGGTACCGACATCGAGACCGATTCGCCGCCCAGCGATTGAAGCATATTCGCTAGGAGAATCAACGCTTGGCGCGTCTGGTTCGGGCATACTCACGTATACTTTCTACCTTTCTGGTGCCGACAGGTCCGTTATATTGGGCTTCGTAGGTATTCTATAACTAAACGGTAACAACATGACGATCGGCGCGGCTATTACGGCCTATAGCCTCTCGAAATACCACGTTAAATCTGAGAAATTTCCTCCCGCACAGCCGCAAAACCTTGGTTTATGCCAGCTGCGAGGTTCCCTGAGCCTTGCGCTAAGTCCGGTTTTCCTCCACCTTTTCCGCCAACATAGCCTCCAAACAGAGATACCAATTTGCCAGCTGCAATTCCCTTGTCGACTGCAGCCGAGCTTACGGCAGCTACGAACGGAACTTTACCGTCATTATCTGCAGCCAGAACGACCACGGCTGGGCGATCTTTAATGCGATTACGGATGTCCGCGGCGGTCGAACGCAACTGCCCCCCACTAACATCAGATGGCAATTGTGCACAGACAACAGCAATTCCGTTCACATCTACTGCATCGCTTGCGTATTCCGTGGCCTGTGCTGCCATTTGTTGTTGCCGGAGAGCCGCTACCTGTTTTTCGGCATCTTTCAACTTTCGGGTTAATGCTTCGATTCGTTCCGGGATTTCATTCGGTTTAGCTTTCAACGACTGCGCAACACCATGGGCCAACGCAGCTTCTTTCGAGAAATATCGGAAAGCATCCAATCCAGAGTAGGCCTCAATTCGGCGTGCGCCGGATCCCACTGATGATTCACCAAGAACAGAAACCGGACCTATCTGCGAAGAATGGCTAACGTGTGTACCGCCACATAGCTCTGTCGAAAACGGGCCAGCAATCTCAACTACCCGAACTCGTTCGCCATAGTTCTCACCAAATAGCGCGAGTGCTCCCATTTCTTTAGCCTGATCAAGCGTAGTTTCCATGGTGTTGACCTGGTAATCTGCGTCGACGACTTGGTTGGTGATCGTCGCGATCTGATCCATCTGCTCAGCGCTCAGCTGTTCAGTGTAGTTGAAGTCGAATCGCAAATACCCCGGCCGATTCATCGACCCCGCCTGCACAGCAGTTGGGCCAAGAACGTCTCGCAAAGCACCGTGGATAAGATGAGTCGCGGTGTGTGCCTGGCGTGCGCCATGACGCCATTGCTGGTCGTATTCTGCCGTCGCTGCCTGACCAATTTCAATAGAACCGCCAAGCAGTTGTCCACGGTGCACCCACAGTTTCTTGGCAATCTTTTGCACATCGGTAACTTCGACGGTGGCGTCCCCTGCAGTAATCGTACCGCGATCTGCCAGCTGGCCTCCGGATTCCGCATACATCGGGGTTACATCCAGAATAACTTCCACATTCTCACCGCTGTGGGCGGTTGTGACCGATTGACCGTCGCGAACCAAACCGATGATCGTGGAATTCGTCGCTTGCTCTGAATAGCCCGCAAATTCAGTGGGTTGGTTATCCACCCATTCGCGGTAGACGGATTCGTCAGCGTGGGTATTTTTCTTCGCCTTATTATCGGCTTTCGCCCGCGCTTTTTGCTCGGCCATGGCGGTGTGAAAACCGTCCATATCCACGTCTAAGCCAGCTTCTGCCGCCATTTCCATCGTCAAGTCAATGGGAAAGCCGTAAGTATCGTGCAGCAAAAAGGCGTCTGAGCCAGTGAGTACCTTTTCGCCACGTTGATTAAGCTGTTGTGCGGTCTCATCAAAGCGGCTTGTTCCCGATTCCAACGTTTTCAAAAAAGCTCGTTCTTCTGCTGAAGATACAGCCAGAATCCGTTCGCGGCTCTCTTGAATTTCTGGGTAGGATGGTTCCATCGTATCCATCACGGTCGACATAAAAGTCTTGATGGTTTCAGCACGGGCACCAAGCAGGCGGGCAGAACGAATAATCCGGCGTAGAAGACGTCGCAGAATATAGCCACGGCCTTCATTCGACGGTGTTACGCCGTCGAGAATTAGCATCATCGCGGTGCGCGAGTGATCAGCAATAACCCGGAACCGTACGTCATCGCCTTGCTTAGCACCATAATCGGCACCAGTGAGCTTCTCCGCTGCAGAAATCACCGGGCGTAACAGATCAGTTTCGTACACATTATCTACGCCCTGAAGCAGGCAAGCCAGTCGTTCGATGCCTAAGCCAGTATCGATGTTTTTCGCTGGCAACTCCCCCAGAATTTCGAAATCGCCCTTACCGGAGCCAGTCGATTCACCCCGTTCATATTGCATGAATACGAGGTTCCAAATCTCCATATATCGGTGTTCATCGGCTGCGGGGCCGCCTTCAATACCGTACTCTGGTCCGCGGTCATAATAGATTTCGGAGCATGGTCCGCACGGACCTGGTACGCCCATGTGCCAATAATTGTCTTCAACACCCATTCGCTGGATGCGTTCAGCTGGAATTCCGACAACATTCTGCCAGATTTCGGCGGCCTCATCATCGGTCTCATAGACAGTCACCCAAAGGCGATCCGGGGCAAGCCCTAAACCACCATCAGCCAGCGAGTTGGTCAGCAGAGACCAGGCATTGGTAATGGCGCCTTCTTTGAAATACTGACCAAACGAGAAGTTACCAGCCATTTGGAAGAAAGTATTATGCCTCGTCGTAATACCTACTTCATCAATATCAAGAGTGCGGACGCACTTCTGAATCGAGGTCGCGGTCCCATTCGGGTACGGAGGGTTCTGTTGGCCCAAGAAAAACGGCTTGAATGGAACCATACCCGCGTTCACGAATAGCAAATTCGGATCGTCTAAAACCAATGAAGCGCTCGGCACAACCTCATGTCCACGACGCGCGAAATGCTGAATAAATCGGTCTCTAATCTCATGAGTTTTCACTGCGAAGTCCTTTTCTCTTTGTCAAAATCGTACTCAGAAGCGAGTCTACTAACTCGCTTCTCGTTCTTATTTCTTACCTCGTACCAACCTACGCAGTCTGCCCAGGTATTCCGAAATACGGCTCTCATTACCGTGGTCAGTAGGCTGGTAATAAACTGCGTCGCCTAGCCCATCCGGGATATATTGTTGCTTGACAACACCGCGCGGATCATCATGCGGATACACATAGCCTTGCGCGTTCCCGAGGCGTTTTGCCCCTTGATAGTGTCCATCACGCAAATGAGCTGGCACCATTCCAGTTTTCCCCGCGCGAACGTCCCCCAGCGCTGCAGTAATCGCTTGATAGACACTCGCTGACTTCGGTGCAGTTGCAAGGTGAATAACTGCCTGGGCAAGAGTTAATTTTCCTTCAGGCATCCCGATAAGTTGCACTGCTTGGGCCGCTGCAACTGCCACCTGCAGCGACTGCGGATCGGCCATACCGATATCTTCGCTTGCCAAAATCACTAACCTGCGTGCGATGAACCGGGGATCCTCCCCTGCCTCAATCATGCGTGCAAGGTAATGCAGCCCGGCGTCGACATCGGAACCACGGATTGATTTGATCAAGGCACTGGATATGTCATAATGCTGATCACCATCACGGTCGTACCGGACCAAAGCCTTGTCGACGCTTTGTGCCACCATGTCTGCGGTAATTTCGGGAGTATCCTGTTCATCGTTCCGATAAACAGCAGTTTGAGTCGCATCTCCATCTACAGCTGATTCTTCGGCCAAAGCAGATTCTGCAGCGGCTTCTAGGTAAGTCAAGGCGCGACGAGCGTCCCCTCCTGCCAAGCGCACGATGTCCTTGACGGCCGCATCTGAAATCTCCACGCGACGCGCGAGTCCACGATTATCAGAAACTGCACGACGAACGAGTTCAGCAACAGCAGCATTATCCAGTGGTTGCAGAGTCAATAACAAAGAACGAGATAACAGAGGAGACACAACCGAGAACGAGGGATTCTCCGTTGTCGCAGCTACCAAAAGCACGGTTTGGTTTTCTACCGCAGCTAAAAGAGCATCCTGCTGTGTTTTCGAGAATCGGTGGACCTCATCTAGAAATAGCACGGTCTTCTTGCCAAGCTGCGCATCACGGCGTGCCACGGTAATGACTTCGCGGACTTGTTTAACCCCCGAATCTAATGCGGACAAACCCACAAAATTATGATTCATTTGCGCAGCTATAAGTGAAGCTATTGTAGTTTTTCCCGTTCCAGGTGGACCATAGAGTATGACTGAACTACGGCCGAAACCTTCCACTAACCTGCGCAGCGGTTTGCCTTCATCTAGGAGGTGCCCCTGCCCCAAAACCTCATCCAATGTCCTTGGACGCATGCGAGCTGCCAACGGTGCATCGTCCCCAGTTTGGAAGAGCTGTGTTCCGCGAAGGTTTTGCAAATCCTCGCTTGGATCGTTTGTATCGGATCCGAGACGGGCAGAACCAAACAATGAATCCTGACTCATTACTTCCAACCAGGCTTTTCGACGCGCTGAGCAATACTGCGGGCGAATTCTGCAATCTGAATACTAGAAGCTGCACCTCCATACGTGCCATACCTCGACATAGCTTCGAAAGTTTCGAAAATATCGCGGCGCGCGAGTATTTCGTCTTCAGTGAAACTGTCGGCTGCACCAACCCGTAATAATCTCGCCGCATGTTCGAGATCTGCAGTAATATCGTCGCCTTTTTCTAACATCCCGACGACCCCACTCAAGTTCCCGGCAGCCATCGTCGCAAGTGTCGACAAGCCCCAACCAACAAGTGCAGCTAAGACTCTATCGTGGAGATACTCTGGCTCAGCGAGTTTAGGAAATACACCTTTGATCTCTCGTTTCCAAGCTGAAATGAAGGTCTCAACTTCATCGTCAGTAATAGGGTGGGTGAAAACAAACTGTGGGAATCCCGCAATGACACAAGCGATGTCAAAAGACACGTCCCGAAATCCAGCCCACTCATAGTCCAAAAAATGAGTTCTGTCTGAGACAATAATATTGTCCGGTGACAAGTCAAATGGCGTAAATGCTCGGGCCGACCCTCCTAGTACCCGCTTGCGCGCAATCTGCACGGCGTCGCGAAAAGCTTGTGGTAGGACGAATCCAGAGTGCTCTAAGATCTGCTCACCTAATAGAATCGACTTTTCTAAGGCCGCATCACGAACGCCTTGGTTTTCGCTAAATTGCGGGTGGTGTTTGAGCATGCGCGAAGTCAGAATATCGAATTCCTTTTCGCGCTCTGCAGTACCAGCATGCATGCGCCCAAGCGAACTACCTAGGTTGCGCAAAATATGACCCCGCGTGTCCTGCTTGGCGGTTTCTAACAGCTCAGCAAAGGTATCGCCGTCCCCGGAATCTGTCATCACCATCAACCGCTCATCCATATCATAAGCCAAGAGGACCGGGCCAGGACGGACATTCTCTGGCAGAGCCGTTGCGAATTGGTAGGCCACCACTTCGCGCATCAAAGCAGCGTCATAAAGTACCTCGCCGGTCATTGGAACAAATTTCAATACCACCGTGCGGTGCTGCAAAAATGGTTGGCTGGCAACCTGTGCACGCAACACCGTGGATTCTCCAGATCCTGCAAGCACTTCAACATTTTCAAGGCGTTGGGAACCGCCAAATCGGTGCGATAGCAAATCTTGGGCGATACGTACTAATTGTTCCTTGCTAGGCACTCTACTTACTCCATAATGTGGTAATACCGCGCCGCTCATAGTTTTTTGCAGGCTCTCCGCAACTGGAGAGTGAAATAGCTATCAGCCGCGCGGTGGGAAGAAACCGAAAACAGGCACCGAAAAAGACTATGCCTTCGGATTTTCTGCCTGCGGTTTTCCGGCCTTCGGCTTATAATCCACTCCGGTTTCCTTACGTTGTGCAGCAGAAATTGGTGCTGGTGCATCAGTCAATGGGTCTACACCACCACCGGACTTCGGGAACGCAATGACATCACGAATCGAATCAAATCCGCCGAGCAACGAAACAATACGGTCCCATCCAAAGGCGATTCCACCGTGTGGAGGTGCACCGTAGCTCATTGCTTCCAATAGGAAGCCAAACTTCTCTTGGGCATCTTCCTCGCTGATGCCCATAACCTTGAATACCCGTTCCTGCAGATCTTTGTTGTGGATACGGATCGAACCGCCACCGATCTCGTTGCCATTGCAGACCAGATCATAAGCGTAGGCAGTAGCCTCACCTGGATTCTCATCAAAAGAGTCGATCCATTCTGGCTTTGGGGAGGTGAAAGCATGATGCACCGCGGTCCATTTCGAGTCACCCAATGCGACATCACCGTCAGCTACAGCGGCTTCCGCTGGTTCAAACAATGGGGCATCAACGACCCAAACGAACGACCAGTCGCCGTCTTTAATAAGGCCTAGTTTCTGTGCAATCTCATTGCGAGCAGCGCCCAGCAGTGCACGAGAAGACCTGGTATCGCCAGCAGCAAAGAAGATGCAGTCTCCAGGATTCGCTCCAACGTGTGCTGCGATTCCCTCACGCTCTGTCTCGGTGATGTTCTTAGCGACAGGCCCGGATAGCGTGCCGTCTTCACCAACCAAGATGTAAGCAAGCCCCTTAGCGCCTCGCTGTTTGGCCCATTCCTGCCAAGCATCTAGCTGTCGCCGTGGCTGGTCGGCTCCTCCACGCATTACTACTGCGCCGACATATTCGTTCTGAAAGACGCGGAAAGTTGTGTCCTTAAAAAAGTCGGCGCATTCGGTGATCTCGATATCGAAGCGTAGATCTGGCTTATCTGAGCCGTATTTACGCATGGCATCAGCGTACGTGATGCGTGGAATTGGGCGCGCAATCTCATGTCCGATTAGGCTCCAAAGCTCAGCAGCAATCTCTTCGCCCAGGGAAATAACGTCTTCCTGGTCTACGAATGACATTTCGACATCAAGCTGAGTGAATTCTGGCTGCCGGTCCGCACGGAAATCTTCATCTCGATAGCAACGCGCGATCTGGTAGTACCGTTCCATGCCTGCAACCATCAACAACTGTTTGAAAAGCTGTGGGGACTGCGGTAGTGCATACCAGGACCCTGGTTTCAGACGTGCTGGCACAACGAAATCCCGTGCGCCTTCAGGCGTGGAACGGGTCAAAGTTGGGGTTTCAATCTCCAAAAAATCATGCTTGTCCAACACGCGGCGGGCAGCCTGGTTAGCACGTGAACGCAGTTTCAACGCTTCTGCTTGCTTCTGACGGCGGAGGTCCAGATAACGGTGACGCAAGCGTGCTTCTTCGCCAACGTCGTTAGACGAAGCATCTTCGACCTGGAATGGCAACGCTTCAGAGGCTGACAAGACCTTGAGCTCAGTGACGTTAACTTCAATCTCACCGGATGCCAGGTTTGGGTTTTCCGATCCAGCTGGACGTGGCTCTACTTCTCCGGTGATCGCGATGCAGTATTCCGACCGCAGCGCATGGGCTTGTTCGGCGACCTGTGAATCACGAAATACAGCTTGCACGTATCCAGAATGATCTCGCAGGTCGATAAAGATGACGCCGCCGTGGTCACGGCGACGAGCAACCCATCCGGCAAGGGTTACTGAGTTTCCTGCAAGGTCTTTGCCAAGCTGTCCTGCTGAATGTGTGCGCAGCACGATTATCGAAAATCCTTCCATAGGGTCGAATGGTTCTCACGCATTGCTTGTCTCACCACACCGCAAACGCGTAAGCGGTAACATTAGCGCAACACGAGGCGCTGAACCATATTTAGACTGTCCCAATCCTACATTGTTTGATTATTACTCTTCACATGCCGGGGTTAATCTGTCAACGAACGAATTTTTCCATGGAGACAGCCTTGTACGCATATTCACGATTTATATTTCGGTCACACAAAATTACGGGAATCTGACACCTAGATAGTTCGGCTCAAAGGCACGTAGACTAGACACCTCAAGCTTCGAAAATTGTTAAACAATTTTTCTTACTCGGTTAATCCAGCGAAAAGCAAGAGTGCACACCCATAAAAGAATTGAGGGCATCTCTATGACCATAAGTGTGACTGATATTTTCTCCATCGGCATCGGACCATCCTCGTCTCATACGGTTGGCCCCATGCGTGCGGCAAAATCATTCATCAATTCTTTAACGGCCATTCCTCACCGAGTCCAAGCCGAACTCCGTGGTTCCTTAGCCGCTACTGGACGTGGCCATGCCACTGACCGTGCAGTTATTCTTGGCCTCGTCGGCTGGGATCCACTTGATGTACCACTCGACGCCGAACCCCGAGCAGACCAACCCATTCCAACTAAAGGGTCAGCCACCGGCCCTGATAGGGAAATCCACTACGAACTACGGTTCATTAATGAGCCCCTTCCACAACACCCCAACGCCGTGGTGTTTAGCGCCTGGGACGCCGAAGGAAAATGTCTTGCCAACGGAATCGAATACTTTTCTGTCGGCGGAGGGTTTATCCTCACGCGAGAGGAGCTAGATAAAGAACTCGAAACAGAAAACGAAGTGCCTGCCGGTATGGCTGCAGCTGATGGGCAGTCAGAGGTACCATACCCATTTAGGACGGGCGCGGAGCTGCTGCGCATGTGCGAAGAATCGGGCCGGGAAATTTGGGAACTTGTCGAAGCAAATGAAAAGGCTTTACATGAAGACAACGGTGGGCTGGATTTCGTCAATAACCACTTGACCACTGTGTGGGATGTTATGCGTTCATGCGTAACCGAAGGCATCGCTACCCAAGGACATTTACCTGGCGGATTGCATGTACCGCGCCGAGCACATCGAGTCTATGAGCAGCTTCTCGACACTGTCGATGACACGTCGCACGGTTTTTCCGCTATGGAATGGGTCAATCTCTACGCGTTAGCAGTGAACGAACAAAATGCTGCCGGCGGTCGTGTGATAACCGCACCCACCAACGGTGCCTGCGGAATCATTCCTGCGGTTTTGCACTACGCCCGCGATTTCCAAGCAAATTTCACCAGGGAATCCGCCCGACGCTATCTGCTAACTGCTGGCGCTATCGGCATGATCATCAAGCAAAATGCTTCAATATCGGGTGCAGAAGTTGGTTGTCAAGGCGAAGTGGGCTCTGCTTCAGCCATGGCTGCTGCAGGAATGGCACAACTACTGGGTTGCACGCCGGCACAAATTGAAAATGCCGCGGAAATAGCGCTCGAACACAACCTCGGGTTAACGTGCGACCCAGTCGGTGGATTAGTGCAGATTCCGTGCATTGAGCGCAATGCGATTGGCGGCGTGAAAGCAATCAACGCTGCGCGTCTAGCCAAGATCGGCGAAGGTACCCACCATGTCACACTGGACAATGCGATCAATACAATGGCTGAAACTGGCCGCGATATGCTCTCTAAATACAAAGAAACATCCATTGGCGGCCTAGCAAAAACCTTAGGCTTTACAGTCAGTCAGGTCGAGTGCTAACGCAGTTTCTCGAGAAGCCACTTCCCTAGTTGTTCGGCTGGGACTTCGGTTTGTTCGTGCGCAGCAAGGTCTTTAACCGCCACCACGCCCTCGGCCAACTCTGCCTCGCCAAGCACCAAGGCATAAGCCGCACCGGAACGGTTGGCAGCTTTCATGGCCCCTTTCATTCCCTTGCCCCCGAAGGCCATATCCGCAGAAATACCCTCTTGCCTTAAAGAGTTAAGCAACAGTGGCATGCGAGCACCTGCGGCTTCGCCCAACGGAACACCAAAAACCTCAACCCTCTGTTCAGTTCCTTCCAGCGTGATACCTTCGGCCTCCAATGCCAGGATCGCGCGGTCAACTCCCAGACCAAAGCCTATACCTGACAGTTCCTGTCCGCCGAGTTGAGCCATCAGCCCGTCGTAACGGCCGCCACCACCAATGCCCGATTGTGCACCCAAACCATCGTGGACGAATTCGAAGCAAGTCTTCGTGTAATAATCCAAACCACGAACCATACGAGGGTTAATCGTGTATTCGATTCCCATCTCATCCAGATAGTTCGTTACCGCATCGAAGTGAGCACGGCACTCGTCGTTGAGGTGATCCAGCATTAGGGGCGCGTCGGCAAGCTGATTTTGCACCTCTTCACGCTTATCATCCAGTACCCGTAAAGGATTGATTTCAGCACGCTTACGAGTTTCCTCATCTAAATCTAGCTGAAACAAGAAATCCTGCAGCTTCTGGCGGTATTGCGGACGACAATTGTGGTCACCCAAACTAGTGATTTCCAAACGGTAACCACGGAGACCAAGCGCTTTATACGCCCGATCTGCAATCGCTATTACTTCAGCGTCCAGTGCAGGATCATCTGCTCCAATCGCCTCAACGCCGACTTGTTGGAGCTGCCGATAACGACCTGCTTGTGGCCGTTCATAGCGAAAGAACGGCCCATTGTATACCAATTTGACTGGCAGCGGACCACGATCGAGACCATGCTGGATGACGGCACGCACCACCCCCGCAGTACCTTCCGGACGTAAAGTCACAGAACGATCACCACGGTCTGCGAAAGTATACATCTCTTTCGATACCACGTCGGTTGATTCACCTACACCTCGGGCGAAAAGCTGTGTATCTTCAAAAATCGGGAGCTCAATATGCTCGAATCCTGCTAAACGAGCATGATGCACTAACGTGTCACGTACTTTCACAAACGTCGCTGACTGTGGCGGGACATAATCTGGCACGCCCTTCGGGGCTGCTGCTTTGAATTTCGAAGTACTCACAGGCAACCAGTTTAGCCCCTATACTCCGCTAAGAATGGATTGGTAGCCTTCTCGTATTTCATTACGGTTGTAGGACCGTGACCAGGCAAGACGGCTAGCTCATCAGGCAAAACTGCGACAACCTCACGCAAAGAAGAAATCATTGCTTGCTGATCTGAAAAAGGCAGATCAGTCCGACCGATAGCTCCCCGAAACAGCACATCACCAGAGAAAATAACATCTTCGTTTTGCAACATCACGCAGCCAGGTGAATGTCCTGGCGCGTGGACCACACGAAAATGGTGTCCCAGCAATTCGAGCGATATTGGTTCGTTGCGCAAACCTGGGGTTCCGATAATACGCAAGTCTTTAATCGGGACCATGTTAGCTACGTCGAATAGCGCCTGCATCTGGGACGGCAGATCGGTCATATCGTTCAACCAGAATTCATCAGCAGCATGAATATAAACCGGAATCTCGAATTTCGCGGCTAAATCACCGGCGGATCGCGTGTGGTCAAAATGCCCATGGGTCAGAAAGACCGCCTCGAGCTGCAACGATTCAGTTGCTTGCACGACGCGGTCTACAGCATGCATTCCGGGATCAACCACAAACGCACGCCCATTATCGGAAACAATATAACAGTTGGTTTTATACGGCCCTGCAGCAAATCCAGAAATCTCCATGGGCAGATTTTAACGGATTATTACCGGGCCACCGCACTGTCGTATACAGAGCTATTTCTGTAACGCTTCCAAAGCGGCGTCGTAATTAGGCTCAGAGGTAATTTCCTCTACAAGCTCCACGTGGGTGATGGTGTGCTCCGCATCAGCGACAATCACGGTGCGAGCGAGCAATCCCTTCAGCGGGGACCCTTCGAGTGTGACGCCGTAATCCTTGCCAAAGCTGGAGCGGAAGACCGAGCCCGTTTTAACGTTATCGATGCCTTCTGCATCGGTAAACCGACCGTGTGCCATCGGCAAATCCGCGGAAATGCCCAAAACGGCAGCGTCGTCAAGACTGGAAGCTTCTTCATTGAAACGACGCACAGAAGCTGCACAAACACCCGTGTCCAAGGAAGGGAAAATATTGAGCACTAGCTTCTTGCCAGAGAAATCTGCCAAAGAAAATTCCTGCAGGTCGGAACCAACAACAGTAAAGTCAGGCAGCTTGTCACCGAGCTTTGGCAGCTCTCCGACGGTAGCCGTTTCTTCATCGTGAAATTTAGTAGTAGCCATGTCCACGATAATAATCATGGCTAGGCACTCGTGCCACCTTTTCGGCTACCACTATGTTCATTTCTGACTTATCGCCAGCACGTCGCAGGTGGTCTGTCAGGATACCCTCAGTAGTGTTGGAGATATTACAAAGCCTTATGCTCCCCACCTGTCAGCCATATTCGTTAAACTCTTCGCAGATGCCTAGGCTCGGCACAGTAACCGCTAGTAGAAAGTCCAACAGTGGATAAGAAACAACAAAACAACCAACAACGAGGCGCAGAATCGCTTGACGAACTCGACAAAGCGCTCAAGTCTCGCGAACGTAAAGAAAAATCCCGCCCTTTGGGAATAGCAGCAATCGCAGCACTCGCAATCGTCGTTTTAGTGGGAGGCATTTGGTTATTGGCAACCCGGGACGGTGACCAGGCGGATCTTACTGCAGAAGAAGAAAGCACAACCCCGGAAGCCCCAGATGTAGAGCCGCTCGCATTGGAGCGCTCCGAAAAACTTCCCGAAACCGTGACTTGCACCTATGAGAAGCGCGACGCCGAGAATGGGGCTTCCGACGCAGGCACTCCGAAGACGGATGAAGTTTCTGCACGGGGTCACGTAAATGTCACGTTGGAAACCTCGCAGGGCGAAATCGGAATGGAGCTCGACCGCGAAGTGGCGCCATGCACGGTGAATGCAATCGAACATTTGACAAGCGCGGGGTACTACGATGACACCGTCTGCCACCGCTTGACTACTTCTGGAATCCACGTCTTGCAGTGCGGCGATCCAACAGGCCAGGGTTCCGGCGGTCCAGGATTCCAATTCGCCAACGAATACCCAACTGATGAATTTGGAGATGAAGCCGCGTCAACTCAAGTTGTATACCCCCGTGGATCCATTGCCATGGCTAACGCAGGCGCCGGCACCAATGGTTCACAGTTCTTCCTGAACTATAAAGATTCCCCGCTACAAGCCAATTACACCTACTTCGGACAAATCAACGACGAGGGGCTGAAGACATTGGACGCAATTGCGCAAGCCGGCACCGAGGACGGCTCCGGTGACGGTGCACCATCGGAAGAAGTCCGAATCAAGAAAGCTGTTGTACAGGATTCCTAAAGAATCTCAAATCTTCTAGTGAAAACACTTGCAAGCAGAGAGGAACCTGCGTTATGCTGAGCAAAGTCCAGACACATCTAGTTCTAAGGAATTCAGGCAATATGAAGTTTTCCCCTCGCAAGGCAATTTTGGCCGGCGCAACTGCTCTCGCACTGTCCACTACTGCCCTGACTGCCGCTCCAGCTATCGCTGTTGAGGGACAGCCTGCTCAGAACAAAACTGCAACATTTAGCTCTAACATCTCTGAGACCTTCGCCGGTTCGTCAAATGAGGCAAACACCAAAGAATCCGGAACTGGCACCAAGGAGACCGACAACGGCTCTTCAACCAGCGAAGGTGGATTCAACTTTGATAGCTTCAACAAAATCTTGAAGGCCATCTCCGGTGTCGTTGGCGTTGCTAGCACCATCTTCGCTTTCTTGAAGAGCTTGAAGGTAATCTAACCAGAGGCTAACGAGGCATAAACTCGTTAACAATTCTCGACTTAACACGATATTCCGGGCATTCCCGGATAAAATAAGTCGTATGGTTGACCATGGCAAGAGGACTCGATGAGCAATATAACTGCTCATCGAGTCCTCTTCGTCTTGCGATGCTGAATCAATTACGGCCGACGAGACAAAATCATCGGTCTAATTAATTACTAGGCTGTCACCCGGTAAACGTCGAATACGCCCTCAGTGTTTCGCAGAGTATTCATCAAGGCACCCAGCTGTTTGCTGCCCGAAACGGTAAAGGTAAACCGGACCGTCGCCACATGGTCTTCCGAACTTTGCGAATTCATCGAAAGCACTGACAACGAAGATTTCTGAAAAATCCCGGTCAGGTCATACAAAAGCCCCTGCCGATCTAGCGCTTCCAACTGCAAGGTGGCACTAAAGGCACCTTCAGTATCAACGTTGTTAGCCCAACTGACTTCAAGCACACGTTCTGGCTCATCGCGCAATTTAGTCGCGTTCGTACAATCAGCACGGTGCACCGATACGCCCCCGCCGCGCGTGATAAAACCAAAAATTTCGTCGCCGGGAACAGGCTGGCAACACTTAGCAATTTTAGCCAGCACATCCGGATTCCCCTCGACCAAAATCCCGCTGCGGTTCTGATCTTGAAGGGCTGCCTGCTGCTTAGATTGCAATAGTTCGCTCAATGGCGTGCGATCTGCCAGTGCATCCACGGCATCTTCTTGGTCGCCGAACATTGCCATAAGTTGGTTCGCGACGTGCTGTGCCGACACATGACCAGCGCCAATTGCAGTATAAAGGGCATCGATGTCCGGGTAATGCAGCTGAGTAGCTACCTGCTTCATGGAGCTAGTCGTAAAAAGACGATGCATTGGAAGCCCGCCACGTTGGATCTCTGCCGCCAACGCATCCCTACCGGCCTCTAGATGCACCTCACGCATCTCTTTCGCAAACCACTGCCGGATATTCGCTCGCGCCCTCGGCGAAACTACAAAGTTCTGCCAGTCACGAGATGGCCCCGCATTGGGATCTTTTGAGGTAAAAATTTCCACGCGGTCGCCCGATTTTAACGCAGATTCCAAAGCCACCAGTTTTCCGTTAACTTTGGCACCGATACAACGATGACCGACCTCAGTATGTACCGTATATGCAAAATCAACTGGAGTTGACCCAGCGGGGAGAGTTATAACGTCGCCCTTTGGCGTAAAGGCAAAAATCTGGCTGGAGGTAAGATCGTAACGTAAAGAATCCAAAAATTCGTTTGGATCAGCCGCTTCTTTCTGCCAGTCCAACAGTTGACGCATCCACGCCATTTGATCTACTTCGGCATCTTTGCCGCTGTTTTTTCCTTTGAGTTCTTTGTAACGCCAGTGTGCAGCCACCCCATACTCGGCGTTATGATGCATTTCATGCGTCCGTATTTGGACTTCTAATGGCTTACCTGCACCAGAAATTACCGTAGTGTGCAAAGACTGATAAACCCCGAACCTCGGCTGGGCAATATAATCTTTGAATCTACCCGGCAAAGCAGAATACAAACCATGAACCACGCCAATCGCCGCGTAGCAACTATTGACGTCGTTGACCAAAATACGAATACCAACCAGATCAAAGATCTCGGCAAATTCGCGACCTCGAACGATCATTTTTTGGTAGACCGACCAGTAATGCTTCGGGCGGCCACGTACTTCGGCTTCGATACCATTGGCCTTCAGCGTCGAAGAAACTTCGTTAGTAATTTCTTTCAATACACGATCGCGCTGGGGAGCTCGATCTGCAATCATTCGGACGATTTCGTCATATTTCTTCGGGTAAAGAATGGCAAAAGCCAGATCCTCTAGTTCCCATTTTACCGAGGCCATACCCAGTCGATGCGCCAGTGGGGCGATGATTTCTAGGGTTTCACGCGCTTTCTTTGCCTGTTTCTCAGGGGGCAAAAAGCGCATGGTGCGCATATTATGCAGGCGGTCAGAGACTTTAATTACCAACACACGCGGATCTTTAGACATTGCGACAATCATCTTCCTGATCGTCTCCGCTTCTGCACCACTTCCGAAAGCTAGTTTATCCAGTTTGGTGACGCCATCGACCAGCCGCGTAACCTCAGTTCCAAAATCACGTGTCAGGTCCTCCAACGAATAATCGGTGTCCTCAACCGTATCGTGCAGCAATGCAGCCACCACGGTTGTGGTATCCATGCCAATCTCCGCGGCGATGGTCGCCACAGCTAGCGGATGCGTGATATAAGGATCACCTGAGTTACGGGTTACCCCCTCATGCAATCGTTCAGCCGTCTCGTAGGCTCGATTGATAACATCCGCGTCAGCTTTTGGATGAAATTCGCGGTGAATCGACATCAATGGTTCCAGTACAGGTTTGATCTTCACCTTGCCTGAAGTCAATGATCTCGCGAGGCGCGCGGACATGCTGCGCACACTTGGTGACGGCCGTTTCGCTGCTTTGTTATCAGTCATAGATGGCCTTTCCGGAAATTAGCGTCCTCTGTTGGGATAGATAACTACTAGGTTATCGTCGCCAAGCTGTTCCCGCCCACCCAAACCGGGTATTTCTAAAATCACAACGTTAGCCACTACATTCGCCCCGCACGTAGCAAGCAGTTTGGCTGCAGCGCCGAGGGTACCCCCTGTCGCTAAGATATCGTCGACAAGTGCAACGTTTTTGTCAGAAAGCTCAATTCCGCTCGCAGGAACTTCCAAAGCAGCCTCGCCATATTCCAGGCTGTACTCTTGACTGTGCACGGGTGGAGGAAGCTTCCCTTGCTTCCGTATCGCAAGAATTCCTAGTCCCAATTTATATGCAACTGCAGAACCCAACAAGAAACCACGTGCATCCAGACCACCAATGATTTCCGCACCTGCAGCTTGGCACTGTTCTGCAACCGCGTCGACTAATTGTGCAAAAGATTCGGGATCCGCGAGCACGGGAGTCAAGTCTTCAAACACGATTCCGGGCTGCGGAAAATCATGGACCCGACGAATCTTTTTCTCCAGAACGTTCTGGGCTCCGACGAGAGTGTTGGTTCTAGTAAATTCAGTCACAGTCTGCATTCCAATGTTGGCGGTTTAGTAGTCCTCGTTACCAAGCCTGTGTTCAGGGCTAAGCAACAACACGATTGACGTTAGCGAAGAATGGAACTGGAAGGTGGTTATTCCCAATCTCGCCACTGGTTTGCGAGCAATCTAACGCGATATCCACCAGCGATCCATATTCCAGCCTATCGCCGATTCACCAGTATAAGGCACAGCATTTACGACATCTCGGTTGATAACAAATACTCGAGGTTGCGCCGCCAGTGGAATCGTATGCATCTGCTCCCACATTCTTTTCTCCGCATCACGTAGAGCATTAACATCGTCGGTATGTACCGTCGCTCCCACATCGAGATTTGGCGGATAAATCGCACCTAGGTAGGCATCAATCTTCTGTCCGGAGATATTTTCTGCTGTATCTGCAGTATCTTCGGCGTTTTCGGCACTCGAAGCTCCCTCATCGATCACCGAGTTTCCTAGTGCTTCCACACCTTCGGGGTTGTCCCCCTGGGCGGAAGTCACGCCGGTAAAAGGTCCGTCGCTACGATGCAAATCCTCTGCGGTCGTCTCGGGAACTGATACGTCCACAACCTCGATACCGGCTGGTCTACATAATTCGGCTATTTTCTCCACCATTTTGGCGAGTCGTTGATCTTGTCCACGATAGCCTATGCGAATTGTCGCGCCGGCTAGTTCTCGAGCCATCTCCATATTTACCGCACGATGCGGATCAGAAATATCCCGCAAATGTTGGCGAGCAGGATCCTCATGTTCAACGCTCTGCCATAAAACAGCACCGACATCCACTCCAGATGCCGCAGAAGATGCGGCTGCAACCGCTTCCTGGTCAATACACGCAGCAAATGCACGACGCTTCGGTGCCTCGGCAAAGATGCCATTGTCCGAAAGCAACAACGCGTCGGTGAGCTCGCCTATTTCCGGGAAGACTTCGAACTTATTGCCTGCAGCATTACGGTCCAACCAATCCGGTTCAACCTCGCTGACATCGACGATATCCAAGGAATCGCGTTCGAATAATGCGGCCGTATCAGCTCTTGCGGGCCAGACCGCAAGACTTCCTAGCTGAGCATTATCCCCGTAATAAGTCTCATTCCGAGTCAAGATTGCTGCGCCCTCATCAGTGACGTGATCAATAAGAAACGGCCCAAAAGAAACTTGCAATAACGGGTCGAAATTCGCAAGGTCAAAACCTTCTGACCAAATTTTGGCAGGCTCCAATAACGCTTGCGCATCACGATTCTGCAACGCATTATGTAACGCAACCAAAGGCATCCCCGCCCGCGACGCAATCGCGTGCGCGGGCAACACCGTGCCCGGAGAGAATAGTTCACGCCACCGCAGTCCGGTCCCTTCAGCTAACTTGACGACGAAGCGTGAAGAATTCGGCTGGCATTCAAACTCCTCGATGTGCTGCATCAATGGTAGTTGCGAATCGAATAATTCCGTCATCACGCCAGCAGTGTAAGTGAGCAAGAAATCGGAGCACGTCACAGGCGCACCATCCGAGAATTGAGCGTTCTCAGCAATGGTGTAAATGACCTGTGGCTTTAGGCCCGGCAAAAATCGTGTGCTAATCAGATCGCTATTTTGAATGAACTGCCCATGTGGTCCCGGAACATGGACTCCTGGGTATAGGCGAGCAGACAACTGTTGCGCAGCTGTTGAACTACCGGTGATCGAACCTGCGTTCGTGGTCGTCAACGGTGATGACGATTGGTAATTAAGCTCCTGTGTTCCTTCATCAACAGTTGTGATCCACCCTGGGCGATCCACGGCCTCCGGTGCTGGCTCATCTGCACACGCCGTTAACGTTGCCCCCAGCGCCAACGAAACCACTAATGCCCCGAAGCGACTTACTCCACGGCGGGGACATAACCTTTCCGAATTTCGGGAATACGTCATAGGGTGGTCGTTCCTCATCATTATCAAGTCTCGTGTTTGCTTACGAGACCTACTCCGGGCGCCAGGTGCTACCACCGCTATTACGAAGGCGACCATCGTCATCTGGTTTTGGGGCAGCGACCGGGGCTACCTCAGGCGGAGCAAAGGTACGATGCTCAATGTTATCCCCGTCGGTATCAGGGTCCAGACTGTGATCCTGATGTTTTTCTGCAGCACGATAGTCGGCAACTTCTTGGTTGTGTTTCTTAATTTTCTTGCTCCGATTCACCAGCGATACCAACAACGGTGTTGCTAAGAAAATCGACGAGAAAATTCCCTCGATCACGCCAATAAGCTGTACCAAGGCCAAATCGCGCAGCGTTCCAATTCCCATCAACCATACGGCGACCACGAATAGCGCGATAATCGGCAATGCAGAGATCACCGAGGTGGAAATCGAACGCATCACTGTCTGATTAATCGCTCTATTAGCTTCTTCGCTGTACGTCGCTCGCCGAGAAGCAGTAACCCCCTCAGTATTTTCGTTCACTTTGTCGAAAACGATGACCGTGTCATAGATGGAGAATGTCAACACGGTGAGCAAGCCAATGATGACTGCAGGTGATACTTCGAAACCGAACAACGAATAGATACCGGCAATCACAATGCCGTCCACGACCAATGCCCCCATAGCAGCAACGGCCATATACTTTTGCAGGCGGAACGCGACATAAATCGTGGCAAACACTAGGAAAACCACCATCGATAGCAACATGCGATGGGTGATGGTATCGCCCCAAGATTCAGAAACCGTAGAATCACCAATCGCATCCGGTGACGGAGCGCCAGTGTGGTCAAGCGGCTCATGTTTTTCGTAGATAGCCAGGCGCGCTTCGTCGATTTGGGCTTGTGAGAGGTGTTCAGAAGTAATCTCGAGAGTTTCGGAATCACCGGATCCAACGATTTGTGTAACCTCTGGTTCGATCCCTGTTGCCTCAACAAAAGTTTCCTCAACCGCTTCCGCAACGAGATCACCGGCTGGCATGGTCATCCTAGTGCCGCCCTGGAAATCAATCGACATCGAAAAACCGCGGAACAGCATCGACCCCAAACTAATGAGGATCAAAGCGACGGTAATAATGTAGAAAATCTTGGTACGCCCGATGAAATCGACGCCGCCGTCACCAGTAGTCAAGCGGTTAACAAGAGATTGTTTAGCCATGGGTTTTCTCCTCGCCCGCATCTTCAGATTCCGTACGCCGCTCTTCGACGAGGTCATAGACCTTTCCTAGTCCATTAACTTGCGGTTTAGCCCAGAACGGCTTACGTGCCGCCATGATCATCAATGGTGCCGTCACCAAGAACGACACGACGATATCAAATACAGTTGTGATGCCCAGCGTAAATGCAAAGCCTTTGACGTCGCCTACTGCGAGGAAATAAACCACGACGGAACCAATGAGCGTTACAACGTTTCCTGTGACAATTGTGCGCTTTGCACGATCCCATGCTCGTGGAGCTGCAGATCGGAAGGTTCTCCCTTGCAGTAGTTCATCTTTAATGCGCTCATAAAGCACCACGAAAGAGTCGGCTGCTGTCGCGATACCGATAATCAGACCCGCGATTCCCGAAAGATCTAGCGAGTAACCAATCCAGCGCCCCAAAAGTACAATCGCGGCATACGTAATCAAGCCAGCTGCGGCGAGGGACACCAGAGAAATGAGCGCAAGCAGTCGGTAATAATAGAAAACAAAAACTGCGATTAGAGCAAGACCGACTAGCCCGGCAATCAATCCTGCTTTCAGTGCAGCTTGTCCCAGCGACGGTGGCACTGTTTCCGCCGTACCACCTGGCGTACCGTCTTCACCAACGAAGGAAAGTGGCAGCGCACCATAACGCAAGTTGTTGGCTAATTCTTGAGCTTCCTCTTGGCTGAACTGGCCAGTAATTGACGTGGTAGAGCCATAGGGAGTTACGCCCTGGATCACTGGCGCCGAGATCACGTTCGAGTCCAAAGTGATCGCGATCTGTTGTTGTAGGTATTCTTGCGTCAAATCAGCCCAGGTTTGTGCGCCTGATGGCCCGGAGCCTGTCTTGAACGCAAAAGAAATTTCCATCTGACCGCTGTGCTGATTGAAACCACCATTGATTGGACTATTAGTGTCAATCTCGTTACCCGTTAACCGGGGCCCGTCTGAGTCAGTTATGCCATTCAGCAAAGGAGCAGGTTGCAACAAGTATGGATGGCCTTGATCATAGTCACAGGTAACTAGTGGACGTGCGGGATCATCAGCACCAGACAACGGGTCAACATCTGCATCACAGGTCATCAGTGCGCTAGCGGCTGCTTGCGTCGTAGGATCTTCTGATTGCCGATCCTCAATCAGCATCTCGGTAGTCTTTTCCCTACGTTCTGCTTGTTCTAAGGAGTTCGCAGGCTCCGGTTTGGGTTTCGCAGTAATTTTAGGTTTTTCCGCTAGGTTCACACCCGCAGTTGTTTCACTTTGACCTTCTTGTTCTTCGAAAGCCGCATAGATACGGTCGATGGTTTCTTCTGCATGCGTCTTGTCTATTAAATCGTATTCCACCCACCGATTTGCCATATCTCCAAGAATTTCAGCCAATTTTGCTGGGTTTGGAGTTGGCTGTTGGGCAACCGGACGGAACAACAACTGAGAAGTCTGACCAACAGCCCGGGCCTGCGCCGTGTCTTCGCCCGGCACAGTGATAACGAGCGTGTTCCCGTCAGCGACCACCTGGGCACCAGAGACTCCCATGCCGTTGACGCGTTGTTCCAAAATAGCGCGCGCTTGGTCTAGCTGATCCTGAGTTGGTTCATCACCTTGTGGCACCAGCGTCACGCGGGTGCCACCCTGTAAGTCAATGCCTAAGCGAGGCGTCGCTTGGCGATCCCCAGTAAATAAAATGAGGGAAAACAGCGCCACAGTGACGAGGATAAACCAGGCTAAAGCCTTGGCAGGCCAGCTACGGGAATTTCCCACGCGTTTGGCCTTATTTGTTAATTCCGGCAAGGGTGTCTCTCCTGAAGAACGATTTGAACCGATGAGGTATTTCTTTAGTTAACGGTCGCGCTCATCATTTTCTGGGTGATGTGCACCATTATCTGTCGAGGTGTTATCTGCTGGGCTTACCTGATCTGCCGGGCGAAGAATCGCGATCTTCTCCATAGTGACTTCAACGCCGTGAGCCAGTTCTCCAGTCACAGTGGTTTCACCGATGTCGGTCAGCACCAAGTGAATTCCTCCAGCCGAGATCACGCGGTCACCAGGGTTTAAAGCTTGTTGAAAACTACGTAGCTCTTCTTGCTGTTTGCGCTGTTTGCGCATCATGAAAAAGGAAGGGAGTAGGAACAGGGCTAAAAGAGCAATGATCAGAATAATATCCATGCTCCATAGTGTGCCAGACACGGTTAAGGCAATGCTACTTAGCCATGATCGCTGATCATTGTCAGCCTCTACGGAGATTAGCGAACACAAGAGCCTGCCGTTAGCGCACCGAATTTCTGAGCTCGATGGTAAAACGACTTAGTCGTACTGGCCGAGTGCGGTCTCTGGTGGTTCCAATCCAAGATGACGCCACGCACGGGCGGTCGCTACCCTTCCACGGCCAGTTCGTGCTAGTAGCCCTGCACGAACTAAGTAGGGCTCACATACTTCTTCCACAGTTGCGGATTCTTCGCCGACAGCAACTGCCAGTGTGTTAACACCGACCGGGCCACCGCCGTGCCCTTTGACCAAGGCGTCTAAAACTGCTCTGTCGAGTCTGTCCAAACCAAGTTCATCAACATCGAACACGTCTAAAGCTCCTCGTGCCGATGCTAAATCAATGCGACCCGAGCCATGCACATCAGCGTAGTCACGGACGCGGCGCAACAGACGGTTAGCAATACGTGGGGTTCCCCGCGAACGCGATCCGATTTCGTTTGCAGCGTCGTGGTCAATGTCGACCTGCAATATTGTTGCGGTGCGTTCGATCACCTCTGTGAGATCTTCCGCGTCATAGAACTCCATTTGGGCATTAAACCCGAATCGATCTCGCAATGGGCCGGTAAGCATTCCGGCGCGAGTTGTAGCGCCGACAAGCGTGAAAGGAGGAATTTCTAGTGGAATAGACGTCGCGCCCGGTCCCTTGCCGACGATGACATCAATGCGGAAGTCTTCCATGGCCATGTACAACATCTCTTCTGCTGAGCGTGCCATGCGATGTATCTCATCGATGAACAACACATCGCCCTCGATAAGATTCGATAACATCGCTGCCAAGTCACCCGCTCGTTCTAACGCAGGACCAGAAGTCATGCGTAAGCTGGATCCTAGTTCGCCAGCGATGATCATTGCCATGGTAGTTTTTCCCAGACCCGGCGGTCCAGAAAGTAAGACATGGTCAGGAGTAACGTTCCGTCCACGTGCACCATCGAGCACAAGCGAGAGCTGTTCACAGACCTTCGGTTGGCCAATAAATTCGTGCAAGCTCTTTGGGCGTAGTGAACGCTCAATGTCTTGCTCACCGCTATGCCGATGTGGGTCCACTGCAGCATCTTTTGACCGGGTGCCCTTTCCAGAAGTCACAGCGCCAGCGCCATGAATCTCGCTGTGTGAGGCTAAACCTTGGGGCAATTCAAATTCTGTGCGTTCTATATCTGACATTATTTACCAGCTCATTTCCGGATTATTTTTTCGGCCCCAGCTCGGCAAGTGCACCGCGTAACGCAGCCGACGAATCCGCGTCTGGTTGTTGTCTCAGAACCCGATCCACAGCACCGGCTGCTTGCTTTTCACTGAAGCCCAATCCAACCAGCGCTTCCACGACGTGGCCAGCTATCCCCGCCTGGGCATTCTCTGCAAAATCTGTAGTGGAATCGCTCTTAGCGCTCAATTTTCCTTCGACGTCTGCTGGTTGCCATTGCGCTACTTTATCTTTCAGCTCGACAATTAATCTCTCAGCTACCCGCTTGCCAATTCCCGGGATACGCTGCAGAGTTTTTGCTTCGCCGGTGGAAATTGCGATCGCGAGTTCTTCGGCGTTCAGCACAGCCAATGCCGTCATGGCCAGTTTCGGTCCGAAACCAGACACTGTTTGCAATACGGTGAACATTTCTTGGTCACCGATATCGCTAAAGCCATACAACGTCATTGAATCTTCTCTGACCACAAGCGTAGTCAAAATTGACGTCTGTTCGCCCCGGTTAAGACTGGCGAGAGTCTTCGGTGTAGCTATCACCCGGTAACCGACACCCGCGCACTCTACAACGGCGGCATTCAAGCCAACATCGATTACTGTTCCACGTAAAGAGGCGATCATAGTCAGGTTAAGAATCTTTCTCTAGTGATTTGTGTAATAGCTGGCGTCTCTGGGCTAAGGCTGGCGCACGCCAGCAGTGACAAATAGCCAAGGCGAGGGCGTCTGCCGCATCTGCAGGTTTTGGGGGTTCAGACAAGCCCAGAATTCGTTTAACCATGGCCGTCATTTGCTTTTTATCCGCCCGGCCATTTCCTGTGATAGCTTTTTTTACTTCGGAAGGCGTGTACATATCTACCGGCAGTCCACGTTCCGCAGCTGCCAATATCAAAACCCCCACGGCATGTGCTGTGTGCATGACTGTCGAGACGTTGCCGCGCTCAAATAAACGTTCAATGGCGACAACGTCCGGCTGATAATCATCGATCCATTCTCCTACGGCGTTCGAGATGCGGAGGAGACGATCAGTCAACGGGGCGTCGCTGGGGGTACGAATTACGCCTACGGACACCGGGTAAATAGCTCGGCCTTTACCCGATTGCACAACGGATAGTCCACAGCGCGTTAGCCCTGGGTCAATCCCCATGACGCGTAGCCCTGCCAAATTCATCCGAATTAAGAGTTAAGCTCTTCCATGACTTCATCAGACACAGTCATATTTGTGTAGACGTCTTGCACATCATCTACGTCTTCGAGAGCATCAATCAATTTGAAAACCTTCTTAGCACCTTCGGCATCCAGCGGCACATCGACTGATGCTCGAAAATCCTGATCTGAATCCTCGACTTCGATCCCTGCCTCTTCGAGTGCGCTACGCACGGCCGGCACATCCGTTGGTTGACAGATAACCTCGAATTTCTCGCCTTGGTCCTTAACTTCCTCTGCGCCAGCTTCCAAAACAGCAAGCAAAAGCTCATCTTCGGTCAGGCTAGCCTTTTTATCTACCAGAACATAGCCCGTCCGGCTAAACATATAAGCCACAGATCCGGACTCACCCAGGTTTCCGCCGTTCTTAGTCATTGCAGTACGCACCTCGGTGGCAGCGCGGTTTTTGTTGTCGGTCAGGCATTCAATCAACATTGCCACACCGTTTGGCGCGTAGCCTTCATACATCAAGGACTGCCAATCAGCGCCTCCAGCTTCTTCCCCGGATCCACGTTTCCGTGCACGTTCGATATTGTCGGCAGGAACTGAGGCCTTCTTCGCTTTTTTGATCATGTCGTCAAGCGTTGGGTTAGCCGCAGGGTCACCGCCACCGTTGCGGGCGGCTACTTCAATATTCTTAACGAGTTTCGCGAATTCTTTCCCTCGTTTGGCATCATTGGCAGCCTTTTTGTGTTTGTTGTTTGCCCATTTTGAGTGGCCTGCCATGTCATTCCTTTCAACAGCTTCAACAGCTTCAACAACTAGATGTAATAGTTTCTAAGCGTCTTTAACTCTGTTTAGTATACGTGCCACTGCAAGCTCATATATACCGGCCGTGTAGGTCTGCTAATTAGTTCTATCAAAGCAATGAGTCTGCCTATGGTCACGCACCATTCCTTCCTGCGCCACCATTGCGACAAGTCTGACGTAAGTGCGTTCCAACCTTGACGAGCGCCAAGGCGCGTGGAACCAATGACTTTCCGGAGTTTTCGAGTCACTTTCTAATCGTTGACATAATGGAATCTCATCCGCACGCAGAACACGACTTACCTCGCTCAGTTTCACTGCCATAGCGCTCCATTCATTCACCATTAGCTTAGTGATAAAGATTACAAGACTACCGTGTAGTTTTCCTTTGCCCCTGAACTAAGCCCCGTGTGTCATATACTCACAAATTATTGAAGAACTAAAGTTGCGATCATGACTCCACAAAAACTCCACCGAACCGCGGCAATCTTGGAAACGATCACCTGGGCGCTATTGCTCTTGGGTATGACCCTAAAATACTCTGGTACTACTGATTCTGTCGTTCCCATCACCGGTAGCATCCACGGCTTTGGATTCTTATGCTTCGTGGTAATGACGACACTGATCTGGGTCAACAATCGATGGACTCCCATCCTAGGCCTCACAGGTTTGGTGGTATCAGTCATACCGTTTGCCGCATGGCCGTTTGCTCGTTGGGCAGAAAAGCAAGGCCACCTCGAAGGTGGCTGGCGGTTCCGAAATACTGAGACAGAGACTCATCCAGAAGGGATTTTTGACTGGTTTTTATACCAAACCGTTCGATACCCAGCCCGCAGCATCGTTGTGGTGTTAGTAGTGGTAACGACCATATTCAGTCTTCTACTGCTTTTAGGACCACCGGTATCGGTAGAAGACATCATCAACGAATAACCGTACGAAGACCAATACAGTGCAATGCCCCAGAACGGAAAGAAAATTGCGACGCTTAAGAACTCAAATACGAAGTATATTGAAAGAAATCTGGTAGCGGTGCTCTACCACCCAAGCGGAAATTTTTTACCAACGGGCGCAACCTTAAGCCACGTGTGCTCGCAACTGCTTCATTGTAAAACCTATGTGCAAGCTCAACGCGTACATCCGCATCAACCAGCTCCGCATAATGGGAACTGAGTTCGTGGGCAACAAGGCTGCCGGTTGCAGAATCATCCGCAGATTTGTCCGCCACAAACTCTTTGTTGACCCTGGCGGATAGTTCCCGTTCTGCAACTTCTCTCGGAGCCAAATTGCCATGCGCGAGACGAATCGATTCCACTTCCCTAGCTTGGGGAGCCAAATAGGTACTCACAACAGCAACCACAGCCACTCTACGATCAAGTGCTGCTTGCAATGATTGGAGTGCCGCATCGAGTCGGATGTGCAAACGATGTAGGCGCTGCGCAGTAAAATAAATCCATAATAATGCACTAACGACACAAATCATTAGCAATGCGAGAGCGAGATCAAACATCATTTGCCGTATCGCACCTTCGTACCGTTGACTACGGTTTCATACACCGTTTCTACCTGCGTTGCGACGGATTCCCAATCAAAGTTGTGTGCACGCTTGATCCCTGCTTGCACTAAACGCCTTCTATGCTCGAAATTATCAACAAGCATACGCAAAACCCGCATGAGGTCAGCGCTATCACCGGTCCGGAACAATACCCCTGCGGGTGATTCGTTCGCTGCATCGCATACAACTTCAAAAGCCTCAAGGTCACTAGCAACGACGGCACATCCTGCCGCCATCGCTTCGACTAACACGATTCCGAAGCTTTCGCCCCCTAAATTGGGTGCGACATAAATATCAGCACGACCCAAAATCGCGGCCTTTTCAGCATCGCTCACCCGTCCGACGAAATCTATCCCCGGTACTTCGCGCTTGCGTCCTCCGCCCATGATCGTAACCCGCACGCCTCGGTCGAGCTGGTGCAGGGCTTCTAATAGCACGTCCAGACCTTTACGCGATTCGTCTAAGCGTCCGAGAAACACGATCTCAACCGGTGCGGTTTTCTCTTCTAACGGAACACGGTGTTGGGCATACACTGAAGTATCGACGCCATTCGGAATCAGCACCGGGTCACCACCGAGTTGTTCAACTTGCCAGCGACGCGCCATTTCCGATACTGCAATGCCCGCTCGAACCTTGTCCAAAACTGGCCGCAAAATCGGCTTAAAAATATTCAAGAGCAAAGAAGACTCCGCTGAGGCATGATAAGTAGCGACTATCGGCCCTTGTGCCATCCGCAGAACTGCCATCGAATAACTCGGTGAATTCGGTTCATGGATGTGTAGAACATCAAACTGTCCTTCGCGAAGAAATCTTTTTACGGTTCGGCGAACGTGTAGACCAAAGGACAAACGCGCAACTGAGCCGTTATATCGGATGGGAAACGAGCCACCGCCTTTAACAACAAAATCAGGAACGTCGGTTTCTTCAGCAGCTGGACCAAGGACACGAACGGTGTGTCCACGAGTAATCAGTATTGTCGCAAGGTCATAGATATGAGCCTGCACCCCGCCCGGTTCATCAAAAGAGTATGGACAGACTATTCCAATGCGCATCGTGAATCGACCTATTTTTCTTCCTGGGTGTGCGCACGCAAAGCATCGAGTTGTTGTTGACTCATCCGCTCCGGATCGAGGTCTCGCAACCACACCGGCTGCAGCATATGCCAATCTTGCGGAGTTTTCGCGATATTCTCAGCGAATGCATCGGCTAGACGCTGAGTTGTCGATTGCACATCACTGACCTCAATTTCGTGAGTGGCCGCTAGGCCCCAATTCGGCGATGCACCATCGTCAATTCCTTGGTACCACGAGTGCACAGCAAACAACGTAGCTCCGGTCTCTCTGGCAAGAGCAGCTGGTCCCGCCGCCATGGAAGCAGGTTCTCCGAAGAAATCAACAATCACTCCGGTATTCTTCAGGTCACGCTCGCATAATAGAGCAACAACCCCACCATCATTAAGCACTTGTTTAAGGTACGGAAACGGGGGTTTATCCCCACCAGTGAGAGGGATGACATCAAACCCAATCGAGTTGCGATATTCTACGAAAGCGTCAAACAAAGATTCAGGTTTAACTCGCTCGGCAACTGTAGCAAATTGCCCGTAATGGGCGACAACAAACGCACCAGCCATATCCCAATTGCCAGTGTGCGGCAGCGCGAGCACTACTCCACGCCCACGACTTAGCGCGGCGTCAAAAGCAGAACGCCCAGATACACCTGCAGCGAGCCGTTGCGGCAGATTGTGCTCGTACTGCATAGTAGGAAGCCGGAAGGCTTCTAACCAATAACGGAAGTAGCTTCGCATTGAGTCGCGTACCAATTGTCTAGTCACGTTTTCAGAACCGACGACACGGGTCAGATTCTTCCGTAGCTGTTCAGGACCTTTACCATTTCTGCTAACCGCGTCGGCAATTTTTCCAAAGATCCTGTGCGTTAACCATAAAGGCAAACGCCGCACTAGGGACCATCCTGCAAAATAGCCGTAGGCCACTATGTTCTCTTGCCATGGAGGGCGTTTGTGTAATCCAAAATCTTTTTTCATGCAGTGGCCTTCCGCGCAATAGCGTCGAGACGCCGGGCCATCGAAATCCGCTGGTAAACCGTAAACACCGAGCCGACTGCTAAAATCCACAATGCGAAATCAATCGCGTACGGCACCCCGAGGCCTTGCAGACCAATTCCGGCTAAAGCAACGATCAAACGTTCCGGTCGTTCTACAAGCCCTCCAACCAGATTCAACCCGGACGCTTCACCGCGAGCCTTGACATAACTGATGACTTGTGAAGACACAAGGACCAATAGTGAAGCTACTATCAAGGGTTTTGGGGCGTCGTAAGAATAAATCAGCCACCAAGTAATTGCCGCAAACAGCGCGCCGTCAGTGATTCGGTCGCATGTAGCATCCAATGTCGCTCCGAAACCAGATGCCCCGCCTTTCAGGCGTGCCATCGTGCCATCGATCATGTCGAACGCGGCAAACAGTCCTGACAAAATTGCCGCCCACAAAAGAAAGCCTGCAGGAATCAATACGACGGCAATGGCAGTAGTCACAACTGCCCCAATCACCGTCACCATATTCGGGGTTAAGCCAGCAGCAATTGCCAATTTGGCGAGGGGTTCTACAACCACTGCCGCGGGTTTTCGACCATGAACGCTAAGCATCGGTGGCGTTATTCACTCCCTCATTATCAGTATCTTCTGCGGCAATTTCTTCCCAGCCTTCCGCCAGAATACTGCGTGTATCCGCTAATAGCTCCGGCAACACCTTAATTCCATCAATTATTGTCAAGAAATTGGCGTCACCTTGCCAACGCGGCACCACATGCATGTGTAAGTGGTCGCGAACGCTACCGCCGCTAGCCCCGCCAAGATTCATGCCGACATTGACCGCATGCGGACTGGAAACATGCTTTAAAACCCGAATGGCCGTCTGGGTGTACTGGAACAATTCCACCGATTCTTCGAAATCCAAGTCTTCCAGATTCGAAACTTTTCTATACGGAACTACCAGCATATGACCTGCATTATAAGGGTACAGATTCAGCAAAGCATAGACCTTTTCACCTCGTGCAACGATGAGTCCGTCCTCATCGCTTTTCTTTGGTGCCTCAAGGAAGGGATCTTCGCTTTTTGCTGCAATATAAGCCTTACGATACGGAGCCCACAGGCGCTGCAAACGATCCGCTTCCCCAGCGCCCTGGTCAACCCACTGCTGCTCGTTAATCTCGTTTGCCAAAGGTCTCCTTCGACGGTGCATCGTTACGACGCTGAACGATCCACTCGCTAATCAACGTAACCGCCTCAGCGACAGGAACCCCGTTTAACTGTGTGCCGTCGAGGAAACGGAATGATACTGCCCCGGCCTCCACGTCACGTCCACCGGCGAGTAACATAAACGGGATTTTCCCGGTGGTGTGGTTACGAATTTTCTTCTGCATCCGGTCGTCGGAAGTATCCACGTCCGCGCGAATGCCCCGTGCTCGCAACTGTGCCGTGATTTCTTCCAAGTGAGGAACAAACTCATCAGCTACCGGGATTCCCATCACTTGCTGCGGCGCAAGCCAGGCCGGAAATACGCCGGCGTAGTGTTCGAGCAAAACGCCAAAGAAACGTTCAATCGATCCAAACAGGGCGCGGTGCACCATGATCGGGCGTTTTTTGCTACCATCTGGCGCTGTATATTCGAGCTCGAAACGCTCCGGTAAGTTAAAGTCCAGCTGAACGGTCGACATTTGCCAAGTACGACCGATGGCATCGCGCGCCTGGACCGAAATCTTCGGCCCGTAAAATGCAGCACCTTCGGGGTCCGGCACCAAGCTCAGCCCCGAAGAATCAGCGACGCGTTGCAATATGGCAGTCGAGCGCTCCCAGATTTCATCAGAACCAACGAACTTCTTCGGATCTTTGGTGGAAAGTTCTAGATAGAAATCATCCAACCCATAGTCGCGCAGTAGAGAAATGATGAAATCGATGACTTTCCGAAGCTCATCTTCCAGCTGGTCTTCCGTGCAATAAATGTGGGCATCGTCCTGGGTGAAGCCACGTGCGCGGGTCAGGCCGTGAACCACTCCTGATTTTTCGTAACGATAAACCGTACCGAATTCAAACAGACGTAACGGCAATTCGCGATAGGAACGTCCCCGTGACGCAAAAATCAGATTATGCATCGGACAATTCATTGGCTTAGCGTAATAGTCTTGCGGCGGCTTAGTAACGCTGCCTTCCGCATCATATTCACCGTCAAGCTGCATTGGCGGAAACATGCCCTCGGAATAGAAATCCAGATGGCCAGATTTGCGGAACAGATCTCCTTTAGTCAAGTGTGGGGTGTTGACAAAAGAGTATCCAGCTTCAATGTGGCGACGGCGGGAAAATTCTTCCATTTCCATGCGCACGGTGGCACCATTGGGATGGAAGACTGGGAACCCGGAACCTATTTCTTCTGGAAAAGAGAAAAGATCCAATTCAGCGCCAAGCCGCCTATGGTCACGCTTTTCGGCTTCCTCCATCATCGTCTGATACGCCTCTAAAGCTTCAGACGATTCCCATGCAGTCCCATAAACTCGCTGCAAATCAGCTTGCGACTGGTCACCACGCCAATATGCTGCCGAAGCCCGAGTGAGGCTAAAGGCTGGGATGTACTTCGTCGTCGGAAGATGTGGGCCACGACAGAGGTCCGACCATTCCACATCACCGGTGCGGGGGTTGAGGTTGTCGTAGTATGTCAGTTCTCCGCCACCAACTTCCGTCGCCTCATCCGAATCCGGATCCACATTTCCCTTATCGGCTACCAGCTCAAGCTTAAACGGTTCGTCAGCAAGCGCTAACTCAGCTGCAGCGGAATCAGCGAAAACACCACGAGCAAAACGTTGTCCTGTCTTGATGATCTTTTTCATCCGCTTTTCGATCTTTTTCAGATCATCGGGAGTGAATGGTTCTGCGACCTGGAAATCGTAATAGAAGCCGTTGTCGATGGCCGGACCAATTCCCAACTTCGTACCAGGAAATTCTTTTTGCACAGCCTGCGCTAGTACGTGCGCACAGGAGTGGCGGATGACTCCACGGCCTTCTACAGAACCTGCGATAATTGGCCAGAAATCGCCATTGGTTTCGGGAACATGGCTAAGGTCTTTTAGCGCGCCATCGGCGTCTTTGACGCACACGACCGCTTCCGGACCTTTATTAGAAAACCCAAGCTCCTTCATTGCAGCACCAACTGGTGTGCCAGCATTAACGCTAAAAGGCTGTGCGGGGTTCGCCAAAGGCTCGAGTGTGTGGACCATGAAAGTTTGCGCTCCTTTGCGCTCATTGGCTGCGGCATACCTGGCCGCAGCCTGAAGAAAACTAGTTACCGAGCTATTTTAGCGCCTTAGGTTTTGCACGTTGCATCCAGGCTAGCCAACACCAGCTCCGAGACGTACAGCACTCATGCTTACCCCTTACCATGAGCCTCTAAGAGGGATTGCCCCCAATACTCATCTCGTCCCTTACCTTCTACATCGGTTCCGGGAGGGACAGCCCAGACCGAAGATCCAATGTGCGTAATCCACTCGTTAAGTCTGTCGACTTCATCTAAACGGCTTTGAATCGGAATAAATTGCTCACGCGGGTCCTGCTGGAAACAGATGAAAATCAACCCTGAATTCGAAAGCTGACCGTCTCCCGGCTCTGGTGGCAAATCGTAGCTAAACGGACGACGCAAGAGTTTCTGTTGCGGTTTGTCTAGCGGATTGCGCGCACGTGCCATGTGACTGGTGGGATCAATAACAGGTAGTCCAAATTTATCGCGGGCGGCAAAATCTGGATCATCGTGTTCTTCTGTTCCGGTCAATGGAGCCCCGGAATCGAGTTTCCGTCCCATAGCGTTTTCGCGGGATGCCCGGTCTAGTTTCTCCCATGTATCCAAGTTCATCCGAATGCGTCGAATAACCATCGCACTACCACCATGTATCCATGATGGTGCAGGAGAGTCATCTTCGATAAAAACTTGGTTGGCAAATTCTTGCTCTGACCTAGGATTTACGGTTCCATCGAATTGTCCGAAAAGATTACGCGGTGTAGTGGACTTAGCACGGGCGCCATCAGCATGGTTGAACCCTTGTTGCAACCACGCGACATCGACGTAATCTACGCCAGAACGAATCATATGACGCAATGCATAGGCCGCTGTAATTGGCTCATCAGAGCCGATCTGAAGCATTAAATCGGCTTCACCCCACTGGGGATCTAATTGATCACGGTCAAATTTTGGCAACGGCGCCAACCAGTCTGGACGCTGGTCTTCAGCACCGATGACGGTAAACAGCCCGGGACCAAAGCCAACAGTGATGGTCAGGTTTCCAGGAATATGCAACAGTTCAGGCTCCAACGTGCCACGGGGTGCGATACCGGCGGTCAATCGCCGCGCGTCCTCGGTCCATAGCTTCAGAAGCCTAGCTACTCCAACGCGATCCACGCCTTCCTTCAGGTTGAAAGCAACTATATTGACGCGTGCCTGCTGCGCTTCTTTTATCCCTGCCTGATGTTCACCATCGAATTCCACGACGGCGTTTTGCAACCTTACGTCAGCCATGCCATCGCTACCGGGAACATCGTTTCGGCTTTCCCGGCCTACAGTAGACTGCTGAGCTTGGGAGCATCCCTGCAAAGCCATCGCGGAAGCGCCAGTGCCTAAACCAGCGAGAAAGTGCCTGCGTGAAAAACCAGCCACGAAACTAGCTCCTTTGTAATGCTATTGCCCGTTATCGTTTAGGTTCTTTCCTCAGCGTTGCGGTCGCTGTCGCGATAGTGCTGCAAGGAATTAACGATTCTTACTTGTTGTGGTCGCCGTGGTCGTGACCTTCATGATCATGGTCGCTATGACCGTGACTGTCATGGTCATGGCCATGACCATCGTGACCTTCTAGATCACCATATTTTTCATCTCCCGCGCCGATAGTACGGACCGGAACGGGTTCTAGGTCCACTTCCGTGCCGTCACTAAGCTTGAGTGTGATGACGATTTCGCCCCCAGCAGCGATTTCTCCGTCATACTCCATGATCATCAAGTGATCGCCACCCGGCTGCAGTTTGTGTGACTTCCCGGCAGAGATTTTCAATTCCTCTTCCCGCTCTCGCATGGAACCATTGACAACCTCATGGATTTCGTACCGCGCCTCACCTAAGCTCGTGGTGAAGCTTTCGATGACAATATCTTCACCTGAGGTGTTCTTCAGTTCACCGAAAATCGCTGTCATCGGTTCATCAGCAGCTTTCGCCTTGACCACGCCATCCACCAGAATAAGCTCACTGTCAGCAGATTCCGTTGCTTTTGTGGTCGATTCGGCGGCAGAGCTTTCAGAAGTCGCCGGTTTAGCATTACTGTCAGCTTCATCATTCGCGCATGCAGCCAAGGTCAAACCTGCTGTCAGAAAAAGAGCGGTCAATGGTAGGGCTTTGTGCTTCATAATTTTCATCCTCTTCGCTTTAGACGACTTACACTAACTAGATTGAATTGTTTTACAGTGTGCCAGATTCCCATTGCACAGGACGAATACCGTGCTCGAAATCCGCACACTATGCCAGTTATTAGGTATCGAACCGCTTACGTTTTTGGATCAACAACACAATAACCGCAAGAGCAGCAGCGACAGCACCGATCGCAATAATGATGCTGGCAGCACCGATGCCGCCCGACCCATCAGCATTGTCGGTAGATTCATCTGTCTCGGTGGATTTGCTATCTGCACTGGACCCCGAGTTTGTGGATCCCTCGGCATCGGATTCATCACCAACGATGAACTCCAGACCACCGCGGGTCGCATGGCCGTCAGATGAGGTGATCTGATAGCCCAGGGAATATGCCCCATCAGGAGTATCGAGACCATCTGGCACCTCGACTGTCAGCATCCTCCCGTCCAGCATTGGTTCAGCATCAAAGACAGTTTGACCATTCGAATCCGTTACCGCAACTGTGTTAAAGCCTTCGCGTGGTTCTCCAGAAAATTCAAGAACAATGGTCTCTGGGAATTCCTCAACGACAGCACCATCAGCAGGGTTACTATCAACGACAACATCATGAGCTGATGCATGTGGCATAGACGACCACAAAGCAGCTGCACTCAAGGCGGTCGCCGCCAAGCCTGCGTTCATACGGCGTAGATGTGTTTTCTGAGCACCATTGCCCATCAAGTTCGGCCTCCGTTTTTTCACTAGGTGTTGAGCTTCTGACGAGTCTCACGTGAGTAGTCGTTGCACCTAAACGATTAGTTCCGACGAACACCAGTTTACTAAATTAATTTCG